>Ga0160464_100031_pt1 | contig 183619 bp, 178 predicted proteins | sample HID1971I_E11MG_FD_108275 | JGI IMG/M metagenome (GOLD analysis project Ga0160464, IMG submission 108275) | Enriched millipede-associated microbial communities from UW Madison campus, WI, USA - HID1971I_E11 MG | ecosystem: Host-associated > Arthropoda: Insects > Digestive system > Unclassified ...
CGCGCTCCAGAACCGCCCTGATTACCGTCGCGCCCAGCTCCGGCGCCGCGATCTTCGCGAGCGAGCCGCCGAACTTGCCTACCGCCGTACGCGCGGCCGATACGATCACTACGTCAGTCATTTTCTATCCTCATCAAACAGCGAAAACGTGAACGGAATTTCCGTGCGCGTGACATTTCACGCGACGCGAAAACGCGTCCGGTACGAACGGACGGGTGAGTTCGATTCGAACTCAGGGCAGATTGATGCGCAGCGTCGCGTGCGGAGCAATGTCCGACCGACCGATGCATGAGCGAGCGACTTCAAGAGGCGTCGCGCCGACTACGGAATGACCTCGCCCGTGGGACAAGGTTCGCTCCGCAGAAAAAATCCCGAACGGGATGCGGCAAACGTGCAGCCAATTGCTTGGTCCATTTATATGGGCCTTTAATAAAATCTCTCAGGTTAAGCACCGGCCTTCTCTTTCGCCTTGCTGCCGTGAATCGCGCGAGCGTGATCCATCCGCGCGAACATTCTCGCGCTTTTGCAGCAGGGCATATGGAAGTTATTCGGTTTTGGGCGCTTGTGCGACGCACCAAATTAGTAACAATTCTAAACGGAAAACATGCGCAAAAAATTTCATATTAGTAGGTATAAACCCTAGTTTGAGTAAAAACACCCTTAATTAACTTGCTGCTTATCGCAGGAATGTTCGAACGCACGTTCAATAATCATCCTATATGACGGCGAAAATTGCGCAGGTTGTATGATCAATTCGCCTGTTTGGGTAAATGCGTAAGCGGATGCGCGGCGCATGTCGAACTGTGTCGGACCGTGCGAGCTTTCTGTCCTGGACGCGACGAATCCCGCGCGAGCGTTATTCCTTATATAAGAATTAACTACTGGGTATAACCAACTCGTCTTTATCAGGAACAAACTCGTTCTCTCCTAACGCTGAGACATGACGACGCGATGAAAATAAGCGCAGTTAATCGATTGTCTATAACCGCGACATTTTGACATCTGTCAGTGAAAGTAACGACTTCAAGTGGCCGGCGAAAGTCACTCGAAATCGCTGATTTGTCAAAGCGCTAAAACGAGCTTTCTGCCCTTCGCGCGCGAGCAGCACGCCATCATCCGATCGTTCGATTGCCGTTCGCCTTTTGTCAGCACCACGTCGCGATGATCGATTTCGCCCTGGAGCACGCGCACTTCGCATGATCCGCACAGACCTTCTTCGCAGTCGCTTTGCACATCGACGTTCGCGCGTCTGAGCGTCGTGAGTAAGGTCTGATCGGCCGGAACGGTCAGCACGAGACCCGAATCTTTCAGTTCGACCTCGAATGCGCGCTCGTGCTGCGGATCCAGCGTGCCCAGCTTCGATTCGAAATGTTCGATCTTGAGCGCCTCTTCGGGCCATGACGCACTCGCGTTTCCGAGTGCATCGAGCATGCGCGCCGGGCCGCACGCGTAGACGAGCGTGCCCTCTTCCACCGCGAGCGCGGCGAAATCGTTGCGCGTGCCTTCTTCCGAGACGTACTCGCGAAGGCGTGCGCCGTGCAGCGGGCGCATCTCGTCGAGCAAGGCCATCGATGCGCGCGAGCGTCCGCTGTAATGCACCTCGTAGTCGATGCCGAGCGAGCGAGCGCACCGCGCCATCGCGCTGATCGGCGTGATGCCGATGCCGCCCGCGATCAGCACGAGCTTTTTCGCGCGCTCGTCGAGACGGAAGTGATTGCGCGGGCCGCGGATACGCCACTGCGCGCCGCGCTTCACGTTCTCGTGAACCCACGCCGAGCCTCCCCGGCTTTCCGTCTCGCGCAACACCGCGATTTCGAATGCTCCGGCATCGCCCGGATCTCCGCATAGCGAATACTGGCGCGACAGGCCGGTCTCGCCGCAGACGACATCGATATGAGAGCCCGCCGTCCAGCGCGGCAGATCGCGCCCGTCCGCCGATACGAGCCGCACGCGCACGACACGATCCGCGCAAGCCTGAACCGAATCGACGATCACGGCGCGGCTCACCGCATGCGACGATGGCTCGCCGATGCGCACCACCGCGCGCGCCTCGCGCACGTTCGGATCGGTGCGCTCGGGATTCATCGCCGGGTCCCATTCGACGTACAGATGCTCCGGCCCGCGAAACGACGTGTTCGGCACATAGGTAAAACGCTGTTCGGCGAGGCGCATGTGCGGCAGGCGTCGCGTGAGCTCGTCGAGGAAAATCTGCATCTCCATGCGCGCGAGGTTCTTGCCCATGCACTGATGCGCGCCGTAGCCGAAGGTCAACTGATCGCTGGCGTTTTCGCGGCGAATGTCGAAAAGATCAGCATCGGCGAACTGATGTTGATCGTGATTCGCCGATGACGTGACGATCAAGAGCTTCGAGCCCGCGCAAATATCGATGCCGCCGATCTTCACGTCCTTCGTCGCGAGCCGCCGCCACGCCGCGACCGAGCCGTTATGACGCAGGCACTCTTCCACCGCGTTCGGAATCAGGCTCGGGTCGTCGCAGATGTCGCGCCACGCCTCGCGATGTTGCAGCAGGAGCTTCAACGCGTTCGCAGTGGCGTTCGCCGTCGTCTCGTGCGCGGCGACGATGCCGGCCATCATCATCGAATGCAGATACGAGTCGGTGACGACTTCGGGCAATTCTTTTTGCTTGCGGATGCCGTATTGCATCCAGCCGGGACCGGACGGATCCTCGCGCATCTTGTCGAGCACCTTGCCCGCGTATTGCCAGAACTTGCCGACGGCGTGCGCGACCTCGACCTGCTCTTCGGGCTTCGGTCGTCCCCACGTGTTGACCGTGTGCGCGATCGAATAGCGGCGCAGCGTGTCCATGTCCTCTTCCGGCACGCCGAGAAAATGCAGCGCGACGGTGAGCGGCACTTCCCACAAGATCTGATCGACGAGATCGGCGCGGCCGTCGTCGATGAAACGGTCGACGTATTCGCGTGCGAGCGCGCGCACCATCGGTTCATGATGCGCGAGCGCTTCGGGCGTGAACGGGTCCATCAATGCGCGGCGGCGCGGCATGTGCGCGGGTTCGTCCTCGTTGACGAGCGTGCGGTTGAGCGCGAAGCCGTACGATGCGAGCACCGCATTCGCTTCGGGGCCGGTCGGCGTGATCTTCTCCAGCGCGATCGAAGGACTGAACGTGAGGTTGTCGCGGAAGATCGCCTTGATGTCGTCGTAGCGCGTGACGACCCAGTAGCCGAGTTTCGGGCTGAAGAACACCGGCTCCTGTTCGCGCGCCCAGCGCACATAGTCGGGCGGGTCTTGCTGATAGCCGTCGCCGAAGGGATCGAATTCGGCTGCGCGCGCGCTCACCGGGCAGCCGTTCGGCGCGCGCGATTCGTCGTGAAAGGGACATTGGGGCGCGGAGTGCGCGCCTGCCACGTCGGTCATGCCTGTCTCCGGATGGTTCTAATAGTGTGACCGTAGTATGCAACGGCTCAGATGGGCTTGCCCTCGCTCGACGACCAGTTGGGCATCAACTCATTGCTCGCCAAGGTTTCGTCGATGAGCTTCTTCGCGGCCTGCCGTCCCGCGATCGGCAGCCCATCCGGATCGAGCACGCCGATCTGCACCAGAACCGACGCCTGATCCCAGTAGATATGCTCGTTGTAGAGCTTGTCGCCGCGAAAGCGGATCACGGCGAGCATCGGGATTTCGAAGTACTGTCCCGTCGGCGGAAGCCCGGGCAGCAGCCAGTCGATTTCGCGGTCGTGCGTCGCACAGAACACGAACTCGTCGACGACGCGATCCGCGCCGATCGTGCGCGACACCGGTATCAACTTCGTATCGGCCGGGTTCGAATGGACGAAGTGATACCTGTAGAAGCGCTTCAACTGATCGTGACCGACGCCGCCCGTCATCGTCGGTACGTGATTCACGTAGGGCTCGGCGACCATCGTCGGCATCACGGCGTCGACATCGCGCGTGGCGAATTCGAAATAGCAGTGCTGCTCCCACAAGTGATTCAGATCGAAGACCGGGCCGAGCACCTTGCGCAGCATCGACAGCGTGCGCGAGTACGCCATCAGCGCGGCGGGTTTGTCGTAGTGCTCGCTGCCGGGCGCGATGAAGCCCGTCGATGTGCCCGGATAGGCATAGCGTTCGATGTTCGGTTTGTCCGCGAGCGCGGCCTCGACTTCGCGCGGATCCTGCGCGCCGTGTTCGGGGAAGTGGAAGACCATCGGGCAGCGGATTGTCGGGATATCGGCGAGGCAGGCGGCGAAATCGTCGGGGTAATAGCAGGCGGCGCAATCGACGTCGGCCTGCGCAGCGATGCGCGTCGCGAACCGCCCGCCGCGCCCGAAGCCGACCACGCCGACCTTGCCCGCATGCTGCGGCAACGCGCGAAGACCATCGACGAGCGACGCGAAGTTTTCCGCCGCGATCCCGCCAGGCTTTGGCTCGTGCTCAGGCAGTCGCGGCGCGAGCACGACATAGCCTTCTTCGGCATAAAGGTCGGCTGTGCGCGTGACGAAGTCGTCGAGGCCCGCCGTGTCGTGAAGCAGCACGATGCCCGGTCCCGATCCCTTCGCGGGCTGCGTCACGTAGGCGGGAATGGTGGTGTCGTCGCGCAGAGTGATGTCGATGAACGCGCCGCTCATTGTTCGTGTCTCCTTCTATATAGAGGGTGTTTTTTCGCGCGCGATGTCCGGTTACGGCAGCAGCGTGTCGGTGAGCAACTTGACGTTGAGCACGACGATCACGCCCGCGACTAGCCACGCCAGCCCGCTCGTCCAGCGCGAGACGGCGAAGACGCCCATTTTGCGGCGGTCCGACACGAAACGCACCAGCGGGATCACGGCGAACGGAAGTTGCATCGAGAGAATCACCTGGCTCAGCACGAGCAACTGCCCGGTGCCCTTTTCGCCGTAGATCGCGGTGACGACGATCACGGGAACGATGGCGATCCCGCGCGTGATCAGACGCCGCGCCCAGTTCGGAATGTGCAGGCGCAAAAAACCTTCCATCACGATCTGGCCGGCGAGCGTCGCGGTGACGGTCGAATTCAGGCCCGACGCGAGCAACGCGACCGCGAAGAGCGTCGATGCGATGCTCAGGCCGAGCAGCGGCGACAACAAGTGGAACGCGTCGCCGATCTCCGCGACGTCGTTGTGGCCGCTCGCATGGAACACGGCGGCGGCGACGATCAGGATCGCGGCGTTGATGAAAAGCGCGAGCGTCAGCGCGATGGTGCTGTCGATGGTCGCCCAGCGAATCGCGGAGCGCCGGGCCGATACAGATTTGCCGTAGGCGCGCGTCTGCACGATCGACGAGTGCAGATACAGGTTGTGCGGCATGACCGTCGCGCCGAGAATGCCGATCGCGACGTAGAGCATTTCGCGATCCGCGACGATACGCGGCGAAGGGATGAATCCGCGCAGGACATCGGCGAACGGCGGCGCGGCGGCCGCGATCTGCAACGCGAAGCAACTCGCGATCACGACCAGCAGCGCGATGACGAAGGCTTCCAGCAAGCGAAAGCCTTTGTTGATCAGCAGCAGCAAAAGAAATGCATCGAGCGCGGTCAGGAGCGCGCCCGCGATCAGCGGAATGCCGAAGAGCAGTTGCAGCGCGATGGCGGTGCCGATCACTTCGGCCAGATCGCATGCGACGATCGCCGCCTCACACGCGAACCACAGTGCGAAATTCACCGGCTTCGAATAGTGATCGCGGCATGCCTGCGCGAGATCGCGTCCGGTCGCGACGCCGAGACGGACTGCGAGCGCCTGTAGGAGAATCGCCATCAGGTTCGACAACAGGATGACGGTCAGCAGCGTGTAACCGAAGCGCGAGCCACCGGCGATGTCCGTCGCCCAATTGCCCGGGTCCATGTAGCCGACGGAAATCATGTAGCCGGGACCGGCAAAGGCGAGGAAGCGGCGGATCCATCGACCGCCGGCCGGTACGTGAACTGACGCGTACACCTCCGGCAGGCTCGGGCGGAACGCGTCGTCCTGCTCGGGCGGTTTTGAGGTGGGGCGTACAGGATCAAGCATCGGCTCGTTTCTCCTGCGTGTAGCAGCTAATGATTTCCTGAAAATATGCGCCGCGCCGGATGAAGATTCAAGCACGCAGGACTGACGACGCATACGGCCACTCGGGTCGTACGTGCAGATGCTGATAATTCGACTTATCAGATGTAGCGATTTTTCTTGTCAAATTCGAAGCTGGTTGATAATCTCGCGCCAACTCACTGAAAAGAAAGCATAAATGGCTCGCAACGCAGCACGCTCTGGACGAGACTCGGCGGAAAGCGCGGTGGAATCAACGCCGGACAGGGTCCGACTGCGCGCGCCGAACCGGCTCACACGCCAGCACTTCGCGCTGTATCGCGGCTATCTCGATGGTGTGTCGGAGGCGCAGTTGCACGCATCGTATGGCGACGCCAGCACCGATGTCCGGACCACGCGACGCCTGATCGACGCGCTCCGGGATACGCTGTCGGTCCTCGCCCGGCGCGCCCGCGATACGGAAGCCGCGCATTTGCTGCGGCTTCGCCCCGGCAGCATTCCGCTATTCGAGCCCGAGCCGGCCGCTGCAGCCCCCACGCTCGATGACTTCCGCGAGAGAACCGATCCGGGTGGCGTTTACAGCGAATCCGAGTTGCTGGCGTTATATGAGGAGGCTTATCCGCCGGACACCTCCCCTGCCCTGGACCGGCGCGCCGCGCGCAATGTGCGGTTGCGGCGCCGGCAGGCGGACGCGCTTGCGCGCATGGAGGCATCGCTTGCGCAGGATCCGAGTCCGGATCATCCCATCGACGGCTGGTTCGAGCCTGCGATCACCGCGCGACTCACGGCGGCCGGACTCACGACGCTCGCGGATGTCATCGAACTGATCGAAGGTCGACGGCATCGATGGTACACAGTCGTGCCGCGACTCGGCCCGAAGGGCGCACAGCGCGTCGTCGACTGGCTCCAGCTTCATGCCCAGGCGCTTCGGCACACACTTTCACCGGTCACGCTCGTGCCGAGGCGGCAGTGGCAAGCGGGCGACGTCGCGCTGGCGCAACCTCCGGAAACCAGCGAACACCGCGAAGTGGTGATCGCGCCGATCGAGGCGCTGCGCGTCCCGCCGGCGCTCGACGGGTCCAAAGGGTCGAATCGGTCGGGCGTCGGCGCGCCGTTCGACACAGATGTCCGCGCAATTTTTGCGTGGCTCGACGCGCGGTCGGGCAGCGCGCACACGCGGCGTGCGTATCGACGCGAAGCCGAGCGCTTGCTCTTGTGGGCTTTGGTGGAACGGGGCAAACCGCTGTCATCGCTCGATCGCGGCGAATGCGGCGAATACATCGACACGTTTCTGGCGAATCCGCAACCGGCGGCGCGCTGGATCGCGGCTCATCGTGGCGAACGATCTTTCGGCGGGTGGCGCCCTTTTGCCGGCCCGCTCTCCGACCGCAGCCGCGAGACGGCTCGCTCAATAGTGAGCGCGATGTGCGAATGGCTCGTCGGAGAGGGCTATCTGGCGGTGAATCCCTTCGCGGGATTGGCGCGCGTCGCGGCGCCGCCCGTGTTTGAATCGGCCACGCGCACGCTCGATCTCGCGCAGTGGAAATGCGCCCTGCAATCGGTTGAGCGAGATGTTTACTCTTTTTCGGAGCACCGCGACAGATTAGCGCTGCTTCTCGCCTACGCGACCGGCCTGCGCCGCGCCGAACTCGCAGCCGCAACGACCGGCGCGCTCAGCTTGGGACGCTTGCCCAGCGTGGCTGGCGCAGTCTGGCGTCTCTCGGTCGATCAAGGCCGCGGCGCGCCGCGCACCGTGCTTTTGCCGCCAGTGGTCGTCGAAACGTTAACGGACAATCTCGCGATGCGCGGTCTGCAAAAGCCGCTGGATTGCGCCGAAGGCACGCCGATCATCGCTCAGGCGCGCGGCGGGCAAGCCATCACGCCCGACGGTATCGGGAAGATCTTCAAGAGCATTTTCACCAACGCTGCCGCGTTCATGGAATCGCGCGCGCCCGGCAGCGGTCAGCACTTGAAACAGGCGAGCACGCACTGGCTGCGTCACACCCACTCGACGCATGCGCTCGGGCACGGCGCAGAGTTGCGCGAAGTCAGCGCCGGCCTCGGCCACGCCGATCTCTCGACGACCTCGCTCTATCTCAGAAACGAGGACACGGGGCGCTTCCTTGGCGTCGAAAAACTGATTCGCAACGCGTCGATAGACTCGAAATCCTGAGAGTCTTCTTAATTTCGCGTTTACACGAGCGCTGAGCGTTGTAAAAATGCCCGGTGCGGGTGCTCAAGTACTTCAGAGTTTACTTGAGGTTTACCGGGTCGCCGTTTATTCTTCGGTTTGCAGCTTGTTTTCCACCAACCGAAGAATTATTTGCTTACCCAGGCCCGCCAGTGACTGCGAATTCCATGCTAAGCGCTCGGCTTCCCGAAGTCGATCAATCCGTTTCGATCGAAACGCTCTTGGGGGTGGCGGCCCAAGCCACTGACATCCTCAATCAGATCCGCGACGCGATGTTGGAGCCGTACCCGCGCAAAAGCGCGCCGACATTCACGAGCGCGCAGGTCGCATCGCTATGCGGCGTCGATAAGCAGCGGTTCCAATACCTGACCACCAAGGGCGATCTGCCCGCGGGAACGTCCAAGGGCGCTGGCCGTAGCAAGGAGTTCACGCTCGAAGAGGCGCTGACCTGGATTCGCGCAACGAAGGAACGCACGCGTCGGCCGGAAAGCAGACGCGGACGTATCGTGACCGTCGCGAACTTCAAGGGCGGCGTCGCGAAAACGACGACCGCCGTGTCGGCCGCACAGGCGTTGACGCTGCTCGGACGCAAGGTGCTCGTCATCGACTGCGATCCGCAGGGCACGACCACCCAGTTGTGCGGATGGGCCCCCGACGCCGAAATCTCGGACGATCAGACCCTTCTTCCGCTCATATACGGCGATCGACAGACCCTCCACTACGCCGTGCAGGAAACGTACTGGCACAACCTGGACCTTATCCCGGCATCGTCGTCGCTTTTCGACGCCGAGTTCGAGATTCCCGCTAAGGTTTTGAACGATAGCACGTTCGAATTCTGGGAAATCGTGCGCAAGGGTTTGATGCCGCTTGCAAACGAGTACGACGCGATCGTCATCGACACGCCTCCGGCGCTGAGCTATCTGACGATCAACGCATTGCTTGCGTCGGACGCAATCCTGCTCCCCTGCCCGCCCGAGGCGCTCGACTTCGCAAGTTCGACGCAGTTCTGGCACCTTTTCGCCGATATCGCGAAGAAGCTGCCGGGGGTGCTGGAGCAGAAGCGGTTCGATTTCGTGAACGTGATCATGACGAAAGCGAAGTCGGATGATGTGTCGCGTGTCGTGCGTGGATGGCTGCAGAAGGCTTACGGCGATCGCGTGCTGCCCTTCGAAATCCCGGAATCGACGGTGCCGAAAGGCGCGTCGGCGCAACTGTCGACGGTCTATGACCTGTCGAAGCCGGATGGCAGCACGGCCGCATACAACCGGTTCAAAGAGCCGCTCGACCGACTCGCCGAGCATCTCGACGCGCAGTTCGTTCGCGCGTGGAATCAGAAGGAGGAATAAATGGGCATCGGGGACAGACTCCTCGCCAAGACAGCGAACATCGGCAGCAAGCCGACGGACGCGGCGCAACCGCGTCCGGTCAGCACAGAGCCGCGCACGTCACCAGGGCGATTGATGGATGCGCAGAATCGCATAAATAGCGCGCAGTCTCGAATCAAGGAACTTGAGTCGCAACTCGAGGAGCGTGCTGCGCTGGAAGTGCGACTCGATGCGCTCATCGAAGTGCATGGGCGGCGTCGCAAACTTACGGCCGAGCAGTTTCAGGAATTGAAAAACAACCTTGCCCAGCACGCGCTCGCCACGCCAATTTTGGTGCGCGCATTGCCGGAAGGTCGCTTTGAAATCGTCGCGGGACATAACCGCGTTGCCGCTTATAGAGAACTCGGGCGCTCGACGATCCGCGCGAACGTTGCATCGATCGAGGAAGGCGAAATCGAGTTTGCGGCGTTCTTTTCGAACCTGCTATCGCCGTCGCTAACCGACTTCGAGAAATACTGGAACTTCAAGCGATTGCAGGAATTGAGCGGGTTGTCGCGCGCCGAGATTTCCGAGAGCGCGGGATTGAGCAAGAGCCACGTCACGCGAATCTTTTCGTTCGACGCGCTGCCGGAAGCCGCCAAATTAGCACTCGCTGAAAAGCCTGAACGTCTGGGAAGCAATGCGGCGCAGAAACTTGCCGCGCTGACCGAGGCAGGGAAATCGGAAAAGGTAGTGGAAGCGATTCGCCGCCTTATCGAGGACGAAAGCTTCACTCAGGACAAGGCCGTCGCGCTCGCAACGGAGAAACCTCGCGCGGCTGCACCAAGCTCAACCGTTGTTCGCTCAGGTCGGAGAAAGGTTTGCGAGGTGTCTACGAGAAACGGCGTCGTCGGCGTTCGCTTCTTTGAGAAAGAAGCGACTGACGCAGAGGTGTGGGGGCAGCGGATCGCCGACTTCATCAACAAAACGTTGAGCGAATCGGAACAGAATTAATAAACCTACTAGGTTTTCGTTTTAAATCAACGACTTAACGAACTAAGCGAAGTTTTGGGCGATGGACCTAGTAGAATTTCCTTAGAAATCAATGACTTGATGATTCAGCACTGACGAGGCTGTTATGTAACGAGCAAGCTGTAAAAAGACAAAAGCCTTCGGCGCCAACCGAAGGCTTTTGAATATCGGGCTTAACTGCATGTCGCCCGTTCCGCTTCCCGACGCCAATCGGGTCACGAGTACACACCTCGAAGTTTAGCGGAACGCGATGGGCAGTCAAGCGTTTGTCCTCCATTTTCCGAAATGGACGTACTTGACATGCGTATCGCGCAACGTTCCGTTGCAGGCGAGGTTGAATCTCGCCTTCAAAACTCAGAATCAGGCTCCGCGGTAGCGGACCAACTCGCTCTCGATGAATACGCCTGCGATCGATCGAACCTTCCTTGGGTGATCTTTCGCGCGGCGCATCGCGCTACCCACACGACTGCGCTCCCCGCGAGAGCGAGAGCGTTGCTCGCAGCTCTCGCCCGCACCGTCGATGCGTCTCGCCCGTACGCGCCGATCTTTGCCCGGCGCGAGTTGCTTACCGGACGCGCACAACAATCCATGCGCACGTTCTATCGCAGCATGGATGATCTCGAAACCACCGGTTTCATCACTCGGCCGCCCCAGACACGCTATGGCGCGGCTGGTTTGTTCGGACGCGCCTACATTCATTTGACGCCGAAAGCCGCCGCTCTGCTCGGTCTCGTCGAACATCCAAGCGAAGGGCAGAAACCGTCCGTTCCTAGTCGGGAAGATGCCGTCAAAACCGAACGCGCCGTTTCTTTGGCGCCGCCGTCTGTCACCGTGGCAGACGGCGCTATATATAAGGATCTAATCCCTACTACTCAAAGGAGACAATCAGGACGCCTGCCCGCGGATCTCCAGCGCTTGCTGTCTCTGGGATTTCGTGAATTTCTGATCTTCAAACTGATGCGCGAGGCGAGGCTTCACGAGAAACTTCTGTCGGATGTCGTGGAAGCCAGTTGGAATCATCTTCGTCGCGCCAAGCACCCGATCAGCTATCTCCGCACCCTCCTGCGGGCCCCGGTCGATTTCGCCTACCGCGTCCGCAGTCAGCGACACACACAAGCCGAAGACCAGAACCAGCGCACGCGCGCTACACAAGTCGATACGGCCATTGCGAAACTCATGGGTCAATCCTTCCTAAGCCGCGACGGACTCCGGCGTTATCGCGTTTCCGATGACGCCCGATCTATCGTCATTCATCATCGTGACGAGGCTCAGCCGCGCGTGCATGCGGGTGCGTGGGCACCCGATTTCCTCGCCGCGCTTGAAGCAGGGCATATCGTCTTCCTTAACCCCAACGCCCCGAGTGACGTGCAGGCGAATTCCGATCGAGGTGCTTCGACGTGCGCCTCCGAAATCGAGCGTCCGTCGGAGGCGCACCTTAACGATCTCAAAGCGCTCCTACGCTTGAAGAGAGCCAGCGCCGCCCCCACTATGAAGTCAAGGGACGCGGAGAGGCCGTCGAGTCACGGCCAGTCGACTTCACTCCCTTTGTGTTCGCTCTTACAGACGATTTCGCGTGTCGCGTCATCGACGAGACCTCGCGAAATACCTGAGTTGAAGTCGTGAGCAATCTTCGCGACCAACAGCAGGACAGACTTAGATCAGACGAATGCCGCGCAATGGCAACGTCAGGAAAAGTTTTTTAAATCAGGCTGCTGCGACGCAGCAAATGCTGATATACTCTAAGGTTGCGCCTTAATGGGCGATTGGAAAACGCAAGTACCGCGTCTGGATGCGGTTTGCGTGTTTTGCTCGATGCGATTTTCAGCAAGCCGTCCGTGGTCGAAGCTGTCATCGAAATCATCGCGAGCCGTCACGCTCGCTCCCGGGGATCTGTCGTCGCCGAGCAAACCTGTCGAGGAGAAAGTATGGCAAGTTTTGATCGGGAAGATTCGGAGCTGGATATCGTCGCGCCGGCGCGCAAGGCACCAGGCCGGCGGGCGAACAAAGGGAAGGGCCAGGCCGGCACGATACAGCCCGATGTCGCGATGACCGCGGAGCAGAATGAAGAACGGCAACGTCAGATGCGCGCGCTCATCCAGTTGGGCAAGGATCGCGGTTATCTCACGCACGCCGAGATCAACGACCACCTGCCGGACAATTTCGCTGAAACGGCTGCGATGGAAACCATCGTCAGCACGTTCCACGACATGGGTGTCGCTGTCTACGAGCAGGCTCCGGATGCCGAAACGCTGTTGCTGAGCGATAGCGCCCCGAGCGTGGTCACCGACGAGCAATCGGACGAAGAAGCGGAAAACGCGCTATCGACGGTCGATTCCGAATTCGGTCGCACGACGGATCCGGTTCGCATGTACATGCGCGAAATGGGCGCAACCGAGCTGCTCACGCGTGCCGGCGAAATCGCCATCGCGAAGCGCATCGAAGACGGCCTGCACGAGATGATCCAGGCGATCGCGGCATGCCCGTCGACCGTCGCGACCATTCTCGCGGATGCGGCGCAAGTCGAATCGGGTGAGCTCAAGATCGACGATCTGGTCGACGGCCTGAAGGAAGAGGACACGGCAGAGGAAGATATTTCGGCGCCCGAAACAAACGACTCCGCCGACATCGACACCGATACCGATGACTCCGACAGCGACGAAGACGACGACGACGATCTGGACGGCGGCGATGCTGGCGCATCGAATGAAGCGCGCCTGAAGCAATTGAAGGCCGATTGTCTCGAAATCTTTGCACGCGTGCGCGAGCTGGCCGAACAAGCGAGCAATCCTAAGGGTTCGGGCGCGGTCGCCACGAAGGCAGTCGAAAAAGCGCGCGCCGAAATCCAGCGCGAGCTCGGCTCGATCCGCTTCACGGCGAAGACCATCGACCGCCTGTGTGTCGACGTTCAGCAGCGCGTGGCGCAGGTGCGTGATATCGAACGTCGCGTTTTGCAGATCGCGGTGGATCGTTGCGGCATGCCGCGCGAGAAGTTCGTCGAATCGTTCGTCGGTCACGAGACCGATCTCGATTGGACGTCGCGTGCGGCTGCGGGCTCGAAGCATTACGGCGCGTCGCTCGAGCGCAGCTTGCCGGCGATTCAGGCCGAGCAGCAAAAGCTCATCGATGTCGAAGGCGTGGTCGAAATGCCGCTCAAGCAACTCAAGCAGATCAACCGTCAGATGACGGCTGCCGAGTTGAAGATGCGCCAGGCCAAGCGCGAGATGATCGAAGCGAACCTGCGTCTCGTGATTTCGATCGCGAAGAAGTATGTGAATCGCGGCATGCAGTTCCTGGATCTGATTCAGGAAGGCAACATCGGTCTGATGAAGGCGGTGGACAAGTTCGAATATCGCCGCGGCTGGAAGTTCTCGACGTATGCGACGTGGTGGGTTCGTCAGGCTGTGACGCGTTCGCTCGCGGATCAGGCGCGCACGATTCGCGTGCCGGTCCACATGATCGAAACGATCAACAAGCTGAACCGCATTTCGCGCGAGATCCTGCAGCAAACGGGTCAGGAAGCGCATCCGTCCGTGCTCGCCGAGCGTATGGAAATGCCGGAAGAGAAGATCCGCGGCATTCTCAAGATCGCCAAGCAGCCAGTGTCGCTGGAAACGCCGGTCGGTGAAGATGCCGATGCGACGCTCGGCGACATGATCGAAGATCAGGGCGCCGCGTCGCCGGCCGATGCCGCCGTGCACGCGAACATGCGCGCCGCGATCGACGATGCGCTCAATGCGCTGTCGCCGCGCGAGGCGAAGGTGCTGCGTATGCGCTTTGGCATCGACACGGCGTCTGACTACACGCTCGAAGAGCTGGGCAAGCAATTCGACGTGACGCGCGAGCGTATTCGTCAGATCGAAAGCAAGGCGATGCGCAAGCTCATGCATCCGAGCCGCGCCGACAAGCTGCGTCCTTTCCTGGATCGCTGATCTACCGGGCCGTCCGGACTACGTCCGGACGAACTCGAAAGCGCGTGCCGCCGATTCAGGCGGCACGCGCTTTTTTTATTTCCCGGTCGCATCAACCGTGAGCGGTGCCTTTGGGCATCTTGGCGTTCGCGCACGCCTGTAGCGCGGCGATCGCCTTGTCGGCGAGCGTCATCGTTTCTTCGCAGGCGAGCCGGTCGCGGAAGATCGAGCATCCGCCGCCCGCGTTGATCCGCGCCACGGCGCTGCGCACCTTGTCCAGCGCGGATTGCGGCGAGCCTGTGTCGCGGATGATCGAGGCGACGTCGAATGCGCTGCCAGCGTCGGTTTCGACGTAGCCGGGACATTGCGTTTGCGCGTGAGCCGCGACGCAAATCATTCCGATCGCGGCGATGGCGGGAAATCGTCGCGATCGAGCAGAACGGAAAGGAAAGGCGCGGGGAGAAAACGAGCGGAAGGGGCTATCCATGGGCGTCACCACCGTCAGATATCGCATCGAAGAACGTGAACGTTCGGCGAATTCGTGTCGGCTGGGAACGCACATGCTTGTCCACAGATACCGTGCACAAGCATGTGGATATCCTGAGCATCGCCGGATCAAGCTCTTGATGCGTAACGCATTTCATCCGGCGAACGAAATTCGCGCGCTGCTTCGCCTCCCATTCTGAACCGGTTGAAAAAATCGTGTCGATGCGAAAAAAAATGGCTAGACCTGAAACGCAATGGCTAGACCTGAAACGCCCGGACAGTCTGCCTGAGCTCGCGCGCCTGTGCGTCGAGCGACAACGCCGAGGCCGACGCTTCGTTCACCAAAGCCGCATTTTTCTGCATGAGTCGATCCATCTGCGACACCGCGTCGTTCACTTCGTCGATGCCGCTGCTTTGCTCGCTCGACGCCGTGGCGATCGCTTCGATTAGCGCGGACACGCCGTCGACGGAATCGAGCAGATCGGTGAGCGTTGTGCCCGCGCGTTTCACCGTCGCGCCGCTCGATTCCACGTGCGCGTTCACCTCGCGCGTCAGTTGCGAGATTTCCTTCGCCGCACCCGACGAGCGCCGCGACAGCGCGCGCACTTCCTCGGCGACCACCGCGAAGCCGCGCCCCAGCGATCCGGCGCGCGCCGCTTCCACCGCGGCATTCAGCGCGAGCAAATTGGTCTGAAACGCGATCGATTCGATGACGCTCGTGATCTGCTCGATTTGCGCCGAACGTGAGGACAGATCGGTCATGCGCGCGATCGCATCGGCGACGGCGCGCTCGCCGTCCTTTGCCCGTTCCGATGCTTCTTTCGCGAGTTCGCGCGCGCGGTTTGCGTGATCGGCGTTGGTGCGCACCGTCGCCGCGATCTGCTCCATGCTCGCCGATGTCTGCTGCAAGCTCGCCGCGTGCTCTTCCGTGCGCGCCGACAGCGCGTGATTGCCTTCGGTGATGTCCGCCGCCGCGAGGCCGATGGTGTCCGTCGATCGCTTGATGTCGCCGACCATCGCCGCAAGCTGGCTGCGCATCAGGCCCATCGCGTGCATCAGGCTTTGCGTGTCGCCGGGCGCGACGGGCACGTCGGTCAGCAAATCGCCTTTCGACACGCGCCGTGCGACGCTCGCCGCAAGTTCCGGCTCGCCCCCGAGTTGACGCACGAGCGTGCGCGCCATCGAAAAGCACAGTCCGCCGACGAGCGCCACGCCTGCGGCGATGCACGCGCCCACCGTCCACTGCACGATGCGGCTCACGCGCTGCGCGTCGTCGTATTCCCGCTGCGCGGCGGTGAGCTGGAACGCGCGCAGTTCGGTGCTCTCCTTTTTGACGCGCTTCGCCTGCGGCTCGATCTGCTGCGTCACGATCCACTGCGCTTCGGACAGATTGTTCGCTGTGAGCAGATTGGCCGTCGGACGAAAACCCTTGTCGCGCAGCGTCGCCCAATCGGCGGCGAGGCGTTTGGCTTGCGGCGCTTCGGTCGCATCAAGCGGATAGCGCAGATATCGGCCGAGCAGGGCATCGACGTTCGCAATGCGCTGCTGCGTCGACGCGACCACGGCTTGCGTCTTTTGCGCCGACGGATCGAGCACCGCGTCGCTGATCGCGAACTGGCTTTGCGTGATGAGCTCGTCGATGGTCGAGATGGTTTGCAGCGCTTGCGCGCGGCCTTCGAAGACGTGACGCAGCGCGGCATTGCCTTGCTGGACGCCGAATAATCCGGCACCGCCGACAACGACGAGCACGGCGGTGACCGCGCCCGTGACGATCGCGAGGCGCGCCTTGACGGTGAGCTTTGACATGTTCGGTAGAGGAGGGAAGTGCGCGAGGAAGTCCGGCCCCGGGCGCGGCGTTGCGCAGCGCGATTGGCCAATCGTCAGACATTTTCGAAAGAGCGCACTCTACCGGTCGTTCAAGACGGTCGTGTGACAACCGTCTTTCGCATACGGATCAATCGCGTTTCGGGATTTCCAGTCCGCGCTTCACGGCAGGCCGCGCCAGAAAAGCTTCGAGCACGCGTTCGACGTTTTTGAATTCATGGAAATCGACGAGTTCCCGCGCCTCGTAAAAGCCGATCAGATTGCGTACCCACGGAAACGTCGAAATATCCGCGATGCTGAATTCGTCGCCCATGATCCAGTCGCGGCCGTCGAGCCGTTGGTCGAGCACGGCGAGCAGCCGCTTCGATTCGGCGACGTAACGCGCGCGCGGCCGCTTGTCCTCGTATTCCTTGCCCGCGAATTTATGGAAGAAGCCGACCTGCCCGAACATCGGACCGATGCCGCCCATCTGGAACATCAGCCACTGCAGCGCTTCGTAGCGTTTCGCCACGTCGTCGGGCATCAACTGGCCGCTTTTCGCCGCGAGATAGATGAGGATCGCGCCGGATTCGAACAACGGCATCGGCTCGCCGTTCGGGCCGTCCGGATCGATGATCGCGGGAATCTTGTTGTTCGGATTGAGCGATAAAAACTCCTCCGACAACTGGTCGTTCTTGTCGAAGCGCACGAGATGCGGCTCGTAGGGCAGGCCGGTTTCCTCCAGCATGATCGAGACTTTCACGCCGTTCGGCGTCGGCAGCGAGTAGAGCTGGATGCGCTCCGGATGCTGAGCGGGCCATTTGCGAGTGATGGGAAAGTCGGAGAGCGCGGTCATGAAAGGTCCTTTTTAGTCGAACCGCGAATATAACCATTTCACCGAATTCGTGTTCCGCATGGCGGCAGCGCGGCGTGTCATCGGGCGGACGCATCGATAGGGAAAAATTGAGGGATCTCGTACAGACGCTGCCTGTCGATGGGCGGAGTCTGTCTATATCTCTAATACAAAGACGATTGTAGGAATCGCTGTACACACACGAGGATTGCGCGTAACGCCTTCGGTCAAGAAGTCAACCAACAAAGAACAAACCAAGCCCTTGCGGGAACAATGCAGCGCGTGCGCGAAGTGCGGGCCGGATCGCTGGCTCGCTTATTGCATCGATGCGGATGCCGAGAATCCGTGTCGGACTTTACGAACCGTTGGTTACCGCTGCCATGAAAACCGCTCCTCTCGCAACGCTCACCGCATTCGCTGCCGTGGTCGGGGGACTACTGCCCAGCTTGTGCGCCGCAACGCCTCTCGAAAGCCAGCTCGACTGCAAATCCAGTGCGCACAGGTTCATCGCGCCCCTTGTCGCCGACAAGTCCATCGACGCGCGTCCCATGCGCGTCGAGGCGAATTCCGTGAATGCCTTCAAGCCGACGCACGGCAGCGATCTCACCGCCTACGGCTTTCGCGTCTTCGCCGTGCTGGGCTACGAGCAGGGCGACGACATGTTCAAGCGCGGCAGCGGCCAGCCGATCAACGATTCCGCGTACGGCGTCGTGGTGCTCGCCGCGTCGGAAACGGTGGAGGCGAAGGTGCGCGAATCGGGCAGCACGGCAGTCGTAAAACAGGTCGTGCCGATGGTGATGACCGCCGTCTTCTGCGATGGCAGCGGCGTCCACAACACGACGACAGCGGGCGCGGTCACGACGGAAGCATCGCGTAATCGCTGATTCATCGCGATAATGTTCTCCCGATTTGCGCGCGCATGTGTCGCGCGCTCAACAACAGGAGAACGCAGACATGTCCGACGCAGCCAACCAGTCTCAACGAATCGCCATCGTCACCGGAGCGGGCAGCGGCATCGGGCGCGCAGCCGCGCTCGCGTTGCTGGGCGACGGCTGGTCGGTCGTGCTGGCGGGAAGGCGTCCCGCGCCGCTCGAAGCGGTGATCGGCGAATCGAACGCGGCGCAACGCGCGCTCGCCGTGCCGACCGATGTTTCCGATCCGCAATCGGTCGAAAAGCTCTTCAAGGCGGCGGTCGAGCGCTTCGGCCGCGTCGATCTGCTGTTCAACAACGCCGGGGTGTCGAATCCGCCCGGACCGTTCGAGGACTGGACGCCCGAGCAATGGCGCAATGTCGTCGATATCAATCTGAACGGCATGTTCTATTGCCTGCAGCAGGCGTTCCGCACGATGAAGGCGCAAACGCCGATGGGCGGGCGCATCATCAACAACGGCTCGATTTCCGCGAGCGCGCCGCGCCCGAACTCGGCGGCCTACACCGCGACGAAGCACGCGGTGCAGGGCCTCACGAAAACCGCATCGCTCGATGGCCGGAAGTACGACATCGCGGTCGGGCAAATCGACGTCGGCAACGCATTCACCGAACTGTCCGAGCGCATGTCGCGCGGCGTGCCGCAGGCGAACGGCGAGATCGCCGTCGAACCGATGATGGACGTGAAGTTCGTCGGCCAGTCGGTGCTGTACATGGCGAATCTGCCGCTCGAAGCCAACGTGCTGTTCCACACGGTGATGGCGACCAAGATGCCGTTCGTCGGCCGCGGCTGAGTCTTTCCTACGCAGTCCGATACCAGACGCGAATGCCCGAGTACCAGTGGCTGACGCTGGTATCGTCGCCGGCGCCGAACGTCGAGAGGCTCTCGACGTTCAGCACGTCGATTCCGTTCTCCGCAATCCACCTGTTCGCGCGCTCGACGAGCGCCGCGCCGTTCTCGTACACGTTGCCCTTGATGATGTGATGCTGCAGAACCTGTCGCTCGAAGTCTTCGTAAGCGATCTTTGCCATCCGTTGTCTCCTGTCTTTTCGTTTTGATGCGCCGGGATATCGGCACGCGTTTATGTTGCGGCGCAGCGCTATCGCCGCATGACGCGTTCTGCCGATTCGAGCATCATATGGCCTGACACACGCTCGTGCGAATCGGTATATCCCGCGTTCGCCCGCAGCGAAGAACGAAAGCATTGCGGGAGGCGATCAAAACAAAAGCGCGCTGCCAGGCGCCGATAAGTGCCTCACTCAAGGAGACAAGGAGAGCACGATGGACATGCGGCAACGCGAGCACATCGAGGCAGTCGTCGCGGCGACGACGCGGGCGGAACCGGTCGTGTCCGCGCCCGCGCCGCTGCGCATGCACGAGAGCATCATCGAGTCTTCGTGGCGGCGTTGCGTGCATCAGTACGGGCTCGATCCGTCGCGCATGCAGGAAGCGCGCATCCTGCCGCAGACGCGCCTGCGCGAGCATCAGCAGCGTATCGACGATTTCGCGCGCATCGCGCGTCACGGCCTGGAGACGCTCTACGAGCAGGTCGCGGGCATGGGCTACGTCGTGCTGCTGACCGATGCGCTCGGCGTGACCGTCGATTACATCGGCGATTCGAACACGGATTTCGCGCTGCGCCGCGCGGGCCTGTATCTCGGCGCGCAATGGAGCGAAGCCGGCGCGGGCACGTGCGCGGTCGGCACCGCGCTCACGACGGGCCAGGCGCTCACCGTGCATCAGATCGATCATTTCGACGCGACGCATATCCCGCTGACCTGCACCGCCGCGCCGCTCTACGATTCGCGCGGCGCGCTTGCCGCGATCCTCGATATCTCCGCGCTCACGTCGCCGCAGGCGCGCGACAGCCAGAATCTCGCGCTGCAGCTCGTGCGCATCTACGCGGGGCATATCGAGAACGCGAACTTCCTGCGCACGCATCGGCAGGACTGGATTCTGAAGCTGAACACGTCGCCCGAATTCGTCGATGTCAATCCGGAATATCTGATCGCGCTCGATGCGAGCGGGCGCATCGTCGGACACAATCGCCGCGCGCACGCGATGCTCGCGGCGGAAATCGGCCGGCCGATCGCGCCCGGCGAAGCGGCGGCGTCGCTGATCGGCGTGCCGTTCGACACGCTCTTCGATACGCGCATCGACGAACTGGGCCGCTTCGTGTATTCGCGGCCGAGCGAGTTGCGCGCGGTGCCGCTCGCGAAATCGGGCGCGCTGCTTTACCTGAGCGTGATGCCGCCCGCGCCGTGCTTCGCGCCGGCCACGAACGCGACTTCACAGCGCAGCGTCGAAGTGCCCGCGCCGCTGGCCGCGCTCTGCGGCGGCGATGCCGCGCTCATGCGTCAACTGCAACGCGCCGCGAAGCTCGTCGATTCGCCGATCAATCTGCTCGTCAACGGCGAAACCGGCAGCGGCAAGGAATTCTTCGCGAAGGCGCTGCATCGCGCGAGCGCGCGGCGCGCGGGGCCGTTCGTCGCGGTGAATTGCGCGGCGATTCCGGAGACGCTCATCGAAAGCGAATTGTTCGGGCATCTGCCGAACAGCTTTTCGGGCGCAGGCGCGAAGGGCAAGCGCGGGCTCATTCAGGAAGCCGACGGCGGCACGCTCTTTCTCGATGAAATCGGCGACATGCCGCGCGAACTGCAATCGCGACTTCTGCGCGTGCTCGCCGAAGGCGAAGTGCTGGCGATCGGCGCGTCGCGGCCCGTATCGGTGGATGTGCGCGTGATTTCCGCGACGCATCATTCGCTCGACGCGCTCATGCAGGACGGACGCTTCCGCGAAGACCTGTACTACCGCTTGAACGGCGCGCGCTTCACGCTGCCGCCGCTGCGCGAACGAAGCGATCTCGACTGGCTCGTCGACAAACTCCTCGAAGGCGCGGTCACGCTGTCGCCCGCGGCGCGCGAGCGCCTGCATCGACATGAATGGCCGGGGAATCTGCGCGAGCTTTGTAACGTGCTGCGTTATGCGCGCGCGGTGTGCTCGAACGGTCTGATCGAAGTCGACGACTTGCCCGAAGGATTCGCAGGCGTGGCCGCGCCAGTCGAGCCGGTCGAGCCGCCACCGCGCGCCATCGAGGAGTTCGACTCGCATCGCCTGCCGCCGGAAGGCATGCTGCTGATGCAGTACCTGCGCGCCGCGAGCTGGAACCTGAGCGCGGTCGCGCGGCAGATCGGCGTGAGCCGCATGACGCTGTATCGGCGCATGGCGCGCTATGGCATCCGCTCGCCGAATCAGCGCGACGCGAACGGGCACTGAGCACCGATACGCCTGTACCCCGCCGATACACCTGCCGCTGTGACACCTGTCACGGCGGCGTCCCGTACGCCCTCCGAAGCGCCCGTTTTCCACGGGTAATCCCTCGCTTTTTCGCGTCCGAACGCGCCATTCCGATTGGCATGGCGCTTGCCTTTATCCGCCGCACAAAACGCAAAACGGAGACACAGGCATGCGTGAAAACGCGGCGCCGCTCGTCGGCATCATCGCCAATCCTGTTTCGGCGCGCGACATCCGGCGCGTCATCGCGAACGCGAACAGTCTGCAACTCGCGGATCGCGTGAACATCGTGTTGCGGCTGCTTTCGTCGCTGGCGTCGTGCGGCGTCGGGCGCGTGTTGATGATGCCGGATCGCGAAGGCCTGAAGGTCATGCTCCAGCGCCATCTCGCGCGCAAGCACGGCCCGGATGCCTCACTCGCCAAGGTCGAATTCCTCGACATGCCCGTGACCGCGCGCGTCGACGACACGTTCCGCGCCGCGCGCATGATGCGCGAGGCCGGCGTCGATGCGCTCGTCGTCCTCGGCGGCGACGGCACGCATCGCGCGGTCGTGCGCGAGTGCGGACAGGTGCCGATCGCGGGTCTTTCGACGGGCACCAACAACGCATATCCGGAAATGCGCGAGCCGACGATCTCGGGACTGGCGGCGGGGCTTTATGCGACGGGCCGCGTGCCGTCGAGCGAAGCGCTCGCGTCGAACAAGCGGCTCGACATCGAGATATGCGATTCGAAAGGCAACGTGCGCCGCGACATCGCGCTCGTCGATGCCGTCATCTCGCACGAGCATTTCATCGGCGCGCGGGCGCTGTGGAAGATCGATACGCTCGCCGCCGTCTACGTCTCCTATGCCGATCCGCAGGCGATCGGCATGTCCGCGATCGCGGGCCTGCTCGAACCGCTCGGCCGTCACGATCCGGGCGGCATTGCAATCGAGCTCGCCGCGCGAGGTCAGGGCGAATTCGATCTGCACGCGCCGATCGCGCCGGGTCTCATCGAAGCCGTGCCGATCGCGAACTGGACGCGCCTGTCCGATGGCGTGCCGCATCGCGTGAAGCAGCGTTCGGGCATCGTCGCGCTCGACGGCGAACGCGAGCTCGCTTTCGGCCCCGACGATGAAGTCAAGATCACGCTGAAGGAAAACGCCTTTCGCAGTATCGACGTGGCCGCGTGCATGCGTTACGCGGCCACGTCCGGGCTGATGCGTCAGCTCGAGCTTCGTTAATCCACCAAGGAGACAGACATGACAGCGTCGCAACAGCATGCGGGCGGCTTGCCGCTCTCGAAGGAAGAACTGCTGGGCGCGTATCGCAAGATGCGCACGATTCGCGATTTCGAGGAGCGTCTGCACGTCGATTTCGGACGCGGCGACATTCCCGGTTTCGTGCACCTGTACGCGGGCGAGGAAGCGGCGGGCGTCGGCATCATGAGTCATCTGACCGATGGCGACCGCATCGCGAGCACGCACCGCGGACACGGGCACTGCATCGCGAAGGGCGTCGATCCGGTCGCGATGATGAAGGAGATTTACGGCAAGAAGGGCGGTTCGTGCAACGGCAAGGGCGGGTCGATGCATATCGCCGATCTGTCGAAAGGAATGATGGGCGCGAACGGCATCCTCGGCGCGGGCGCGCCCCTGATTTGCGGCGCGGCGCTCGCGGCGAAGTTTCGCGGCAAGGGCGAAGTGGGCATCACCTTCGCGGGCGATGGCGCGTCGAACCAGGGCACGTTCCTCGAAAGCCTGAACCTCGCGGCCGTGTGGAATCTGCCGGTGATCTTCGTGATCGAGAACAACGGCTATGCGGAATCGACGGCGCGCGATTACGGCACGGCGGTCGATAGTTACGTCGATCGCGCGGCGGGCTTCGGCATTCCGGGCGTGACCGTCGACGGCACCGATTTCTTCGCGGTTCACGAGGCGGCGGGCGAAGTGATCAAGCGTGCGCGCGAAGGCGGCGGCCCGGCGCTGCTCGAATGCAAGATGATCCGCTTCTACGGCCACTTCGAAGGCGATGCGCAGACTTATCGCGCGCCCGGCGAACTCGACGATATCCGCTCGAACAAGGATTGCCTGAAGAAGTTCGCGGCCGCCGTCACGCAAGCCGATGTGATTTCCCCCGCGGAACTCGACGCGATCGACAAGGAAGTCGCCGCGCTGATCGACCGCGCGGTGCAGGAAGCGAAGGACGCGCCTTTGCCGACTGCCGCCGATCTGCTCACCGATGTCTACGTCAAATACTAAATCGAGGAGATAACCACCATGGCCCGCAAACTGAGCATGAAGATGGCGATCAACGAAGCCATCGATCAGGAAATGACGCGCGATCCGAGCGTGATCGTGCTGGGTGAGGACATCGTCGGCGGCGCAGGCGCGGACGGCGAGAAAGACGCGTGGGGCGGCGTGCTCGGCGTGACGAAGGGACTTTACGCGAAGCACGGCGACCGATTGCTCGACACGCCGCTCTCGGAATCCGCGTATGTCGGCGCGGCGATCGGCGCGGCGGCGTGCGGCATGCGCCCGGTCGCGGAGCTGATGTTCATCGACTTCATGGGCGTGTGCTTCGACCAGATCTTCAATCAGGCCGCCAAGTTCCGCTACATGTTCGGCGGCAAGGCGGAGACGCCTGTCGTGATCCGCGCGATGGTCGGCGCGGGCTTTCGCGCGGCGGCTCAGCACAGTCAGATGCTGACTTCCCTGTTCACGCATATTCCGGGTCTGAAAGTCGTCTGCCCGAGCACGCCTTACGACACCAAGGGCTTGTTGATCCAGGCGATCCGCGACAACGATCCCGTCATCTTCTGCGAGCACAAGAATCTCTACGGCTTCGAAGGCGAAGTGCCCGAGAACTCGTACGCGATTCCGTTCGGCGAGGCGAACGTCGTGCGCGACGGCAAGGATGTGTCGATCGTCACGTATGGACTGATGGTGCATCGCGCGCTCGAAGCGGCATCGACGCTCGCGAAGGAGGGCATCGAAGCGGAAGTCGTCGATTTGCGCACGCTGTCGCCCCTCGATCTCGACACGGTGCTCGAAACCGTCGAGAACACGGGGCGGCTCGTCGTCGTCGATGAAGCGAATCCGCGCTGCAATATCGCCACCGATATTTCCGCCCAGGTCGCGCAACAGGCGTTCGGCGCGCTGAAATCCGGCATCCAGATGGTCTGCGCGCCGCATACGCCGGTGCCGTTCTCGCCGACGCTCGAAGATCTGTACATTCCGAGCGCCGCGCAGATCGCCGACGCCGCACGAAAAACCATGAAGGGAGGAAAGCACTGATGTCCGCAATCATACCGATCGTGATGCCCAAGTGGGGCTTGTCGATGAAGGAAGGCACGGTCAACGAGTGGCTCGTGGAGGAGGGCACGGAGATCACCGTCGGCATGCCGATACTCGATGTCGAAACCGACAAGATCGCCAATGCCGTCGAAGCGCCCGACGCCGGCTTGCTGCGGCGCAAGGTGGCGGCGGCGGGCGATACGTTGCCGGTGAAGGCGCTGCTCGGCGTGCTCGCGGCTTCCGAAGTGAGCGACGCCGATATCGACGCGTATGTCGCCTCGTACGTAACGCCCGCCGAGGATGAAGAAGAGGGCGAGGAAGCGGCGGCGTATCACTTCGTCGATGTCGATGGCATCCGCGTGCGCTACGCATCGCGCGGCGGCGACGATGCGAACCGTCCGGCCGTGCTGTTCATCCACGGCTTCGGCGGCGATCTCGACAACTGGCTCTTCAATCTCGACGCGCTCGCGGAGAAGAATCGCGTGTTCGCGCTGGATTTGCCGGGCCACGGACAATCGACGCCGAAAGTGCCGGGAACGACGCTGGCGGACCTCGCGGGCTTCGTCGGCAAGTTCATGGACGCGGTGTCGATCGACCGCGCGCATCTCGTCGGGCACTCGATGGGCGGCGGCATCGCGGCGCAGATGGCCGTCGATCAGCCGGCGCGCGTGCAATCGGTGTCGCTGATTTCGCCCGCCGGTTTCGGCGATGAAGTGAACAACGCGTACACCGAAGGCTTCGTGACAGCGGAATCGCGGCGCGAACTGAAGCCGGTCGTCGAACTGCTGTTCGCGAATCCCGATCTGGTGAGCCGTCAGATGCTCGACGATCTGCTGAAGTACAAACGGCTCGATGGCGTCAGCGACGCGCTGACATCGCTCAACGGCGGACTGTTCGCGGGCGGCAGGCAGAGCGCGCAGCCGGGCAGCAAGCTGGCCGCGACGGGCAAGCCGGTGCTCGTGATCTGGGGCGAAAAGGACCAGATCATTCCCGCCGCGCATGCGAAGCACGCACCGGAAGGCGCGACCGTGCGCGTGTTCGACGACGCCGGCCACATGAGCCAGACGGAGAAGGCGAACGAAGTCAATGCGATGCTGAAGGAGCACGTGGCAAGGGCAGGCTGACCGAGCCGCGCGCGCCCCGCCGGAGAAGGCCGCCGACGGGGCGCGCTCGTTTGTCGCGGTTATTCGCTACCATGCTTGGATGGCGTCGCCCGCGACGCGCCCGGACATCGATGCCATGCCCTTCCAACTGATCGATCCCGCTTCCCTTTCCGGCAATCCGCTCGACGCCGAGGAAGCGCTGCTCTCACGCGCGGCCGCCGGCGAGGCCGTCGCGCACGTCTGGGAAGCACCTGTTTCGCTGGTCGTGCCGCGCAGCTATCAGCGTTACGCGGCGCTCGCCGATGCGCGCGAGGCGTTCGCGCAGCGCGGCTGTCCCGTGTGGCTGCGTCTGTCGGGCGGCGGCCTCGTGCCGCAAGGCCCGGGCATTCTCAATCTGAGCCTCGCGTATCCGGTGCGCGCGCCGATGGGCACGCTCTCCGAAACCGTCTACGTGCATCTGTGCCGGATTCTCGCGGATGCGCTCAACTCGCTCGGCGTGCTGACGCACTGGCAGGCCGTCGAAGGCTCTTTCTGCGACGGCCGCTTCAATCTCGCGTGGGGCCCCGGCGACGACGCGCGCAAGGTCGCGGGCACGGCGCAGTACTGGCGGCGCGTGCCGCACGGCGACAAGGATCAGCCGCTTTACGCGGTGCTCGCGCATGCCGTTCTGCTCGTCGATGCCGATCCGATCGAAATCAACGAGCGCGCCAACGCGTTCGAAGCCATGATCGAAAGCGGGCGGCGCTACGAGGAAATGCGCATCGTGACCGTCGCACAGGCGCTCGCCTACGAATGTTTTTCGATGCCCGCCGACTTGCGCGAGCGCGTGCGCACGGCGTTGATCGACCGCGTGAAGGAAGCGCCGCTGCCGGAACAATAAAAACGCATCGAGGTGGCCATGCCGCTCAGAAGTGCTTCGAACGGGTTCTTCTTCGCGCTGTGGGTGGCCGTGTGCGCGGCCGCGCCCGAATTTCTGTGGCAAGGTCTCTTTTCCGTCTTCGGCCATTTTTCGCTGACCGATGCTGCCGCCGCGCTGCTGATCGGCGCGATTCTCGCGTTCTTCGTCGAACCGGTGCTGGAGCGCGTGCGCGGTCTCGGCGATGCGCCCGAGCACGCGGAGAAATCGCCCGCGTTCGCCGCGTGCGAGGCGTTGAGCTTCGCGATCGTCGCCGTCTGCGTGCATGAAGCGATCACCGTGTATGTCGCGGCGAGCCATTCGAACGAGCACGCGGGCGAAAACCTCGCGAAAGCCGTCGCGCAGGCGCTGCAATGGGCGCTCATACCGTTTTTCATCACGCTCGCGTGGATGGCGGCGCGCGCGCCGTCGTGGATCGCGTGGTCCGTGGCGGCGCTCGCGGTGATCGTCAGCTTCGTCGCGGGCGTGATATTCGGATGGAGCGCGCACGTGCTCGTGACGAGCGTGATTCCGGCGACCGGCGTGCTGATCGCGGGATGCATCATCGTGCGGGAGCAGTGGGATGCGTCGACGTTCAGGCGCTGCGCCCGCGCGACCGGAGTGATCGCGCTCGCCTGGCTCGTGCTGACGGGCGCGCTGCAACTCGTGCTATGGCTCGCGCACGTAGAGGCTTTTCGCGTTTATGAACGATCGGAATTCTGGAGCGACTTGCGGTTTTACATCGGCTGGGTGACGGGCCTGCTCGTCGCACCGGCGTTCGTACCCGGCGCGCCGCTGAACGCCGTCGACGACGACCGGCGCGTGCGGCGCTGACAAATCTGTTAGTACGTTCCGGGCGGCGGCTGCCAGCCCGGCGGCGGAGGCGGCGGCGGTGGCGTGGTGCTGTAAGCGCCGGAAGGCTGGACGGTGCGCGTCGCGCCGCGCACGGGCACCTTGTCGCCAGCGGCGTACATGCATTGCAGATACGCGTAATCGTAGCGTTGCTGGACGTTGTAACCCGATGCCTGCGATGCGCCGACGCCGAACGCGCTGCCGGTCAGCAAGCCCGCTCCCGCGCCGATGGCCGCGCCCGAGCCGCCGCCGAACGCCGCGCCCGCCGCCGCGCCGAGCGCAGTGCCGACGACCGCGCTGCCGACCGCGCTATTGGTTGCCGCCTGATTGGCATCGACGCCGCCGACCTGATTGAGCGCGAACTGGCGGCATGAGGAATCGTCCGCGCGGAACTGGTCGAACGTCTTGGTGCTGCCGGGCAGCGCCATCACGCTCGGGCCGGTAGGCATCACGGTACAGGCCGAAAGGCCGATTGCCGCAAGGAGCAGGGCAAGCCTTGAGTAGTTCATGGAGTCTTGCGAATTCGCTTCGTTGTCTGTTTCGGGGCGCAGAAAAGGCATCAGTTCGACGGCGGCGGCGTAGCCGGAACCGGACGCCACGCGTCGGAACATTGCTTCACGTACGGGTAGTAGGCCTTCGCGGAGTCGCAGTAGTACCACATGCCGGCTTGCTGGGCGGGCGCGCCCGGATCGGCGGCGGCCTGGCCCTGCTCGACATACTGAACCGGCGCGGACGGCTGGACGACCACGGGCGGCGGCGGATAGTAGTAGTACGGCACGGGTGCGACGGGGTACGGGTAATACACGGGTCCGCCGACCCACACGCCGACGCGCGCCCATGCGTACGCGTTGGCGGTCACGCCCGCGCTCGCGATCAGCGATAGCGCGATAAAAGCCTTCAGGCGATTCACGACCTTCTCCAGAAAAATTGTTTGCGGTGTCGATGCCTATAACGGAAAACCGACCTCCGCTGTTGACTGGACATGGCGCATCTTTCAACGCTATTCCACTTGCCGGAGAAATTCAATTACACGAGCGGTCCGGTATTTTTCGGCGCGTTACCCGGTAAGAAATTGTCGAGCGTTCAGGCGCGCAGCACGGTAATTCCGGCCTGTTCTATCGGCTCGGTCAGCTTCGTGTCGGCTGCTTCCTCGACGATGATCGTCTGCGCGAGTTCGATCCCGCCGATCTTGTAAGCCGACGCCGCATTGAGCTTCGCCGCCGACGCGAGCACGACGGTTTCCGCCGCCCGCGCCGCGAGCGCGCGCTTGATGTGCGCTTCCTCGAAATCGCCGGTGGTGAGTCCGGCCGTCGGATGCACGCCGGTCACGCCCATGAAATAGATATCGGCATGGATGTGCGACATGGCTTCGACGGCGGCCGCGCCCACGGTGACGATCGAATGCTTGTAGAGCTTGCCGCCGATCAGCACGACTTCCACCGATGCGTGTTCCGCCAGCGCAACCGCGACGCTCGGGCTATGCGTGACGATCGTCGCGCGCAGATTCTCCGGCAGTTGACGCACGAGCAGCGCGGAGGTCGTGCCGCCATCGACGATCACGATCTGTCCCGGTGCGATCATTTCCGCCGCTTTCCTCGCGATGCGCCGTTTCGCATCCGATTCCATTTCCTCGCGCCGCGCGAACGGCGCGACCGCAGGCGAAGCGGGCAGTGCGCCGCCATGCACGCGCTGCAGCAGTCCTTCGGCGGCGAGTTCGCGCAGGTCGCGCCGCACGGTGTCCTCGGAAACGCCGAAACGCGCGCTCAATTCCGTGGCGAGCACTTGGCCGTCGCGCTTCAGGGCGTCGAGGATCGCTTTCTTGCGTTGGCTGGTCAACATGAGATTGCACGAATTATCTTGATGTTGCACGAAATTGCACGTTACCATGAGTCCAACGAGTTGTCGAACAGGTGATCCGATGGAAACGAAAGAGCGCGTGCGCATCCTCAAAACCGAAGTGCTGTCTGACGACTGGTACGTCCTCAGGAAAGTGACCTTCGATTTTCAGCGTCGCGACGGCGCATGGCAGCGCCAAAGCCGCGAAACCTATGATCGCGGCAACGGCGCGACCATCCTGCTGCGCGACCGCAAGACCGGCAACGTGCTGCTGACGCGTCAGTTCCGCATGCCCGCGTTCGTCAACGGACACGACGGCATGCTGATCGAAGCGCCCGGCGGCCTGCTCGACGACGCAACGCCGGAAGAGCGCATCCGCGTCGAAGTGGAAGAGGAAACGGGCTACCGGGTGCATCACGTCGAAAAGATCTTCGAGGCGTTCATGAGTCCCGGATCGGTGACGGAGAAGCTCTACTTCTATATCGGCGACTACGACGGCTCGATGCGCGTATCGGCGGGCGGCGGCGTCGAGGAAGAGGGCGAGGAGATCGAGACGATCGAGGTGCCGCTGCAGACGGCCATGCAGATGATCGAGCGCGGCGAAATCATGGACGGCAAGACGATCATGCTCCTGCAGTACGCCGCGCTGAAGGCGCGCTCAGGCGAGTAGCGACACCGCCTTGACCTGCGCCCACAAGCGCATGCCTTCGACGATCGCGAGCCGGTCCATCGAATAGCGCGTGACGCGCGCGAGCAGCGGCGAGCCGTCGACATCGAGACGCACCACGGCTTGCGACGGATTGGCGTCGTTCGCAATGCCGACGACTGTCGCGGGCAGCATGTTGAGCACGCTGCTGCGTTCATGTTCGTGCGTGCCCGTGATGAGACTGACGTCGCGCGCCTTCACGGCCACGCGCATCGTCTTGCCTTCTGCGACGGGCGCATGCACGACGGCGAGCTTCGCGCGCGAACCCGGCAAAGCGAGCGTGAGCAGGCCGTACGCGCTGTCGTATCCATCGACGATGCCTTCGAACACGACCGATGCATCGTCGGCGACGGCGAGCGGCAGGTCGAGGCGTGCGAGCGTATCGGCGATCGGGCCGCTCGCGAGCGCGCGGCCGCCTTCGAGCAGCACGAGATGATCCGCGAGGCGCGCGACTTCTTCCGGCGCGTGGCTCACGTAGAGCACGGGGATATCCAGCTCATCGTGCAGGCGTTCCAGATACGGAAGGATTTCGAGCTTGCGCTTCTGATCGAGCGACGCGAGCGGTTCGTCGAGCAAGAGCAGCCGCGGGCTCGTCAGGAGCGCCCGCGCGATGCCCACGCGCTGCCGCTCGCCGCCCGACAAACCGGCGGGCATGCGCTCCAGCAAATGCCCGATGCCGAGCAGTTCCGCCGCCTGCGACAGATCCACGCGCCGCTCCGCCGCCTGAACGCGATCGAGCCCGAAGCGCAGGTTCTTCTTCACGCTCAGATGCGGAAAGAGGCTTGCTTCCTGAAACACATAGCCGAGCGGCCGCTTGTGCGTCGGCAGAAAGATGTTGCGATCGGTATCGAGCCACACTTCGCCATTGACGACGAGCCGCCCGACGCGCGGCCGCGCGAGCCCCGCGAGGCATCGCAGGAGCGTGGTCTTGCCGGAACCGGAGTGGCCGAAGATCGCGGTGACGCCGCGCCCGGGCAGCGTAAGATCGAGATCGAAGGTGAAGCCCTTGTGCTCGACGAGAAAGCGCGCCGCGATGGCTTCGTCGGAACGGGTGTGCGCGCGGCCGAGCGTCAGACGGGAGGAAGTGAGTTCAGACATGAGCCGCAACGGAACGTCGGCTGGAATAGAGCATGAGAAGAACGACGAACGAGAATACCACCATGCCGCCGGCGAGCCAGTGCGCCTGGGCGTATTCGAGCGCCTCGACGTGATCGAAGATCTGCACGGACACGACGCGCGTGCGCCCCGGAATATTGCCACCGATCATCAGTACGACGCCGAATTCGCCGACGGTATGCGCGAAGCCGAGAATCGTCGCCGTGACGATGCCCGGCCGCGCGAGCGGCAGCGCCACCGCGAAGAACGTGTCCCACGGACCGGCGCGCAGCGTCGCGGCGGCTTCGAGCGGACGGCGGCCGATTGCTTCGAACGCGTTCTGCAACGGCTGCACGACGAAGGGCAACGAATAGATCACCGAGCCGACCACGAGCCCGGTGAACGTGAACGGCAACAGGCCGATGCCGAGCGCCTGCGTCAGCTTGCCGACATAGCCGTTCGGTCCCATCAGCACGAGCAGATAGAAGCCGATGACGGTCGGCGGCAGCACGAGCGGCAACGCCACCACCGCGCCGACGATGCCTTTCACCTTCGAGTGCGTATGCGTGAGCCACCACGCGATCGGCGTGCCGACGAGGAGCAGAAGCACCGTCGTCAGCGACGCCAGTTCGAGCGTCAGCGTGATGGCCTGGAGATCGGCGCTATCGAGCGGCATCGGCGGAATTACAGTTGATAGCCGTAGGACTTGATCACCGCGGCGGCTTTCGGCCCCTTCAGATAATCGATGAACTGCTTCGCGACCGGATTGTCCTTGCCCTTGTTCAGGATCACGGCGTCCTGCTTGATCGGCTCGTGCAGATCGGACGGGACGATCCACGCCGAGCCGCTCGTGATCTTGCCGTCCTTGTAGATCTGCGACAGCGCGACGAAGCCGAGTTCCGCATTGCCCGTCGCGACGAACTGCTGCGTCTGCGAGATGTTCTGACCTTCGACGACCTTCGGCTTGATCTCGGCGGTCAGTCCGAGCTTGTCGAGCGTCTGATAGCCGGCGAGACCGTAAGGCGCGGCCTTCGGATTGGCGATCGCGATATGCCTGAAGTCGTTCTTCTTCAGCACTTCGCCCTTGTCGTCGACGTAACCGTCCTTCGCGGACCACAGCGCGAGCGCGCCCGTCGCATAGGTGAAGCGGCTGCCGGGTACCGTCGCGCCTTCGCTGTCGAGCTTGGCGGGCGTGGAATCGTCGGCGGCGAGGAACACTTCGAACGGTGCGCCGTTCTTGATTTGCGCGTAGAACTGACCCGTCGCGCCGAAGGATGCGACGACCTTGTTGCCCGTATCCTTCTCGAAGTCCGCGGCGATTGCCTGCACGGGCGCCGTGAAGTTGGCGGCGACCGCGACCTGCACTTCGCCCGCAAGCGCCGGCGTGGCAGCGATGCCCGCGGTGACACCGACAGCTAACGGAACGAAGGCGGAAAGCAAAGCGCGCAAAATACGAGTCTTCACGTAAAGCTCCTTGAATCGAGTTGAAATTCTGTTTATGGATCGACCTTGGACGGCACGTTGCAGGCCGCGAGCGTGTGGCCGTGCGGTTCGGCGAGCACCGTAATATATACGACTATATTACGTCGGCGCATGCTGGCTTTATGACATGTTGGGTATGAGTCTCGTCGGATGATTGTCGCATCACCGAATTGTGAGTGAAGCTCAAAGAATTGAGTTGACGTTTTGCGCGTTTTTCGAAGACACTAAACGATCAACGCCGACAGGCTGCCTATATAAATTGAGTAACGCTCAAGTCGAGTACATCAGGGAGACGACACCGTGACCGACGCATCGAATCTGCAACGCCTGAAGCTCGGCATCGAAGGACACGTCGCACGCGTGACGCTCGATCGCCCCGACGTGCGCAACGCGTTCGACGACGCGACCATCGTCGAACTGACCGCTGCCTTCCGCGCGCTCGACGACGACGCCAACGTGCGCGTCATCGTGCTCGCCGCGAGCGGCCCGGCGTTCTGCGCGGGCGCCGATCTCAACTGGATGAAGCGCATGGCGGGCTATTCGGAAGCGGAGAACCGCGCCGATGCGCTCGGCCTCGCGACCATGCTCAACACAATCTACGCGTGCAGCAAGCCGGTGATCGCGCGCGTGCAGGGCGACGCCTATGCGGGCGGCATGGGCCTCGTCGCGGTGTGCGACATCGCGGTTGCGGCGGATACGGCGCACTTCTGTCTCTCCGAAGCGAAGCTCGGCCTGATGCCCGCGACGATCGCGCCCTACGTGATCCGCGCCATGGGCGCGCGCGCGGCGCATCGGTACTTCGTGACGGCGGAACGCTTCGATGCCGCCGAAGCGCTGCGGCTGGGCTTCGTTCATGAAGCCGTCGCCGCCGATCAACTCGATGCCTGCGTCGATGCGATCGCCGCGAGCATCGCCGCGAACAGCCCGAACGGCGTGCGCGAATGCAAGCGGCTCGTCGCGGATTTCGCGGGCAAGAATATCGACGAAGCATTGATCGGGGAGACCGCCGAACGCATCGCGCGGATTCGCGCATCGGACGAAGGTCGCGAAGGCGTGCGCAGTTTCCTCGAAAAGCGCAAGCCTTCCTGGCTCGGCTGAACGGAGCATATCGACGTGATTACGCTGCATCACTGCGTGAGCGCGCGCTCGTTCCGGCCGCTGTGGGCGCTGGAAGAGATCGGCGTGCCTTATGAACTGAAGATGTTGCCGTTTCCGCCGCGTGTGTTCGCTCGCGGTTTCAAGGACGTGAACCCGCTCGGCACGATTCCCGCGTTCGAGGACGGCGCGCTCTTCATGACGGAATCGTCGGCGATCTGCCAGTATCTGGCGGCGCGCTATTCGTCGGGCGCGCTCGATGTCGCGCCGCACGAGGCGGATTTCGGCCGCTATCTCAACTTCCTGCATTTCGGCGAAGCGACGCTCACCTTTCCGCAGACGCTCGTTCTGCGCTATGCGCATCTGGAGCCGCCGGAGCGCTTGCAGCCGCAGATCGTCGATGACTACGCGCGCTGGTTCCACGCACGCCTGCGCACGCTCGCGCCGCTTCTCGACGCGCAAGATTATCTGTGCGCGGGGCGCTTCACGGCGGCGGACATTTCCGTCGGCTATGCGCTGATGCTCGCGGAGTTTCTGGATCTGAGCGAAGGCTTCGCGCCATCGATTGCCGCGTACTGGCGCCGCCTGCGCGAACGCGAAGGCTTTCTCCGCGCGATACGCGCGCAGGAAGCCGCGGCGCTCGCGCAAGACGTTTCGACCACGCCCTCGCCGCGCTTGCGTCCGTAGTTACCCTCCTTCAAGTCCCCCCGTCCGGAGGGCTGTGCGAAGCATCGCGCGGCCGTACTCTTCACATCACGCGCTGACGTTCACGCGCGCCGATTCAGAGAGACTTTTCTTGACGAGGTTGGCGATGGCCTTTATTTCCTGGTTCCTGTCGGTGGTTGTTGCGCTGCTCGCGACGGCCACTATTGCGATGGCGCTGCCGCGCTCCGCCGCGGACGAACTGAACGCCACCGCGCCGCAGTCGATTTTCAGCATCGAGATGAATCGCATCGACGCGATCCTCGCGTCCTGCATGCCGAACGCCGACTAAGCCGGCGGGCGCGAACGGGGCGCGTCGCTGGGCGGTGGGTGTAAGCGTTGTCGAATCAATGCGTTGCAGCAAAACCCAAAACGATATCCACAGGCTTGTGCACGAAAACTGTGGACAACATAAAGCATCGAGGCCTAAGAGCCTGGGAAGGTAACCCCAAGCCTTGCGCGAGGGGCGCGTCGGGAGACCAACACAGACGCAGAAGTACGCGATCGCCAGAATCGCAACCGCGCCTCGCCGGGGAGAGGCGCGGTTGCGTGGGCGACATGTTCCGACAGGTCGAATCCGTCGATAATGACCGCTCCAGAACAACCGGCGTCGACCTAGAACTGCATGACCGCCAATCTTTCCACCGTCTGGGGCGACGATTACCGGCGCTGGCTCGCCGATCTGAAACTGCGCGTCGAGCGGGCGCGCCAGCGTGCCGCGGCCAGCGCGAACCGCGAACTCGTCACGTTGTATTGGCAGATCGGTCGGGACATCCTCGATCGCCAGCGACGACAAGGCTGGGGCGCCGGCGTCATCGACCAGCTCGCGCGTGACCTGAAATCCGCGTTTCCCGACATGCGCGGCTTCTCGGTGCGTAATCTCAAGTACATGCGCGCACTGGCGCAGGCGTGGCCGGACGAGGGATTCGTGCAGCAGCCTGCTGCACAATTGCCGTGGTTCCATCTCTGCACACTGCTGGACAAGCTGAAGAACCCTGACGACCGGAGCTGGTACGCGGCAAAGGCGCTCGAGCACGGCTGGTCGCGTCAGGTTCTCGTGATGCAGATCGAAACCCTCGCGCACGCGCGCAACGGCAGCGCCGTCACGAATTTTGGCGAGCGGCTGCCGCCGCCGCAATCCGATCTGGCGCGCGACGCGCTGAAAGATCCCTATATATTCGATTTCCTCGGATTGGCCGAGAACGCGCAGGAACGCGATATCGAACAGGCGCTCACGCGTCACATCACGCGGTTTCTGCTGGAACTAGGGGCGGGTTTTGCTTTTGTCGGCCGGCAATACCGGCTCGACGTGGGCGGCGACGAGTTCTTCATCGATTTGCTGTTCTACCACCTGAAGCTGCGCTGCTACGTGGTGGTCGAACTGAAAACGACGCCGTTCAAACCGGAATACGCGGGCCAGCTCAATTTCTACCTGTCCGCCGTCGATGCGCAACTAAAAGCGCCCGAAGATCAGCCGACGATCGGGCTTTTGCTGTGCAAGGAGAAGAACCGGCTCGTCGCCGAATATGCGCTGCGAGGGGTCGCCAATCCGATAGGCGTGGCCGAATATCAACTGCTTCGGGAAGTTCCGGCGTCGCTGGAGACCACTCTGCCGTCGATAGACCGGATCGAGGCCGAGTTGCGCGGCGAAATGCCGGACGAGCGCTAGCGTAGAGAGCGGGAAAAAAAGGCCAAAAAAAAGCCCGCTTCAGTTGAGCGGGCTTGAATCCACATCGGTTGAGACATGGAGGAGACAGGTGTAAGTATAAACCCTTAAGCCTCCGAGTCAACACCTAAAACAAAAAAAATCGCAATCGGGTTTGTACCGCAGCAAATTTGCAACACTTTGTCGCCGTTCACTGCTTGCCGAGGCTGTGGTAGTACGCCGCCAGGTTGGCGACATCTGCATCCGACAAGGTTTTCGCCATCATCGACATCATCTCGTTCTTGCGCTCGCCCGAGCGGAAATCGTTGAGCGCCTTCACGAGATACTCCTCCGTCTGCCCGGCGAGATTGGGCGCTTCCGGCAGTTTCGACATGCCGTCGATGCCGTGACACGCCGCGCATGCCGTCGCCTTCGCGCGCCCGGCTTTGACATCGCCGGCGGCGAACGCGGCGTGCGACATCGCCGCGAGCACGCCCGCCAGCATTGCCGCCGTCAACGCGATCCTCATTTGGCCCCCGTGTACGAGATGCGGTAGATCGCGCCTGCGTAGTCGTCGGAGACGAGGAGCGAACCGTCCTGCAACATCTGCACATCGACGGGGCGGCCCATGTATTCGCCCGTCGACGTGAGCCAGCCTTCCGCGAAGACTTCCGCTTCGCCGGCGGTGCCGTCGTCCTTGATCGGGATGAACATGAGGCGCGCGCCGATCGGCTTGGTGCGGTTCCAGGAGCCGTGCTCCGCATCGAAAACGCCGCCCTGATACTTCTGCGGGAACATCTTGCCGTTATAGAACGACATGCCAAGATCGGCGGCGTGCGCGGCGAACTCGACCTGCGGAAACACGACGCCCGCCGGCGGGTTCTGGTCCTTGTATTCCACCGTGCGCACCTTGCCGCCGCCGTACCACGGGAAGCCGAAATTCTCGCCGCCCTTGGTCGCGTGGTTCAGCTCGCCGGGCGGGATGTCGTCGCCCATGCCGTCGACCTGGTTATCGGTGAACCAGAGCGTCTTGTCCTTCGGATTGAAATCGAGGCCGACCGAATTGCGCACGCCATGCGCATACACTTCGCGGTTCTTGCCGTCCTGATCCAGACGAATAATGCCGGCGAGCCCGTTGCGATCGAGTTCCGCGAGCTTGTCCTTCGGCGGCACGTTCCACGGCTGGCCGAGCGCGACGTACAGCTTCTTGTCCGGCCCGATACGACAGTAGCGCGCGCCGTGATTGAAGCTTTCGAACTGAGTCGGAATCAGCTTGCCCTGCGGGACGACGACCGCCGCCGCGACATCCGGCCCGCCTTCGCCGAAGAACTGCGCGGCCGGAAAACCCAGCACGCGATTCTGCTCGACCACGTAGAGCACGCCGTCCGGCGAGAAGCACACGCCGTTGGGCACCTTGAACGTCACCGACGACGCGAACTGCACCACATCGCTCGCGACGCGCTGTTTGGTCCGATCGGTGACCTGCCACACGCGATTCTTGCGCGTGCCGACGAACACCACGCCCGTCGAAGGCTCGATCGCCATCGCGCGGGCTTCCGGCACCACCGCGTACAGCTCGATCTTGAAGCCCGGCGGCAGCTTGATCTGTTCGAGATTCTTGCGCAGCGCGTCGGCGGTCTGGCCGGCTTGCGGGACGGTTTCCGCCGGCGTGGCGTTGCCGGTCTGACGGAAGTTCGAAAGCGTGTTGACGTTGTCCTGCGCGGCGTTCGCATACGGCAGGCAGGCGAACATTGCACCGACGGCCAGCGGCAAAAGCTTCAGCGTTGCATTCATCTGGTTTGTCTCCTGTTGTTGTCGACCGGTTCGGGCGGCTCGGCGCCGTGGACCGGTTCCATGCAAAGCAAGACTCCTTGGGAAATTGCACTGAACGACACACGACTACGATCGCCGAAGCGCGCGGCCGGAAACGACCGGACGCGAACGCTGCGACGCTGCCTGCAGTGAAACAATCTTAGGATAGAAAACGCTTATGTAAGCATTGGATGACTAATTTTCGAGGCCGCGCAGCGATCCATGCGGCATCTATTTCCGGCCGTCGAAAAGAAACACGTCGGACCGATTCGGGCTCGGCAGCGCCACGATGAGGCGTGCGCTGTCGAGCACCGCGTTACCGGTCACGGTCGCATCGGGAAGCGGGCAGGGCGCGGGGCCGAATGTCACCGAGACGTCGTATGCGTTCGCGCCTTCGTGCGGCGCGGCCGTGCCCTTGAAGATGCAGCCGGATGTCGTCGTGCCGGCCAGATAGCCGTCGCCCGCGATCGTGATGCGTGTCTGCGTCGTGCCGCCGAGCGCCATGCCGCGCCCGCTATACAGTCCGCCGAGGTTGGCGCGGGTCGGCGCGATATCGAGTATCGTCGCGGCGCTGGCGGAGAACGCGAGCCCCGCGCTGCCGTCCTTGTTCGCGACGGTTCCATCGACGGCCGGCGCGTGCGCGAAGTCCGCGTTGAACACGGCCGGCGATGCGCTCCCCCGGCCGATGCGGTAGTCGAATGCGGAGTCGCTGGTGAAGCGCCCGTTGCCCGATTGCGCGCCGTTCTTCGCGACCGCGACGCCCGCGAGTCCCGTGCCGCCCGCGCCTCCGTAGAAGAGATACGCGGTGCCATCGAAGAGCATGAGCAGGGTGGCTTCGGCGGTGCTGCCTTTGAGCGTGCCTTTGTAGATGCCGCCGGAGGGCAGCGTGGTCGTCGTGGTGCCGGGCGGTGGTGGCGTGTTGGAGCCGTCGGTGGAACACGCAGCGAGAGCGACGGCGCAAACCACCAGGGGAATCGCGTTTCTTGTCATTCAGGACTCCGGTCGCGAGCGGTGAGAGTTCTGTATAAGCGCTTCAATCATGAAGGTCAAGCACGCCGCGCGTCATCATTCAGCGCTCATTCAGCCTCTTTACGATGCATTCCATGGCAACGCGACACACGCAGCGCGAGCCGAACCCAACAAAGACATCGTCCGATCTGAGGAGCAAAAAATGAACAAATCGACTATCGCGGTATGCGCGCTCGCCGTCGCCTGCACGGTGGGGATGAGCGGTTGTGCGTCAATGGGCAGTTCCGCCGACGTGTACAACAGCATGCAGACGCAGCACGAGGAAACCGTGCGCATGGCGACCGTCGAAAGCGTGCGCGGCGTGACGATCGAAAACAACGACGGCCAGTCGAGCCCGCTCGGCGCGCTCGGCGGCGGCCTGCTCGGTGCGGTCGCGGGCAGCGCGGTCGGGGGCGGACACGGCTCGTTGCTCGCGGGCGTGATCGGCGGACTGGCCGGCGCGGTGGCGGGCGATCAGGTGCAGGACCATCTCGAACGGCAGAAGGGACTCGAGATCACGGTGCGGCTCGACAACGGCGATCTGCGCGCGATCACCCAGGCCGCCGATGGCCAGATGTTCTATGCCGGCCAGCGCGTGCGGCTCCTGTCGAGCGGCGGCATCACGCGCGTGACGGCCTGACGCTGTACGCCACGACGAACCGGCTCCGGCCGGTTGCGTCCCACGAAGGCTCCCAGAAACGCGAGAAGAGGCCGCTCATCGAAGCGGCCTCTTGAATTTTCGTGCGTGTGTCTGCCGCGTGGCTTCAACGATAAATCGATGCCCGCGTGCCGCTCTTCGCGCGACCCCAGATCTGCTCGTCGGCGAGAGTCGTTTCGATCAGTTCGACGGGCGCTTCGCCGTCTCGAATCACCGCGACGCGAAAGCCGTCGATCGGTTCGTACGGGCCGAGCAGCACGAGCTTGCCTTCGATCGCTTTCGTCAGATCGCTGACCTTGAACGCGGCATGCGGCACGGTGCGCATCAACTCGGGCAGCGTGCTGCCTTCTTCGAAACGGTGATATTGCACGCGCATGAGTTCGCAATCGGCGTCGCTCGTATGCATGCGGAACTGCGCGCTGTAGCGCTCGCCTTCGCGCGGCTCGCGCGTCGGGATGCCCATGTGATGGAACTCATACGTGACGCCGTTTCGGATGAACATCGGGTGCTCCAGCGGTTCGGATTCAATACGCGCCGGCCATCGGCAAAAGCAGATAGGGCAGGAGATCTTCGTAGCGCATCGGCTCGGAAGCGGCGATTGCGTCGTCGCGCGTTGCTTCGGACGATGCATCGCGCTCGCCGTCCCCCGCGATCAGCGATGCGGCCACGATGGGCGTCGGTTCGATCTTCATCTCTCCCTCCTGTCATGCAGCGTGTGAGAGGAAGTTTGATCGGGGAGAATTAGACGATCGTGAGGGCGCGTTTTCGGCGTCTTTCCCGCTGCCCGAAAGGAGGCCATCTGGCAAACGCTTGCCCCGTGTCGAAGCCGCGCATCGTCATCTTCGGCGCATTCGATCGCCACAACTTCGGCGACATGCTGTTCGCGCACGTCGTCGCGCATCTGCTTGCGGAGCGTCGTCCGGATGTCGAACCGATATTCGCCGGGTGCGGGCGGCGCGACTTGCGCGCGCACGGCGGGCACGACGTCACCGCGCTTTCGCAACTGGCAAAGCGCTGCCGCGACGAACCCTTCGCGCTGATTCACGCGGGCGGCGAACTGCTGACGTGCGACGCATGGGAAGCGGCCGTGATGCTACAGACGCGCGAAGCAGCGCAAACCTGCATCGCCCGATACGGCTCGCGCGCGGCAGATCGCGACGCGTGGGCGCGCGCCGAACTCGGAACGGATGCGCGCGCGCCCTATGTCATCGGCCGGGAGACGTTCGGGCAGGCCGCGTCGATCTGCTTCAACGCGATCGGCGGCGCGACGCTCGACGCCCGCGAAGCCGCGTTGCGCGAGGAAGTGCTGACCAAACTTCGATCGTCCGACCAGATCAGCGTGAGGGACGCGCAAACGCAAGCCGCGTTGAAGCGCGCGGGCATCGATGCGCAACTCGTCCCGGACCCGGCATCAATGGTCGCCGAGCTTTTCGATGCGCGCATCCGGACACATTCGGACGCACGCCGCGGCTATCTGGCGGTTCAGTTCAGCGCGGATTTCGGCGATGACGCGACGCTCGCGCAGATCGCGCATCAACTGGATGTGCTCGGCAAAACGACGGGGCTCGGCATCGTGCTGTTTCGTGCGGGCGCGGCGCCGTGGCACGACGACATCGCGGTCTACGCACGCCTGGCCGCAGGCATGCGCCACGCGGACGTGACGATCTTCGAGTCGCTGAACGTCTGGGACATCTGCGCGCTGATCGCGAACAGCGATGGTTTCGCGGGCAGCAGCCTGCACGGCCGGATCGTCGCGACGACGTACGGCTTGCCGCGCGTGAATTTCCAGCACGCGGATGCCGCGAAGCAGCGCGCGTATGTGTCGACGTGGGAGATCGCGGATGCGCCGGGCGTCGTGCCGGTGACGGACCTGCATGCGGCGATGCGCGAGGCACTGTCGATGGATCGCGCAACGCTTCGTGACAAGGCATCGTCGCTGGCGAACGCGTATCGCGCGGGATTCGAACCGATCGCGCAGCGTGCGCTTCGGTCATGAAGCCGCGAAATCCAGATACGCCCTGACGGCCGCCGCGCGCTCGAAGCGCCGGTACACCATCGCCACTTCCGACGGCACCGCTTTCCCCGCGATCTCCCGATACTCCACGCCCGGCACCGTCACGCACTGCGCGAGCGAGCGCGGCACGACGGCGACATCACCGCCCAGCGACACATGCGCGAGCACGTCCGCGAGCGTGCCCGGCTGCGCGACGACCCGCGCCGTAAAGCGCCCGCGCCGCGCCACTTCGAGCGTGCCGGATTCCTGCTCGGGCACGACGAACGACTGATCGCACAGTTGCGCCGGCGTGATGACGCGCGACGCCGCCAGCGGCGAATCGGCCGGCAACGCGACGATGAACGCATCGCGATGCACGGTGCGCGCCTCGACGCCTTCCGGGTACGGCACCGGCGGCCGCACATAGGCGATATCGATGCGCCCTTCCATCAACAGCGCGCCGGCCTCGCGCATCACGATTTCCTCGATGCCGATCTCGACGAGCGGATAACGCGCCCGAAAACCGCGCACGGTAGCCTGCAGCACGCCCGAATAGACCGCCGACCCGACATAGCCGATGACGATCTTCCCCAGCTCGCCGCGCTCCGCCAGCGCCGCGCGTTCGGCGCCGCGCGCGAGATGATCGAGCGCGCTGACGGCCTCCCCGAGATAAGCCTCGCCTGCCGCCGTCAGCGCGACCGATCGCTTCGTCCGATGAAAAAGCCGCACGCCGAGCAGCCGTTCGGCTTCCTGAATCTGCTTGGTGAGCGCGGGCGGCGCGATGCCGAGCTCCTCCGCCGCGCGCGCGAAATGCAGATGCCGGGCGACGCTGAGAAAACAGCGCACATGACGCAACTCGACAGGCATGTCCGTATTCACGAATTCGATAATTATTCGACGATTCTATGCCAATGACAGGAAAGACGGACGCCACTAGCATCGGAAGACTCTTTCGCTTTCATCGCGCATGCCATGTCGAACACATCCGGGAACCGCTTCGTCCTGCTCACCGCGTCCGCGACGTGTGCGCTGATCACGCTCGACACGAACGTCGTCGCGGTGGCGCTGCCGTCCATCGCACGCGATTTTCACGCCGGTTTCGCCGATGTCGAATGGGTCGTCAGCGCGTACATGGTCGCGTTCGCCGCGTGCCTGCTGCCCGCGGGCGCGCTCGCTGACCGCATCGGCCGCAAGAAAATGCTGATCGCGGGCCTCGCCGTGTTCTCTCTGGCGTCGCTCGGTTGCGGCCTCGCGCCATCCGCGCTGGCGCTGAACCTCGCGCGCGCGGCGAAGGGCCTCGGCGCAGCGATGCTGCTGACGTCCGCGCTCGCGATCATCGCGAACACGTTTCACGAAGGCGCGGCGCGCGCCCGCGCGTGGGCGGTGTGGGGCACGTGCATGGGCGTATCGACGACCATCGCGCCGCTCGTCGGCGGCGTCATCACGCAATGGGCGGGCTGGCGCTGGATCTTCCTGATGAATCTGCCGATCTGCGCGGTGCTCGCGACATGCGCCTGGCGCGGCATGCGCGAATCGCGCAATCCACATGCGGGATCGCTCGATCTCGCCGGCAGCGCGCTCTTTGCCGCCGCGCTCGCGCTCGGCATCTGGGCGCTGATCGACGCGCAGGCCGACGGCTGGACGGACTGGCGCACTGTGGCGCGCCTCGCCGCGTGCGTGGTGCTCTTCATCTTTTTCGTGCGGGTGCAGCGTTCGCGCGCACACGCGATGATCGACCTCGCGCTGTTCCGGCAGCCGCGCTTCGTCGCCGCCGTGCTCGCGATGTTCGGCTACGCGGCGTGCGCGCAAGTGATGATGACCTTCCTGCCGCTCTACTTGCAGAACGCGTTCGGCCTGCCGGCGGTGCGCGCGGGTCTCGGCATGCTGCCCTTCGCGATCGCGATGGTCGTCGGTCCGCATATCGGCGCGTCGCTGAGCAGGCGTGTCCCGCCGATGATGCTTCTGACGCTCGGCCTCGCGACCATCGGCGCGGGCAATCTGCTGACGGCGCTCTTCGCGGGCATGTCGAGCTACGGGATGATCGCGGTCGGCATGATCGTCACGGGACTCGGCGCGGGCGTGCTCAACGGCGATACGCAGAAGGCGATCATGGCCTGCGTGCCGCCGAACCGCACCGGCATGGCTTCAGGCATCAGCACGACGACGCGCTTCACCGCGATCGTAACTTCAGTGGGCGTGCTGGGCGCCGTGCTCGCGACGCGCACGCACGCCGCGCTCGATATCCACGCGTCGAGCCTCGCCGATCCGCAACGCGTCCTCGATGCCACGTTCCTCTCGCGCCTGCTCGCCGGCGATCTCGCGCATGCGGGCGGAAGCCTCGCCGGGCCGCAGGGCGTGGCGATCATGCGGATCGCGCGGGAGAGTTTCGCGAGCGGCTTCGCGGCATCGCTCGGCGTGGCGGGCGTATGCGCGCTGACGATCGCGGCGGCGGTCTGGCTGCTCGCGGGCCGCGCGACTGTCGAAGGCGGCGCGACGGGATCGGCGCTGGCCGAATGACGCGAGCTGAACGGCTCGCCGCACGCCACGTTCCGTCCTATCCTTCTTCTGGCGCCATTGAACGGAGTGATCACGCAATGAACAGCCTGGAAGGAAAAATCGTCGCCATCACGGGCGGCTTTGGCAGCCTGGGGCTCGCGACGGCGCGTGTACTCGCCGAACGCGGTGCGCGCGTAGCGTTGATCGGCCACGGAGGACCATCGGATGCATTGCCCGCGCCGCTCGCCGATGCGTGCGTCGTCACCGGCATCGATCTGACGGATGCGAAGTCGGCGCCGAAGGCCATCGACGCCATCGTTCAGCAGACGGGCGGCCTGCACGCGCTCGTGAACGTGGCGGGCGCGTTCAGCTGGGAAACGATCGCGGACGGCAGCGCCGACACCTGGCAATCCATGTTCGACGTCAACGTGAAGACCGCGCTCAACGCATCGAAGGCGGCGCTCGCGCAATTGAGCGCGAAAGAGGGCGGGCGCATCGTCAATATCGGCGCGCTCGCGGCGATGAAAGCGGGCATGGGCATGGGCGCGTATGCGGCATCGAAGGCGGCGCTGCTGCGCCTGACCGAAGCGCTCGCGGAGGAGCTTAAGGACAAGGGCGTCACGGTGAACGCGGTGTTGCCGTCGATCATCGATACCGCGCCGAATCGCCGCGACATGCCCGACGCCGATTTCTCCCGCTGGGTGAAGCCGGAGGAACTCGGCGCGGTGATCGCGTTCCTGCTTTCGCCCGATGCGCAATGCATAACGGGCGCGGCGATTCCGGTGACGGGACGCGTCTGACGCTCAGCGGGTCTGCGCCTTGAACGTTTCACCCCGCATGCCCGCGCGATCCACGGCCGCGATGCGATTGCGGCCGTTGTCCTTCGCCTGATACAACTGCGCGTCGGTGAGATTGATGAATGCCGTGACGTCCATGCGTTCACCGGGCACGACGGTGCCCACGCCAAAGCTCGCCGTCACTTGCTGATCGTGCGGCGAGCGCACGTGCGGGATCGCTTTTTCGGCGATCAACGCGCGGCAACGCTCCGCGATGCGCATCGCGGCTTCGGCGTCGGTATCGGCGAGGATCAACGCGAATTCCTCGCCGCCGAAACGACCGAGGAAGTGTTGCGGACCGGCCGCTTCGCCGAGCACGCCGGCGATGCGCTTAAGGCATTCGTCGCCCTGAACGTGGCCGTAATAGTCGTTGTACGACTTGAAGAAGTCGATATCGATCATGACGAGCGACAGCGGCGTGCCCGATTCCTTCGCGGCATCCCATTCGCGCGCCATCACGTCGTCGAAACGGCGGCGGTTGCCGACGCCCGTCAGGCTGTCGCTGAACGACAGGCGCTCCAGTTCCTGCTGCAATTGCGCGAGCTTTTCCTCGGTGCGCTTGCGTTCGCTGATGTCGAACATGAAGCCGATCAGCGCTTCGACCTCGCCTTTCTCGTTGCGCTCGACGTGCACGACGTCGCGCAGCCACACGTAGCCGCCGTCGCGGGTGAGCGCGCGGTAATCGGCCTCGTGATCCGTGCCGGCTTTGGATTGCGAGACGCAGAAGGTGACGACGGCTTCGCGATCGTCCGGATGCATGCGCTCGGCCCAGTCGTGGACCGTTTTCCACGATGACGGGGCCCAGCCGAGCAGCGACTCGATCTGCGGCCCGATGTAAGCGAATTCCATCGTCGCCCAGTCGATCTTCCAGGGAATCGCTTTGGTCGATTCCAGCAGCGTGCGATAGACGGCGTGATCGTCCTCGCCGAGTGCGCGGTCGGGTGGCGCGAGGGTGTCTTCGTGGCGCAGGAATGCGGCCTTGAGCGGGGGGGCGGAGGGGGCGCGAGTCATTGTGGGGGGCGGGAGGCTGGGGTGGCGGTTGGGTGTGTTATCGGCAGGGGCGGGGGATTCTGAAGGGTGACGATGCGGGCGCGGGGTTTTGGACTTTTCGAATGTCGAGAGGAGGAGGATGCGGCATGGTTACCGAGCGGGAACGATGGATTCGTAGCACGCGCCTCGCGAGTTGCCACGTTTCCGAACGGATACGAAATTCGATTTTTGTGCGTGGAATCATATCCTCGTTCCCGAGCGGATACCAAATGGGCTTGCATGACTTACGTCGTGGCATAATATTCCCGAGCGGGAACGGAGAATGAGATGACCGACCATCGAGACCAGATAACCGACGTTGTTGCATTGGGTGCGCTCGTGCGCGCCGTGCGCATCGCGCAAGGCTTCAAGCGGGATGAGCTGGCAACAGCAACTGGCCTGTCGCCCAAATTCATCACTCACGTGGAGTCAGGAAAATCAACGGCTCAGGTCGGGAAGGTGTTGCAGTTGCTCAACGAACTCGGCATGCGTTTCTATGTGGAGACGCCGGGCACGACTTTTACGAAGGAAAGCCTCAACGCCGCAATGAAGCGGCGCCGGTCGCGCCGAACCACTCCACCTGAGGCGGCTTAGTCATGGCGTCCCGAACTTTGATTGCATACGCCAACGGGCGACGCGTCGGTACGCTGATTGATGAGAACGGTATTTGGAGCTTCGGCTACGATCCCGACTGGGTCGCAGCAAAGGATGCCTTTCCCTTGTCGCCGGCTTTTCCGCTAAACAGCGTCCGCGTCGTCGATGGCTCGTCAGAGCGTCCCGTGCAGTGGTTCTTCGACAACCTGCTTCCAGAAGAAGCCATGCGTGACGCGCTTGCGAAGGAAGCGTCCATGGACGCCAGCGACGCATGGGGATTGCTCGCCTATTACGGACGTGAAACCGCGGGCGCGCTTTCGCTGATGGCTGAGGGCGAAATCGAGCCCAAAGGTGACCGGGTTCCGCTGCCGCTGAACGAGCTCGAAAAGCGCATTCAGGCAATGCCGACACTGGCGCTGAGTGCGACTTCGCCGAAGCGCATGTCGGCCGCGGGCGCTCAACAGAAGCTGCTCGTCATCCTGACGGGGAAGCACCCCAAACACGAGTTGTTCGAGCCCGTGGGCGCCGAGCCGTCCATGCATTTGCTCAAGCCGGATATGCGTACGACCGGCTATCCTCATTCGGCAATCAACGAGTTCTTCTGCGCGCGGCTGGCGCGCCAGTTGGGCTTGAACGTGCCCCATACGCATTTCCTGCGCGCGCCTTCGGCCTGTTACGTCATCGACCGATTTGACCGTGACACCGCGAGCACGCCAGCGTCACGAGTTCACATGCTAGATGCGACGCAGCTGCTCAACAAGGACAAGGCATTCAAGTACAACAACGCCAACGCCAAGGCCCTTGCCGAGTGCGTGGCCCTGCTCAGCACGAAGGCGCTTGCCCGACTCGCACTTTTCCGGTGGACTGTGTTCAACATCCTCATCGGTAATGCGGATGCCCATCTGAAGAACGTTTCTTTCTTCTCCCGTGCGAGCGGCTTCGCTCTTGCGCCTTTCTATGACCTTGTGAGCACGGTGGTCTACAACACGCCTTCTTACAATGAACACAGCGAGCCTTGGCCCCACGTGGAGCTTTCCATGCCCATTGGCAACGCGAGGCGGTTCGATGAAGTGTCGCGCGCGAACGTGCTTGCGTTCGCTGAAGAACTCGGAATCCGTGCGTCGGGCGCAAAAAAGGACCTCGAGAAGACGCTGGCCGAACTGCCCGGCGCCATTGAGAGAGCGCGTGAAGAGGTCAACATTATTGCTGAACCCAGTGCTGGCGAGATTCGGCTCCTAGATGGCATCACACATATGCCGCTGAACGAAATGAGTCGAGCCCTCAGTTGATCTCCCGCCCCACCACGAAGTGCACAACCCCCGTCCGCCCTTCCTCAAACGCCGCTTCACAATAAGCCAGATACAGCCCCCAGGTCCGCAAAAACCTCTCATCGAGCCCCAGTGCACGAACCGCATCGACACGCGCTTCAAAAGCACCACGCCAACATCGCAACGTCCGCGCATAATCCGCCCCAAACGACAGCGCCACACAAGCCCCCATCCCCGCCCGCCGCGCCGCACGCACGAACCGCTCCGGACTCGGCAGCATTCCCCCAGGAAAGATCGTCTCCCGAATGAAATCACTCGACGCGCGATACGCCGAAAATCGCGCATCGTCGATCGTGATCGATTGCACGAGCGCCTTCGCTCCCGGCGCCAGACATCGGCGCAGCGTGCGGAAATACGTCGGCCAGAACCGCTCTCCAACCGCCTCGAACATTTCGATCGACACCACCGCATCGTACTGACCGCGAAGATCGCGATAGTCGCGCAACTCGATATCGACGAGCCCGTCCAGTCCTTCACGCGCGATACGCTCGACAGCGAACGCATGCTGTTCCGACGAGATCGTGACCCCGTGAACGCGAATCCCGAGACGCGCCGCATGCCGCGCAAAACCGCCCCAGCCGCAGCCGATCTCCAGCACGCGCATGCCCGCCGTCAGCCCGAGCGTATCGACGATGCGCTGATACTTCCGATGCTGCGCGGCTTCGAGCGAAAGATCGGCGTCGCCGTCGAACCAGGCGCTCGAATACGTCCACGTCGGATCGAGCCACAGTGCATAGAACGCATTGCCGATGTCGTAGTGCGCGTGAATGTTGCGTCGGCTGCCCGCGCGCGTGTTCATCCGCAACCGATGCCGCACGTTGTGCCAGCACTGCGCGAAAAAACCGCCCGCGACGGTGCGCCCGATCGCCGGCTCGTTGCGGATCGCGAGCCGCAGCAGGGCGCAAGGATCGGGCGTATCGATCCATCCATCGCGATACGCCTCCGCAAAACCGATGTCTCCCGCGCGCAGGATCGCGCGGCAGGCGCGCCAGTCGTGTATGGAAAGGTGCGCGGCGGGCTGCATGAGCGGATCGCCGAACACGCCGCGGCCGCCGTCCGGCGTCACGAGCACCAGATGTCCGATGCGGATGCGACGCAGAAGGCCGAGAAAGATCCGTGCCGACAGCGGCATGGACGATGATGCGTAGAAGGACCGCAACAGGTTCATGGTCGGGATTTGGCGGGATTCGGTGGATGCTTGCCGTGAAAGGGCACGCGCTTCATCCATAGCCGCAGCGCCTGCCAGTGAATGCGAACGATGACGCTCGCGGCGAAAAGCGGCGCGCGCAGCATCGCGCGCCACACGAGCGCGCCGGTGAGCGGCCGCGCGGCGAGACCGATCGCGGTGCGAATCAGTAGGCCGTCACCATCGCGATAATCGATCGAGACGGAAAGACGATCGCCACGACGGCGCACGCGAAACGCGTAATCGCCCGCGACCTCGCAAAAGGGCGAAACGTGCAGCGTCTTGCGGCAGACGAGCACGGTGTCATCGGCGATCGGTGCGTGATCCTTCGCGCTCAGCAGGTAGCCGCGATGCTCGCCGAACGTGTTGCGCACGTCGGCATAAAGCGCGCGCAATGCGCCCGCGCGGTCGTGACAGAACCAGAAGCTCACCGGATTGAACGCGTAGCCGAACACGCGCGGAATCGTCAGCAAATGGATTTCGCCATCGGCTGGAATGCGTGCTTGCGCCAGGCACGAGCGCATCCAGAGATCGAGATCGCAATCGTCGCGCGGACCGTAATCGCGCCTGAAAAGAGCAAGCGGCCGAATGCGGTCGATGCCGAACCACGCGCGTCGAAGCGCATCGAGTTGCGCGACGTCGCAATAGACGTAGCTCATCGGATATTCGAAGCGATGCCGCGTCGGGCGCAGCCGTTCGTGCATCACGCGGCCCGTCAGCCATTGCGCCGTTTTCATGGTTTCGCCCATGCCGGCTGCACGCCGAAATCGCGCGCGACGCGCAATGCCGACTTCAGTCCGTCCTCGTGAAAGCCGTAGCCGGTCCATGCGCCCGCGTACCACGTGCGGCGCGCGCCCTGAACGCGCGGCAGACGCGTCTGAGCGTCGATGGCGGCAAGATCGAAGAGCGGATGTTCGTATTCGTAACGGCCGATCTCCGTGCCGGGCGCGGGTTCATCGACGGGATTGAGCGTCAGAACCACGGGCGTCCTGAATGGCAAGGGCTGGAGCTGGTTGAGCAGATAGCTCACGCAGACCGGCTCGACCGCTTCCCGCACAAGCCCTGCGCGCGCGCCGATATAGTTCCACGCCGACCACACCCGGCGACTGCGCGGCAGCAACGCGCGATCCGTATGCAGCACCGCGCGATTGCCCTGATAGCGCACGGCGCCGAGCAAGGCGCGTTCTTCGGCGGATGCGTCGTCGAGCAGGCGAAGGCTCGTCGGTGCATGCGTGGCGAAGACGACGGCATCGAAGCGCTCAGGACCGGCATCGTCGGTCATCACGGTGACGCCGTCGTCGTCGCGGCGAACGCCTCGCACGGGCGTATGCGTGCGCACGTCGTCGAGCGTCGCCGCGATGCGCCGCACATACTCGCGCGCCCCGCCCGCGACCGTCTTCCACGGCGGCCGATGGTTCACCTGCAAGAGCGCGTGATTCAGGCAGAAGCGCAGAAACGTCGCCGCGGGAAAGCGCAGGATATCGTGCGCCGCGCTCGACCAGATCGCCGCGGCCATCGGCAAAAGATAGTGACGTTGAAACGGCGCGCCGTAACCGCCTTCGACGAGCAGTTCGCCGACCGAGCAGCGATTCACGCTTACGCGCTCCAGATGCGCGTGCGCCGATGCATTGAAGCGCAGGATATCGCGCAGCATGCCGAGAAACGACGGCGAAAACAGATTGCGCCGCTGCGCGAACACCGTGTTGAGATTCGTGCCCGCCCATTCGAAACGTCCGCCGTCGAGCGAAACGGAGAACGTCATCTCGCTCTGATGCGCGAGCACGCCGAGTTCGTCGAAGAGCGCGATGAGATTCGGGTACGTGCGGTCATTGAACACGAGAAAGCCCGTATCGACGGGATGCTGCATGCCATCGAGCGCGACATCGACGGTATGCGTGTGTCCGCCGAGATAATCGGCTGCTTCGAAGAGCGTCACGCGATGCGCGCGCGAGAGCAGATACGCGCTCGCGAGACCGGCGATCCCCGCGCCGATCACCGCGATACGCTGCTGTCTTCCTTCTGTCGATGCATTCATGCCGGGCGGTCTCCTCGCGCCAAAAGGTCTCCTCGCGCCACATGGACATGGCTGTTTTCAAGAGATACGAGAAGGACGCGCGCGCGGATGCATGCGCGTGTCGTGACATCGTGACGTCGCGTCACTCGCGCTGACCGGGGCTCTGAAATCCGGGCTGTCCGATTTGTTCGGGCGATTGCGGCACGCGACGGAAACGTGCGATGTCGTAGCCCATCGCGTCGAGGCGCGCGAGCAGCGAGCGATAAACGTCGTCGCTCATCGATGGCTCGCGCGAGAAGATCCAGCCGAGTTTCTTGTTCGGATAGCCGAGGATCGTGTAGCGATAATCCGGATCGACGTAGAGCGTGAGTTGCGTCACGTGGACCGGCCAGAACGGTTGCACGCTCCATTCGCCGCCATCGCTGCCGGGCTTCACGGTGTCGACGAAATGATGTGTCGTCTCCGCTTGTTCGAAACCGTTCTTGCGGCCGTGAAAGACGTCGTCGATTTTGCCGTCGGGGCGCAGCGACCATTCGACGTGCGTGCCGACGAAGTCGCGTTCTGCGAAGTACGGAATGTTCGCGATGACATACCAGCGCCCCATGTAACGCGGCACATCGACGGCCACGGTCTGAAGCGGCTCGCCCGCGCGCGGATTCGGATTCGGCGGGCTCGAACAACTCGCCAGCGCCGCGACGACGCCCGCCGCCACGAGCGCAACGACCAGCACGCGATGTACATTTTTCATGTCGTCACCTTCATCGGACGCTTCTCGAACAGAAAATGCGCGACGCCCCATTCGCCGCCGCGCGCGTAGCCGAAGAGTTCGGCGACCGCCATGTAGAACATGCGCCAGCGCTGGAACCAGATCGCGGCCGCATCGCCGTAGACGTCGCGGAGCATCGGCATGACGGTATCGCGTGCGGCATCAAGTGCTGCGAGCCATTGATTCGCGGTACGCGCATAGTGCGTGCCGTTCATCCACCACTGACGCGTCGCACGCAGATCGTCCTGGAAATGCAGCAGCAAGGAGGCCGAAGGCATCGTGCCGCCGGTGAAGAAATAGCGCGACATCCAGTCGCCGCCATCGCGCGACGTGAAGTGATACGCAAGCTTCTTGTGCGCGAAGTGGTGGACAAAAAGTCGTCCGTCATCGGCGAGCCAGCGCGCGATCTTCGCGAGCAGCAGGCCGTAGTGCTTCATGTGCTCGAACATCTCGATCGAGACGATGCGATCGAACGGCGCTTCCGCACGCGCGAACTCGAAATCGACGATATCGCCCGTCACGACGCGCACATTGCCGAGCCCGCGCTGTCGCGCCCGCGCTTCGATGAACGCGCGCTGCCCGTGCGAATTCGACAGCGCGACGATCTGCGCGCGCGGATAACGCTGCGCCGCCCACAGCGCAAACGAACCCCAGCCGCAGCCGAGATCCAGAATGCGCTGGCCATCGGCGAGTTGCGCGCGCTCCGCATAGCGTTCGAGCATCGCGAGTTCGGCCTGCGCCAATGACTCGTCGCCGAGCGGATAAAAGCCGCACGAATACTTGAGACGCGGTCCGAGATGCGCCTCGAAGAATGCGTCCGGCAATTCATAGTGCTGCGCGTTGGCGGCTTGCGTGTCGATCGCGATCGGGCTCGCGCGCAGTTCGGCGAGCAGGCGTTCAAATGCCTTCATGCGCAGTGCGTTGTCGTTCGCGTGTTCGTCGGTGAGACGCTGGCGGATCAGCATGCGCATGCCGGCGCGCACGAGCGCATCGGGCACGAAGCCGCGCTCGCACGCGCGAATGATCCGGCTTTCGTCGTGCGCGGGCATGTCTGCCGGCGTTGCGGGCGTCTCGTGGGCGGTGATGTTTATCGGCATATCGTTCCTCTGTTCACACGCGTTTGCGTGGCCACGGAATCAGCGCGCTCGTCGTGCGCATGTAGTCGCGATAGCCGTCGCGCGTTTCGGCCAGGCGCGCTTCCAGAATCGGAATGCCCGATACCTTCAGCAGCAGCCAGGCCATCAGCACGGGCGGCGCGAGCGTGGCCCAGCCCCACGGCAGTTCGATCGACAGCACGGCGTAGGCGAGCCAGTGCACGCACTCGAAGAAGTAGTTCGGATGACGCGAATAGCGCCACCAACCTTCGCGGCACACTTTCCCGCGATGCGCGGGATCGGCGACGAAGCGCTTCAGTTGACGGTCGGCGGCGGCTTCGCCCGCGACGGCGATGATCCACACCGCGACGAAACCCGCGACGCCCAGCGGACTCGCCGCATCGTCCGCATAGGCGGGCACGAAGAACGCGATGGCGAGCAGCATCGAAATGAATGCCTGCAACTGGAAGAAGCCGAACATGTTGAGCGCGGCCTGCGCGCCCCAGCGCTCGCGAAACGCGCGATAGCGCGGGTCTTCAGGCTTGCCGTGATTGCGCCGCCACAGATGCTGCGCGAGTCTTGCGCCCCAGACCGCGCCGCCTGCCGCGACGCACACGCGATTGACCATCGCGCCGGTTCCGCAAGCGGCGATGAATAGCGCGGCCGCGCCGAGCGATGCGGCCCAGACCGGATCGACCATGCCGGCGTTTTCCGTGCGCAACTGCCAGAGCCACACGACGGAAAACACCAGCACGAAACCGATGACGACGACAAGAATGGTGACGATGACGGGCATGACGGCTCCGCAAACACGCGTTCACAGAGCAATACGGATGCCGCACGCGAGCGGATGCAGCGTGATGGGGACGAACGAAAAGTGGACATGCGCCGACAGCCGTCGGCGCACGAAGAAAGCAAGCGTCAGGTCGAATGCATCTGGCCGGTCGCGAGGACCGTGCCGGTCGGCGCGCCGGTCGGCGATCCGCCCGGCGGCTCGTCCGATACCGCGAGCACGGCCTGCGCGTTCATCTGCGCGACGATCTCCGGCGGCAGTGTCATCGTCGCGGGCTGATCGGCAGGGAAGACGCCGAGCGCGATCGGCTTCGCGTTCGGCGGGATGAGCCAGAGTTCCGTCGTGCGATTCGCGGGCACCGCCGCACGCGACGCGGGCACGAGGACCATGCGCGCGCGCCGCAAGTCGACGGTCGCGGTCCAGTGCACGAGGCCGTCCTTGCGCGCGATCGTCGCGACGAGATATTCGTTCGGCACGGCCGCGGTCGTCGGCGGCGCTTGCGGCGGCTGGCGCAGCAAGTTGAAGGTCACGCCGAGCAGCACCAGCGCGGCGACGCTCGCGCCGATCGTGAGCCAGCGCCAGACGTTCAGGCTGTCCCACCAGCGCTTATGCTCCGGCGCGCTTTGCGGCGCCATGAACCCCAGATCGCGACGGATGCGCGTCCATACGCGCTCCGGCGGCGTGATCGCGCGGATGTCTTCCGCGAGCGGCGCGAACCGTTGGTGCCAGTCGTCGAGCGCGCGCTGCAATGCCGGATCGCGGGACACATCCGCTTCGAGCGCGGCGCGTTCCTGCGCATCGAGCACGCCGAGCGCGTATTCGGCGCAGCGCTCATCGTCGTCGTCGCGGGCGGGCGTGTTCATTGTTCGAGGCAGGTCTTGAGTTGCATCAGGCTGCGGCGAATCCAGCTTTTCATCGTGCCGAGCGGCACGGCGAGCCGTTGCGCCAGTTCGCTATACGTCGCGCCGGTGAAGAAGGCCTCGCGGATCGCGCTCTTCTGCTGCGGTTCGAGCCTGTCGAGACAATGTTCGAGCCGCAGCCGCTCCTGGCTGGATTCGGCGGCGACGGCGGGCGTCGGAGATTCGTCGGCGATCTCGGCCGTGTCGTTCTCGCCGAGCAGTTCCTCGCGATGCTGCCGCATGCGGTCGATCGTACGATTGCGCCCGAGCGTGACGAGCCATGTGACGGCGCTGCCGCGCGCCGGATCGAAGGTATCCGCGCGGCGCCATGCGGTGGCGAAAACTTCCTGGAGAATGTCTTCCGCTTCGCCGCGGTCGTGGATCATGCGCACGATCACGCCGAACACGCGCGGCGATGTCGCGCGATACAACTCGGCGAACGCGCGCTCGTCGCCCTTCGCCACGTTCGCGAGCATCTCGTTGGCGCGCTCGCGACGCAGCCGGCCGGCGTCGTCGGAGGAATCCGGGGCGAAGTTCTCGGTGCCGCCTGAGGTGTTGTCCGTCATGGGCAGAATGAGCCGGGCTGCGCTTCGGGCTGGGTATGTCGCGCAATATAGCATTGCGCCTCGCGATTCACTTCCCGTATTCATGACTATGCCGATGGTCTCGCGATCCATGTCGCCTCGTTCGACGATACGGACCGCGAGCCCGCGGAGATGCAGCGCGAGCGCTACTTGCGCGACGACAGCATCGTTCCGCGGCAGCTCGACGCGAGACATCGGCAGGCATAGAGCCGCTTCAACGCGGCCGTGCGGCGGCCATCGACGGTCAGGCAATAGTCGATGAACAACTCCTGCCCCTTCACGATCGGCCGGATCGCGCGGATGAACACGCGCTCGCCGTCCTGCTCCGCTTCGCAGTTCGGCGCGCAACTGTGATTCAGCCAGCGCGCGGAATTGCCGCCGCGCGCGCCGTCGATGACGCTGCCGTCGTCGAGGCCGAAGAGGAAGGTGTGGCCGTCTTCCGCAGTCGATTTCGCGTGCATGCGCTGCGCTTCCTTCCACGACAGACGCTGGCCTTTGTATTCGAGCAGCAGCGCGCCGATGGGCAGATCGGCGAGAGCGAAAACGCCCCGGCCATGAACGGGCGAAGTCCGGACAGTGATTCGACGCATGGTGTGGCGGTTCACAATAATGAGGTTGAATATTTGAGTGCGGGCGTGAGCATCGTTATGATGTGGCCGTCATAAATCGCTGTCACGTCCAATGCCCGCAGTTTCTCCCCGCAACAGCAGGAAGCGCAAGCCGTTACGCGGCTCGCTTGCGCGATATCACAACAGGATCGTTGAAGTGCTCGGGGAGGCGCGCGGCCAGCGCGTGATGATACGGTCCATCCATGACGATGGCGTCGAGCGGCGCACGGCAGTCAAGTGGATCAACCTGCTGCCGCTGGACACCGAGTTGTTCTAGTTCCAGCCGACACCTAACTCCGAGCCAGTCCGCGCGCCTGTTCGAGCAACGCGGCCGCGGCGAGAAATTCCTTCCGGCCGGCCATCGTGAGCGCGGCGATCGCGGTGTCCCTGAAGAGTTCGTCGTCGGATGTGAGCGGCGCACGCGATTCGCCGGCGCGTGCCTGACGCAACCGGAAAAACGCCAGCATCTCGAACGCCTGAGCGCGTTGATCTCCGCTCACGCCCGCCGCGACCAGTTCTGCCGCGCCCGTCAGTTGAGCCAGCGCGCTTTCGTAGTCTGCACGTTCCATCGTCGCGTTTCTCCCGGATGATTGCCGGTAATTCTCGCGCGTTTTGGTTCAAACTGTCGCATCTGACATCGACGCGAAACAACGAACGGAGACGACGCATGGTGGCAAGCGAAGCAGTAATGGCATTGCGTGAAGCGCTCGGCGCGCAGGTCGTGGCGTTGCCCGACGAATTCGGAGACAGGCGCGTCGCGGACTGGAGCGGCTTGCCCGGCGCGACGCCGCTCGCGATCATCCGGCCGCGCTCCACCGATGAAGTCGCGCAGGCGCTCGCAATCTGCGCGAAGTACAAGCAGCCGGTCGTTACGCAAGGTGGTCTCACGGGGCTCGTCGGCGGCGCGAATCTGCTCGGCGGCGAAGTGGCGCTGAGTCTCGATCGCATGAACCGCATCATCGAGATCGACGACATCTCCGCGACGATGACCGTCGAGGCCGGCACGCCGCTGCAAGTGGTTCAGGAAGCGGCGAGCGCGGCGGGCTTCTACTTTCCGCTCGATCTCGGCGCGCGCGGCAGTTGCTCCATCGGCGGCAATCTCGCGACGAACGCGGGCGGCAACCGCGTCATCAAGTACGGCATGATGCGCGATCAGGTGCTCGGCGTCGAAGCCGTGCTGGCGAGCGGCGAGATCGTCGGCGGCTTGAACAAGATGATCAAGAACAACAGCGGCTACGACTTGCGGCACCTGTTGATCGGCAGCGAAGGCACGCTCGCGGTGATCACGCGCGTCGTATTGCGTCTGCGCCCGAAGCCCACGGCGACCGCCACCGCATGGTGCGGGCTGCCGGATTTCGCCGCCGTCACCACGCTGCTCACGCGCGCGCAGGCGAGTCTCGCGCCGGGCGTGTCCGCGTTCGAGGTGATGTGGGCCGGCTATCACGATACGGTTATCGCCAATCTCAGGAATCTGCGCGCGCCGCTCGCCGATGCGCATCCGTTCTACGTGCTGCTGGAAAGCGTCGGCACCGATCCCGTCCGGCACGGCGAAGCCTTCGAGGAATTTCTCGGCGCCATGCTCGAAGCGGGCACCGTCACCGATGCGGCGATCGCGTCGAACGAAGCGCACGCGCGCGATTTCTGGGCGATCCGCGACGCGCCCGGCGAATACGATCGCTTCATCCCGAACTACGCGGCGTACGACGTGAGTTTCTCGATCGCGCAGGTCGGCGACGCGGCCGCGCAATGCGAAGCGCGTCTGCGCGCGCGCTGGCCCGATGCGATCGTGATGACATACGGCCACCTGGGCGACGGCAATATCCATATCGTCGTCGACCTCCCCGGCAGGGGAAAGCAGGACCACGACGACATCGATGCCGTCATCTACGACGTCACGCGCGAGTTCGAAGGCTCGATATCGGCGGAGCACGGCATCGGCATAAAGAAGCGCGATTATCTTCACCTCGCGCGCCGCGCAACCGATATCGCGTCGATGCGCGCGATCAAGGCATCGCTCGATCCGCACGGGCTGCTCAATCCGGGCAAGGTGTTCTAGCCGTGCTTGTGCGCGTGCCGGTGATGAATGTCGGGGAAATGCGCGTGTGAATGCGTGATCGGCAGATGCACGTGCGGATGCGTGTGCGGCTCGTCGCCGGAATACGGAAAGTCGTGCACATGCCGATGATGCTCGTCATGCACATGCCGATGCGTATGTTCGAGCGGTTCGTGCGTGTGCACGTGTTCGTGGCGCTCGCGCACGTGCAGCCATACGCCGAGCGTCATCAGCGCGGCGGCGATCCAGAAGGACGCGCCCGGCGTCTGCGGCCACATCGCGAGCGAGAGCGCGACGCCGAAGACCGGCGCGACCGAAAAGTACGCGCCCGTGCGCGCCGTTCCGAGACCGCGCAGCGCGATCACGAACAACACGAGACTTACGCCGTAGCCGCCGAAGCCGGTCGTCATCGCGCCGGCGACGATGTGCAGCGCGGGCAGATGCGCGCCCATCGCGAGCGCGATGCCGAGATTCACCGCGCCCGCGACGAGGCCCTTCGCGCAGGCGATCAGCATCGCGTCGGCGGTCGAGATTCTGCGCGTCAGGTTGTTGTCGATGGCCCAGCACAGGCACGCCAGCGCGATCAGCAGCGCGCCTGTCGTAGCGTGCGCCGCGCCCGGCTGCCACGCGAGCACGACGCCGCCCGCGACGATCGCGGCCATGCCGAGAAACACGGAAAAATCCACGTTCTCCCGAAACACGATCCACGCGATCGCCGCCGTCAGCACGCCTTCCAGATTGAGCAGAAGCGAACTCGTTGCGGCCGGCGTACTCGTGAGCCCGAGCATCAATAGCGCCGGCCCGGCGACGCCGCCGAACGCGATCGCGCCGAAGAGCCACGCGATTTCCCGCGCGCGCAGGCCTTCGTTTGTCGCGCGCATGAACGCGCGGCCGAGCAGGATCGCGCCGAGGCCGACTCCGCTGCCGAGATAGAACAGGCCGGCGACCATGAATGGCGGCATCGGGCCGAGCAGCGCCTTGGCGATCGGCGTGGTCGCGCCGAAGAGCGCGGCGGCTGATAGGGCGGTGAGGATCGCGGGGAATCGGCTGTGCATGGAGAGGATTGTCTGTGAGCGCCGATTTTTCAGTGTAGACGACACCGAACCCTCGGATGATTTGTGCCTTTTCGCGCGCTCATTTTTCGCTCATTTTCGTCGCGCAGAATGCCTCCATCGACAAACAACTGCAGTCCAGGAGACGGGAAATGAGAGCGATCAAATACGCGATGGTGGCCGCCCAACTGACTTTCGGCCTTGTGACGGTGGCGCAGGCGCATCCGTTCTTCGGCGTGGGGATCGTGGGCGGGCCGGTGTTCCCGGTCGCATCGAGCGCGCAGAGCGCGCCGCCGCTGCCGGTCTATCAGCGCGCGACGGATTCGGGCCCCGCGCCGCTGCCGCTCGACGCGCGGCCGGTGCGTTACGCGGAGCCGGCCATCGGCAATATTGCGGCGATCATGGGGCGGGGAGATGGTGCGGGGCTTCAGGGCGGTGCTTGAATGGGCAATCCCGCTCACATCCACGCTAAAAAGATTCGTTTGTAACGCCGGACCCGCCGCGTTAGCCTGAACGAATGACTGAAACCATCGACTACGCAGCCATCGCCGATGCCGCCCGCGACGGCTACATGAACCGCGTCATCTCGAGCGTCAACGATCACGATGTCCACATCAGCGTGATGGACGCGCCTTATCGATGGCACTTTCATCCGAATTCGGACGAGACTTTCGTCGCTGTCGAAGGGACGCTCGTCATCGAATTCGAGGAGGGCGCCGTCGAACTGCGCGCCGGGCAATTGCTCACCGTGCCCGCGGGCAAGCCGCATTGCACGCGGCCGGGCGGCGCGCGATCCGTCAATCTGACATTCGAAAAGAAGGACGCGCAAACCGTGTTCTGCGACGCCCCGCGTTAGCGCGCCGCACGCGTTTCCAGATGTTCGACGAGGCGTCGCGCCGCCGGCTGCAACGCTTCGAAATCCCTGAAGCACACGACGAAGCGCCGCTTCGCGAACGCATCGGAAAGCGGAACGGCCTCGACGCCGAGCGCCCGCCGATACGTTCCCGCGACTTCCATCGGCACGACGCTGATGCCCAGTCCCGCCGCGACGACGCGAAACGCCGCGTCGAAGCTCGACACGATCACGCGATACGACATCGTCTTGCCCGCCTGCGCGGCCGCGCGTTGCAGCATCGCATGAACGGCCGTCGCGGGCGGCAGACCGACATGCTCGAAGTCCAGCGATTCCTCGAAGCTCACCGAAGGTCGCCCCGCGAACGGATGATCGGCGGGCACCGCGAGCGCAAGCCGGTCATGCCGATACGCCCGATGCTGCAAGCCGCGCAGATCGACGCTGTCCCAGCACACGCCGACCGACGCGACGCCTTCTCGCAGTTGCCGCACGAGATCGTGCGACAGGCGCTCTTCCACATCGACCTTGATGTTCTGATTCGCGGGCTCGCGCATGAACGACGCGATATCGTCGAGCAACGCTTCCGCAATCGCCGATGCCGACGCGCAAATGCTCACGCGCCCCATCAGACCGCCGCCGAACGCGGCGACATCGTTCGCGATGCGCTCCATCGTGAAGAGCACGCTGCGCGCATGCTCCAGCAGCGCGATGCCCGCGGGCGTCGGCTCGACGCCGCGCCGCGAGCGCGATAGCAGCGGCACGCCGAGCGACGTTTCCAGTTGCGCGATGCGCTTGCTGATCGCCGAAGGCTCGATATGCGATTCCTGCGCCGCGCGCGCGATGTTCTGGTGCTCGCAGACCGTCACGAACAGGCGCAGCGTTTTCAGGTCGATGTCGCGCATGGGCGGGCCACTCCTCTGACGTTCCGAACGGGAAGCATGAGCCTTCCAAATTAACGCTTTAATGGCGTTTGCGGAATCTCTAAAGTCGAGACCATACACACAAAAGACTCGGAGACAAAGCCATGCCCGCGTTCCCACAGCGCGCCGTGATCCGTGAGGTCGGCCTGCGCGACGGCCTGCAAAGCATTCGAACGATCGTGCCGACCGAACGCAAGTTCGAATGGATCCGCGATGCCTATGCCGCCGGTCAGCGCGAAATCGAAGTCGGTTCGTTCGTGCCCGCGCGCCTCCTGCCGCAACTCGCCGATACCGCCGAACTCGTCGCGTACGCCAGAACGTTGCCGGGGCTTTTCGTCTCCGTGCTCGTGCCGAATCTCAAGGGCGCCGAGCGCGCCATCGAAACGCAAGCCGATCTGATGCTCGTGCCGCTCTCCGCGAGCCGCGCGCACAGCCTCGCGAACCTGCGCAAGACGCCGGAGGAAGTCGTCGCGGAAGTGGCGCGCATGCGGGCGGCGCGCGATGCGTCGGGTTCGAGGACGATGATCGAAGGCGGCATCGGCACGGCGTTCGGCTGCACGATTCAGGGCCGCGTCGATCCCGCCGATGTGCTGCGCTGCATGCAGGCGCTGCTCGATGCGGGCGCGGACCGCGTCTCCATCGCCGATACGGTCGGTTATGCCGGGCCGTCGGCGGTGCGCGATCTCTTCGAGAAGGCGCGTGTCATCGCGGGCGAGCGCTTCTGGTGCGGCCATTTCCACGACACGCGCGGCCTCGCGCTCGCCAACGTCTACGCTGCGCTCGAAACCGGCGTCGCGCGCTTCGATGCGACGCTCGCGGGCATCGGCGGCTGTCCACATGCGCCGGGCGCGAGCGGCAATGCATCGAGCGAAGACCTCGCGTTCATGCTCGCCGATATGGGCATCGATACCGGCATCGACATTCCCGCGTTGCTGAATCTGCGCGCGAAGCTCGCGCGCTGGCTCGACGGCGAAACCTTGCACGGCGCGCTCGCGCTCGCGGGCTTGCCGGTCACGTACGAATCAACCGCTGCAATCGAAGCCTGAGGACGATATGAGTCATTCAACCCTGCCGCTCGAAGGCGTGCGCGTGATCGAATTCACGCATATGGTGATGGGCCCGACCTGCGGCATGATCCTCGCGGATCTCGGCGCGGAAGTCATCAAGATCGAACCGCCCGGCGGCGACAAGACGCGCAATCTGCCGGGCTTGGGCATCGGCTTCTTTCGCTCGTTCAATCGCAACAAGAAAAGCGTCGTCATCGACATCAACACGGAAGAGGGGCGCGAAGCCGCAATCGAGCTGATCGGCCAATGCGACGTGCTGCTCGAAAACTTCCGCCCCGGAATGATGGCGAAGTTCGGGCTCGACTACGACACGCTCTCGAAGGCGCATCCGAAGCTCATCTACGTGTCGCACAAGGGCTTTCTGCCGGGTCCGTATGAAAAGCGTCTCGCGCTCGATGAAGTCGTGCAGATGATGGGCGGCCTCGCATACATGACCGGTCCGGCGGGCCGTCCGCTGCGCGCGGGGACGTCGGTGAACGACATCATGGGCGGCATGTTCGGCGCGATCGGCGTGCTCGCCGCGCTGCGCGAACGCGATCTCACGGGACGCGGCCAGGAAGTGCAGAGCGCGCTCTTCGAGAACTGCGTGTTTCTTTCCGCGCAACACATGCAGCAATACGCGATGACCCACGAAGCGCCGCCGCCGATGCCATCGCGCGTATCCGCGTGGAGCGTGTACGACGTGTTCACGCTGGCCGAGGGTGAGCAGCTTTTCATCGGCGCGGTGAGCGACAAGCAGTTCGTGACGCTCTGCGACGTGCTCGAACGTCCCGATCTCGCGCAGGAACCGGGATTCGCGACCAATGCGATGCGCGTCGCGGTGCGGCCGCATCTGCTCGCGCGGCTCGGCGAGATTCTCGCGAATCATCGCGCGGACGAACTCGCGCCGAAGCTCGAAGCGGCAGGCATTCCGTACGCGCCGATCATGCGCCCCGAACAGTTGCTCGACGATCCGCATCTGAAAGCGAGCGGCGGACTCGTGCCGATGCAGACCGACGACGGCGGCACCACCGACGTCGTATTGCTGCCGCTCACGATGGGCGGACGCCGCCCCGGCGTGCGTCAACCGCTCGCGCGGGTCGGCGAGCATACGGACGAAGTGCTGGGGCAGCTCAGGAAGAACGTCACGGCGTGAAGCATCGCGACGAGCGCACATAAAAACCGGCGCCGTCGCCCACTCAGGAGACAAAGCAATGCAACCAACTTTCAGCGCGATCGCCGAGCCGCTCGCATCGCCCGATGTTCGCGTCGCCTCGACGCCCGGTGCGCAGATCTCCGCGCGCATGGATCGGCTGCCGATCACGCGGCATCTGTGGATGCTCGTGTTACTCATCTCGCTCGGCGGCTTCTTCGAAATCTACGATCTGATCTTTACAGGCTATATCGCGCCGGGCATGGCGAAGAGCGGCCTCTTGCAAACCACCACGCACGCGTTCTTCGGCTTCACGGGCATCGCGGGTTTCATCGCGGCGACGTTCGCGGGGCTTTTCATCGGCACGTTCTTCTTCGGCTGGCTGCCGGACCGCTACGGGCGACGCAGCGTGTTCACGTTCTCGCTGCTGTGGTATTCGGTCGGCTCCGCGATCATGGCGTTCCAGATCACGCCCGAAGGCGTGATCTTCTGGCGCTTCGTGACGGGCATCGGTGTGGGCATCGAGATCATCACCATCGACAGTTACGTGACCGAACTCGTGCCGCAGCACATGCGCGGCCGCGCGATGGCCTTCAATCAGATGGTGATGTTCGCCGCCGCGCCCGTCGCCGCGCTGCTGTCCTACTGGCTCGTGCCGGAAACCGTGTTCGGCCTCGATGGATGGCGCATCGTCGTGCTCGCGGGATCGGTCGGCGCGGTGGTCGTGTGGTTCATCCGGCGCGCAGTGCCGGAAAGTCCGCGCTGGCTCGCGATGAATGGCCGCGACGAGGAAGGCGAACGCGTCGTGAGCGAGATCGAGCGCGTGGTCGAGCGCGAATCGGGCGCCGCGTTGCCGCCGCCCGCGCCGGTCGTCGAGCAGCCGGCGCATCGGCGCGCGTCGCTTCGCGAGTTGTTCGATGCGCCGTATCGCTCGCGTCTCATCATGCTCGTCGTCTTCAATTTCTGTCAGGCGATCGGGTATTACGGCTTCGCGAACTGGGTGCCGACGCTGCTCATCGGCCAGGGCGTCACCGTGACGAAGAGTCTGCTGTATTCGTTCGTCATCGCGTTCGCGCTGCCTGTCGGACCGCTACTCGCGATGCTTTACGCCGACCGCATTCAGCGGAAGTATCTGATCGTCGGCGGCGCGCTCGTCGTGATCGCGAGCGGTCTCGCGTTCGGGCAGATGAAATCGCCCGCCGCGCTCATCGCGCTCGGTGTGCTGATTTCGCTCGCGGGGCAAACCATCTCGGTCTGCTATCACGCGTATCAGACGGAACTCTTTCCGACGGCCGTGCGCTGCCGAGCGAGCGGCATCGTGTACTCGGCGAGCCGCGCGGGCGCGATGATGTCGGGCTTCATCATCGCGTCACTGCTGAAGGACTTTGGCGTGCCGGGCGTGTTCGTCGGCATCACGGTGTGCATGTTGCTGGTCGCGCTGGCGATCGGGCTGTTCGGACCGAAAACCAACGGATTGCGTCTGGAGGAACTGAATCACTGAGCGGGTAGCGCCTCGGCCATCGGGCCTTCACGAACCCATGCGCGAGCGTATGTCGAAGGGCAGTGCAATCGGACATACGCTTGCGCGTGCGGCATCCTATGCTTGTGCGGGAACAACTCCTGCAATGCATCGCTCCAAGCGAGCGACGCAGGCGAACCAGGCCGCGATCAATCTTCACATCCACTTCGACGACACCGCTCTTAATCGCATGAGACGCCGTATTTTCACCTCCGGCGATGAGCGCAGGCTTGAGCAATATGGACACGCAACTGAGTGAACAATGTAAGTCTCGCCTGTACCGCTTGAAATTCGAGGCGCCGCTTGAGAGCGTCGCGTTCGTTCTGGCGGACAGCCGCGAGGCGGCATGGCGTATCGGCAAAACGGTGATGGCGGTGCTGCACGGCGTCGGCATTCAGACGGTCGCGCTGCACGATATCCTCTCGCTCCGCGAACTCGTGCGCATGGGCGTGAGCGACGACGAGGACATGCGCATCTTCGAGCTCGTCGTTGCAGGCGGCAAGGTCGAGCAGTGGGCGCACACGCCGTACTTCCTTACCGACGACGCCACGCTGCTCGGCAAATGGGCCGAACTGCGCGCCGATCTCGCCGCCGACGTCGCCCGCACGGCGATGCGCCGCGCCAGATAAACGCCACACGTCAGGTCCGTGCACAGGAACGTCTCGTGCTGAGTGCACGATCAGACGCCGTGCATCGTTGCGGTGCGCGGCTTTGCGTCGTCTCAGCGTGACGGGGTGCTCCGATGATCCGGTCGTACAACCACAAAGGCTTCGTGCTAGAAGTCGCGATCGAAACCAGCCACAGGCTCGTGCCTTCTCCCGGCGCGGCGCACTATCTGGCGATCGTAACCATCAGTCGTTCCGGAAGACCGGTCACCGCGTTTTCGCCGCTGTGCATCGAGAGCACGCGTTATTCGAGTTTCACGTCGGCTGAAGATGCGCTGATGAGCGCGCATACGGCGGCACGCACATTCGTCGATGAATGGGTGCGAGCGGCCTCGTGATGCCGTCGTGCGATGAGGAGCGAAGTCAGGCGGCGACGCGCCGGCTCTGCTGACCGTCCTGAGCGTCGGCGGCCGTGTCGAGTGCTTGATCGAGCAACGCGAGCTTGCGTTGAAGCGAAGCCACACGATGACTCTGCGACGGGACGAGATCGTAATCCTCATCCAGTTGCGAAATGCGCATGTTCCAGTATCTGGCGGGCAGACGGTCCGAGGACGTGCTGCCTTCGACGAAACTCGCCAGGATCCTTTCCAGGTGTTTTAGTTCGCCCTCCGCGAGTTGCGCTGGGCGTCGCTGTCGAAAGGCTGGGACGGTGGTTGCATCGGCGTTTCTTTTCATGTTGCTGATTCCGGCTGGATTTGCAGAGACCTCTATTTAAGCAATCAATGTTCCGGAGAGGCGATTCAAGGCAATTCAATTTGTTTCGAAATGAAACTCCGGATGTCCGATGACCGCCGCATGCCACGGCAAACGTTTGGCGACCAGTTACATTTCTTAAGAAGTTTCCCTCTAATTGCCGAACGGGGAGGCGACGCCTGTAATTTCGTCGCCTCGAATCGGCGGAAAGCCGCGCAAAATTTTCAAGACATCGAGATATTCTCAAAAACATATCGACGATATCGATGCGAATGAAAGTCGTTTCGACAGACAAATGAAAGAAAATCCGCGCAATCCACCGAATGGTTCGGGTACCTGATTATTTGCGACGAAACGGGATTATGAGCGAGGCTAAAACGCTCGCATTGAAGTGTGATATACGCGCGCTTGAGTAACGGAAGTCGAATCCGAAAAAGGCGAATTAAAACGGAGCGATTTCCTCTCGCGAAACCGCCCCGTGTCCTCAGAATATCTGCTTCGGAGACCTGTAGACACGAACGAGTCTAGCAAATATCGCTGCTCGTTATAAACGACATTCGGCGAAATGGAGTTATCCAGAATCCGCACCAATAACGTCGTCGATGTGCAACAGAAGAATCGTCGTGGGAGGCCGGCTGGCGGGGCTAAGCGCTTGACCTTAAACGAATATGAAGGATTTTGCGCCCCCGGTTGCAGAATCGGCAAATGATTATTGCGCACGATACGCGGCCACTTCAGTTGTCAGTCGAATACAGTGTGTCCCAGTTTCACGAGGGCAAACGGCCATCGATATGGTTCGTCAACCCCGGAAGCTTTCGCTTTAAACAGGACACTAGAGAACCATGAAAAAAACCCTTCTCATCGCGGGCATTCTCGGCACGTTCGCAGTAGCAGCCCACGCGCAGAGTAGCGTTACTTTGTACGGCACGCTTGACGCAGGCCTCGTCTATACGAACAACTCCGGCGGCCATAGCAACTGGCAACAAGGCAGCGGCGCAGTTTCCGATACTTACTTCGGCCTGAAAGGCAGCGAAGATCTGGGCGGCGGGTTGCACGCGCTCTTCAAGTTGGAGAGCGGCTTCAACCTCAATAACGGCCGCTTCAACGAAAGCAACACGATGTTCAATCGCCAGGCATACGTCGGCCTGCAACACGATCAATTCGGCACGGTCACGCTCGGCCGTCAATATGATTCGATGGTCGATTATCTGTCGCCGTTCGCGGAATCCGGCGCGGGCTACGGCAACAACCTGGCCGCGCACCCGTTCGATAACGACAACCTCGATCACTCGTTCTCGATCAAGAACTCGGTCAAGTATCAGAGCGCGAGCTACGCGGGCTTCAAGTTCGGCGGTCTGTACGGCTTCTCGAACGACGCCGGCCAGTTCGCGAACAACCGTGCGTGGAGCGCGGGCGCTTCGTATGGCAACGGCCCGCTGAACTTCGCGGCCGCCTATTTGCAGACGAACAACTCGCGCGGCAACGCGAATGCGGGCGGCGCGGTTTCGGCAGGTCAGGGCAATAACGCCAATCTGACGGCCGAATTGCAGCGCACGTTCGGCGCGGGCGTGAACTACACGTACGGCCCGGCGACGGTCGCCTTCGTGTGGACCAACACCCACTACGACAACCTGCTCGCCGCGTCGCAAGGCGGCACGACGGTCGCGCTGCCGGGCAACACGAATCTGCATCTGAACAACTTCGAGCTGAACGGCCGCTACGCGCTGACGCCGGCGCTGAGCCTGAACGCCTCGTACACGTTCACGGACGGCAAGGTAACGGGCGCGAACGGTTCGGGCGATCCGAAGTGGCATACCGCATCGCTGCAAGCCGATTACGCGCTCTCGAAGCGCACCGATGTGTACGTCGAAGGTGTGTATCAGCACGCGTCGGGCGATCTGGGCAATGCAGGCGCGAACGTCGCGATGATCAACACGCTGTCGCCGTCGTCGACGCAGAATCAGGTCGCGGCGACCGTGGGTCTGCGTCACCGCTTCTAAGCGCGATAGAGCAGCATCAAAGCGCAACGGCCGCGATCGACGAGATCGCGGCCGTTTTACTTTGCGCGTTACTTCTTCTCCTGCTCCGAACGCCTGACGAGCTGGCCGATGTCATGCCCCGCGCCGCCCGTGCCCGCCGCGAGCCGCGCCAGCGCGGACGCGGCCGTGTCGCGCCGCACGCCGCTCTCGGGGCGAAACTGCTTCGGCAGCGCCAGATGGAAAGTTGCGCCCTGACCGGGCGTGCCTTCGGCCCACGCCTTGCCGCCATGCCGCTCGATGATGCGCCGCACGTTCGCCAGGCCGATGCCGGTGCCGTCGAACTTTTCGTTCACGTGCAGGCGCTGGAACACGCCGAAGAGCTTGTCGACGTAGCGCATGTCGAAGCCCACGCCGTTGTCGCGCACGAAATAGACGACGTGGCCGGCCAGTTCGCCCGCGCCATCGTGTGCGCCTATCTCGATCGTCGGCTGGTCGCGCTGCGCGCTGAACTTCACCGCGTTGGACATGATGTTCGCGAACGCTACGTGCAGAAACACGAGATCCGCTTCGATGGACGGCAGCGCATCCACCTTCCAGTGCACGCGCGCCGACGCGTGTTCTTCGATATCGTTCTGGATCACCGTATGGACGAGCGCGTGGACATCGACCTTGTGCGGACGCAGCGCCGCGCGGCCGAGTTGCGCGAACGAAAGCAGATCGTCGACGAGACGGCCGCCGAAACGCGCCGACGTCACGATGCGCTCCAGGTAGCCGCGCCCGCGCTCCGACAGCTTCTCGCCGTCGATCTGCCCGAGCAGGTCCGCGAAGCTCACGATATGCCTGAGCGGCGCGCGCAGATCGTGCGACACCGTGTACGAAAATCCTTCGAGCTCGTGATTCGCGCGACCCAGTTCGGTCGCGAGTTGCGCGATTTCCTCCGCGCGCCGCAGTACGATGCCGAGCACCGCCGCGCGGAATTCCAGCGCGATCTCGCGCTCGGCCGGACGCCACGGCAAGGAGCGATGACGCACAACATCGGTCCACGTATCGAAGCTCACGCGCGGCGACAGCGAGTCGGCGAGGCCCGTGAGCTTCGCGCGCGGGTCGCCGGCCCATTCGATTGTCTGCACGACTTCGCGGCGGAACCAGATCACGTAGTTGCGGTAAATCTTCGAGATCGATACCGCGAGAAAGCCGGCCACGTCGGACGAATCCGCGAGCGCGGGGCATTCCTGCGAGGCGCGATCCGACATCACGACATCCTCGCTCTGATCGTCGAGCCAGTCGACGAGCGCCGTCACGCCGTGCTCGCCCGGCGTCACGCCGATGAGCGACGTGCGTCCTTCGAAGATCACCGCCGCGCCCGACGAGCGCGTGAAGCCGAGCAGATCGGAGGCGTCGTTGACGAGCGCGTCGACGAAGCTGTCGGTATTGGCCATCGACGAAAGCAGCTTCGACAGCATGCGGCGCAGTTCGAGCCGGTAATGCGCCTCGCCCTGCGACTCGCGCGCCTCGATCTGCAACGAGACGATCTGCGCGACATGCTCGCAGGCGGTGCGCACTTCGAACGGCGGCAGGCGCGGCGTCGCGTGATGGCAGGAAATCAGGCCCCATAGCTTGTCGTCGACGAGAATCGACATCGACATGGAGGCGAGCGTGCCCATGTTGCGCATGTATTGCAGATGCACGGGCGACACGCTGCGCAAGGACGCGTAGGTGAGATCGGTCGGGCGGCCCGTCGCCGGATGCAGCGCGGGCACGAGCGGCGCGGCTTCGTAGTCGGCGTTCGAGATGAGGCGAATGCGATTCCTGCGATACAGCTCGCGCGCCTGCGCCGGAATGTCCGACGCCGGAAAGTGCTGGTTCAGATACGACGGATAGCCCGGCTCGACGGCTTCGGCGAGCACGTTGCCGTTGCCTTCTTCATCGAACCGATAGACGAGCGTGCGCCCGAATCCGGTGATGCGCGCGATTTCATCAGCGGCGAACTGGCAGAGCTGCTCGATGGTGCGCATCGATTGCACTTCGGTGACGAAGGAGCGCACGAGCGGGTAGATGGTCGAGAACACATCGGCGGTGTCCTGCGCCGGCTCGACTTCGACGAACAGCAGCCCGTCATGCCGATGCACGACGATCGCGACCGGCCCGCGCAGCGTCCAGCCGTCGAGCACCACGTTGCCGGCGTGGATCGTCGCGCCATCGCGCGTGAGTTGCCTGAGGCCCGCGCTCGCGCGTTCGGCTGCGGGCTCGCCCAGCACAGCCGACAGCGCGAGCCCGAGGCACGCGTCGGGCGCGATGTGCGCGAACTGCGCGACGTTGGCGCTCACCTGAAGGATGTGGCAGTGCGCATCGACGCTGAAGAGCACGCCGTGAGGCTGGATGCCGCCGGGAATGTGGATCGGCTCGCGCGCGCATTGCGCGTCGATATCTGCGGTGGAGGTTTTGTCCATCCCTGTCCTGGTCATGCGGCTTCGGCTGTCTGTCAGGCCGATCGTTTTCGAATCATAGAGGGGTTGAGCGTTCGACACATGCGCCGCGCGTGACGCGGTGATTTCTACATGTCGAATGATTCGCCCGGCGTCATTTCTACGCGAACCGCGATGGATACGCTTACTGCACGAAACGTTCCGCGACATCGCTGATACCATGCGAAGCCGACCCACGCGACGAACGCCGGAGGATACATGCTTCATGATCGCCGCGCGCGACTAATCGATTGACACGCGCACGCGTCGCCGCGACGGTCGTGTCGGCAGCGATCGTCTGCATCGTTCCTGCACGCAATGCCGCCGCGCAGTCGTATCGCGATGTCGCGCCGATCGCGCCGCCCGCCGAGGAACGGCCGCGCGCGTCGCCCTCGCGGCCCGAACCTCGCGATGACTCGCAGGACGTCGCTATCGGCGATCTGCGCGGCATTGCGTTCGTGCGTGCGGACGCCGCGGAGCCGACGACGCAATCGGCCGCCAACAACGCGATCACCGCGACTGGCGCGCCATTGCTCACGCGCGAATTTCTCGACGGCTTCTCGGCCGATCTCCACAAGCCTCTGACTTTTGCGCGTCTCGCCGGGATACGGCGCGCGGTCGTGCAGCGATATCGCGCCGCGGGCCAGCCGCTCGTCGATGTGTACGTGCCCGAGCAGGACGTGAGCGATGGCGTCGTGAAGATCGTCATCGCCGAGTTTCGCGCGGGGCGCGTGATACCCCAAGGCAATCGCTATTTCTCCGATGCGCTCCTCACGCGCGAGATGCCGCTCGCGAGCGGCGAGCCGATCCGCGAAAGCGATATCGCTTCGGGCCTCGCGCTGCTCAACGCGAATCCGTATCGACGCGTGGACGTGATCTATGCGCCGGGCGCCGCGCACGATACGACCGATGTCGTGCTGCAAACCGAGGATCGCTTTCCGTTTCGCATCTACGGCGGCTATAACAACGACGGCGTGCGCGATCTCGGCCGCGATCGCATTCTCGCGGGATTCGATTACGGCAATCTGTTCGGCATCGATGCGCGCATCGGCTATCAGATGACCGCGAGTAACGATCTTCTGAGCGGCAATCCGGATATCGAAGGGCGGCCCGATCGTCCGCGCTACATCGCGCACGCGTTCAATGTGGTGGCGCCCTTGCCGTGGCTCGATCGCGTCGAGTTGTTCGGCGTGTTCGCGGAAAGTACGCCGCGTTTGCCGGACAGTTACGGGCAAACCGGTCTCAGCTCCCAAATCAGCTTTCGATACGACTGGCGCTTGCCGCCGCTCGATCACGCGGGCGCGTGGCAGCAGCAAGTGCAGCTCGGCTATGACTTCAAGCGCTCGAACAACGACCTCGAATTCGGCGGCTTTCAGGTGTTCAATGCGAACACGCATATACATCAGTTCGTCGTCGCCTACGATCTTTCGAAGAGCGACGCTTCCGGCGATACGCATCTGAATGCATCGCTCTTCGTGAGTCCGGGTTATTTCGACAGCAACAGCAACGACGAAGCCTACGATGCCGCGCGCCTCGGCGCGAAGCCGCGCTATCAGTACATGCAGTTGTCGGCGCAGCGCGACATGCCGCTCGGCACGTCGGGCTTTTCGGTGTCGGCGCGCGGGCTTTTCCAGTGGACGGGCAGCACGCTGTTGCCGAGCGAGGAGCTCGGTCTGGGCGGCGATGCCACCGTGCGCGGCTATGAGCCGTATGCTGCGCAGGGCGATCGCGGATGGAACCTGCAGACGGAACTGCGCGCGCCGGCGATATCGGCGGGCATCGCGGCGATGCAGCCGTTCGTGTTCTTCGATGCGGGCCACGTGTGGAATCGCATCGCCGAATTCGGCGAAGTCAACGATGCGTCGCTGGCGAGCGTCGGAGCGGGAATTCGCGTGCAGGTCGGGCGCTTCGTGAGCTTTCGCGGCACGTATGGATTTCCGCTGAAGGCCGTGGTGCCGAATGGATCGAAGGCGCCGGTCGGGGAAATCTTTCTGGTGATTGGGAGTTAGCGCGCTGGACGGCGCGGCGCCGCGCCGTCCAGTTGCGCGCGCTTCAGGGCTGCGCCTGCTGCCACTGCAAGACGGGATGCGTCGCCCCCGCGGGCATCGCCCAGACGCCGCCCGACGGAATGTTCCAGTCGAGATAATTCGACGCGTTGCTCATCTGCGCGGTGCTGAGACCGTTCGAATCGGGCGGAACGGTTCCCGAGTTCGATCCGGCCGCGCTGGTGCGAATCGTCGTGTCCTTGTTCCAGTAGACGTTGTTGTGAATCGCGCCCTGGTTGTACGCCGCGATGCCGCCTTCCGGATCGCCCGGAGGCCCGCCGCCGCCGACTTGCCCCACCGCGAACGATTCGTTGATCACGCCGTTGGTGCCGTTCACGAACACGAGTCCGCCGCCGCCGAAGCCGCCCACGCTGCCCGTCGCGTACGACTGGGTGATCAGTCCGTTGTTGAAGGCGACGAGCCCGCCCGTTTCGCCGTGCGTCCCGGCCTGAGTCGCGCCGGTCGCGAACGATTGCGCGATGGTCCCGTTGTTCACGCCCACGAGCCCGCCCGCGGGAATCTGATAACCGACATCCGCCGTGCTCGACGATCGTTCGATGGTCCCGTTGTTCATGCCGACGAGCCCGCCCGCGCCGGCGCCGCCGAAGCCGTTCTGCCCGACGCCGCCCGTCGTGTTGACATAGGTGACGAGGCCGTTGTTCTGGCCCGCGAGCAAGCCGAACGCGCCGGATGAATAGTCGCCCGTGCTGGCGTTGGTGAGATTCAGATTGCGCACGACGCCGCTCGCGCCGATCACGCCGAACATGCCGTAGCGGTCGTCGTTGACGTTCGCCACCGTCGCGAGCTTGTCGATCGTGTGGCCGAAGCCGTCGAACTGGCCGGTGAACGGCGTCTGCGTTGCGCCGATCGCCGTGAAGAAGTTCGGATAGGCGGTCGCGCTCGCATCGATGTCCTTGCCGAGCGCATAGATGCCCGCGAGGTCTTTCGACACGCCGGACAGATCGGCGAGCGTGTTCACGAGCTTGTACGCCGTGATTTGCGTGACGACGCCGCTATACGGCGCGGCCGTCCATCCGCTGTTGGTCAGCAGCGTGCCCGGTGCGTAGCTGCCGTTCATGTCGTAGAGCGCACTGACGATCCCGCCGCTCTTCGACCAGTCGATCGTGCCGCGGTTCGTCACGCTGCCGCCGTTGTCGATGCCGCCCGCATCCGCGCGCAGCGTGAGATTGCCGTTGCCCGTGTTGCCGATGGCCGCGCCCGGACCGACCGACACGCCGTGCGCCGCGCCGAGCGTGAGCGACGCATTGCCGTTCCACTGGACGTTGCCGCCCACGGTCAGATCGCCGCCGCTGGCTTCGACATCGACCGATGTGCCGTTGCTCAAGCTGCGCGCGAGCGAGTCCGCGTTCGCCTGATCGACCGTGAATGTCGGCGCGCCGAGCTTCCATGTGCGCGCCTGCACGTTCGCGCCCGCGACGTCGAGCGTGTTCGCGCGCGTCTCGACCGTGCCGCCGCCGCCGTCGGCGTTCGTCGCGGCGATCGCGCCGTTCGCGTGCACGGCGCCCTGGTCCGCGACCAGCCAGACATGGCCGTCGCGCGTCGCGGTGCCGGTCGCGCGGATCGCGGTGTTGTTGCCCGCGAGCGCGTACACGTTGCCGTCGGCGGCCTGAAGGCTGGCCTGCGCCGCCTGGATCATGCCGCCGTTCATCGCCGTGCCGCCGCTGCCCGCCTGCACGAAGACCTGCTGTCCGCCCGACGCGTCCTGCAACAGCACCTGATTGCCGGCCGCGATTTCGGCGGTGCCCTGCGGCGCGCTGATGCTGCCGCCGTTCACCGCCGCCGTGCGCGACACGAGGAACACGTCGCCGCCGCTCGATCCGATCTTGCCGAGATTGATGACCATGCCGTCGCCGCCGCCCGAGAGCGTGAGCGGGCCGCCCTGCATGAACGCGTCGTTGCCGATATCCAGTGCGGACGCGACGAAGCGCCCGCCCGTCGCGACGACCCCGCCCGGCCCGACGAGCACGCCCTGCGGATTGACGAGATAGACGCTGCCCGTCGCGTTGAGCTGCCCGAGAATCACCGATGCATCGCCGCCCGTCACGCGATTGAGCGTCGCGCCGGTGCCGTTGTTGAACGTGACCTGCCGTCCGCCGCCAATCGAGAAGCTGTTCCAGGTGATGACGCCGCGCGTCGATGTCTGGTTGATCGTGAGCGACTGGTCGGTGCCGCCGATCGCGCCGCTGCCCGCGACGAACTGGCCGCCCGCCGGCAAGGGCGGCGCGGCATCGGCGGGAATTGCGCACGTCAGGCCCGCGACGAGCGGCACGAGCATCGCGAGCGGCCGCAACCGCACGCGACGAATCGGGAATTGAGGAAGGAGCGGACGAATGCTGCGCTGCATGGCGACCTCCGGTCAGTGTCGATTGTTCACATCGTTCTTGGCCGCTGACGGTGTAGCCGCTTTTCAGCCCGGCGATTCAGTCACGGCCGGGGGCGCGAACATCGACGTGCGAGCAGGCGCGCCGATGTTAGCGCCGCGCCATGAGCGTCAATGTGGGGTTCCGCACATTCGTGCCGGTCGAAAAAATGTGCGTGCCCGAATGCGAGAAGCTTCGGGGCACATGCCTGATGCGGCATGAAAATTGATTGCTAGTGCGAAGGTCTGCGCCGGCTCGTCAACTCGATCCAGCACTCGTGATAGATGCGCTGCACGAGCGCGCTTTCGTAGTCGAGATCCTCGCCTTCGAGAATGCGCTCGATGTCGCCGCGCGAGGCGTCGGCGTCGAGCGTCGTCGAGAAGCGTGCGGCGAGCGCCTGCGCCGCCGCCGAGAGCCGCGCGGTCTCGATCCATTCCGCCGCGCGATGATGCCGGTCGAGCCAGCGGTGCGCGGTGCGCACCTGAAACGACGTATCGGGCCAGTCGCCTTCGATGTAATACGCGCCGAGCAGTCCGCACGTGAGCCAGCACATCAGATGCACCCGGTCATCGGGTCCGAGGGGAAAGCGCACTTGGCTCATGATGGCGGCATCGAAATGACCCATCGGAATCACGCATCGACGATAGCATGCCCCACGCGCGCCCGGCATGCGGCTCGCGTATGTCCTTACGCGGCCTGCATGCGGCTTGCGATCGAACGGCCGAACCGCCGAACGCAAGCGTTCAGACCGTGACGGTCACGACGAGCCCGCGCGGCGCGGCATCGGCGAGCTCGACCTTCGCGCCCATGCGCGCCGCGATCGTGCCGACGATCGAAAGCCCGAGGCCCGAGCCGTCCACGTCGCTGCCGAGCACGCGATAGAACGGATCGAAGACGCGCGCGCGTTCCTCGGGCGCGATGCCGGGGCCGCTATCCTCGATGCGAATCCACGGACGCTTGTTCGCGACGCCCGTCGCGAGATCCACGCGGCCGCCCGGCGGCGTGTAGCGAATCGCGTTATCGACGAGATTCTTCACCAGGATCGTGAGATCGGCTTGCGGCGCGTGGATGAATACATCGTCGTCGCTCGACACGCCGATATCGATGTCCTTTGCCTCCGCGAGCGGCATCAGATCCTCCAGCACGTTGCGGAAGACTTCCTGCACGCGCAGTTGCGCCGTGTCGGCGTCGGTGCGTTGCTGCAGGCGCGCGAGCGTCAGCAGTTGATGCAGCAGCGAACGCGTGCGCGCGAGCCCGCGCCTGAGCGCATCGAGCTTCGCGCGCGCGGAGTCCGGCAAGTCGGATGCGCTCAGCCGCTCGGCCTGCAACGACAGCGCGGTCAGCGGCGAGCGCAGTTCGTGCGCGGCATCGGCGACGAAGCGGCGTTGCAGCGCCACCGACGCCTCCACGCGCGCGAGCAGCCGGTTGATCGCGACGACGAAGGGCGCGATTTCGCTCGGCAGCGCATCGCCGGAGAGCGCGGAGAGATCGTGCTCGGGGCGCGTGTCGAGACCGGCGGACAGCGCCGCGAGCGGCCGGAACATGCGTCGCACGATCAGGTGCAGCGCCGCGAGCAGCACGAGCGCGAGCGCGGCGAAGGGCATCACGGTGGCGAGCGCGCCGTTGCGGGCGATTTCATCCCGGCCCGCCGTCTTCTGGCCGATCACGACGCGGGTGCCGTCATCGAGCGTGTTGATGGCGAGACGCCACGGCGTGCCATCGACGATCGTGTTTTGCAGACCGTCGGGCAAGCCGGGCGCGAGCGAAAGCGGCGTACGCTCGGCGATCGTCTGAATGATGAGCTTCGATTCCGGGTCCGCGCCGCCGACGTCGGCGAGCGCCTCGCGTTCCATCACGGCGAGCGTGCGCGGCGTCACGAGCGCGGCGATCTGCTTCAACTGGCCGTCCTGCAACTCGTTGGCCTCGTGAAACGCCGTCTTGAAGGCGATGACGCCGCCCGCCGCCGCGATCACGACGATCAGCGCCGACAGCCAGGCCGACAGCCTGAACTGAAGCGAACGCGTCATGGCTGCTTCGAAACCATCCAGCCCACGCCGCGCACGTTCTTGATCGCGGCGGCGCCGAGCTTCTTGCGCAGCGAATGGATCAGAAACTCGACCGCGTTGCTTTCCACTTCCTCGTTCCAGCCGTAGATGCGGTCTTCGAGCTCCGCGCGCGAGAGGATCGCGCCGGGGCGGATCATCAGCGATTGCAGCAGCGCGAATTCGCGGCTGGACAGGCGCGTCGCGATCTCGCCGGACGTGGCTTCGCGCGTCGCCGGATCGAGCGTGAGCACGCCGTTCGTCATGAGCGGCGCGGCCTGTCCGCCACGGCGGCGGATCACCGCGCGCATGCGCGCTTTCAGCTCGGAGATGTCGAAGGGCTTGATGAGGTAGTCGTCGGCGCCTTCGTCGAGACCGCGAATGCGCTCTTCGACGGAATCCCGCGCAGTGATGATGATGAGCGGCACGTGATGTGCCCCGCGGCGCACGGCGCGCAGCACGTCGATGCCGTCGGCGCCGGGCAGGCCGAGGTCGAGCAGGATCGCATCGTAGACGTGCGTGGTGAGGCTCGTCAGCGCGAGCTTGCCGTCGCGCACCCAGTCGACGGCGTAGCTGCTTTCGCGCAGTTCGTCCCGCACGGATTCACCGATCATGCGGTCGTCTTCGACGAGCAATACCCTCATGGCGTGCCTCCGGGCGGTCATGGCTTTCGACGACGCGTGACGGTGACGGATGGCGCTGGCTTCATCTGGCGGGTCTTCGCGTTCAGGGAAGCCGCAAGCGTAGTGGAGGGAAGCTTAGGAAATGCTTAGGGAGTTTCGATACGGTGCTCGGTGTCGCCGGTTAAGCATCCCATAAGGTACGAGCGCCGAAAATATTGGTTTCTCCCTGAATGCGGATCGTTCCGGCGCGTCGCTCGTGCCGCCCGTTTCCGCCGGCGCCCATGCCTTCCACTGTTCGCATCCCCGAGCCTCATGCCGCGGAGGTTCCGTGGCGCTACTACGATCTCGCCAAGTCGCGCGTGCAGATCCACGAACCACCCGCGCCCGGCGAGGTCTGTCTTTGGCTCGTGCCGAGTGAATTTCGCTTTGCGTCGGCATCGAATATCGGGAGCTGGCTCAGCCTGGCCGAGCGCAAGCGCACGCGGCTGCATCCGAATTCGGCGCTCGGGCGGCGCTTTGGCGTTGCGCGCGCGACGCTGCGCCTTGTGCTTTCGCACATGCTCGATTGCGAGCCGCACGAAGTGGGCGTGGACGACGGGCCCGGTGAACGCGTCGTCGTCACGCATCCGTCCGCCGGTGGCGCGATATATGTCGATGTCGCGTACTCGGGCATCTGGATCGTGATCGCGGTGGCATCGACGAGAATAGGGCTTGGCCTGACCGTCGAGACGGCCGGCGCCCACGATGCGGACGCCAGAAAGCTCATGTGGCACGAAGCAGCGCGGATCGGCAGAGCGCGCGCGGCACACGGCGAAGCAGGCGACGACGCCGCGCCGGCCGGCTGGCACGCCCTTACGCTGCCGATGCCGGGCGAAATCTGCGGCGTGCTCGTCGTGGAGAAGTCCGTCGCGCGCGTGCAGGCGTTCGGGTGGGACAGACCGTTCGAAGCGGAGGCCGGCGCGGCAGCGTCCTGAGCCCGCGCGAGCGGCGGGCAATTCGGGAGAAACAGGACATCATGGAATACACGGCGCTCGCGCAAAGGCATGCGGTCGAGATCATCGCGATTGTGCTCTTCGTCGTTCCTGCCGTTGCGGCTTGCGGGTGGGCGTGGGCCGCGCGCGAAACTCGGGCGTCGGGGCGGGCCGTCGCAATGTGGGCGCTGGTGACGGTCGCGCTCGGCGCGGCGGTGTTCATCGCCATTGCGACTCGAATTGCACACGGCACGGCGTTTTCATCGGCGGATCAGCGTTTGCTCGACGCCGTGCGCGACGGCACGCCCGCACTCGCCGCGCGATGGTTCGCGAATCTCACGCATCTGGGCGATCCCTGGTTTCTCACGCTCGTGTGCGCGCTCATGTGCGCGGCGCTGATCCTCATGCGCCGCTTCGGCCTCGCCGTGTATTTCGCCGCGGTCACAAGCGCGGGCGGCCTGCTCAATCAGGCGCTCAAGGCGATGATGCGCCGCGACCGTCCCACAGGCTCGACGATGCCCTTGCCCGAAAGCTTCGCGTTTCCGAGCGGGCACACGTTCGGATCGATCGTCTGCTACGGCATGTGCGCGTACGTGCTGCTGCGCCTTGCGCCGACGCGCCGCGATCCGCTCATCGTCGCGCTGGCGTGTTTCATCGTGCTGGCGATCGGAACGAGCCGCGTCGTGATCGGCGTGCATTTTCCCGGCGATGTGATCGGCGGTTTCGCGTCGGGCAGCGCGTGGCTCGCGGCGTGCATCGGCGTGGCGGAACTGGCGCGGCGGCGATCGCGTGCACTTTCGGATTAGTTCGATTGTCGCGTCCCCGCGATGCCGATAGCTTCAGACCTTTTTGCGAGGACTGAAGCGATGCTCGAATCGAAAGCGTGTGGTGTAGTGGGACTGGTTCTGATCCTGACCGGCCTGAGCGGATGTTCGGTTTTCAGCAAGGACCCTGATCCGCGGGAGTATATGAGCCGCGTGAAAGTCGGCATGACGCGGGAGGACGTCGAAGACAGTCTCGGGCCGCCCGATGGCAACTGGGGGCCGTGGCATTCGCAGTGCACCGAATATGCCTTCAGGGATCATGGCGCCGATCGATGGTCGGTCTATTACAACAATCAGCACCGCGTCGTTTATACGGAACACGCGGCATGCAATGTGAACCGGGCTAAGGAAGTCGGGCTTCGCTGAAAGCCAGAAACTAAAAACCCCACGCGAGAACGTGGGGTTTTTTGTTTCAGCAGCGCTCGAATGCTATCGCGCGGAAAATCGACGATTTTCGCGAATACTATGAAATGAGCATTCGAATTTGACCGCGTATTAGAAAATATACTTCTCCTGCGATCACGGAGAAGAAGATGAGACGATTCAGCGCGTGGCTATTTGCATTATTGTTAGGAATGCTTTTGAGTGGATGCGGCGCAGGCGATAGTTCCGATGCCGCGACTTCCGCAGCCAGAAGCTCGACCGAGCAATCGAACGCGCAGGACAAAGCCACGGCCAAGGGATTCGCGTTGTCCACCGTCATCTGGAAGCAGCTTCCGATCGGCGTGTGCTGGGATCTGAGCAACGCCGACTTCGCTCTTTACGCCACGCAGCGCGACTGGAGCCGGCTCGCGGTCGAGGCGAGCTGGGAGGCGCATTCCGGCATCACGTTCACGGGCTGGCAGCAATGCACGAACGCCCCGAACTACTACGGCATACGGATTTCGGTCGAAGACAGCGCCGCGACCGGGCCGCATACTCAAGGCCTCGGAACGATGCTGAACAACGTCGTCGGCGGAATGGTGCTCAACTTCACTTTCAGGAACTGGAGTCCGAGTTGCGTCGGTCGTGAAGAGTATTGCATCCGCAATATCGCCGCGCACGAGTTCGGCCACGCGATGGGTTTCGCGCACGAGCAGAATCGGCCGGACACGCCGTCGAGCTGCAATGAGCCCGCGCAGGGTACTTATGGCGACACGCTGATCGGCGCGTGGGATCTGGCATCGATCATGAACTACTGCAATCCCGACTGGAACGGCAATGGCCAGTTGAGCACGACGGATATCGTGATGGCGCAGATGTTTTACGGGCCACGGTGAGTCGGTGAAGCGATCTCATCCGCGGACCGTGGTCGGGCGATATCTCTAACCGGCTGATAATCGCAATGACGCGTGCCAATCAAATGATTGCCGAAATGCAGTCATACGCGCATTGACGAAAGAATACGAACAATGTGGAAAAATTCTGTAATGAACATTCGAATCTGATTGCGTATTGAAAATATACTTCTCCGGCCATGCGTGATGACGCATGGGTCATAACGGAGAATAAGATGAAAAGGTTGAGGGGCCTGGCCCTTGCGTTACTATCAGGAATACTGATCAGTGGTTGCGGCGGAACCGATTCGGGCACCGACGCTCTGAGCTCTGCGAGCAAGACTTCGGCTGAACAATCGGCGGCGCAGGACAAGGCCGCGGCGAAGGGATATGCATTGTCGACTGTTATTTGGGATCGCGTGCCTATCGGCGTGTGTTGGGATTTGAACAACGCTGATTTCGCGCGGTATTCGTCAGAGCGCAGTTGGACTCGCGGCGCGGTCGAGGAGACCTGGGAGCAGCATTCCGGAGTCGAATTCTCCGGTTGGCAGCAATGCACGAACGATCCGACTTTCTACGGCATACGGATTTCAGTTGAGGACATTGCCGGGAGCGCCCCGCACACGTGGGGTTTGGGCGCGATGCTGAACAATGCTCAGGGCGGGATGGCGCTCAATTTCACGTTCAATAACTGGAGCCCGAGTTGTCAGGGGCGCGAGGAATATTGCATTCGCCGGGTCGCCGCGCATGAATTCGGTCACGCGCTGGGTTTTGCGCATGAGCAGAATCGGCCGGATACGCCGTCGTCGTGCATCGAGCCCGCGCAAGGCACCAGCGGCGACACAATGATCGGTGAGTGGGATCTCGCGTCGGTCATGAATTACTGCAATCCGAAATGGAATGGCGACGGCAAACTGAGCGCCACCGATATCGAGATGGCGCAGAAATTTTATGGGCCGCATAAGGACAAGGAAACCGTCTACGTCCTGAAGCGCGTCGTGAGCCCTGCAAAGATCACAGAGTACGACCTGAACACGCGCGCCGAGCTGTCCACGTTCACTCTCGATTTCGGGACCGGGGACGACCGGATTAGCAAGATGGTCGCCAGTCCGAACCGAAATCGACTCTATTTCGAACTGGAGATCGCATCGCAACCCGGTTTGCACGTAAAAGGCGCGCAATCGAGCGTGTTGATCGCATACGACATTGCGTCTCGCGCGATTGTCTGGAATGTTCGCGTGAGTCGCACGGCAGACAGTGAACTGCGAGTTTCCCCGGACAGTTCGCAGATCTATTACGCGGCGGACAACACGATACGTGTGATCGATGCAGAAAATGGGAACGTTGGTAATGTCATGACTTTCCCTGACTATTACTCTGTCAAGGCACTCGACACTACGCCCGATGACAACGACACACTATACGTTCTGGCGGATACGTCTGGCACGCAGCAGACCATCCTCCGCGTGAACATGAAGACGAAGAGTGTGATGACCTCGTTCCCGACTGGAGCACTACCGTCTGTGACATACCATCAACTTGCCGTGACGCCCGACGGAAAGCGCGCCATTTACATGAAGCCTGTCGCGAATCTCAGCGGATCGTACATGTCGGAAATCGACTTGTCCACCGGCAAGATCAGGCAACTGTCAGGCGCCAGAGGGTACAAGTCCCCAAAGAATCTGCAGGCGATCAACAATCGTCAGATCATCTTTGTGGACAATAACGAAAACAACGTCGCTCCGATCGTCATTTACGACATCGATACCGACCAGAAGACAACTCCAGAATGGGACTATAAGTACATTCCGGAGATTCAATACGACGCGAAGACGCTATCCTTCTTCCTGATGAGAGATTTGAAAGACTCTGTCGAGCAGTTGGTACCAAAGGGCGATGGCACCTACAAGAATATCGACTACGGGTTCAGGGCTTTCACCGAAGGAACAAAGTGGCAACCCTTGGCAGCACCATTTGTGTTCGTGAGGCGTTGATCGGCGTTTGAACTAGACGGATAAGCGAGGCGGCAGGCGATCGGGAGATTGACTGCCGCCTCGCGCCGCTTTACAGGGGAAACCATCGGTTTCAATTTTGGATCCAAAATCCTTGATTCAATTTTGAGATAGGCGCACAATCTCCCGGACCCGCACCCCACGCGACCGAGGGAGCCACCATGTCCGACCGCGCCAACGCCGTTGCCAGTCCATACGCCGCAAGCGATGCACCGAAAGCGTCATCCAGCTCCAGCCGCGCCGTGACCGCCGCCGTCGTCGGCAACATTCTCGAATGGTTCGATTTCGGCACCTACGCGTTCCTCGCCACCGTCATCGCCAAAGTGATGTTCCCGACAGGCGACGACTTCGCCGCGATGCTCGGCACCTTCGGCGCGTTCGGCCTCGGCTTCGCCGCGCGTCCGCTCGGCGCGATCATCTTCGGCTGGCTCGGCGACAAGAAAGGCCGCAAGTGGACGCTCACCTTCGTCATGCCGCTGATGGCCGCCGCCACGCTCTTCATGGCGCTGCTGCCGACGTATGCGTCCATCGGCATCATGGCGCCGATTCTGCTCGTCGCGGCGCGCATGTTGCAGGGCATTTCCGTCGGCGGCGAACTGGGCAACGCGGTCGCGTTTCTCGTCGAATGGGCGCCGCCCAACAAGCGCGGTTTCTACGGCAGCTTCCAGCAATGCAGCACGCTCGGCGGCATGCTGCTCGGCTCGGGCGCGGCCGCGCTCATGACGACGCTGCTCAGCCCGGAAGCGCTGCTCGACTGGGGCTGGCGCGTACCGTTCATCGTCGGTGCGATCGTGATCGGGCCGATCGGCTGGATCATCCGCAAGCGCAGCGAAGAAACGCCGGTCTATCAGAGCGCAAGCGACGAAGCGCCCAAGGCGAAGGGCCGCGCGCCCGCGCTGCTCGGCCTGCAGGCGTGCGGACTCGTGATCGTATGGACGGTCTCGCTCTACGTGCTGCTCAACTACCTGCCGTCGTTCACGACGAAATATGTCGGCATTCATTCGTCGACGGCGCTGTGGCTCAACACGGCGGGCCTCATCGTGATGACGGCATCGATTCCGTTCTGGGGCGCGGCTTCGGACCGCTTCGGCCGCAAGCCCATCTATACGATCGGTTGCATCGCGTTTCTCGTGCTGCCGTACCCGATCTTCCATCTGATGCTCGAATACAAATCGGCGGCGATCGTCGGCGCGGTGCAGGTGCTGGGCGGCGTGATCATCGGCATCTTCTCGGGCGTCGGACCGGCCGTGCTGTCCGAACTCTTTCCGACGAAAATCCGCACGACGTGGATGTCGATCGGCTACGGCATCGCCAACGCGGTGTTCGGCGGTTTCGCGCCGATGATCTCCATCGCGCTCATCAAGGCGACGGGCTCGCCGCTCTCGCCCGCGTACTTCGTGATGCTCGCCGCGCTGCTTTCCACGATCACGGTCTTCACCATCAAGGAGACGGCGCACGCGCCGCTGCAATAGACATGCGCTGGAATCGAACGCTCACAGTAGTGAACTGCCACGCCGAAGGCGAAGTCGGCAACGTGGTGACGGGCGGCGTCTTCGACGTGCCCGGTGCGACCATGTTCGACAAGATGATGCATCTGGAGGAAGTGCGCGACGACCTGCGCCGCATCTGCATTTTCGAGCCGCGCGGCTCGGCGAATCAGACCGTGAACTTCCTGCTGCCCGCAACCGATCCGCGCGCGCAAATGGGTTACGTGATCGCGGAATCGACCGAATATCCGGCGATGTCCGGCTCGAACACGATGTGCGTCGCCACCGTGCTGCTCGAAACCGGCATCCTGCCGATGGTCGAGCCCGTCACCGAACTCGTGCTCGAAGCGCCGGCGGGGCTGATCCATCTGCGCTGCGCGTGCGCGAACGGCAAGGTCACGAAGGTCGAGTTCACGAATCAGCCCGCGTTCGCCAATCATCTCGACAGGACGATCGAGGTCGAAGGCGTCGGCAGCCTGAGCGTCGATGTCGGCTATGGCGGCATGACGTATGTGATCGTCGATGCCGAAAAGCTCGGCTTTCGCATCACGCCCGACGAAGCGCGCGAGCTGTGCGAACTCGGGCAGGTCATCAAGGCCGCGGCGGCGGCGCAGTTGCCTTCGCCGCATCCGTTGAATCCGCTCATCAAGGGCATCACGATGACCGAGTTCGTCGGGCCGCTGTCGCGCGAAAACGGCGTGCTCAAGTCGCGCAACACGGTGATCGTGTCGCCGGGACGCTGCGATCGTTCGCCGTGCGGCACGGGCACTTCCGCGCGGCTCGCGGTGATGCACGCGAAAGGGCTGATCGACGTGGGCGAGACCTTCCTGCACGAGTCGATCATCGGTTCGGTGTTCGAAAGCCGTATCGATTCGGTCACGCGTCTCGGCGACGTTCCGGCGGTCGTGCCGGTCGTTGCGGGTCAGGCATGGATCACCGCGATTTCGCAGGTCGGCGTCGATCCGACCGATCGCTTTCAGACCGGCTTCACGCTCGCGGATACGTGGTGCGAAGCCGTCGACGACAAGCTCATCAAGTCGCGTGCCGGCTCATGAGCGTGGCGGATGAAGAAATGGCGGACGTCGTCGTGATCGGAGCGGGCATCGTGGGACTGGCTGTTGCATGGGCCGCGCTGCGCGACGGCGCGCGCGTGATCGTGATCGATCGCGATTTCGAAGGCGATCGCGCATCGCATGGCAACGCGGGCGGCATCGCGGTGACGGAGAGCACGCCGATCGCCGTACACGGCATGTTCACGAAGGTCGCCAAATGGCTGATGGACCCGCTCGGGCCGCTCGCGCTCGACTGGAAGCATCTGCCGAAGGCGCTGCCGTGGCTGATGGCGTTTCGCCGCGCGAGCGAGCCGGACCGCTATCAGGCGATATCGCATGCGCTCGCGTTGCTGAACAACCGTGTCTATGACGACCTCCTGCCGATGTTCGACGATATCGGCGCAAGCGCGATGCATTATCGGCGTGGCGCGCTGACGGTCTATGAAACCGACGAAGCCTTCGCCGCCGATCAGCCCGAATGGGCGTTCAAGCGCGAGCTCGGCGCGCGCTGGCATGCGCTGAATGCGCAGCAGGTGCGCGAATGCGAGCCGTCGCTCGCGCCGGTGTTCAGACATGGCGTGTTTCTCGACGACTGGTCGCATATCGGCGATCCGCGCCGCATCGTCATGCTTTTGCGCGAGCGCGTGCGTACGCTCGGCGCGCGCTTCGTGACGGGCAGCGCGCGTGCGATCGAGTCATCGGATGCGGTCTTGCTGGCGGACGGCAAACGCGTGAAAGGACGACGCATCGTGATCGCGGCGGGCGCGTGGTCGGCGGCGCTGGCGAAATCCATCGGCGATAGCGTATTGCTCGAAAGCGAGCGCGGCTATAACGCGACGCTGCCGAAGCACGGCGTCGCGCTGACGCGCGAAGTGATCTTCGCGGAGCGCAAGTTCGTCGCGACGCCGCTCGATGTGGGCTTGCGCATCGGCGGCGCGGCGGAGTTCGCGGGACTCGATGCGCCGCCGAACTATCGCCGCAGCGATGCGTTGCTCACGCTCGGCAAGCGCTTCATTCCCGGCATCGACGATACGGGCGCCGCGAAATGGATGGGCCATCGTCCCGCGACGCCCGATTCGCTGCCGGTGATCGGCGCATCGCCGCGCATGCCGTCGGTTGTCTATGCATTCGGTCACGGGCATCTCGGCCTCACGCAATCGGCGACGACCGCCGCGCTCGTCGCCGATGTGCTGGCGGGCCGCACGCCACGAATGCCGCTCGGTCCGTATTCGATCGCGCGTTTCTAAATTGGAGGAGCAACCATGCAAGTGAACTGGAAGGGCGTATTCCCCGCTGTCACGACGAAGCTCAAGCAAGACGGCTCGCTCGACCGCGATGCCATCGTGAGCGGCCTGAACCGTCTGATCGATAACGGCGTCGGCGGTGTCGTGATGATGGGCATGGTCGGCGAGAACGCGCAGCTCACGCCCGAGGAAAAGCGCACCGTGCTGAAGATCGCGGTCGAAACCGTGAACGGGCGCGTGCCTGTCATCTCCGGTCTCGCGGAGCTGAACACGGCCAACGCGACACAATTCGCGAAGGATGCGGAAGCGATCGGCGTGCAGGGCCTGATGGTGTTTCCGGGTCTCACGTATCGCTCGGATGATCGCGAGACCGTCGAATACTATCGGTCGATCGCGCGCTCGACGAAGCTTGGCCTGATGATCTACAACAACCCGCGCGGCTATGGTGTCGACATGCGTCCCGACCTGCTCGCGCAACTCGCCGATGAACCGAACGTCGTCGCGATCAAGGAAGAGACTTACGACACGACGCGCGTCACCGATCTTTACGCGCGCTTCGGCGAGCGCTTCGTCGTGTTCTGCGGCGTCGACGATCTGATCGTCGAATCCGTCGCGCTCGGCGTGAAGGGCTGGGTCTCGGGCATGGCGAACGCGATGCCGAAGGAATCCGTCGACCTGCTTGACTACGCGGTCAATGGCGAATACGACAAGGCGCGCGCGCTGTATCGCGCGCTGATCGACCTGTTCCATCTCGACACGCATGTGAAGCTCGTGCAATACATCAAGCTCGCGGAAAACATCACGGCGGGTTATCCGGAGTACGTGAAGGCGCCGCGCCTGATGCTCGAAGGCGATGAGCGGCGGCGAACAATCGAGATCGTCGAGAAGGCGATCGCGAACGTGCAGGCGCTCGCGCGATGAAATCCACGTTCTTCTGCATCGACGGCCACACGTGCGGCAATCCGGTGCGCGTCGTGGCGGGCGGCGCGCCGGTGCTCGAAGGCGCGAACATGATCGAGCGCCGCGCGCACTTCCTGCGCGAGTTCGACTGGATTCGCACCGCGCTCATGTTCGAGCCGCGCGGTCACGAAGTGATGTCCGGCAGCATCCTCTATCCGCCGACGCGCCCCGATTGCGATCTCGCGATTCTCTTCATCGAAGTGAGCGGCTGCCTGCCGATGTGCGGGCACGGCACCATCGGCACGGTGACGACCGCCATCGAACACGGACTCGTGCGGCCGCGCGAGCCGGGCGTGTTGCGGCTCGATACGCCCGCGGGTGTTGTCGTCGCGCGTTATCGGATGAACGGCGAGCATGTGGATTCCGTGCAGCTCGTCAACGTGCCGTCGTTTCTGCATTCGCGGGACTTGTCCGTCGAAGTCGAAGGGCTCGGCGAGATTCATTTCGATGTCGCGTACGGCGGCAACTTCTATGCGATCGTCGAGCGGCAGCGCAACTATGAAGGACTGCACGCGCTGAAGCCTTCCGATATTCAGCGCCTGAGTCCCGCGCTGCGCCAGAAGGCGAACGAGAAGTACACGTTCGTGCATCCGGAAAGCGACGCGATACGCGGCCTCAGTCACGTCATGTGGACGGGCGAGCCGACGGTCGAAGGCGCGAGCGCGCGCAACGCCGTGTTTTACGGCGACAAGGCCATCGATCGTTCGCCGTGCGGCACGGGCACGTCGGCGCGCATGGCGCAGCGCGTCGCGAAGAGCCAGTTGAAGATCGGCGAGCGCTTCGTGCATGAGAGCATCATCGGCACCTTGTTCGAGGGCGTGCCGATGGAAGCGGCGCGCGTCGGCGATTTCGATGCGATCGTGCCGGGCATAGAAGGCTGGGCGCGCGTGACCGGCCACAACACGATTTTCGTCGACGACCGCGATCCGCTCGCGCACGGATTCCTGCTGAAATAACCGGGAGAGATCAAGCCATGCTGATTCTGAAAAACGCCCGCGTGCTCGACACCGATCACGAGCGCGACGACGGCCGCTATTCCATCGTCATCGACGGCGACACGATTCGCGAAGTCACGCGCGAGCCGGTGGAGGCGAGCGGCGCGCAGGTGATCGATGTCGGCGGCAAGACGGTGATGCCCGGCATGATCGATTGCCACGTGCATGTGATCGCGTCGGTCGCGCATCTCGGCAACAACAGCCGATTGCCCAATACGTTCGCCGTGCTGCGCGCCGTGCCGATTCTCGCGGGCATGCTCGATCGCGGCTTCACGACCGTGCGCGATGCGGGCGGCGCGGATTACGCGCTCTCGCGGGCAATCGAAGACGGCGTGATCGCGGGGCCGCGTTTGTTCGTCGCGGGCAAGGCGCTTTCGCAGACCGGCGGACACGGCGATTTTCGCGAGCGCTTCGACAATTCGGACCCGGACCCGTGCGGCTGCAATCGCAACATGGGCGCGATCGGGCGCGTGGTCGATGGCGTCGATGAAATGCGCAAAGCCGTGCGCGAGGAGATGCGCGCGGGCGCGAATCACATCAAGATCATGGCGTCGGGCGGCGTGGCTTCGCCGACCGATCCGATCGGCAACCTGCAATTCTCCGTCGATGAAGTGAAGGCCGCCGTCGAGGAAGCGGAATCGCATCAGACTTACGTGATGGCGCACGCCTACACGGCGAAGGCGATTGCCCGCGTCGTGAAGCTCGGCGTGCGCACGATCGAGCACGGCAACCTGATCGACGACGACACCGCGCGCGTGATGGCCGAACACGGCGCATACGCGGTGCCGACGCTCGTCACGTATGACGCGATGTCGAAAGTCGGCGCGCAGATGGGCCTCGCGAAAGACACGCTCGACAAGAACGAGTCGGTGCGCAAGCGCGGACTCGAAGCGCTCGCGATGCTGCACGCGCGCGGCGTGAAGATCGGTCTCGGCACGGATCTGCTCGGCGACATGCATCAATATCAAAGCGATGAGCTTGCTATACGCGCGAATATCGTCGGCGCATTCGAGGCGATTCGTCAGGCGACGGCGCTCGGCGCGGAGATCGTGAACATGAAGGGCAAACTCGGCGTCGTCGCGGCGGGTGCGTACGCGGATTTGCTCGTCGTCGATGGCGATCCGCTGAAGGATATTCGCGTGCTCACGGGGCAGGGTGAACGCATCGCTGGGGTGATGAAGAATGGCGCGTGGGTGCGGGAGACGTTGCGCTGAACCTGCATCCCCCAAGGGGATTTCCTACGGTTCGCCCCTTGCAGGGGCTCCCTTCGGGGCATGCTACGATGCCGCAACAATACACATAAGCATCAAATGAAGCACATGCCTCCGGTCGCCATAAAACAAGGCACAACCGATTCGACGCACAGGATCGTGCGCACGACGACGGTCGAACTCGTCACCACGGCGATCCGGCAACGCATTCTCTCGGGCGATCTCGCGCCGGGCGAAGTGCTGCGTCAGGAAGCGCTCGCCGACGAACTCGGCGTGAGCCGCGTGCCGATCCGCGAGGCGATCACGCGGCTCACCGGCGAAGGCTTGCTGACGAAGGTGCCGCACAAGGGCGCGTATGTCGCGGAGCTGTCGATAGAAGAAGTGCAGGAGACATTCGAGATTCGCTTGCGGCTGGAGCCCTGGCTCTTTTCAGAGGCGATTCCGCATATCACCGATGCCGAAATCGCGAAAGCCGAGAAGCTCGTCGGTGAAATGGATCACGCGGATTCGGGCGTGTGGGGACAACTGAACTGGCGTCTTCACGAAACCCTTTATCTGCCCGCGCGGCGCGACATCACGTTGCAGATGCTGCGCGGACTGCACGATCGCAGCGACCGCTATTTCCGCTTTCAGGTCGTGCAGGTGCCGATCCGCGAGCAGTCGCACGAAGAGCACATGAGCCTGATCGACGCATGCAGAAAGCGCGACGCGAAGCTCGGCGCGAAGCTGCTCGAACAGCACGTGAAGACGGCGGGGCAGCAAATCATCTCGGTAGTCGGCACGATCATGGCGCGGTGAGGCGGACCTTCGCGGGACGCGCGGTATCGCGGGCATCGATCTCGATGTGAGCATCTGCGGTTGCGATTTGCGCGAACGCGGCTTCATCGACCATCACGACCGGCACGTCGGACGCATACAGTTCGTTCGCGACGATCGCGCCTATCGACAAGATCAGATCGCGTTCCGTGAGCACGATGCCCGCCGGGCCCGTGCTGTTGCGTAACGCCTCGGCGAGCACGCTGCTGCTCGAACTCGATCCGCGCGCACGCGGCATCACGAGAATACGCGACGCGAGGCTCTGGCCATGACCGGCGTGCGTGGCATCGACGATCACGCCGCGTTCCGCATCGTAACCGCCCCAGAAGCTGAGCGGCGGCAACGCGATGACTGCGGCGCGCGCGCAGCCTGGAACGAGTGTGACGGCTTCAAACGTTTTCATCGATGCACACCTTTCCTTCGAACGCCGATCGCACGCATTCGCTCATGCTGCCGAACGCGACCGTCACGCCGATGTTCGCCGGCGCGTAATGCGCCCATTTGCCCGAGTTGGTCATCACGAGGCCGCTGACCTGCTTCATCACCGGCGTGATGTACGTGCAGGTATCCACGACGATCTGCACGCCGCGCTCGGCCAGCGTCTTCGCGATGCCTTCCTCTTCGAGTTGCCAGAGCACGAAGCGGCTCGTGTTCACATAGACATCGCAACGCGGCGCGCCTTCGTGACGATCGAAGAGCGACGCGAGCGTGCGGAATTCATCGACGGAAAAGTGCGGCGTGCCGAGCGCGACGGCGGCGAGCGCATCGCCGGGCTTCGCATGGCTCCAGCGCTTGCGCACGGCATGCAGGTCCGATGCGCTGACCGCGATCGTGCGCGCGGGCGCTTGCCCTTGAAGCGCGGCATCGAGCGTCGCGGCTTCCGGCGTGATGCCGACCGCATGAAAGAGCGCCACCGATCCGCTCGATGCCGCCGCCGCGCCGAGCGCTTTCAACTCGTCTTTGGTGGTGTCGCCGGGCAGGCCGGTGATGGCGGCGACCGTCGCGCCGACCTCGCTGCCGAGCAGGAAGCCGAGCGCGGCGAAATCGGCATCGCGATGCGGCGACGTGCGCAATTCGGGCGCCGCGATCACGATGCGCGCCGCGCGATTCGCCGTGACATGCAGGCCCGCGTTCGGCACCCGGCCGGTGATCGCGGCGGCGAGATCGAGGAAATCGCCGTAGCGGCTCGTGCGCGCGCCGAGCACGGAGTTGGCGAAGACGATCGCGTTCGATTCGGCCCACGCGATCTGATCGCCCAGCTTCGGACGATGCTTCAACTGATAAGGCGCGCACGTGAAGCTCGCTTCGCAGCCGAGTTCGATGTGCGCCTCCATGAGCCGCTTGCCCGCGCTCGCGATATGCGCATCGCCATGAAACAGCTCGGGATGGATGAGATCGAGCGAGCCGACGTTGAGCGTGGTCGGCACGGCGACCTTCGCGCCGCTCGCGACGAAGCGCTCGACGAAGTCGAGGCTCGCCGCGCCGTGATAGAGGCAGCCGTCGATATGGGCGGACGAGATGTCGATGAGCGTATCGGCGTCCATGGCGCGCGCCGTCGCCGCGACGATGCGCATCGCGAGCGCGAGGCCATCGCCGAGATCGCCTTCGAGCATTGCGGTGTCGCGTGGGGAAAGAGTGAGCATCGGACCGATCATGCAGCGCTGAGAAATGACAGCGCAGGATAACGGATCGGCTCGATGCTGTGCGGACTACCTTCCTCCGAACCGGCGCACGAAGCAATAGAAAATCCACGGATGGATTTTCAGCATCGCCATCACGATCGACAGCTTCGGCCGGTGATCCGAGCACATGCCGAGCAGATGCGCGAAACGAAGCCGCTCCGAAACGCTGAGCAGGATCGGCTTCGCCAGCCGATATGTCGGCGCCTTGATGGCCGCCTGAAACGCGATCGTTCGATAGGCGTAGATATACTTCAACCTAAAGAGCAGGCGCCGGTAATTGGGTATCGGCATCGACGCCGTGCTTTTCTCCACCCGATCGATAATGGCAAAAAGATCCACGATCTTTGGATTGAAGCGTGTCGAAATTCCCGATTCCCGATACATGTACGCATACAAGGTGTCAGGAATGAGGCGCACCGTGTTCGATTTACCGAGTGTCTGGACCGACACGCAGATATCTTCGTAAATCAGTCCGGTCGGATGTTCGACCGCGAGGAAGATCGAGCGGCGCACGAGCTTGTTGAAGCAATAGGCCTGCAGGGAAAGATCGAGGATTCTCTCGACGGCCTGCACGCCGGTGATAGTGGCGTCTCCCGCTTCCACGCGGTAATTGATCTTGCCGTCGGGCGCGATGTTTTCGGCGGCGAACACCACGGCGTCCGCTTTGCTCGTTTCGACTTCGTCGATCACCCTGCGGATGAGATCGTGATGAACGTGATCATCGCTGTCCACGCACAGGACGTATTCTCCGCGGGCCGCCAGTGCGGCGATCTTGCGGGTTTCGGCGAGACCTTTGTTCTCGAGATTCTTAATAAACTTCCACTGAATTCTGCTTTGCTTCTCCAGGATGCGGGAAGTCATTTCACCAGATCGATCAGGACTGCTGTCGTCAACGGCGATTATCTCGAAGTCGGTGGATGTTTGTGACAAGAGCGAGTCGAGGCATTCTTCTATGTACGGCTCAACTTTGTACACAGGAAGCAGAACACTGATTTTGGGCGATGCGTGCATGTATAGGTATCCCCTCTCCGGGATTTTTGAGGAGAACGATAAGTGGCACAAGGATACTACGTCCTAAATCTCACGTCGGTATTAGGGTCATTGACTATTGCCAGTGCGATATTGGAGTTATTCAGGAGTATTTTCTGATCGAAATGGTCTTCGCCCTGTACATAATACTTAAGGCATCCTTTTTTTCGCCGATATTGACCGGCTTCCCGCACGAGGCGGTCAATTGAACACAGTGTGTCAGCCGAGGTGAGCAGGCTGTCGCCGCGCGTGCCGTCGCGGTTGTGTCCACGGTGGTGGCATCGTCCTTGCATGTGCGTGTCCCCTCGGTCTTGCGAACCATCGTTCAGCTTTCAAAGGAGAGTGCTCATGAGTCTCGATCTGACGTTTCGTGCAGGCGAAGCAACCGTGCTGGCCGCAGCGGGACAGGCGACCGATGCGATGCCGGAGATACTGATCGGCCGTGTCGATGGACCTGTTGGCCACGCGTTCGCCAACATGATGGCGCAGTCGAAAGGACATACGGCGATGTTCGCGATTCGCGCGTGCAACCAGATGGTCCGCCCTGCGACGATGATCGTCCCGAAGGTCACGCTGAAGGACATGGCGAACATCGACCTCTTCGGCGGCGTGGTGCAGTCCGCGACCGCGGACGCCGTGGTCGATTGTTTGATCGAAGGCATCCTGCCGAAAGATCAGGCCAATGAGTTGTGCATCATCAGCCTCGTGTGGATCGATCCGCGTTGCGCAACCGATGCCAACCTCGACAAGAAGGACATGTATCGAACGAACTACGAGGCGACGAAACTCGCCATTCAACGCGCGATGAGCAACGAGCCGAGCGTGGAGGAACTCATCGCGAATCGTCATAGCATCAAGCACGACATGGACGACTGGAGCTGAGGCCGGCTTCCCGATCGAGATGCTAAGGTGTACGCGAGAATCGGCGCGTCAGATCGACGACCTCGCGCGCTCGTCGCCTGCCGAGCGCGCGAGACGCTGCTAGACTGAACATCCGTGCCGAATAGCGCGAACTGCGCGCATCCTACGATCATGCACTGCAACATGCGCTGGCGCATCGCAGAAGCACCGTCTCTCTATAGCCGTCCCCTATCGGCGGCATTGCAAAAATCGCATTCTATTGAGCGTCGCTCTCACGTATTTTCTAAGTTGAGGAGGGCGGCCGGACGCGTCGCGCACGCTCGATGCAGGCCACGAAATCCCTTATCGGATCAGGTTTGTGCAGCACGGCAAAACATGAACCTGAAGCCTTGGTGGTGAGTAGTAAAAGAACTAGTGGGTACGTCCTCGCAAGGAGATAACGCATGTCGAACGAATCGAAGTGCCCGTTTACGCATGCTGCCGGCACCGGAACGACGAACCGTGACTGGTGGCCGCGGCAACTACGGGTGGATCTGTTGAATCAGCATTCCGGCAAGTCGAATCCGCTCGAATCGGGCTTCGACTACGCCGAAGCTTTCAAAAGCCTCGATCTCGCCGCGGTCAAGAAGGACCTCGCGGAAGTCATGACCGATTCGAAGGACTGGTGGCCCGCCGACTTCGGCCATTACGGTCCGCTATTCATCCGCATGGCGTGGCACAGCGCGGGCACCTACCGCATCGGCGATGGCAGGGGAGGCGGTGGCCGCGGCCAGCAACGTTTTGCGCCGCTCAACAGCTGGCCGGACAACGTCAGCCTCGACAAGGCGCGCCGGCTGCTTTGGCCGGTGAAGCAGAAGTACGGCCAGAAGCTCTCCTGGGCCGATCTCATCATTCTGTCCGGCAATGTCGCGCTGGAGACGATGGGCTTCAAGACATTCGGCTTCGCGGGCGGACGCGAGGACACATGGGAGCCGGATCAGGACGTCTACTGGGGCAATGAGAAGACCTGGCTCGGCGGCGATGTCCGCTACGGCAAAGGCGCGGCCGGCAACGACCAGGATCAGGGCGTGATTACCGCCGACGTGGAGAAGCACGGCGAGGAAGTCAGCCGCACCGACGGCGGCCGCAATCTGGAGAATCCGCTCGGCGCGGTGCAGATGGGTCTGATCTATGTCAATCCGGAAGGTCCGGACGGCAACCCCGATCCGCTCGCGGCGGCGCACGACATCCGCGAGACGTTCGCGCGCATGGCGATGAACGACGAGGAAACCGTCGCGCTGATCGCGGGCGGCCACACCTTCGGCAAGACGCACGGCGCGGGTCCGGCGGATAACGTCGGTCCCGAACCGGAATCGGCGGATGTGGAAAATATGGGCCTCGGCTGGAAGAACAGCTTCGGCTCCGGCAAGGGCGCGGACACGATCACGAGCGGCCTCGAAGTCACCTGGACCACGACCCCGACGAAGTGGGGCCAGGGGTTCTGGGAGAACCTGTTCGGCTACGAATGGGAACTGACCAAGAGCCCGGCGGGCGCGAATCAGTGGGTCGCGAAGGATTCGACCGAAACCGTTCCGCACGCGTACGATCCGTCGAAGAAGATCAAGCCGACCATGCTGACGACGGACCTGTCGCTACGGTTCGATCCGGAATACGCGAAGATTTCGAAGCGTTTCTGGGAGAACCCCGACCAGTTCGCCGATGCCTTCGCCCGCGCGTGGTTCAAGCTGACGCACCGCGACATGGGGCCGAAGGCGCGCTATCTCGGACCGGAAGTGCCGCAGGAAGAACTGCTGTGGCAGGACCCGATTCCCGCAGTCGATCATCCGCTCGTCGGGGATGACGACGTCGCGGCGCTCAAGCAGAAAGTGCTGGCGTCGGGGTTGTCGATTTCAGAGCTGGCATCGGCGGCGTGGGCGTCGGCATCGACGTTCCGCGGCTCCGACAAGCGCGGCGGCGCGAATGGCGCGCGCGTTCGCCTTGCACCGCAGAAGGACTGGGCGGCGAACGATCCCGAGCAACTCGGCAAGGTGCTGACGGCGCTCGAAGGCATCCAGAAGGAGTTCAACGGCGCGCAATCCGGCGGCAAGAAGATTTCGCTCGCTGATCTGATCGTGCTGGCGGGCGGCGCGGCGATCGAAAAGGCAGCGGAGAAGGCCGGCAAGAAGGTCACGGTGCCGTTCACGCCGGGCCGCATGGACGCCACGCAGGACAAGACGGACGTGCAGTCGGTCTCGGCGCTCGAACCGGTCGCCGATGGCTTCCGCAACTACGTCAAGTCCAACGTGCGCGTGCCCGTCGAGTCGCTGCTGATCGACAAGGCGCAATTGCTGACGCTGACCGCGCCGGAAATGACGGCGCTCATCGGCGGTTTGCGTGCGCTGAATGTGTCGAGCGGAAAGAGCGCGCACGGCGTCTTCACCGACAAGCCCGAAACGCTCACCAACGACTTCTTCGTCAACCTGCTCGACATGGACACGGAGTGGCAACCGATGTCGTCGGCGCGCGATGTGTTCGAAGGTCGCGATCGCAAGACGGGCCAGCGCAAGTGGACCGGCAGCCGCGTCGATCTGATCTTCGGTTCGCATTCGGTGTTGCGCGCGCTCGCCGAGGTCTATGCGAGCAGCGACGGGCAGGAGAAGTTCGTCGATGACTTCGTCGCGGCCTGGACGAAGGTGATGAATCTCGATCGCTTCGATCTGAAGAAGTAAGCAGCAGCATCAGCGCAAGCGGCGGTCCTTCGGGACCGCCGTTTTTTTGCCGGCGATTTCAATGCGCCACGCGCGCGGGCCGCTGCTTGAACAGAAAACCGCACACGACGATAAACATCACGAGCGCGATCGACGCCCCGTAGCGGCTCATCGCGAGTCCGCCATGCGCGACCGGCTTGTCGAGAAAATCGCCAACCACCGCGCCGAGCGGCCGCGTCAGAATGAACGCGCCCCAGAACAGCACCGTGCGCGACACCGCCGTGAAGTAATACAAAAGCACGATCACCAGCAGCAAGCCGCCGAAGATCATCGCCGCGCCCGTATAGCCGAAGCCCGCGCTGTCGGCGGTCCAGTCGCCGAGCGCGGTGCCGAGCGTCTGCGAGAACATGATCGTCAGCCAGTAGAAGGCCTCGGCTTTCGGCGATGCGATCGTCGATACCGAGACCGAGCCCATCGCGCGATACCACACCGCGAGCGATGTCAGCAGCAGCGCGAGCAGGATCGCGCTTCCGCCCGCGTAGCCGATGCCGAGCGAGCGGTCGGCGAAGTCGGCGAGCGTGGTGCCGACCGTCGTCGTCGCGATGATCGTGATCCAGTAGAGCGCGGGCTGGAACCGGTCCGCTTTGATCTGAGCAATCACCGCGACGGCGAACACGGCCGCGAAGATGAACGTGCTCATCAGATAGCCGAGATTCATCGACATCGAAAGGGCGTCACCGCCGGTTTCGCCGAGCGTCGTCGCCGCGATCTTGATGATCCAGAACGCCAGGGTCAGTTCCGGAACCTTGGCGAGCGCATGTTTTGCGTGGTCCATGTCGTCTCTCATGGTTTGGAAAGGCTCAAGCGTAGTGGGTGCTTGCTTAAGAGAGACTTAGTGACGAGCACGCTTTCGGTCGATCGCGTATCGTCTACGTTCCGACGCGATTTTCCACAGGAGACACGCCATGCCCCGCACCGTCGCCGAGAAACGCGCAGCCTTTCGCGCACTGCACGAATCCGGATGCTTCATGTTGCCGAATCCCTGGGACATCGGTTCCGCGCGCTATCTGGAGACGCTCGGCTTCAAGGCGCTCGCAACGACGAGTTCGGGCTTCGCATGGTCGAAGGGCCGCGCGGACAATCACGTGACGCGCGACGCGGTGCTCGCTCATTTGCGCGAGATCGTCGAAGCGACCGATCTGCCCGTGAACGCGGACTTCGAAAGCGGCTTCGGCGCGACGCCGGACGATGTCGCGCAGAGCGTGAAGCTCGCGGTGGAAACGGGCGTCGCGGGCTTGTCCATCGAAGATTCGACGGGCGATGCATCGTCGCCCCTGTTTCCGGTCGATGTGGCCGTGGCGCGCATGAAAGCAGCGCGGCGCGCGATCGACGAAACCGGCGGCGACACCTTGCTCGTCGGCCGCGCGGAGAATTTCTTCGCGGGCAAGCCAGATATCGACGATGCCATCGCGCGTCTCAAAGCGTATTCCGATGCCGGCGCGGATTGCCTCTATGCGCCCGGCATCAAGACGCGCGAGCAGATCGAGGCGGTCGTGAAGGCGGTCGGATCGAAGCCTGTGAATCTGCTGATCGGCGGTGTGTCGGAATTCACGTTGAACGATGTCGCGGCGCTCGGCGTGCGGCGCGTGAGCGTCGGCGGAGGGCTTGCGCGCGCCGCGTGGGGCGGATTCATGCGCGCCGCGCAAGGGCTCGCCGATGGCCGTTTCGATGGCTTCAAGGATGCGGCGGCGGGCAACGATCTGAATGGAATTTTCGAGGGTCGCGCGTAGTTCTTCACCGTAAAGGAGACGATGAAATGGCTCGCGAAATCATCCGTGTCGAACCGCTTTCGACTTGGCTCGAACGATTCAAGGCGCCGACGTCGGCCGTCACGCGCCACGGCGACACGGTCTACGTGTCGGGCTTTCCGCCGTTCGATCCGCAGACCGGCGAGGTCGTGGCGAATGCAACCATCGAACGTCAGACCGAACTCGTGTTGCAGCAGTTGAAGCTGTGTGTCGAAGCAGCGGGTTCGTCGCTCGATCAGGTGCTGAAGTGCAATGTCTACTGCACATCCGTCGATGCGTTTCCCGTCGTCAACGCGGTCTATGCGCGTTTCTTCGGACCGAACCCGCCGGCACGCATCTTCGTGAACGTGCCGGCGTGGCCGGACGGATTCGACATCGAGATCGACTGCGTGGCGGCGGTGGCCTGAGCGGCGGTATCGTCGATATCGTCAGTCCGCGTGCGCCCGATCGAACGCCCAGACTTCCGGAAAGCCCATCAGCTCGCACATCTCGGAGAACGGATACATCGCGCCGACAGCGCCTTGCGTGCCTTTGCGCGCGAGGATTTCGCCGTAGACATCCTTGAGCGCCTTCGCGACGGACAGAAACCCGGACGCCGGATAAATCGCGAGCGAGAATCCGAGCTTCTGCAACTCCTCGGGCGCGAGTTGCGGCGTGCGTCCGCCTTCGACGACATTCACGAGCAACGGCATATCGAACGTGCGTCCGATCTTCTCCAGCTCTTCCACCGTCTCCGGCGATTCGATGAACAACACGTCCGCGCCCGCCTTCGCGTATGCGTCGCCGCGACGCAGCGCTTCATCGAGCCCGAGCGACGTGCGCGCATCGGTTCGTGCGACGATCTGAAAGTTGCCATCGCTACGGCTTTCCGCCGCGACCCTGATCTTGCGGACCATGTCTTCCATCGCGATGACACGCCGTCCTGGCGTATGCCCGCACTTCTTCGGGAATTCCTGATCTTCGAGCTGGATGCCCGCAGCGCCCGCCTGCTCGTAGCCCCGCACCGTGTGCGCGACATTGAGCAGGCCGCCATAACCCGTGTCGCCGTCGCAGATCATCGGCGTATTCGTGCCGCCGCAAAACGCCGCGACGCGATTCACCATGTCGGTGTAAGTCGCGAGCCCCGCGTCGGGCAGGCCGAGGTAGGACGCGACCGTGCCGAAGCCCGTCATGTAGAGACATTCGAAGCCCATCGAATCGGCCATTTTCGCGGAGATCATGTCGAAGATACCGGGCGCGGTGACGATTTCCTTGCGCGCAAAACGCGCTTTCAATGCCTGACGCTTGCTTTCATGCGTGACGCTCATGACGGTTTCCTCAGAAAGTTTCAACGATGCGATTCGCGCGAAAGCGCCGACGCCGCGAGCGTGCCGTCGGTGTCGGGCGAAGGCGCGATTTCTTCCAGCGAGCGGCGATTCGTCTCGATGCCGAACACCGCCAGCACGACGGCCATCACGACGAGCGCGCCGATGATCATCGACAGCACGTCCTTCACGCCGCCCGCCGTGTACATCACGACGACGAGTTGCGGCGCGAGGATGCCCGTGACGCGTCCCGCGCAACCCGCGACGCCGTTCGCGCGCATGCGGTTTTCGGTCGCGAAGAGTTCGGGAATGTACGTCGCGATGCCGAGCGCGACCATCAGATAGGTCAGCGTGAAAAGCAGGAAGCCGAGCAGCGTGGCCATCGCGACGCCGGTGGAGTGTCCGTAAAGCCAGCCGATGACCGCCGCAAGCACCGATACCGCGATCAGGCCGTTCTTGCGCCCGACGCGGTCGGCGATCAGCACGCCGACGAGCGCGCCCGCGGGGCCGCCCAGCGACATCAACGTGGTATAGCCGAGCGACGACGCCATGCCGATGCCCTGCTTCATCAGGAACGTCGGCACCCACACGATGAAGCCGTAGATCACCATGTTGACCGCGATCTGCACGACGATCGACACGAACGTGCGGCGAATCTGCGACGGCGAGAACAGCTCGAGCAGCGTGGTCTTCTTCGTCACGGTGCGCGGCGCGTCGTCGATGGGCGGCAGCGGCGCGCGGCGCGACGATTCTTCTTCGGCGGCGCGCAGGATCGCTTCGGCTTCGTCGTAGCGGCCTTTCGATTCGAGCCAGCGCGGCGATTCGGGCATCTTCTTGCGGATGACCCACACGATCATCGCGCCGATGCCGACGATGGCGAACATCGCGCGCCAGCCGATCGTCGGAATGATCAGATAGCCGAGAAACGTCGAGAAAAAGAGCGCCGAATTCGTGATGAGCGACAGATACGCCGACCACTTTCCGCGCACCGCGGGCGGCATGAACTCGCCGACCGAGCCGTAACCGACGACGATCTCCGCGCCCAATCCGAGCCCCATGAAGAAGCGGCACACGATGAGCCACGTCATGTTCGGCGCGAATGCGCCGGCGATCGACGCGAGGCCGAACACCGCGAGATTGAACTGATACGTGAACTTGCGGCCTTTCGCGTCGCCGAGCACGCCCGCCGTGAACGCGCCGATCAACATGCCGACGAATGTCGACGAGAGGAACGCGGCGTTGAGCTGCATCGTCGACCAGCCGGTCTTGGCCAATGCGCCGAGCACGCCGCCCGCGAGATAGATGTCGAACGAATCGAGGAACATGCCCGCGCCGATCAGCCACAGCACGCGTTTGTGAAAGCCGGAGATCGGTAATCGGTCCAGACGCGGACCGGCGCTCACGGTGCTTATGGTCGTGCCATCGGTGCTCAGCATGTCGTGTCTCCCATGTCGCTCGCGCGACTATTCAACGACGGTTCGTAATGCTGTTTCGACCCGGAGCGCTTTGGGCTCAGGACGCGGAATGTTCCCGGTCGTGACGGTCGAGCACCGCCTTTTCGGCGGCGAGAATATGGCAGCGCGTGATGGCTTCCGCCCACGCGGCGTTGCGCTGTTCCAGCGCGAGAACGATTTCGACATGCTGGCGCGCGCTGCGCTCGCGGTCTTCGTCGCTATAGGTGTCGAAGGTCCACTTGATGAGCGGCGTTTCCTTCATCGACTTGAGCGAGCGATCGAGGCGCGCGTTGTTCGCGGCGGCCGTGATGATCGCGTGAAATTCGCCGTTCGCGGTGAACCACGCTTCGCAGGATTCGGATGTCGATGGACGTCGCGTGATGTCGAGCATCGCTTCGGCGAGCGCTTTCAGGCGCGCGATGTCCGATGCGCCGATCGCAAGCGCCGCGCGCCCGGCAAGATACGGCTCGATCAGAAGACGCGCCTCGAAAATCTCGCGCGCGTCCTGCACCGTCCACGCTTTCACGCGCACGCCGAAGTTCGCGCGCGTTTCGACCCAGCCTTCGGCATCGAGCCGGCGCAATGCTTCGCGCACCGGCGTGCGGCTCACGCCGAGGCTTTTGGCGAGCTGTTCCTCGCGCAGATACTGACCCGCGCCGTACTGGCCGTCCGCGAGCGCCTCTTTGATGGCGACGTACACGTCATCGGCCGAACGCGACGGTTCGGGCGGGATTGTATGCAAAGCGGGTTGAGTCTGCGCCACTTCGGCCTCGTTTCCAGCAATCGACGAGGCTATTGTATGCAATGTTGGCGTGTTGAAACGTGGGGATTTCCCGCAGTGTCCGCTTACTTCCTGCGCTTCGCCATGTAGCCGAGGTAGGCGATGACCGCATCGAGATCGCTGTCGCTGATCGCGTTCTTGTCGAAGGCGGGCATTTTCATGTCGGACCAGGCGCGGATCGACTTCGGGTCGCGGATGAACGATTTGAGCGCCCACGGCTGGAAGTATTCGGTCGGATTGCGCGGGAGATTCAGGTCAGGGCCCATCGATGCGTCGCCCGCGCCGTTCAGCTTGTGGCAGACCATGCATTGCGTCGCGAAGACGGTCTGACCGCGGCGAATCGGTGAATTGGGCGGCACGCTCTTCTCAACGGCGATTTGCGGGAAGCGCGCGGCGAGCGTCGGCGCGATGCGGATCGCGTCGACCTTGAAGGGCCATTGCTCGCTCGACACGCCCGACGCGGCCGGATCGATCCACACGACATAGAAAGGACCGATATCGCCGCCGTCCGGCAATCGCGGCCAGGGTTCGTCCGGCGACTCGATCGCGAGCCACGGCTCGGCGCGTTTCTTCGCATCGCCGAAGAGCAGCTTCGCGGAAAAGTGCGTGACGAAGCCGTCGCTCGCGGTGACCTGAAGCTCCTTGCCGGCGGGCAATTCCGTGATGCCGAGCAGCGCGCGCAACGGGACCGCGCGATACGTCATCGTGCGGTGAAACGTGACATCGTTCGGCACGCGGATGGTCGCGACATCGGGACGTGCGAGCAACTGCTCGGTCGTGAGCGAGCGCTCGCCGCCGACGTTGATCGCGAGCGTCGCGGCCATCGACGAAATGCAGGCGAGTAGCAGAGTCACGAGCGCGAATGCATGTCTGAAGCTCATTCGATCTCTCTTCGAGTGCTCGCGTTGATCGAGCAACTCGCCCTCATACTACCCGCGACGAACCCGGACTGCTTCAGCCGAAGACCGCGCGATTCGCCGTCACGAATGCCTCGACGGTCTGCGGCGCGCTTCCCGTCACGCGCTCGATGATGCCGTCAGTGCCCTCGAAGACGCCGTTCTGATAGTCGACAGCCACCTCGACGAAATGCTGGATGGTGAAATCCGGCAGGTCGTAGTGGCTCAGATGCTCGCGATAGCCATCGAGCGTCGCCGGACGGTAGACGATTTTCCTGCCCAGCACGTCGCTCATCACGGCGGCGATCTCCGCCTGATTCATTTGGACCGGGCCGCACAGCTCGTAGGTCTTGCCGACGTGGTCATCGGGATTGGCAAGCACGGCAGCGATAAAGCGCGCCTGATCTTCCGCCGCGATAGGCGCATGCCGGCCATCGCCGAACGGCAACGCGATCTCGCCGTCGCGAACGATCGTGTCCCGAACCCACGGAAAGACCAGCCACTCGGAGAAGAACGTCGGCCTGATGTGCACGGTCGGCACGCCCGCCCAGTCGAGCACGCGCTCGGCAATCCAGTGGTCCCGCGCCGCGTGGCTTTTCGCGTTTTCGCGCGCCGAAATCTGCGACATGTTCACCACCGCTTTCAGTCCCGCGCGACGCGCCGCATCGGCGAAATAGGCGGTCGCCTGGATGAAACCGGGACGAACGGGATAACAGAGATACGCCGCGTCCATTCCGTCGGTCGCGCGGATTGCGTCATCGTGCGAGAGAAGGTCGCCGGTCATGATTTCAGCGCCGGCTTGCCTAAGCGCCTCGCTGCGATCGTCCTCCTTGCGAACCAGCGCGCGCACCGCGTGACCGCTGTCGAGAAGGTTCCGCACCGTGTGAACGCCTGTCTTGCCGGCAGCGGCCGTGACCAGAATCTTGTGTTGTTCCATGATGAATCTCCGTTTGGATGTTCGACGAATTCGCTAAAAGTGCATATGCACTATTTTGAGCGCAGCGATTTGCTGCCACCACGCTTTCGATCGATACTGCACTGATCTGGATGTTAGTCATAATCCAGAAACGAAGCAACTTTTCGTGACTCAACTCAGAATTGCCAGACGCGCACCAATGGAAAACAGGTGGCGGGATTACACTTGCCCGCCAATGCAGTGTGGAGATGCAAATGGGTCATTCGCAGGCACAGAAGGTCGAGACACGTCAGCGCATCGTTGAAGTGGCGGCAAGGCGATTGCGTGAGCGCGGCGTCGATGGCGCGAGCATCGCCGACCTCATGAAGGAGGCCGGACTCACCGTAGGCGGTTTCTACAAGCACTTCGCTTCCCGCGATGAACTCGTGCGAGAAGCGTTCGAGTACGCGCTGCGAGATATCGAGTCGTGGCAGGCATCCATCCCGACCGATCCGCAACGGGCAATGCGCGCGTATCTGTCCGGGTCGCACAGGGACAACATCGAACGCGCCTGTCCGGTTTCGGCGCTGGTCAATGACATGAGCCGCTGCGCGGGCGCGACGCGCGAGGCGTACTCGCTTCGCGTCGAGAAGATCGTGGGGTTGATCGCTCAGGCATCGCCCGCGCTGCTCGACGCAACGAAGCGCGCGGAGGCGTTCCACATACTGAGTGCGTGCGTGGGTGCGGTGACGCTGTCGCGGGCCGTATCGGACCCGGAGCTGTCCAATCAGATTCTCGATGGCGCGCTGAGCGGCGTGCTCGCGATGCTGTCCTCCGGGCGCGACGCCAGCGCGGCGCAAGAGCGTGCGTGACCGCGTGACCCGCGTTCACCGATTTGGTGCCGCGCACCCAGGTTCAAACACTTGCAACCCCACTTACTTGCGGGCAATCGTCCAATGATGCCGGTAAGCGTGTACTGTTCTACTCGGACGATGATGCGAACTCGAAAGTTCGAGCCGTCGCATCGATAGACTGTCCGTCACCGTTGTCTCGCCTGCAAGAACGTCGAAGCCGGCGCCGGGTTACCAACCCGGCCCGGCATCCTGCTCCACACCTTCTCACGAGTGAGGATTAATCATGCCGTTCGTCACGACTAAAGATAACGTCGAAATTTTCTATAAAGACTGGGGGCCGAAAGACGCGCAACCCATCGTCTTTCATCATGGCTGGCCGCTTTCCTCCGACGACTGGGACGCGCAGTTGCTGTTCTTCGTACAGAAAGGGTATCGCGTGGTCGCGCACGACCGGCGCGGGCACGGCCGCTCGTCGCAGGTCTCCGAGGGTCACGACATGGACCACTACGCCGCCGACGCCTTCGCGGTCGTCGAAGCGCTGGACCTGAAGAATGCCGTGCACATCGGACACTCGACGGGCGGCGGCGAAGTCGCCCGATATGTCGCGAAGCACGGCGAACCGGCGGGACGTGTCGCGAAGGCCGTGCTCGTCAGCGCGGTGCCGCCGCTGATGCTGAAGACCGAAGCCAATCCGGAAGGCCTGCCCGTCGAAGTATTCGATGGCTTTCGCAAGGCGCTCGCCGACAACCGCGCGCAGTTCTTCGTCGATGTTCCCGCCGGTCCTTTCTACGGATTCAATCGACCGGGCGCGACGGTTCATCAGGGCGTCATCCAGAACTGGTGGCGTCAGGGCATGATGGGCAGCGCGAAGGCACATTACGAGGGCATCAAGGCGTTCTCGGAGACGGACCAGACAGAAGACCTGAAGTCGATTTCCGTGCCGACGCTCGTCCTGCACGGTGACGACGACCAGATCGTGCCCATCGGCGACGCTGCGCTGAAGTCCATCAAGCTGCTGAAGAACGGTACCCTGAAGACGTATCCGGGCTACCCGCACGGCATGCTCACGGTCAACGCGGACGTTCTCAACGCCGACCTGCTCGCATTCGTGCAGGGCTGATCGGGAGATAGCGAGCCGGTAGCGACGCCGGCTCGCACCTCAAAGCGTCAGTCTGAAGCTGCGCGCGAGCAGTCCCGGCAGCCGCAAGCCGCCGGTCGAGCGTTCGCTCCATGTCGAGTCGTTCAGAAGCAGTTCCGGCGTCGCGCCGAGCCGCTCCAGCTCGCTGCCGAGCAACCGATAAAGACTGTCGTCGAACCGCATCGCGTCGATGGGCGCGACGATCTCGCCGTCTTCCACCCAGAACGTGGCGAAGCGCGTCATGCCGGTCAGCCGGCAATCCATCCGGTCGGAAAAATTCACGTACCACAGGTTGCCGATATACAGGCCCGTGCCGATCGCGGCGAGCACGTCGGCGTCGGCGAGATCGCCTGCCTGCATCGAGAGCGAAACCGGCATCTCGTTCGCGAGCGCTCCGTTGGGACGCAGGCCATATTCGCGGGCCGTCCGCGCGCTCGTGAGTTGCTGCGCGCCGCGTCCCGCCTCGATGAGCGGCACCGTCTCGCGCCGATAGCCGTCCTCGTTGAAGCGCGGCGCGATGCCGAGATCGAGATCTTCGATCAGCGTGACGCGCTCGTCCAGCGAGACGTCGCCGCGATTGAGCCGATAGAGTTCGCTGCGCGCGGTCGCCTGCTGCCGGGCCGAGAACGCCGTGAAAGACGCTGTGCCGATCAGTTCGGCGAGCGCACTCGGCGCCAGCCACGCGCGATACGAGCCTGGCTTCAGCGTGCGCGGCGCGCGGGCGAGCACCGGCATGCGTGCCGCGGGCTCCTCGATCTTTCTCGCGAACGTCTCGTCGCTCCATTGCTCGCTCGCGTACGTCGTCTTGATCGCGCGCCCGCTCGCATCGTAGAGAGACCAACTGAAATTGAAGTTCTCGACTTCGTGCCAGCCGCGACTTCCGCCCGACGACGCGAAGCCGCGCACCAACGCGCCGCCCGCATAGAAGCCGACGAAATCGAGCCCGGCTGCGCATCGTTCGACCACGCTCAGCAGCGACCCGATCTCCGGCAACGTGCCGCGCCGATGCGTGGTCTGCGTCCACGTCGAAGTATCGACGAGCAGATGAGGATCGGGGCTCGCATCCCGAAGCGCCTCGCGCAATCCGTCGAGCGCGCCAGCGACCGCGTCGCGATCCACGTTCGAATCGCCGGATATCGTGAGCGTCGAATAGGCCTGACGCTCGTCCTCGATGAGCCTCACAGTCAGCGTGCCCTGCGACACGTGACCGATCTGGCGCACCTTGCCCGCATTGAAGCGCACGAAGTCCGATTCCTCGGCGGCAAGCGTCGTCAATGACATTTCGCCCGGCGCGAGCCGCTCTTCGATGACGTCGGCGAGCATCAGGAAATGGCGTTTCCAGTCGATCGTCGCGGCGTTCATCGCGTGCCTCCGAACACATCGACATCGCGGAACACGCACGCGGGCGACGCGTGGCCCACGCGCGCGATCTGCATCGGCTCGCCCTTGCCGCACAGCGCCGTGCCGTAGACGCCGCGCGTCGCCTCGTTGCCGACGGCGGCGAGACTCCGCCAGAAACTCGCCGATATACCCCGATACCCCGGCTGCCGCACGACTTGCGTGAGCTCGCCGTGCTCGATCAGTTGCCCGAACTCGCAGCCGAACTGGAACTTGTTGCGATGATCGTCGATGGACCACGACGTATTGGTGCGCATGAGAATGCCGCGCCCGATGCCGGCGATCATCTCGTCGAGCGAACTCGTTCCCGGCTCGATGTTGAGATTCGCCATGCGGTCGATAGGCGGACGGTTCCAGCTCGATGCCCGCGAATTGGCGACGCCCGCGATGCCCGCGCGCTGTTGCGAGAGCGCGCCGCCGAGCGCGCGTTCGAGCACGCCGTTGCGGATCAGATAGTGTTTGTCGGCGGCGGCGCCGTCGTCGTCGAACGCGTAGGCCGCGGCCTCGCCGGGCAACGCGGGATCGAACGTGACATTCAGCAGCGGCGAGCCGTATCGATAATTGCCGAAGAACGCCGGTTTCACGAAGCTCGATCCGGCGAAGTTGCGCTCGTCGCCGAGAATGCGGTCGAGTTCGAGCGGATGTCCGATCGACTCGTGAATCTGCAGCGCCATCTGGTCGGGCATCAGAAGCAGATCGCGCACGCCGCTCGGGCAGTTCGGCGCGGCGAGCAGCGCAAGCGCCTCGCGCGCGAGCCGCTCGCCCGCGCCATCGAACCCGAAGTGATCCAGTATCTCGACGCCGCCTTGCGCGATGGTTCCGTAATCGCCGCCGAGCGTGCGGACCTGCGTATCGCCGTCGGCATGCGCGGCGACCGAGAACTGTGGCATCACGAATCTGAAGCGCTGCTCGATGCGCACGCCGTCGCTCGTGATGAAAATCTGCTCGCTCTCGACGACCTGCACCGACGCGATGCGCTCGACGATGCGTGCGTCGATGCGCGCCGCGCTGCACTCGTGCGCGAGCCTTGCGAGCCATTCGCGCGGCGTCGGAAGCGCAGTCGCCATATGCGGCGATTCATACGCGCCGCTTCGCGACGGACGCGCGACGCACCGATGATCGACGAGCGAAAGCCGCGCGCTCGCCTCGGCGCGGCGTGTCGCGATGTCGAGGGCCGCCTGCAAGCCCGTCGCGGACAAGTCCGGCGTCGCGGCATATCCCGCGCCGGCGCCGCGCCATGCGGTGAGCATCGCACCTCGGTCGCGCACGCGGCGCAAAGGCTGGGCCACGTCGTTGCGCACCTGATGATCGTCCGTGCGTTCATCGACGAAGCGCACGGCGTAGAAGTCCGCTTCGCTTGCGAGCGCGCGGACGCGCTCGTCGAGCCGTTCATCGGTCATGTCGGTTTCCGTGTGTGGCCGCAGTCGAGCGCGGCTCTCATATGCGATTCGCAAAGCGCGCGGCGAGCGCGGCTCTGAAACGGGCGGCGATCTTGCCGAAACCCGCGCCGGTGGGATGCAGTTCGTTGGCCCAGTCATCGGACGCGAGCGTGCCTTGCGTCTCGACCAGCACCATGTCGTTGGCGGGATCGCTGGCGAGCCGCTGCAGCATCGCGCGGAACTGGATGAGGATCGTCCTCACGATCAGCGTGCCGGGCGCGAGGTCCGGCCAGCCGCGATCCACAAGCGATGGACGAAGCCACGGTCCGGCGAGATGGCAGGCCGAGATGCCGTTGGGAATCGCGAAGTCGTAGGCGTGCACGAAGATGGGCGCGTGCGGCGCGAACCGGTCGCGGGTGCGAATCAGATCGAGATAGGCGCTCTCGACCACGCCGAAGATATGCGCGAGCCGCCGGTTATCGACGCCTCGCGCGGGATCGTTGCCGACCGCGCTCGCATCGTGGAGCCAGAAGCGGAACTGGTCCCCGACGACATCGTTGCCGCCGCCGGAGAAAAGCAGCGCATCGATATGTCCGTTGGCCTTGTCCTGCAACTGGGCGATGAGGCGGTTGCGCTTGTTCACGCCGAGAAGTGTGGTGGTCGCGTCGCTGTAGTGCGCGAGCTTGAGGATCATTGGCGTGGGATTGCCGGTGTCCTTGAGCGCTTGCAACACATCCGTGGCGTGAAGCGGGTCCGGCAGCGGATAGTCGAACCAGGAATCGCCGTCGCCGATGAGATTGAGCGGCGCGGGCGCGCCGGCCTGACGCGCTTGCAGCGCTTTCGCCTGCCGCACTTCGTGCTGATGTGCCCTGACGCGCGCGTTCAGATCCTGCTGGATCTGCTCCTGCCAGTTCTCGTAGAGGTTGCTCGCCGGACCTGTCATGGCGTGTCTCCGATGCGCGCGTTCACGCAGACATTCTATCGTCGCGGCGTGCTTTCGATGAAGACGTTGAGGATTGTTGAGCAGACAAGCGGTCCGATGCGCCGTCGAAAGACGAGTTGTACACTCGAAAAGAACGAACGAGGACCGCGATGGCGAAGCGCACACCGGAGCCGTGGTATCACCCGCCGCAGGAGGAAATCTGCGCGCTGTGCGGGCGCGCGGTGCCGCCATCGGAACGCGATCTGCATCATCTCGTGCCGAAGTCGCAAGGGGGAAAGCAGACGGCGGTGCTGCATCGCATCTGTCATCGGCAATTGCATGCGCTCTTCACCGAAAAGGAACTGGCGCAGCGCTATTCGACCGTCGATGCACTGCTCGCGCACGAAGCGGTGCATAGCTTCGTCGAATGGGTGAAGACCAAGCCGGACAGTTTCTATCAGCGCACGCGGCGCGCGCGTGCGCGCTGACAGCGCACATCAGTGCGCGCAGGAAAGCTCGCTCCGGTACGCCGTCATGCCGAAGCGCTGAAGGATGAAACTCTCGACGACCAGACGGATATCGGCTTCGCGCGGCCGCGTACCCCAGCGGCTGTTTCCCGCCACCGAAGCGACCGTGAACCATGACTGCGGCGGAAACAATTCGACGCGCAACATGCCGCGTTCGAAGATCCTGAGACGCCCCGTATCGATATGAAACTCGGCGCTGACCGCGCCGCCCGGCATGCCGATGCTTGCCGTAATTGCCTTCACCTTCATGGTCTCGCTCTCTCAAAGTTCCGGCGCCGCGCGCAAGGTTTTATCGTCTTCAAGCGCGGGATAACCTTATGACGCTCATCTCCGATCGGCTAGCCCCATTAAGCAGGGAGTCGAAAGAAGGGCGCACGATTGTCAAATTCTCCAGCAACGCAATTGCGCAGTCCTTTCGAAAGGCATAATCGCGCGGCCATTTCGGCAGAGATCTTCTTATAGGCATACAGTATCGGCGTTGCGTTTCGCCGCCGAAATATCGGCGCAATCGGCAAGTCGCCCGCAACGCGTGCGGTGCATGACGGCGACTGTTCGCTGCCGCACAAAAACGATCTCCTGACACGTCTCATCAGCCGGCCTTTTTGCATCGCGCCGGGGCCGGCTCGTTCACGAAAGATTCAAACCAAAGAGGGAAGCACAATCATGCTGAAAGCGTATTCCTATGCAGCCGCCGCAGCCGACAAGCCACTCGGCCCGCTCGAAATTCAACGTCGCGATGTCGGTCCGAACGACGTGCGAATCGACATTCTGTTCTGCGGCGTGTGTCACTCCGATCTGCACATGGCGAGGAACGAATGGGGCGGCTCGAACTATCCGGTCGTGCCCGGACATGAAATCGTCGGACGCGTCGCGGAAGTCGGTTCTGACGTATCGAAGTTCAAGGTCGGCGATCTCGCGGGCGTCGGCTGCATGGTGGATTCATGTCGCGTGTGCGCGTCCTGCCAGGAAGGACTCGAGCAGTTCTGCGACGGCCCCGATAGCTTCACGCAAACCTATAACTCGCCGGACAAGAAGTCGGGCGGCTTCACGGCGGGCGGCTATTCGACGAGCATCGTGGTCGATGAGGCGTTCACGCTGAGCATCCCCGAAAACCTCGAACTCGCGGCGGTCGCACCGTTGCTGTGCGCGGGCATCACGACCTATTCGCCGCTGCGCCACTGGAACGTTCAGAAGGGGCAGAAAGTCGGTATCGTCGGTCTCGGCGGCCTCGGTCACATGGGCGTGAAGATCGCCGCCGCGATGGGCGCGCATGTCGTGCTCTTCACGACATCGCCGGGCAAGATCGAGGACGCGAAGCGTCTGGGCGCGCATGAAGTCGTGATCTCGAAGGACCCGGATCAGATGGCGGCGCACGCGAACAGCTTCGACTTCATTTTGAACACGGTGGCCGCGTCGCACGATCTCGATCAGTTCATGGCGCTGCTCAAGCGCGACGGCACGATGACGCTCGTCGGCGCGCCGGAGCATCCGCATCCGTCGCCTTCGGTGATGAACATGATTTTCAAGCGCCGCTCGCTCGCGGGCTCGCTCATCGGCGGCATCGCGGAGACGCAGGAGATGCTCGATTTCTGCGGCAAGCACGGCATCACGTCGGACATCGAGATGATTCGCATGGACGAGATCAACACGGCCTACGAGCGCATGTTGAAGAGCGATGTGAAGTACCGCTTCGTGATCGATATGGCGACAATGGAAAAGTAAGCGCGCGGTTCAACGGGGCGCGTTCATCGTCGCGCGCATGCGTTCGACGAAGCGCTCCGTCACGGCGGGCAAGGTCCTGCCGCGCTTCTTCACGATGGCGATCGGCCGCACGAACGCAGGATGGTCGATCGCCTTCACCACGAGCCCCGGCTCGGCGCGCACCTCGCGCGCGGTTTCCGGAAGAATCGTCACACCCAGACCGCCGCGCACCATCGCGACGGCGGTCATCATGTAGGTCGGTTCGCACGCGATATCGAGCGCTTCGCGCGTTTCGCTGAGCGCCGCATCGACGACCGCGCGCACGCTCGTGCCCGGTGCGGTGAGCACGAGCGGCGAGCGCGCGAGATCGGCGAGGCTCACCCGGCGCTTCCTCGCCAGCGCATGTTTCTTCGGGCACACCACGACGAGCCGGTCCACGCCCGCGTGCAGCACTTCGAGCATCGGGTCGAGCACATCGCCGCCGGTCAGTCCGATATCCGCCTCCTCGTTGCGCACGAGCGCATTCACGGTGCTCGCCACCACATCGCGAATCTGAAACACGACGCGCGGCACTTCGCGCTTCATGCCGATGATCAGTTCGGGCAACACGCTCGCGGCAAAGGTAGGCAGGCACGCGATGCGGATCGTGCCGCTTTCCCCCTCGCCCATCGCGCGCGCATCGCGCAGCACGTTCTCCATGTCGCGCAACGACTTGCGCAGGAGCGGCAGCAACTCGCGCCCGGTCGGCGTCAGCGCGACATTGCGGCTATTGCGATCGAAGAGCCGCGCGCCGACCGCGTCTTCCAGCCGGCGTATCTGCACGGTGAGCGCGGGCTGCGACAGATGCAGCCGTTCCGCCGCCCGCGTGAAGCTGCCCGCCTCGGCCACCGCGACGAGCGCGCGGATATCGCGAAGATTCAGATCCATTATGGTTTGTGATAGCTGCGATCAAATCATTTCAATTGTGTTATCGCCGCTTCGAACTTACTCTCGACTCCATCAAAAGACAATATTCGGAGACAAGTTCATGCTGCCGTTGCTCGGCCTCGCCACCATCGTCGTCCTGCTCGGGGCGATTCTCTCGAAGCGCATGTCACCGCTCGTCGCGCTCATCATCGTGCCGATCGCGGCTTCGCTGATCGGCGGCTTCGGCCTCTCTACGAGCAAGTTCGTCATCGACGGACTGAAGAGTCTCGCGCCGGTCGTCGGCATGTTCGTGTTCGCGATTCTCTACTTCGGCACGATCACGGATGCGGGCACGCTCGATCCGATCATCGACCGCATCCTGCGCGCGGTCGGCACCAAACCGACGCGCATCGTGATGGGCACGACGCTGCTCGCGCTCCTGATCCATCTCGACGGCTCCGGCGCCGTGTGCTTTCTCGTCACCATTCCGGCGATGCTGCCGCTCTACGAGCGCCTGAACATGGACAAGCGCGTGCTGGCGGCGGCCGTGTCGATGGCGGCGGGCATCAACTTCCTGCCGTGGACCGGGCCGATGATCCGCGCGTCCGCCTCGCTGCATCTGCCGATTTCCGCGCTGTTCAATCCGCTGATTCCGGTGCAGATCATCGGCCTCGTGTTCGTGTTCGGCATGGCGTGGTGGCTCGGCCGCCGCGAGGAAAAGCGCCTCGGCTATTCGAGCGCCAGCGGTTCGATCCCGCTGCCCAAGCGCGAACTCACGCCCGAGGAACAGGCGCTGCGTCGCCCGAAGAATTTCTGGTTCAACATCGTGCTGACGATCGTCGTGCTCGGCACGATGGTCGTGATGGGCGAGAAGATTCCGCCCGCGATCATGTTCATGGTCGGGCTGTGCATCGCGCTGATGGTGAATTACCCGAACGTCGACATGCAAAGAAAGCGCGTCGATGCCCACGCGCGCGCCGCGCTGATGATGGCGGGCATTCTGCTCGCGGCGGGCGTGTTCACCGGCATCATGCAGGGCAGCGGCATGCTGAAGGCGATGGCGCAGGCGGCTGTCGGCTTCGTGCCGCCCGCGATGGCCGGACACATTCCGGTCGTGCTCGGCCTCTTGTCGATGCCGCTCTCGATGCTCTTCGATCCCGATTCGTTCTATTTCGGTGTGCTGCCGGTGATCGCCGAAGTGGCGTCGCAACTCGGCGTGCCCGCCGTGCATGTCGGCCAGGCCGCGCTGCTCGGCCAGATGACGACCGGCTTCCCCGTGAGTCCGCTCACGCCCGCGACGTTTCTGGTCGTCGGCTTGTGCGGCATCGATCTCGCGGATCATCAGAAGTTCACGTTCCCGCTGCTGTTCGGCGCGTCGATCGTCATGACGATCGCGTGCGTCGTGCTGGGCGTGTTTCCGCTTTAATCCATACCGGACGACGTCATGAAAGACACCATCAGAATAGGCGCGGGCGCGGGCTATTCGGGCGACCGCATCGAGCCCGCCGTCGAGCTCGCGGAGCACGGCGCGCTCGACTATCTCGTGTTCGAGTGCCTCGCCGAACGCACGATCGCAATCGCGCAGCAGTCGCGCCGCAACGATCCCGAACTCGGCTACGACCCGCTGCTCGAAGCGCGCATGCGCGCGGTGCTGCCGGTCGCGGTGAAGAACGGCGTGCGCATCGTCTCGAACATGGGCGCGGCCAATCCGCACGCGGCGGCGAGAAAGACCGCGCAGATCGCGCGCGAGCTCGGCTTGCACGGATTGAAGATCGCCGCGGTCACCGGCGACGACGTACTCGACGCCGTCCTTCAATCGCCGCTTCGTTTCGAGGAATCCGGCGACGATGTGAGCGCGTATGCGGACCGCATCGTCTCGGCGAACGCGTACCTCGGCGCGGCGCCGATCGTCGATGCGCTCGCGGCGGGCGCGGATATCGTGCTGACGGGACGTGTCGCCGATCCATCGCTGTTCACGGCGCCGCTCATCCACGCGTTCGGCTGGTCGATGGACGACTGGAACACGCTCGGGCAGGCGACCGTCGTCGGTCATTTGCTCGAATGCGCGGGGCAGGTGACAGGCGGCTACTTTGCCGATCCCGGCTACAAGGACGTCGGCAATTTGGCGCGTCTCGGCTTTCCGATCGGCGAAGTGAGCGCGGACGGCGCGGTCGTCGTGACGAAGGTGCCGCATGCGGGCGGCTGTGTGACCGAAGCAACCTGCAAGGAGCAACTGCTCTATGAGATTCACGATCCGGGCCGTTACTTTCAGCCGGACGTGGTCGCGGATTTCACGCAGGTGCGCGTGATGCAGGAATCGCACGACCGTGTGCGCGTGACGGGCGGATGCGGCAAACCGCGCACCGGTACGCTCAAGGTTTCCGTCGCCTATGCCGACGGCTACATCGGCGAAGGCCAGATTTCGTACGGCGGTCCGGGCGCGGTGACACGCGCGCGGCTCGCGCTCGATATCGTGCGCGAGCGACTCGCGATCACGGGCGTCGATACGAGCGAGCTTCGCTTCGACCTGATCGGCGTGAACGCTCTATATGGCGACACGCTCGCTTCTCAGCACGACGAACCGTACGAAGTGCGTGTGCGCGTCGCGGGCCGCGCATCGAACGCGAAGGACGCGGCGCGCATCGGCAACGAGGTCGAAACGCTGTACACCAACGGCCCGGCGGGCGGCGGCGGCGTGACGAAGGCGACGCGCGAAGTCGTCGCCGTTCAGTCCGTGCTGCTCGCGCGCGAACATGTAAAACCCGTTTTCGAATTCGTGGAGGCAAGCGATGAAACTGCGTGAACTGGCGCACGGCCGCACCGGCGATAAAGGCAACACGCTGAACGTGTCGGTGATCTGCTTCGACGCGAAGCACTACGCGCATCTGCGCGCAGCACTGACGCCCGAGCGCGTGAAAGCCCATCTCGCCGATGTCGTGAAAGGCGATGTCGTGCGCCACGAACTGCCGCATCTCGGCGCGTTCAACTTCGTGCTCGGTCATGCGCTCGGCGGCGGCGTCACGCGATCGCTCGCGCTCGACGCGCACGGCAAGTCGATGAGTTCGGCGCTGCTCGATATCGAAATCGATACGAAAGCAGACGATATTTCGTAGGAAGAAATACACCACCTGCCGCTACTTCAGATGTTGGGAAAGCTAACTGTTTAGGTAAAAAACGCCGCTCAACTATGGACAAAAGCTCGCCAACTGCTAGCATGACGTTCTCGTTAGACTTTTTTACATTTTAGTTGTCTTTAGGTTCTAAGCGCCTGAATACAATCGAAATTGTTAAAGATTGTGCAATCGCCGGGACCTAATGAACACGAAGCGAAAAACGATACTTTCCATTTTTGGAACGCGGCCCGAAGCCATCAAGATGGCGCCCCTCGTAAAGGCGCTGGAAGCGGAACCCGGTATTCGTTCCGTCGTGTGTGTGACCGGCCAGCATCGCTCGATGCTGAAGCAAGTGCTGGATCTGTTCGACATCACGCCGCATCACGATCTCGCGGTCATGTCGGAGAACCAGACCCTGAACGGGCTGGCTTCGCGCCTCATCGCGTCGATCGATGACGTCATCACGAAGGAGCGGCCGGATCGCGTGCTCGTGCATGGCGACACGACCACCGCGACGGCGGGCGCGCTCGCCGCGTTTCACCGGCAGGTGCCTGTCGCGCACGTCGAAGCGGGCTTGCGCACCGGCGACATGAGCAGCCCGTGGCCGGAAGAAATGAACCGGCGCTTCGTCGATGTCGTGAGCGACATGATGTTCGTCCCGACCTCGCGTTCGCATGCGAATCTCGTGAAGGAAACGCTGCACGGACGCGCGTTCGTCACCGGCAACACGGTGATCGATGCGCTGCACTCCGTCACGAAGCGCATCGATTCGCAGGACGCATTGCGCCGCTCGCTCGATGCGCGCTTTCCGTTTCTCGATCCATCGAAGCATCTGATTCTCGTCACCGGCCATCGGCGCGAGAGTTTCGGCCGCGGCCTGCGCGATATCTGCGCGGCGCTGGTGCGCCTCGCGAAGCGTCGCGACGTGCAGATCGTCTATCCGGTCCATCTGAATCCGAACGTACGTGCAACGGTGATCAGCGCGCTCGGCGGCGCGCCCAATGTGCATCTCATCGAGCCTCAGGACTATCTCGGCTTCGTGCGGCTCCTGCAGCGCGCGACGCTCGTGCTGACCGATTCCGGCGGCGTGCAGGAAGAAGCGCCTGCGCTCGGCAAGCCCGTGCTCGTGATGCGCGAGGTCACCGAGCGTCCCGAGGCCATCGACGCGGGCACCGCCGTGCTCGTCGGCACGGACAGCGACGCCATCGCCGCGACGGTGCATCTGCTTCTCGACGACACGGACGCCCGCGCGGCGTTCTCCCGCAACGTCAATCCGTACGGCGATGGACGAGCCTCGGCGCGCATCGTCGCGGCGCTCGCGGGCCGCCCCTTCGAGGAATTCCGACCCGTCACGCCGCGCGCAACGAAAGACGCGACGCGTGTCACGCGCGAGGCGTTCGCGTAGTCCTTCGGCTGCACACGCATAGCCTGTCGCGCGACGTGCATGTGCCTTCGCGGCCATCCCGGCACGTTGCGTCAACTTCGAGTCATCAACTTGGTCAACGACATCTTCAAGCGGCGCGGCCTGCGTGCCGTTCTGGCTTCAATCGCGCTGTTCGCTGGTCTGCAGCATGCAGCCTTCGGCGCGGCCACGACGGACACCGGCATCGCCGGCGCGCTCGGACGGCTCGGCGCCGACGTGCCGGAAACGCGCACCGTGACCTTGCGACAGCTCGGCCTCATCGAAAGCGTGACGCTCAACGCGCCCGACACGCGCCGCGAGTTTTTCCTGCCGGTGCCCGCCGGCGTGCCGATCACCGACGCCGCACTGCAATTCGACGGCGGCTATGTGCGCGGCGACGGCGGCCGCGTGACGATGCTCGTTTCGCTCGATGGCTCGCCGGTGCTCGCGCGCGCGTTCACGCAGGATGCGGGCGGCGTGTCGGTCAATCTCGGCGTCGATGGCGCGGCGCGTTCCACCGGTTTCGTGCGCATGGGCCTCGGCTTCGCGTCGGTGGTCAGCCAGGGCGAGTGCGCGGATCAGACGGCTATCGGCAACGTGCTGCGTGTCGATCCTACGACGCGTCTCACGTTCCGCTTCAATCCCGCCGACGTGCAGGACCTCCGCACCGCATGGAGCGCGCTGCCTTATGCGCCGGTGCTCGCGGTGTCGGGCCGCAAGCTGTCGACGAACGCATTCGACACCGCCTGGCGCACCGATGCGCTGCTGCAACGCGATGGAAAACGCCCCGTGATGCAGGCGCTTCCCTCCGTGGGCGATACGGTCGATCTCACGGGCATCGACGTGCCCGCGCCGCTGCGTAGTGTTCCCGCGTTCGCCGCGCTGACGGCGGGCGGCAAGCACACGATCGCCGACGACGCGGAACTCGGCGCGCTCGTCGCGCTTGGTGCACGCGCGGCGTTCGGCCCGGACGTGGTCGTCGCCGACGAAACGATGCGCAAAGCCATCGACCGCGCGCTCGACGCATTGCGCGCGCAGGTCGCGAACCCATCGGGCGATGCGCTCGCCGCCTTCGACGCATGGCGCAGGCAGACCGCGTCGCAATTGACGTCGCCGCTCGCGCCGGGCGAAGTGCGCGTCGCGCATGTGGGCGGCCGCGCGATGATCGTCGTCGGCGACACGCGCGGCATCGGCGCGCTCGCGCACGGCTGGCGTCCGATTGACGTATCGAACCGCGTGGTCGTGCACCGCATCGACGTGGCGCAGCAAACGCGCGGCGACACCATCGCGCTGTCCGATCTCGGCGGCGATCCGCGCAGCGTCGACGTGCAGACGGCCGCGTCGTGGGATGCGCGCTTCGACCTCGCCGCGGCTTCCGGCAACGGCCGCTTGCCGGAGCAGGTGGTGCTCGATCTCGCCGCGTCACCGACGCTTTCGAACGGCGGCGCGACCGCGACCGTGTACTTCAACGACGTGATGATCGGCGCGAAACTCATCAACGTCGATGGCGCGCGTCAGCGTCTCGTCGCGCCGATTCCGCGTTACGCGCTCGCGCGCACCAACGATCTGCGCGTGACCTTCCGCCGCCAGCCCGACGGCGGCTGCCAGGCGCGCCAGACGTATCCCGTCGCCGTGCTGCCGTCGAGTCATCTGCGTCTCGCGAAAGGGACGCCCGACAACACCTTCGCGGGCATGGCGGCGCGCTATGCGTCGTCGGCGACGGTGTACGTGCCGCGCGCCTATCTCGACGATGCCCTGAACAGCGTGCCGCGTCTCGCCGTGCTGACCGGTGCGGCGGGCATCGCGCCGGTCTCGGCGAAATTCGCGGTGAGCGCGGCAGACGCGGCGGCGCAGCCCGACGGCCCGTTCCTCGCCGCCGACGTCAAACTCGCCGACGAGAAGAATCCCGCCGTCTATTCGGCCGAGCGTCTTTCGCTGACATCGCCCGCGGGCGACACGCTGCTCGACATGTCCGGGCTCGCGCGCGTCGCGGTGGTGAGCGTCGCGAGCGCGGGCGGCGAGAGCGGCCTCGTGTATCGATCAGCGGGCGCGGCGCCGGTGCTGACCGACAAGCTGCAGCTTTCGCGCGGCAATATCGCCGTGGTCGACGGCAGCGGCGTGCTCAAACAGTTCGACACGGTCAATCCGGAAGAGATGACCGACGAGCCCGCGTCGAGCGCCGACTGGGTCACGCGGCATTGGGCGCGCTGGGGCATTCCGGCCGTGCTCGTGGTGCTGCTGCTCGCGCTGATCGCGCTCGCGGGCCACGCGCGCCGCAGACATCGCAACGCGCGCGCCGGCGACGACGAGGATCGCGCGTGATGCTGGAGGCGCTCAGGTGGTACGGCGAGCTCCTGCTCGCCGAGTACTACCAGGGACTCGAATACGTGGCCGCGACGGTCGCGGCGATCATCCTGCTTTCGAGCCTGGACGATCTCTTCATCGACATCTGGTACTGGACGCGCAAGCTCTGGCGGCGCGTGACGGTCGAGCGCCGCTATGCGCCGCTCACCGTCGAGCAGCTCTATGCGCGCGAGGAGCAGCCCATCGCGATCATGGTGCCGGCGTGGCAAGAGGACGACGTGATTGCCGCGATGATCGAGGATCTCGTGCGCGTGCTCGACTATCGCGCGTACACGGTGTTCGTCGGCACGTATCAGAACGATGCCGCGACGATCGCCGAAGTGGAGCGCATGCGGCATCGCTATAAACATCTGCATCGCGTGGAAGTGCCGCACGACGGCCCGACGTGCAAGGCCGACTGCCTCAACTGGCTCGTGCAGGCGATCCTGCATCACGAGTTCGAAGCGGGGATGGAGTTCGCGGGCATCGTGATGCACGACAGCGAAGACGTGCTGCATCCCGTCGAACTGAAGTTCTTCAACTATCTCCTGCCGCGCAAGGACATGATCCAGTTGCCGGTGGCGTCGCTCGAACGCCATTGGTTCGAACTGGTCGCGGGCACGTACATGGACGAGTTCGCCGAATGGCACGCGAAGGATCTCGTCGTGCGCGAGAGCCTTGCGGGCGCGGTGCCTTCGGCGGGCGTGGGCACGTGTTTCTCGCGCCGTGCGATTCTTACGCTCGTCGAAGAGACGGAGCAGCAGCCGTTCAACACCGAAAGCCTCACCGAGGATTACGACATCGGCACGCGCATCACGCGGCTCGGCATGCAGTCGATCTTTCCGCTCTTTCCCGTTGAATTCACGACGCGGCGCAAGGGCTGGTTCGGCCTCGGCCCCGAGCGCGAAATCAGACTGACGATGCCGCTGTGCGTGCGCGAATTCTTCCCCGACACGTTTCGCACCGCCTACCGGCAGCGCGCGCGCTGGACGCTCGGCATCGGCTTGCAGGGCTGGGCGCTGACGGGCTGGAGCGGATCGCTCGCGAACCGCTATCTGCTGATGCGCGACCGCAAGGGCGTGGTGACGGCGTTCGTCGGCATGTTCGCGTATCTGCTCGCCGTGCAGTTCATGCTGTTCGCCACGGCTTCGTATTTCGGTCTCGCGCGCGATTTTTTCCCGTCGCCGTTCATCGATTCGGTCTGGCTGCAGGCGCTGCTCGCCGCGAACTCCGTCGCGCTCGTGTTGCGCGTCACGCAGCGCATCATCTTCACGACGCGGCTCTACGGCTGGGAGCACGGCGTGCTGTCGGTGCCGCGCATGGTCATCAGCAACATCATCAATTTCATGGCGGTGGCGCGCGCGTGGCGGCTTTTCATCGTGCATATGGTGACGGGGCGGCGGCTCGCGTGGGACAAGACGATGCACGATTTTCCCAGCAACGAAGGCCTGCGCGACACGCGTCAGGATCTGGGCGAACTGCTCGTTTCGTGGCAGGCGATCGCGCCCGAACGGCTGGAAGAAGCGCGGCAGACCGATCACGCGCGCGAAGCGCCGATCGGCCGTGTGCTCATCACGCGCGGCTGGCTCGACGAGGAAACGCTTGCCGAAGCGATCGCGTTCCAGGCGGACTTGCCGCGCGGCCGGTTCGATGCGGCGCGCATGGACCTGACGCGCATCGCGACGCCCGAGACGCTCGTGCGGCTGCGCGCGCTGCCGCAGGGCATCGATGCGAACGGGCACGCCGTGTTCGTCTGCGCGAGCCTGCTCGACGATGAGTCGCTCGCCGAATTGCGCGCGACGGCGGGCGGCCCGGTCGCGCTGCATATCGTGCGCGAAAGCGAGATCGCGGCGGGCCTGCGGATGCTGCGCGCGGTTGGCATGCCGGTCCATACGGGCGATGCCGAAGACGATGCGTCGCCGGCGCTTTCTGATGCCACGGCTGCGAGCGGCGTGCCTTTGCTCGGCGACATCATGATCGAGATGGGGCTCGTCACGCGCAGCGCGTTCGAGGCCGCGTTGCGGGACTATCGGCCGGAGCGGCACGGACGCATCGGAGATTACATGGTGGCGGAGCGGATCATCACCTCCGATGCGCTCACCGCCGCGGTCGCGGAGCAGCGCCGCCGCTATCTCGCGCGGGCCGGCATTCGATGAGCTCGCGCGTTCGCGTTGCGGTGTGCGCCGCGCTCGCGTTGTGCGCCACGGCTGCGTCGCGCGCGGACGAGACCTTGCCGCTGCCTTTGAGCGGCGCGGCGTATCGCGTGGCGCGCGAGGCGTTCGCGGCGTACGGCGAGCATCGTTACGCCGATGCCATCGCCGGGGCGCGCGAGGCGATTCGCCAGCGGCCCGATGTCGCGGAACTGCGTCTGCTGCTCGCGAATTCGCTCGCGGCGCGCGGGCGTCTGAAAGAGGCGAGCCGTGTGCTCGGCGAAGCCATCGCGCAGCTCGGTCCGTCGCCTTCGCTGAGCGCGCGGCGCAGACAGATCGATATTCTGATTGCGTCGGGCGGTGCGGGCGGCGTGCCTAGCGATTTGCCGGAGCCGGCGCTGAAGGCGGCGCGCGCGGCGTATCGCGATTACGCGAAGAAGGATTACGCGTCGGCGGCGGCCGAAAGCCGCGAAGCCGTGCGCCTCGCGCCGCAGGCCGAGCGTCTGCGCTATCTGCTGATCGACTCGCTCGCCGCATCCGGCGACGATGCTGCCGCCTACGACGCCGCCGTCGATGCATCGACGCGCTTCGGCGACAACGACGCCTTGCGTGAACGGCGACGCTTCATCGGCGACCGGCTCGCGCCGGATGCGTCGAGGTCCGCGTATGCGGCGCGCGGGCGCGGCGATCTCGACGCGGCGCAAGACTTCGCGCGCAAGGCGGTCATGTATGCGCCCGCGCGGATGGATTTCCGCATGCAGCTCATCGAGATATTGTTCGCGCGCGGCGATCTCGCGGGCGTGGAAGCTGCGACGAGCGATGCAATCGCAATCGATCGTGACGATGCGCTTGCCTGGGCGCTGCGCGGTTATGCCCGCGCGGCGAGTGTCGGCGATGCAGACGCCGACTTCGCGCACGCGCTTTCGATCGAGGCGAACGACGGGCGAAAGAACCGCGATGTCCGCGTCGCGCGCACGATCGTCGCGGACGTGCGGCTCGCGCAAGGCAACGCGCAGGCGGCGCTCGATGCGCTGCCGCCGGTCGCGACCCAAACGCCCGACGACGCCGACGCCGCGATCACGTTACGCCGCCATCGCGCGCAAACGATGTTGCGGCTGGCCGCGACGCAGACAGCGCAAATCGATCCGCGCGCGCGTCCGACATTCGAGTGCCGCGAAGACCAGTTCGGCGCATCGTGCGATGTCTACGCGCACGATCCCGCGCTCGCCGCGACACGCGAAGCGCGTCTTGCCGAACGTCGCGGCGATCGCGGCGCGGCCATCGGTTTCTGGCGCACGGCGATTGCCGAAGTGCCCGACGATCCGCGGCCGCGCATCGCGCTGATCGATGCGCTCGCGGCGGCGGGCCGCACGCGCGAGGCTTCGAACGAAGCGCGGGCCCTCATCGATGCGAACCTGCTCGATTCCATGACCGACACGCAGGCCGCGTTCATCGCGCAGCGCGCGGGCGACAGCGCGCTCGCGCTGGATTACTTCGCGCGTGCCGATCGCGCGGGCAAGCTGCCCGCATCGGCGGAAGCGGACGCCGGCTACGCGGCGCTCAACCTGCGTCGCAACGAGGAAGGCGCGAAGTACCTCGAACGCGCGATCGATCACAACGACACGACGCTGACGCCGCAAGCACTGAACGACGCGCGCGCGGCGCACGCCGAAGCGACGCGCAACTGGGGCTTCAGCGCGTCGGTGAACTATCGCGGCAGCGGCGCGCAGCAAGGTTTCGCGTTCGCACCGACGCCGGGCGTGTCGAACAACTGGCAGGCGGGCGCGGAGGCCTACTGGCGTCCGTTCGGCAGTCTCGGCGACCGCATGTTCGAGGTGTACGCGCGCGGCTACGAGAACTTCGGCGTGAAGGGCGGCGGTCCGTCGGGGGCATCGACGTTGCAGGCGGCGATCGGCGCGCGCGTGAAACCGTTCGCATCGGCGAATGCGATTTTCGCGATCGAGAAGATTCTGCCGATCGGCTCGGACGTGCGCTCCGACTGGCTCGCGCGCGCCGCGTATTCGAACGGTTTCGGCGACACGCGCAGGCTCGACGTGCCGAGCTGGTGGACGGGCACGGTCTACGGCGAGGCGGGCCATTACATCCAGAACGATTCGACCTACGCGACCGCGAACGCGCGTCTGGGCCGCACGTATCGCGTCGATTCGGTGAGCCCGCGCCTGACGGTGTTTCCGCATGCGGTCGTCGGCATGGACTACGATTCGGCGATCGATCACAGCGTGCCGGTGGGCATCGGCGCGGGCGTGGCGGCGCGCTACTGGTTCCGCGGCGGTCCGTATGACGCGCCGCGCTCGTTCGTGGATGTGGCGGTGCAGTATCGCTTCCGCGTCGCGGGCGACGATCGCGCGAAAGGCGTGTTTTTCGGCGCGGTATTCTCGTACTGATGCCCTCCCTATTCTCCGTCCTCGTCATTGCGTGCTGCCTCGCGCTCGGTCCGGCTTCCGCTCATGCCGATGCCGCGCGCATGCGTCTCGTCGACGGCATCGTCTGGCAGCCCGACAACGCGCATGCCGATCCGCGCGGCGACTGGGACCGGCTCGGCGCGCATGAACTCATCGTGCAATGGACGGCGGTGGACGGCATTGCGTTCGTGCCCGGCGCCGGGTTGAGCGCGGCGCCGAAGATGCCGGACTGGGATCGCATCGGGCAGGAGCCGTGGGCGCGCAACGTGATCGTCGGACTCGCGGGCCGTTTCGACGAAGCGGCGGCGCGCGCGAACGTGGCGCAACTGGTCGTCGAATCGATGCGGCTCGCGGAGGCGCATCCGCCCGTGCATGTGACGGGCTACTACTTTCCCGTCGAGATCGATCCGACCTGGCAGAACGCGGGCGCGCTGCGCACGATGCTCGATGCGTTGCCGCGACCGTTGTGGATCAGCGTTTATGATCGCGCGAACGTGGGTGGCGCGGCGCTCGCGGAATGGCTCGATCAGTGGCTGCCGCGCGATGTGGGCGTGTTGCTGCAGGACGGCTGCGGCGTGTATGCGCGCGAGCCACGCGTCGCGCGGGAGTACGCGGACCAGATTGCGGCGAAGCTTGGGCGGCGTCGCGTGCGGATCATTGCGGAAGCGTTCCGGCCGCAACTGGGCGGCGGATTTCGATCGGCGACCGTGGACGAACTAAAGCCGCAGATCGATGCATACCGGGGTTACAAAACCTATCTCTTCGATGGGCCGCATTACGTTTCGGCGGACATCGTGCAAGGGCTGCTCGATGCCTATCGACGGCATTAGCGGCCCATCGAAGCGTGACGCTTACTTGACCGATGCGGTATCGATTGCACGCGCCGAGTCACCAGGCAACACCGACGTCAGCACGCTGGCCGGCACATGCTGCGCCTCTTCCTTCGACACCGCGCCGACGAACTTCCATCCCGACGGCATCTTCACGAACGTGAAGCCGGTAGGCTGATCGACGAACACCGAATACGGCGCGGGCGATGCGGCCGTCGCCGTGGTTTGCGCGAACGACACCAGCGGGCTCATCAACAGCAAAGCAGCGGCAAGCGCGGACAAAGTCGATTTCATGACGACACTCCCAAGAAGGTTCCGATATTTATGTAACGATCGATACAGATATTTAAACATCGCCGGATGACGGCGTCCAGTTATTTTGTTACGATCGACACATAATTCAGAATTTCAATGCGCATGACAATCGCTGGCATGCGCAAGGAGCGAGACATGGCGCCGGAAGTGCGGGAGACGCAGCACAAGACGCGCGGGCGGCCGCGCGCATTCGATCGCGAGGCGGCCTTGCGATGCGCGATGGAAGTGTTCTGGGCCAAGGGCTTCGACAACTGTTCCATGGCCGATCTCGTCGAGGCAATGGGCATCAATTCGCCGAGCCTCTACGCCGCGTTCGGCAGCAAGGAAGACTTGTACCGCGAGGCGGTCGGGCTTTACACGGATGCGGAAGGCGGCGCGGCGCTCAGGCAGTTGCAGGCGCACGAATCCGTGCGCGACGGCCTGCGCGCGATGTTCCGTGCGAGCATCGAACTTTTTACCGGCACGCAGAATCCACGCGGCTGCATGATCTTTCTGGGCGCGATGTCCGTCGGCGCGGAGCATGCGCAGTTGCGCAGCGAGATGCAGAAGCGCAGGCGCAAGGTGGCGTCGATCGTCGCGCAACGACTCGCGCAAGGCGTCGAAAATGGCGAACTTGACGCGCGCACCGATGTTCAGGCGCTCGCCGCGTTGTGCATGACGCTGTTCGCGGGTTTGTCGATTCAGGCGCAGGACGGCGTGCGCCGTGCGGCGCTCTTCGCAGCGATCGATCAGTTCATCGCCACGCTGCCGCTGCGCGCGAAACGCTGAACGCGCGATCGAGGCGCGCTACGTGAAACGGTCTCGGCCCGCATATTTGGCGCGTCGTTGCGCGCGCTCGCGATGCGTCACGGCGACCTGACGAGCCAGATGCGCGGCGCGCGCCGTCCTTGACTTTCTAATCCATTACGCGCGAGCATGAGCAATCGCGCGGGGCTGCCGCGCGGGCATCGCCTTTGTACGTAGTCCATACTTACATCTCACGCCGATGATGCCGCGCCCGTCCATGCCACGGCAACAGATCCGCCTTTGTCCGGCGAGCGACGGCGTGCGCATCGCGTACGCGACTTGCGGCTCCGGCCCGCCGCTCATCAAGGCGGCGAACTGGCTCAGTCATCTGGAACTGGACTTCACGAGCCCGGTCTGGAGCCATCTGATGCTCGAGTTGTGCGGCCGCCACACGCTGATTCGCTACGATCAGCGCGGCTGCGGCCTCTCCGACCACGATGTCGCCGACATCTCCTTCGACGCCTGGCTGCGCGATCTCGAAACCGTCGTCGACGCGAGCGGCCTCGAACGCTTTCCGCTGCTCGGGATATCGCAGGGCGCGTCGATCGCCATTGCGTATGCGGTCGCGCATCCGGAGCGCGTCACGCATCTCGTGCTGCACGGCGGCTACGCGCGCGGCCGGCTCAAGCGCACCTGCGATCCGGCGATGCGCGAGGAAGCCGAAATGCTCGTGAAGCTCGCCGAATTGGGCTGGGGCAAGCAGAATCCGGCGTTCCGGCAGTTCTTCACCACGCAATTCATCCCCGGCGGCACGCCCGAGCAGCATCACTGGTTCAACGAGCTCGAGCGCCTCACGACCACGCCGGGCAATGCCGCGCGCATCATGCGCGTTTTCAACGAGATCGACGTGGTCGATCTGCTGCCGCGCGTGCAATGCCCGACGCTCGTGCTGCACGCGAGCGGCGACGCGCGCGTGCCCTTCGACGAAAGCCGCCTGCTCGCCGGGCAGATTCCCGGCGCGCGCTTCGTGCCGCTCGAAAGCGAGAACCATCTCACGCTCGAATTCGACGCCGCCTGGCAACGCTGGCGCGAGGAAGTGCGGGCGTTCCTGCCATCGGCGCACGTGGCCGATCCCGCGTTCTCCGCGCTGACGCCGCGCGAGCGCGATATCGTCGAACTGATCGCGGGCGGGCGCGACAACGCGCAGATCGCCGCGCGCCTCGCGCTGAGCGAGAAGACCGTGCGCAATCACATCACCAGCATTTTCGCGAAGCTCGAAGTCGAAAATCGCGCGCAGGCGATCGTGCTTGCGCGTCGCGCGGGCTTCGACGCGCCCGCCTGATCCCTTCGGGACACACGTCCCCCTTCTTTGCCGCCAAAACACGATGTCCCGGTTCGCGACCGGGACATGCGCCTCATGTGCGAAAGCGCGGCTCTCCCGAGAATGGCTCGCAGAACGGTGACGCGACGAATGAATCTACGCCGACCTGTTCGACGCAGCGCCGCCCGTGCGGCGCACATTTCATCGCAGTCACCGACGCAGAGTCATCCCGGAGTTTCTACATGAGAGCCGTTCAGCAACAGTCCAGCAAGATCAGCACGCAACAACGCTATGCGAAGTGCATCGAAGTGTCCCGCCGCATCCGCTGGGATATCGACCGCGACGTATTGCGCGGCCGTCATTTCGATCCCGCGCACAAGTTCATGCCCGACGGGCTCACCCAGGTGAACCGCCTGCCGTTTCTGGACACACGCGAACGCCGGCTCATGTCGCAGATTCAGGGCCGCACGTACGCCAACATGTTCGGCATGATCGAGCGTTTCGTCGGCGCGAAGATGCTGGAAGTCGGCCGCGATCACGCGCTCGGCGATCAGACCGCGCTCGAAGCGATCGTTCGTTTCACGGATGAAGAGCTGAAGCATCAGGAGCTGTTCCGCCGCGTCGAGGCGCTGGCGGCCGAAGCGCTTCCTTCCGGCTACCGCTTCGTTCCGCAAGCCGACGAAGTCGCCGCGTTCGTGCTCGGCAAGTCCACGTGGTCGATTCTCGCGCTGACATGTTGCGTCGAAATCGTCACGCAGGTGCATTACCGGCAGAGCATGGAAAGCGACGCGACGCTCTCGCCGCTATTCAAGGACATCTTCCTGTTTCACTGGAAGGAGGAGTCGCAGCACGCGATCATCGACGAACTGGAATGGATGCGCGAGGACGCGCGTATTGACGACGACGCGCGCGATGCCGCGATCATCGATCTGATCGATCTGGTCGCTGCGATCGACGGCATGATGCAGGCCCAAGCCGCCGCCGATGCCCACTACTTCGTCACGCTGCTGGACCGCGCGCTGTCAGAAGAGGAAGAGGCGCGCGTACACGCGGGGCTGATCGATGCGTACCGCTGGCAGTACATCATCTCGGGCGTCGATGAAGCGCGCTTCGGCGAGATCCTGACGAGTCTGATCAGCGAGGCGCAGGGCGAGCGCCTCGGAGCCGCGCTCGCGCCGATGCGACGCCGCGCGCTCACAAGCGAGTTCGACGCGCTCGCTTGACGCGTTCAGTCTGAAGCACGAGAGGCCGGGCGGCAGCGCCCGGCCTCTGTCGTTTTTGAAGGCGATTCGTAAGCAAAAAGCGTTTGCTGCTTTGCAAAACGCTGAATTGGCGTGAAAACCTAGTCGTTACTGACGTACTGAAGTGCTTGCCGTTCGGGCAATATATGAGAAATCAGGTAGTCGTCGTTCGCTGTCCCAAACTGATAACTAGATTGGACCATCATGCTCGCCGAACCCTTGCCGCACACATCCGACATCGAAAAATTCGCGGAAGACCACGAGCGCTTCGCGCGACACACGCCATCCGAAATATCCATCGTTCTGCGCAATCTCGTGCAGCGCCGCGACATGCTGACGGTCACGAGCGGCAAAGGGCAGATCGTCACGCAATTGCTGGAAGTCGACGTGCGCGGCGCGCGCATCGTGTTCGACTGGGGCGGCGTGGAGTCGGATAACCGCGCGCTGCTCGAGGCGCGTCAGCTGTATTTCAAGGGCGCGCCGGACGGCGTGCGCGTCGAATTCACGACGCTGGCCGCACGTGCCGTGACCCACGAGGGACGCCAGGCATTCGAGGTCTCCTTTCCCGAGAAGCTCTATCAATTCCAGCGCCGCGAATATTTCCGCGTGCCGACGCCGATTCTCGATCCGTTCTACGCGAAGGGCGCATTCGCCGACGGCGATTCGTTCCGCTACGAAGTGCATGACCTGTCGCTCGGCGGCATCGCGCTGCGCATGGACACGCCGCGTCTCGCGGAAACGGAGCTCGGCACCGTGTTTCACGATGTCGTGCTGCATCTCGGCCCGGGCGCGGCATTGCCCGTCGATCTCGAACTCGTGTCGCCGCGCACCGTGACCACGCCGCGCGGCGATGTGCGCTATGTCGTCGGGTTCCGCTTCGTGCAGCTCTCGGGCGCGGCGGAGAACGTGCTGCAGCGGCTCATCACGCGCATGGAGGCGAAGCGCCGCAGCCTGTCGGCGTGAGCCGCGCGCCGATGCGGGACACGCGTGGAGTAGAATGCGTGCCTCCTTCCACTGCACGACGACGCATGTTTCGCAAGGCCTGGCGCGGAGAAGAACGCTTCTGGAAAGTCTGGTGGCTGTTGGGCGTGCCGATTCACCTTGCATGGTGGTTCGTCTATCTCGACCTCTGGACGAGCGGCGTCGCTCCCGAATCATTTCTGCTGCTCACCGTCTGGTTTTGGCCCGGCATGCTGGGCGTATTCGCCATCTGCTCGGTGCTGTACCTGCTGTGGTGCACGCTTGCGTGGCGCTGCGCGGGCAATGTCGATCGCCGCGTGTGGACCGTCATCGCGCGCGTGTTGATCGGCGTCGGGCTCGGGTCGTTTCTCACCGAATGCGCGCTGATTCTCGCCGCGCCATTCGCCTGAACCGTCGATTGCCGCGCACGCGCTGCGACTTCGCGTGCACAATGTCCGGGCTTGCAGCACGCCCAAGACGAACGGACAACGACGCGCATGCTCAACGAATTCGCCAAGACGGTTCTCGTGATCGTCGCCGGGTTGTTTCCCATCATCAATCCGCCGGCCACCGCGCTCGTCGTGCTGAGCATGCTGCCGCATATCGGCGACGACGATCGCGCCGAACTCGCGCGGCGCATCTGCATCAACAGTTTCGCGATCCTGCTGGCGTCGCTTTCGATCGGCGCATACGTGCTGACGTTCTTCGGCATTTCGATTCCCGTGTTGCGCGTGGCCGGCGGCCTGGTCGTCGCGATGGCGGGCTGGAATCTGCTCCAGGCACCCGATGACGACGACGCCACCGAAACCGCGCCCAAACCGCGAAGCGGCGCATCACTGCGCGCGAAGGCCTTCTATCCGCTGACGCTGCCGATCACCGTCGGGCCGGGCGCGATCGCGGTCGCCATCGCGCTCGGCACCGGCTCGCCGCGTCATGGCCTGCAGCCGGTGCATCTCGCGGGCGTGGCCGTCGCGCTGGCGATCCTGTGCGCGAGCATCTATGTGTGCGTGCGCTTCGCCGGGCATCTCGAACGCCTGCTCGGCACCGCCGGCACGCAGGTCGCGATGCGCCTCTTCGCGTTCGTCATCTTCTGCATCGGTGTGGAGATACTCTGGCTCGGACTGTCGGAGTTGATCGCGTCGATTCATCTCACCATCAAGTAGCGCAATTCCCCGGACAAACCCCAAGCGACGCTCGCGGATGACAGCGCTACCATCTGTCGGCATCGAATGGTAACGCTACCATCAAGGAGACGCCGCTTGACTCTGATTCGCAAGAAGCCGGAAGAACTGCGCAGTCACCGCTGGTACGGCGTGAACGACCTGCGCTCGTTCGGCCATCGCTCGCGCACGGCGCAGATGGGCTATCACGCGTCCGATTACATGGGCAAGCCGGTCATTGCCGTGCTCAACACGTGGAGCGAAATCAATTCGTGCCACACGCACTTCAAGCAGCGCGTCGAGGAAGTGAAGCGCGGCATCTGGCAGGCGGGCGGCTTTCCCGTCGAAATGCCGGTGATGACGCTCGCCGAGCCGTTTCAGAAGCCGACGACCATGCTCTACCGCAATTTCCTCGCGATGGAAGTCGAGGAAGTGCTGCGCTCGTATCCGTTCGATGGCTGCGTGCTGATGGGCGGCTGCGACAAGACCACGCCCGGCCTTCTGATGGGCGCGATCAGCATGAACCTGCCCGCGATCTATCTGCCCGCCGGCCCGATGCTGCGCGGCGACTGGAACGGCCGCACGCTCGGCAGCGGCTCCGATACGTGGAAGTACTGGGCCGAACTGCGCGCGGGCAAGATCACCGAGGACGAGTGGAAGGGCGTGGAAAGCGGCATCGCGCGCTCGCCGGGCCATTGCATGACGATGGGCACCGCATCGACGATGACGAGCGCCGCCGAAGCGCTCGGCATGACGCTGCCGGGCTTCGCGTCGATTCCCGCGGTGGATTCGCGGCACGCGCAGCACGCGTCGCTGACGGGACAGCGCATCGTCGAAATGGTGTGGACGGACCTGAAGCCATCCGACATTCTCACGCCGAAATCCTTCGACAACGCGGTGACGACCGTGCTCGCGCTGTCCGGCTCGACCAACGCGATCGTGCATCTCGTGGCGGTCGCGCGGCGCGCGGGCGTGCCGCTCACGACCGCGCGCTTCGATGCGCTCGCGCGCGTGACGCCCGTGCTCGGCAACATCCGTCCGGCGGGCAAGTATCTGATGGAAGACTTTTTCTACGCGGGCGGTTTGCGCGCGCTGCTCGCGGAGTTGGGCGATCTGATCGATGACTCGCAATTGACCGTCAATGGCGCGACGCTCGGCGAGAACATCGCGGGCGCGGAAATTTTCAACGACGACGTGATTCGCCGCCGCGCCAATCCGCTGGTGCCGAACGACGGCCTCGCCGTGCTCACGGGCAACCTCGCGCCGGACGGCGCCGTGATCAAGCCGGCGGCGATGGAAGCGCATCTGCTCAAGCATCGCGGGCCGGCGGTCGTGTTCAGCGATTACGCCGACATGGCCGCGCGCATCGACGACGAAGCGCTCGACGTCACCGCCGATTCGGTGATCGTGCTTCAGCACGCGGGCCCAGTCGGCGCGCCGGGCATGCCGGAGTGGGGCCAGTTGCCGATTCCGCAGAAGCTTTTGAAAGAGGGCGTGCGCGATATGGTCCGCATCTCCGATGCGCGCATGAGCGGCACGAGCTACGGCGCGTGCGTGTTGCATGTGGCGCCGGAATCGTTCGTCGGCGGGCCGCTCGCGTTGGTGAAAGACGGCGATATCGTCGAGCTGGACGTGCCCGCGCGCCGCCTGCATCTCGACATCACCGATGACGAACTCGCCGCGCGCAGGGCCGCATGGAAAGCGCCGAAGCGCCCGTTCGAGCGTGGCTTCGGCGTCATGCATCAACTGCATGTGACGCAGGCCGACAAGGGCTGCGATTTCGATTTCCTCGAAGAAAAGACCGCGACCGGCGGCGAGCCCGACATTCACTGAGACGCGCAAGATCATGACGACACAAGACATCGCCATTTCCGACGAAACGATCGAGCTGCTGCGCCATGTCAGCACCGCGACGCTCACGACGCAACTCTTCAAGCGCGGCCTGCGCAACGTGTTCCTGCAAGGCGTCGCGCCGCTCGTGAAGCCCGCGAAAGGCGCGCCGAACATGGTCGGGCCGGCGTTCACGCTGCGCAATATTCCGGCGCGCGAGGATATCGATCACGTCGGCGTGTTTCAGGATCCGGATCATCCGCAGCGCAAGGCCGTCGAGAGCGCGCCGCCGGGCAGCGTGCTCGTGCAGGATTGCCGGGGCGATCGCAGCGTCGCGTCGACGGGTTCGATCCTCACGACGCGTCTCAAGATTCGCGGCGTCGCGGGCATGGTGTCGGACGGCTGCGTGCGCGATTCGGGCACGATCGGCGATATCGGCCTGCCGATTTTCTGCGCGGGCGCGAGCGCGCCGCTCAATCTCGCGAAGCATCACGCGGTTGACATGAACGTGCCGATCGCATGCGGCGGCGTGGCGGTGTATCCGGGCGATATCGTCGTCGGCGATGTGGATGGCGTCGTGATCGTGCCGCGCTACATGGCCGGGGAAGTCGCGCAGGACGCGACCGAGCAGGAAGTCATGGAGGAATTTCTGTCGTCGCGCGTGGAAGGCGGCGCGATGCTGCGCGGCACGTATCCGCCGAACGAGGAAACGCTCGCGGCGTACAAGGAATGGCGCAAGCAGCGCTGAGCGAGGAGACGCCGTGAATACGCTTTCCCCAACGCACGCCAGTGTCGATGAGCAGCGCCTCATCAATCGCCTCGCATGGCGGCTGATGCCGCTCGTCGGCCTGCTGTATCTCGTCGCGTATATCGACCGCTCGAACATCGGCTTCGCCAAGCTGCAGATGCTCGGCAGTCTCGGCATGTCGGAAGTCGCGTACGGGCTCGGCGCGTCGCTGTTTTTCATCGGCTATCTGATCTTCGAGATTCCGAGCAACGTGATGCTGCACAAGTACGGCGCGCCGCGCTGGATCGCGCGCATCATGCTCACGTGGGGCATCGTCACCATTCTTCTCGCATTCACGAAGAACGCGACGATGTTCTACGTGCTGCGCTTTCTGCTCGGCGCGTCCGAGGCGGGGCTTTATCCCGGCGTGATCTATTACCTGACGCTGTGGTTTCCGCAGCGGCATCGCGTGCGGATGCTCGGGTACTTCACGCTCGGCAGCAGCATCGGCAACATGGTCGGCGCGCCGATCTGCGGTTATCTGCTCGACAAGAACTGGTTCGATCTTCAGGGCTGGCAGCTCGTGTTCATCGTGACGGGCCTGCCTTCGGTCCTGCTGACCGTGGTCGTGCTTTTATGGCTGCCGGCATCGCCGCTGAAGGCCGCGTTCCTTTCCGATGACGAAAAAAAGTGGCTCGGCGATACGCTCGAAACCGAGCGCCTTCAGGCTGCGAAAGTCGAGAAGAGCGGCTCGCATGTGCTGCGCGTGCTCGCGGAACCGCGCGTGATCGGCATGGCGCTCTACTACATGATGCTGTCGATGTCGGTGTACGGCGTGAGCTACTGGCTGCCGACGCTCGTGAAGGGCTTCGGCGTGACGAACACGGTCAACGGTCTGCTGAACATCGTGCCGTGGCTCGCCGCGACGATCGTGCTTGCCTGGCTCCCGTCGAAGCTGCGCAAGGGCAATCGCACGACAGCCGCGATGCTGGCGGCCGCGCTGATCGGCGTCGTGTTCTTTCTCGGCAGCGTCTTTTTGCCGACCAATACATTGCGCTTCGTTGCGCTGTGTCTGGGCGCGCCGTGCATGTATCTGCTGCTGCCGTGCTTCTGGACGATACCGCCCAGGTTTCTCACCGGCGCGCGCGCGGCGGCGGGCATTGCGGCGATCAATTCGCTCGGCAATGTCGGCGGATTCATCGCGCAGAATCTCGTGCCCTGGGTTCGACAGACGAGCGGTTCCGTCAAGGCGCCGATGCTCATTCCCGCCGCCTGCCTGCTGATCTTTGCCGTCGTGACGATGATTCTGATGCGGCGCGAGGCGGCTGCGCGAGCCGATGTCGCGGCGCTCGAGTCGCGAGCCTAGCATCATGGCGGCGTCGAAATCCGTCGATCCGGCACCCACGCGCCGCGCGCGCTCGGGCGCCAAAGGCGTGCGAATCACCGACGTCGCGGCCATCGCAGGCGTTTCGCCCATCACGGTCTCGCGCGTGTTCAACGCGCCCGACACCGTCGCGCCCGAAACGCTCGCCCGCGTGCGCCACGCCGTCGCGGAACTGGGCTACGTGCCGAACCGGCTGGCGGGCGGGTTGTCGTCGGCGAAATCGCGGCTGATCGCGGCGATTGTGCCGACCGTCGCGCATTCGCTCTTCTCCGAAACCGTGCAGGTTTTCAGCGATACGATGTCGCGCGCCGGCTATCAGGTGCTGCTCGGCCTGTCCGGCTACAGCGACGAAGACGAAGCCCCGTTGCTCGACGCCGTGCTGAGCCGCCGCCCCGAAGGCGTGTTCCTCACAGGCGTCGCGCACACGCCGACGCTGCGAGAGCGCCTGCGCAAGATCGGCATTCCGATCGTCGAGACGTGGGACATGAGCGACGATCCCATCGACATGCTCGTCGGCTTTTCGCATTACCGCATCGGCGTGATGGTGGCCGAGCGCTTTCTCGCGCGCGGCACGCGCCGCCCCGCGCTCGTATCCGCGAACGACCAGCGTGCGCTCGCGCGGCGGCGCGGCTTCGTGGAGACGCTCGCGAAGCACGGCGTGAACGATGTCACCGAAATGCTGATGCCGCCGCCCAGTTCGATCGCGCTCGGCAAGGAAGGCTTGCGGCGCGTGCTCGACATGCGCGCGGGCGTCGATGCGATCTTCTGCAGTTCCGATCTGCTCGCACTCGGCGTCGTGTCCGAGGCGCGCCGGCTCGCGATCGACATTCCCGGGCGCATCGCCGTGTGCGGCTTCGGCGATCTCGAATTCACCGCCGACGCCATCCCCGCGCTCACGACCGTGCGCGTGGACGGCAAGCGCATCGGCGCGACGGCGGCGCGCTGCCTCATCGACAGGCTCGGCGGCGCGACGGAAAAAACCCTCGTCGACGTGGGCTTCGAACTGGTCGAGCGCGAGACGCTTTGACTAAGGCAGAAGATTCCACTTGATGATCGCGCGCACGTCGCGCTCGAAGCCGAGCACGCTCATCGCGGCGGTGTCCATCGCGAGATGCGCGCCGAGCGCAGGCGAGCCCGTCGCCCATTGCGCGCCGAACACGCGCGAGAAATGCGCATGCGAAAAGAGCGCGATGCTCGTCGCGTTCGTGGCGAGCAGCTTGTCGATGAGCGCCTGCGCGCGCCTGCCGACATCGGCGAGATTCTCGCCTTCGGGAATCGGCGACGTCCATACCGACCAGTCCGGCACTTCCTCGCGAATATCCTGCGTTTTACGGCCTTCGTAGATGCCGTAATTCCACTCGTGCAGTTCCGGCTCGACCTGCGCATGTTCGGAGAGACCCGCGAGGCGGCAGGTTTCGATCGCGCGGTTCATCGGGCTCGTCAGCACGAGGTCGAAAGATTGCGACGCGAGCACCGGCGCGAGCGCGGTCGCCTGCTTGCGGCCTTCGCCGGTGAGCGGGATGTCGGTCGTGCCGGTGTGCTGGCCCGACTTGCTCCATTCGGTTTCGCCATGCCGGATCAGCCAGATATGGACGCCGCCTTTCATGTTCATGTCGTTCACCCGGTGTCTGAGGAATGCGGTTGCGCGCCCGCGCGTCAGAGCCTCGAATTCTGCGCCGATCGCCGAAGTCGCGCCAGGAAGCTGCCGTTCAGTCCAGCTCGCCGGTCGCGAACGCCTTCAGCAGATGATGCGCGATCGCGAACGGCTTCGGCGCCGACAGTTCCTGTTCGTGCGTGCCGTCGAGCATCGCTGCGACTTCGCGGCGCGTGAACCAGCGCGCGTCTTCGAGTTCGTTCTTGTCGACGGTAAGTTCGGTCGTGGCCGCGCGCGCGAAACAGCCGATCATCAGCGACGATGGAAACGGCCACGGCTGCGACGCGTAATAGCGCACGTCCGTGCAGCGGATGCCCGCTTCCTCCAGCACCTCGCGATACACCGCGTGCTCGAAGGTTTCGCCCGGCTCGATGAAGCCCGCCAGCGCCGAATACATGCCCGGCACGAATTGCGGCTGACGGCCGAGCAGACACCGCTCGCCATCGGTGACGAGCATGATCACGACCGGATCGACGCGCGGAAAATGCTGCGCCTTGCAATTCGGGCAGATGCGCCGCCAGCCCGCGCCGGCGGAATCGGTCGGCTGGCCGCAGTTCGCGCAGAAGCGGTGACGGCGATGCCAGTCGAGCATCGAGCGCGCTTCGCCGAGCGCGCTGACGAGCGGCGGCGGCACAAGTCCTTGCATCGCGATGGGGCGAAGCTCGATCGCTTCGACTTCGCGCAGGCTTTCCGGGTTATCGTCGAAAGAGGATGCGAAGAGCGCGCGCTCGTCGGCGTCGCGGCCGAGAAACACCGTTTGCAAGGGCGCGCCGTGCGCCGCCGCTTCGTGCCTGCTGAACAGCGGATCGTGCCCGTCGGCGCGTTTAAAGAGCGGCACGTTGTTCACGAACAGCAGAAAGCGCGTGGACGGATCGTCGCGCAGGCTGGCGACGAACGTATCGTCGTCGCGCTTTTCCGACACGCGATCGAGCGGATCGAGCGTAAAACCGATGGCATGAGGCGGCGTGGGCATAGTATTTTTCGTGTGTGGCGGCGCGTGCCGGGCGAATGCCGGAATGCGCGTCGCGTGACGGGAAGGTGCAAGGCCAATCGGGAATCGTAGCGAAGTTGGCGCGTCCTTGCAGGGCGACGCCCGGAGACGTCGATGATCACGCTCTATTCGTATCCTCAGTTGTTCGGCCTCGAAGACAACAATCCGTTCGGATTGAAAGTGTTCGCGTTTCTGAAGCTCGCGGGTCTGCCGTTCGAGCATCGTCATGTGCTCGACACGAGCGCCGCGCCGCGCGGCCAGCTTCCGTATCTCGTCGATGACGATGAAACCATTGGCGACAGCGACGCGATCATCGCGCATCTGAAGCGCAAATACGCGCTGACGCTCGACGACGCGCTCACCGGCGCGCAACGCGATCTCGATCTGCTGATCCGCCGCACGCTCGACGATCTCTACTGGGTGATGTCGTATTCGCGCTGGCGCGACGACCGCTACTGGCCGCAGTTCCGCGACGCGCTGATGCGGCAGCATCCGGATATCGGCGGGGAAGCGCTGGAGGGCGCGCGCAAATACAACTTCGAGCGCTATCGGTATCAGGGTATCGGGCGATACGAGCCGGACGACGCGTATGCGCGCGGCATCGCGAGTCTTCAGGCGCTGGCGAATCTGCTGGGCGACAAGCCGTTCATGTTCGGCGATGCGCCCGCGAGCATCGATTGCGCGTTGTACGGGTTCGTCGCGAGTATCTGGTTTTACGACATCGATACGCCGCTCAAGCGGTTCGTGGCCACGCAGGGCAATCTGGTCGCGCATTGCGGCGCGATGCGCGAGCGCATGGGGCAAAGCGCGGCGCCTTGAGTGTCACTCCGGCGCCGTCTCCACCTCCTTGCCCGCCCAGCTGATGCTCGACACGCCGCGCTCCATGCTCATGCGGCTCGCCATGCGTTCGAGCTTCGCCTGATCTTTCGGATGCATGCGCACGGTCGCCGTGACCTTGATGCGCGGCGGCTCGCTGTCGACGTCCTCGCTGGTGAGGCTCTGAAACGACAGCGGCTGCGCGTCCATCGCGTTCGAAAGCAGCGTGCGGATGTGAATCTCGTCCTCCTGCCGTCCGATCACGGTCAGCACGTATTCACGCACGATGTCCGCGCTCGATACGGGCGTCGCGTTGATCGCGCGGCTCACTTCGCGCAGGAGCGTGTTGGTCGCGAGCACGACGCCCGTGCCTGCGATCGCCGGGCCGTAATGCCCGGTGCCGCACAGCACGCCGACGGCCGCCGAGCACCACAGCGTCGCCGCCGTGTTGATGCCCTGAATCGAGCCCTTGTCGCGCATGATCACGCCGCCGCCCAGGAAGCCGACGCCGGACACGACATACGCGGCGATCTGCGTGACGCCCGCGACGCCGTTGCCCGTCAGCATGCCGAGCGTGACGAAGAGGCACGCGCCGCTCGCGACGAGCGTGATCGTGCGCAATCCCGCCGTGCGCTGGCGCAACTGCCGTTCGAGACCAATGGCGACGCCGCACGCGAACGCGGCGAAGAGACGTAATGCGAAATCGACGCTCATCGGCTGAAGGCGATGCCTTTTCTGGACATAAACCAAAAAGCATCTCACCGGCGGATGTCGCTGGTGTGAAAGCGGGATCGAATGCCGCGCGTCAGGGGACCGCAACAAACTGTCGGACGCTCACGCGCACGCGGTCATAATCGGGCGATGCATCGAACGAGATCGTGGAAGCGGCGGCATTGCAGCAGTTCGCGATACGCGGCGAGACGATCTTCTCCGCGCCGGAAAGCACGCGCTCGCACACGCGTTCGAACGCGCGCGCTTCTTCGCGCGGACTCACGAGGCCCGACGCGCCCGCATGCTGCATGGCGAAGAGCGTGTGCGCGTCGGTTTCTTCGGTGAAGATGACCACGGGCGTCTCCCGGAACGATCGGCGCAATTCGCGCAGAAGCGCGAAATCGTCCGCACGGGAACCTTCCAGACCGCAGCCCAGAACGATCACGTCGTAGCTGGCGGCCGTGAGCCTCGCGAGCAGTTGATCGGCGTTTCTGACGCATGCCGTCACCCGAAACCGCTCGTGTGCCTCGAACCAGCTTTGCAGCCCATATAGAACGACGGGGCGATCGTCTGCAACGACGATACTAATTTTGTCTTTGCGCTTCATTCTCTTCGGCCGGCTCGACGGACAATGGATCCGTTTGCCGTGCTTCGGTTGCTGGGAGGCGCGCACGTTAGCAAATCGTCAACTGTCACGCTGCGCCGCACAACAAAATATATCGATTCGTTGTCGATTGGCCGCGTCCTCGCTCGTCGTTCAGGTATCCGGCGCTGCAATCGTCGTCTGCGCATCGCGCCGCATTCCGAACTGCTCGACGACCTGGAGGCTGTCAGATGAGCTTGCAACTCTACGCACACCCGTTTTCCTCTTATTGCCAGAAGGTTTTGGTCGCGCTGTATGAGAACGGCACGCCTTTCGAATGGCGCGCGCTCACGCCCGAAACGCCGCAATCGATGGCCGAACTCGCCGAAATCTGGCCGATGAAGCGCTTTCCCGTGCTCGTCGATGACGGCCGGCCGGTGATCGAATCGACGGTGATCATCGAACATTTGGGGCTGTTTCATCCTGGCCCGGTGCGCCTCATTCCCGACGATCCGCGCGCCGCGCTCGAAACGCGCTGGATGGATCGCTTCTTCGACAACTATCTGTCGACGCCGCAGCAGAAGATCGTGTTCGACGCGATGCGCGATCCGAACGAACGCGATGCGCGCGGCGTCGCCGATGCCCGCGCGATGCTCGATACGTCCTACGCCTTTCTCGATCGCAAGATGGCCACGCGCGAATGGGCCGCGGGCGACGCCTTCAGCCTCGCCGATTGCGGCGCCGCGCCGTTCCTGTTTTATGCGGACTGGTGTCATCGCATCGGTGACGCTTATCCGAACGTGATCGCGTATCGCAAGCGCCTGCTCGCGCGGCCGTCTTTCGCACGCGCGGTCGATGAGGCGCGGCCATATCGGGCGCTGTTTCCGCTCGGCGCGCCGGACCGCGATTGAGCTACCTGAGCCAAAGGAGATCGGACATGAGCACGACCACGAACTACGTTCCCGCCGATGAACTCGCGAAGCGCGCGACGATGAGGTTTCCCAACGAAAGCGCCGAATATCGGCAGGCGCGTACCGCGTTGCTCGCGGAGGAAATCGAATTGCGCCGGCATATCGAGCGCGTCGCGCAGACGCGTCGCGCGCTGCCGCCCGGCGGCGAAGTGAAGGGCGATTATCGATTCGAAGGCGAGCGCGGCGCGGTCGATTTCGCGGGTCTTTTCGGCGACAAGGACACCCTCGTCACCTATAGCTACATGTTCGGGCCGCAGCGCGAACGGCCGTGCCCGATGTGCACGTCGCTCTTGTCGGCGTGGGAAGGCGAGGCGCGCGACATCGAGCAGCGCGTGGCGCTCGCGGTGATCGCGCGCTCGCCGCTCGCGAAGCTTCTGGCATTCAAGACGGAGCGCGGCTGGCGCGATCTCAGGCTCTTTTCCGACACGAATGGAGAGTTCAGCCGCGACTATCACGCGATATCGAAGGAAGGCGGCGACGATCCCGCGCTCAACGTTTTCACGCGGCGCGACGGCGTGATCCGGCATTTCTGGAGCGGCGAGATGGATTTCGGTACGGCCGATCCCGGTGAAGACCCGCGCGGCGCGCCCGATCTGATGCCGCTCTGGACCGTGCTCGACATGACGCCCGAAGGGCGGGGGACGGACTGGTATCCGAAGCTGGATTACGGGCCGAGAGGTTAGGCGAAGTCAGCGCGACGAAAGCGGAAGTGTCGTCTGTAAAGATGAGTCATATCTTCGCCGCACAGGTCAACTTCGAACCGAGGCAGACGTTGTGTGCGAGTCGATGGAATGCGTCGGCATTTCATGGAGAGACTCGCTTATGCAGGACAACGGACCCATCATCCAATGGCAGGCGGCCGGCGTGGCCGCCATCGCGGCTTCCGGCGCGTGCGCGACGCTCGGCGGATGCGCCGTTCATCCGCACGACGCGCCGAAGGAAGCGGGCACGCCGTCGGTGCTGACCGAAGGCGCGCGCATCGCCGATTCGATGCGCACTCACGAACGTCGCTCCCTCGATGCCCAGCCGCTCGACTACCGCGACGCCACGACGAAGACCGTTCCGAAGATTGGCTGGGCGTCGTATTACAGCAAGAAATTTCAGGGGCGCAGAACGGCCAGCGGTGAACGCTACGACATGCACGCGTTCACGGCGGCGCATCGCACTTTGCCGCTCGGCTCGTATGTGCGCGTCAGCAATCTCGCGAAGACGAGGTCGGTCGTCGTGCGCATCAACGATCGCGGTCCGTTCACGAAGGGCCGCATGATCGATGTGTCGTTCGCGGCGGCCGTCGAACTCGGTCTGCAACGATCGGGAAGCGCCCAGGTGATCCTCGAACCGGTCGATCGACCCATCGCGCTCGCGTCGACGTCGCGCGCGCCCGAACGCATCATGCTGCGCATCGCGCCTCATCCGCGACACCACAAGAAGCACGCGCATCGTCATTGACTCTGGACGGATACAATGCTGCGGCGCGCGATCATCGCGCCTCAAGCCGAAGCCATCCTTCAAGTCATGAACAATTCGCCCCGGGCCTTTTTGCTGGGCCCGCTTCTCAAGCGCGTGTCGCGGTCGTTCTACCTCACGCTGCGCATTCTGCCGACGGGCATGCGCGATCCCATCGGGCTTGCGTATCTGCTGGCGCGCGCCGCCGATACGATCGCGGATACATCGCTGATCTCACCGCAACGTCGTCTGGAACTATTGCTTTCGCTGCGCGCGCAAATCAACGGCGCACCCGACGACGGCGCGCTCGCGCGCATCGCGGGTGAAGTCGCGGGGCAGCAGGCGCAGCCCGACGAGCGCGCGTTGCTCGAAAGCCTGCGCGACGCTCTCGCGATCCTGCCGCAACTGGGTGCGCAGGATCAGGCCGCGGTTCGCGATATCGTCACGACGCTCAGCACCGGCATGGAGTTCGATCTGCGCACGTTCCCCGACGAGACATCGGGCGAGATCGTCGCACTGAAGGAATTCGAAGAGCTGGACCGCTACACGTATCTCGTCGCGGGCTGCGTCGGCGAGTTCTGGACGAAGATGACGTACGCGCATATGCCCGGCACGCTCAAGGCTGCGCCCGATACGATGCTCGCGCTCGGCGTGCGCTTCGGCAAGGCGCTGCAGATGACCAACGTGCTGCGCGATTGCGCGCGCGATCTGCGCATCGGCCGCTGCTATCTGCCCGAATCGATGCTCGCGCGTCACGGTCTCACGCCGCAGGATCTGTTGCGGCCGGAATCGTCGGCGCGCGCGCGGCCCGTGCTCTTCGAATTGCTGCGCACGTCGCTCGCGCTGTTTCGCGATGCGGTCGATTACACGCTCGCGATTCCATCGGGCGCCATCCGTCTGCGGCTCGCCTGTCTCTGGCCGATCATGATCGGCCTCGACACGCTCGTGCTGCTCGCGCGCAACGATGCATGGCTCGATCCCGACAAAATCTCGAAGGTCCGGCGCAACGACGTGTATCGGATCATGGCTGCATCGTTGCCGATGGTCGCATCGAACGGCATGCTGCGCGCGTGGACCTCGCGCCGCATCCGCGCGATCGAGGCGGAAATCAGCGCCGCAATTCGGCCATGATGCGCTCGGCGAGAAAGTCGCAAGGCGGCCGTTTCGACGCCGCGCTGCGCGCGAGCACCACTTCGAGCGTGCCGATATCCGGCAGACCTTGCGCCGGCCCGAGCAGCGTGAAGTGCGACGGCACCGCGCATTTTGCGAGCGGCGTCACGGCGAGGCCCGCTTCGGCCATCGTCAAGAGACCGAGCAGGCTCGGGCTTTCATACGACGTGCGATAGCCGATACGCGCGCGTTCGAGACTCCGGATCGCGTTCTCGCGAGCGACGCTGCCCGGCAGAAACACCGCGATCGGCAAGGGCCGCTCCTTCCAGATTTCGGTTTCGCCGGGCGCGGCGGCCCAGACCATCGGCTCATGGCGCAGAAATTCGCCGGATAAGCCCTTCACGCGCGTCGCGCAGACGAGATCGACCGAGCCGTCCTTCACCATCGGCGCGAGCGCGAGGCTCGGCAGGCCGACCACCTGAATCTCGACCTTCGGATATGTCGCCGAAAATTTCTTGAGGATCGGCGGAAACAGCGACGACGCGTAATCGTCCGGCACGCCGATCACCACGCGCCCCGTCACATCCGGCCGCACGACCGCCGCCCACGCCTCGTCGCGCAGCGCGATCATGCGGCGCGCGTAGGTGAGCAGCACCTCGCCGTCCTGCGTCGGCACCACGCTGCGCGGCTTGCGCACGAAAAGCGGCTTGCCGAGCGCGGTTTCCAGCGTCTTGATCTGCATGCTCACCGCCGATTGCGAGCGATGCACCAGCTCCGCCGCGCGGCTGATGTTGCCCGTATCCGCAACGGCGACGATCATCGAGAGGACATCCAGATCCAGCGCTTTCATGGGTGAACGACCGTTTGGTATCAGAAAATCTGAACGATTCTATCAAAATTATGCGTTTTTCTTTTGCTTCGGCGCGGCGCATAGTCGCATCCAAGGAGCTTATTCATGAACGCGCGAACCGATCTTTCCGTCCTCACCGCCGTGCAAGGCTTGCCCGAACCGTCGTTCGCCACGACGGCGTCGGGGGTTTCGGTGCCGTATATCGAGTGCGGCGAGGGCGAGCCGCTCGTGTTCGTGCATGGGTCGCTGTGCGACTACCGCTACTGGAACGCGCAGATTCTGCCGCTTGCGAAGCAGTTTCGTTGCATCGCGCCGAGCCTTTCGCATTACTGGCCCGCCGTCGATGCCTTCGTGCAAGGCGAATTCGGCTGGGAAACGCACGTCGCGGAAACGGCCGAGTTCATCGTATCGCTCGATCTCGCGCCGGTGCATCTCGTCGGGCATTCGCGCGGCGGCTGTATCGCGTTTCATCTGGCGCGCGAGTATCCGCGGCTCGTGAAGACGCTCACGCTCGCCGATCCGGGCGGCCCGCTGCAAACGACGCCGCAGCCCGTGCCCGCCACGCTGCCGCCCGCGACCAACGCATTGCGCGCACGCGTGGCCGAACTGATCGAACAGGGCGAGTTCGATCGTGGGCTGGAACTGTTCGTGGATTCGGTCAGCATGCCGGGCTTCTGGAAGAAGAGCACGGAGAGCTTCCGTCGCATGGCGCTCGACAACGCGCTCACGCTGCCCAGGCAATTCCGCGATCCCTTGCCCGCCTACACGCGCGAGGCGGCGCGCGACATCAAGTGCCGCACGCTGCTCATCGACGGGCAGAAGAGTCCGCGCATGTTCCGCAACAACGTCGAGAAGCTGGAGGAGTGGATCGAGTTCGCCGAGCGTCAGACGATCGCGGGCGCATCGCACGGGATGAACGCCGCCAGCCCCGGCGCGTTCAATCGCGCGGTGCTGGCGTTCGCCGGCGCGTGGTGAAGCGAACGCGGCTTATTGCAGCTTCCAGATATTCGCCGCGATCGTGCCCTGGTCGTTGAACACGTTGAGGATGTCGGGCACGTTGGCGATCGGCACGTTGTTCACCATCAGCGCAAACGCGAGGCGCCGTCCGCTCTTCGCGTCGATATAGCCCGCAAGCGCCTGCCCCTTGAGCGTCGTTTGCACCTGACCGTTCGGCAGTTCGGTGCCGGTCGCGTAAGTGCCCGTTTTCGCGTAGACCTTGCCTTTCGCGCCCGCGAGCGTCGGATCGTTTTCGAAGTCGGTCGTACTCGCGAGCGAGCCGTCGACGCCGAGAAACGGCATCGAATCCACATACGCCGGGAAGGCCGGACGGCCGTTCATCGCGCGCAGCATCGCGATGACCGCGAGCGGCGTCGCCGTGGTTTCGCCACCGCCGCTGCCGTCGATGAAATGCGTCTGGGTCATCGGCACACTGAACGGCGCGGCCGACAGCTTCGCGCTCTCCGCGGCGAGCGCCGCGTTCAGCGTGGTCGAGCCGTTGTTCGCGACGCCGAACAGCATCAGGCTCGTGTCCGCGCCGATGTTGTAGCTGACCTTCAAAATCCACTTCGAATATTCGCCGTACGGTTGCGACGTGAGTTGCGCGACGCGCGTATCGGCGGAGTACGAGTTCTTCGCGGGCAGCAGTTGCACCGGGTTGTTCTCGACGGCCGTTGCCGTCACCGTGACGCCCGCGCGCGCGAGCGCCTCGATGAGCACCGTGCGCGCATAGTTCGACGGCTGCGTGACGCGAAACGTGCGGATCACCGGGAAGCTGGGGACGATCGGCGGCACGTAATCCGCCGGAATCGAGCCGCTCAGCACGCCGCCGCAGGGCAGCGTGCCGAAGCAGGTCGGGTCGGTTGGCGTGACGGTGATCGTCGCGGGCGTGCCCGCCGCGCCCGTCGTCAGCGTGGACTGAACGGTGAACGCCGATGACTTCGGCCGGTAATCCACCGGCGACGCCGAACCCGCGCTGCCCTGACCGATGATCGTGTCGACCACATCGTCGTTCACAAAGATCGGCCGCAGGTCGAATTCGTCGCGGAAATCGAAGGGATCGAAAAGGCGATCGTCGATCACGACCTCGCCGTTGATCTTCTTGATGCCCGCCGCCGCCACCTGCGCCGCGAGCGAGTTGTAGCCCGCGAGCGGATCGGGCGCGGTGATCTGCGCGTTGCCCAGACTGTTCGCCTCGTTGTGGTCGAAGTTCGTCCAGGCAAGCGTGCCGTCGGGATTCGTGCGGCCGCCCATCGCGAGATCGCCGCTCGCGACGAGCACGAGATTGCCGTTGAGCGTGCCGGTCGCATCCACGGTGCCGAGTCGATATACCGGCGTCTGGAACTGATGATCCGCGCCGTACTGATCGAGCGCCGCGCCGAGCGAAAACACCTTGCGCACCGATGCGACATACACCTGTGCGTTCGAATTCATGTCGTAGATGAGATCGCCCGAGTTCAGGTCGACGACGCGCAGCGCCCACGTCGAGCCCTGATACATGGGCTTCTTCATGATCTGGGTGATGGCGTCGGGGACGGACGTATTGTTCGAATCCGACCCGCCGCACGCGGCGACGGATGCGGCGAGCGCGCACGAGAGCGCGAGAGCGGCAACACGTGCCGGACTTCCTGAAAGCGGGTACATGACGCGGCTCCGATAAAGGCACATCGCGCTCCACCTGGAGCGAACATCCAATACGTCGGGACTGCTTCACAGCGCAGACAGGAGATGTCGGCGGCCGTCCACCATTCTTCAAAGCGGCGGCTGAGTGAATTAAATACCTTGCGTGGGGCTTGTCAAGCGAGGACTATCGCGAATCCAGTGCTTTAGGCAAGCGCTTTTTGTACGATTTCATGCGCGCTTTTGATCTGCTTGTTGTGACGCGACAACGGAAAAACGTTTGGCGCGGGCTAACATCTTCGGCACCTCATCGCGAAGAAGAGGACATCCGTGAGCATGGGCCAAGACGATCTCGATGCATGGAAACGCCGGCGCACGCTCGAGCTGGCGTTCGAACTGGCCGATAGCGGCCGCCATGAGGACTTCACCGACATCGCTTATGCGTTGCAGTTCGAGCGCGGCATGGCGACCGCGCAAGCGCTCATCGACGACCCCGAGATGCGCCGCGTGCTCAATCAGCGTTGCGCCGATGCGCGTGAAAAGCACGTTCCGCTTCCCGAGCCCGACGTGATCGAAGCCGAACCTTCGCCGGTCGGCGAAGCGATAGCGGAATCATCGAACGATCATGCGCAAATGCCGCAGCCCGAAGACTTCGCACGCGCGCCATCGGTTCTTCGCCGCGCCCTGAACTTTATCTGGCGATCCGGCAACGCGGGCGATCTCAATTCCGCCGCTTCCTGATCTTTTCTATCGCAGGCCGTGCGTCAACGCACGGCCCGAACCCATTCGCGCCCCCTTTGCGCACGAATGGCGGATTTGCACGACTTGAGCGCCCGCCAAAACCATTACACTTGAGGAAGCTGAACCATAAGCCCGGACTATGCATGCGCGCAGGTCCGGAGTTTGAACTTCGAGGAGGAAATGTTCGTGGCTAACGAAAAGATGCTCGCGCAAATGGCTGAGAAGGATGGTTTCATTGCTGCTCTGGATCAGAGCGGTGGTTCGACGCCCGGCGCGCTAAGGCAATACGGAATTCCGGATGACGCCTACAACGGCGACGCCGAAATGTTCAAGCTGATGCATGAAATGCGCGTGCGCATCATGACCGCGCCTTCGTTCACGGGAGACAAGGTGATCGGTGCAATTCTATTCGAGCGCACTATGGACGGCGAAGCGGAAGGCAAACCGGTCCCCACGTTCCTGTGGGAAGACCGTGGCATCGTGCCGTTCCTGAAGGTCGACAAGGGCCTCGAAACGGAAGCCGATGGCGTGCAGGTGATGAAGCCGATCTCCGGCCTCGACGATCTGCTCGCGCGCGCCGTGAAGCTCGGCGTGTTCGGCACGAAGATGCGCTCGGTGATTCATCAGGCCGATGAAAAGGGCATCGCGGCGGTGGCGAAGCAGCAGTTCGAAGTGGGCGCGCAGATCATCAAGCATGGCCTCGTGCCGATTCTCGAACCTGAAGTCTCGATCAAGAGCCCGGACAAGAAGGGCGCGGAAAAAATTCTGCGCGACGAATTGCTCAAGGGCCTCGACGCGCTGCCGGAATCGAGCAAGGTGATGATCAAGCTGACCATCCCCGACGAGGCGGATTTCTATCGTCCGCTGATCGAGCATCCGCGTGTCGTGCGTGTCGTCGCGCTGTCGGGCGGCTATACGCGCAGCGACGCGTGCAAGAAGCTGGAGCAGAACCACGGCATGATCGCGAGCTTCTCGCGCGCGCTCATCAACGAGCTGAAGAAGTCGATGAGCGACAGCGAGTTCGACAAGACGCTCGAACAGTCGATCGACGAAATCTACAACGCGTCCGTCAAGAAGGCCTGATTCTTCGGCGCTTATCCGCGTTCGGTTGGCGGCGGCGTTTGCACGACAGGCGCCGCCGCCCGAAAGAGATCCTCGCGCGTGCCGCTTTTCGGCGGATAGATGCGCTCGCCGTTGATCGTGCGCTTGGTCGCCTTCGCCGTCTCGCCTTCGGCGACGAGCTTCCTGTCCCATCCTTCCGTGTACACCGCGCCCCACGGCCCGAGATCGCAGATGGTCGTGTACCAGTCGATCGATAGCGGCAGCATCTCCATTCCGAAGAGATCGCAGACGGCGTTGTTGCCCGCGTAACGTCCCATCGGCCGGCCATGCTGGCACGACATCACCGATGGCCGCGTGCCGTCGATCAGCACGCGCGCGCAATCGCCCGCCGCGAACACGCCCGGCACGCCTTCCACGCGCAGGAACGCATCGACCGGCACGCGGCCGAGCGGATCGAGCGTGACCGGCAGTTGCGCCGCGAGCGCATTCGCATGCATGCCGCCGCACCAGACGACCGTCGCGGCTTCGATGCGCTCGCTCGTGGCGCCGTCGTGGAGCGTCACGCCCTGGCCGTCGAGCGATTCCAGCGATACGCCGGCCCGCGTCTCGACTTCGAGCGTCTGCAACGCGCCTTCAATGACATGCTGCGCGCCGCCCATCGATTGCCCGATCTTCGCCGAACGATCCGCGAGCACGACGCGCACCTTGCCGCGATCGCCTTCCGCGACGATCTCGCGCAGCCGCGCGGGCAGTTCCGCCGCGAGCTCGATGCCCGTCAACCCCGCGCCGACGACGACCGCCGTATAGCGGCCCGGCGTATCGGGCAGTGCGGGCAGCGTCAGCAGATGCGCCTGCAGCTTGCACGCGCCCGCGTAGGTATCGACATCGAACGAGAAGTGGTCGAGGCCTGGTATCGGCGGGCGCACGAGCACGCTGCCCGCCGCGAGAATCAGCCGGTCGTAATCGAGCGATTCGGACGCGCCGTCGCGCTCGATCGTCACGCGACGGCTCGCGCTGTCGATATCGGTCGCCTTCGCCTGGATCAGCCGCACGCCCGCGGGCCCGAGCACGGTGTCGAGCTGCACGAGTGTCGGGTCGAGCGGCTGCTCGTAATTGCGCACCCGGACGCTGTGAAAGGGCACCGGATTGACGATGGCGACTTCGGCTTCATCGGTGCGACCGAGCTCGTCGAGCTTGCGCGCCGCCGACAGCGCGCTCCACAGACCGGCGAAGCCTGCGCCGATCACAAGGATCTGGTTCAAGGTCATTCCCCTGAATAAACGATCGTTCGTGCTATGAGTCGGTTAAAGCGGCCGCTCTGTTCTTGGTTATAGGCGATTCCTGCGGCTCACGATGCTGCGACACACAACGACCGCAATTCGACGGTGTCCCACTTGCCCAACTCTATGGCGCGCTGAAACATGCCGAGTGTTAGCGGCTCCGATTGTCCATAATCGACGACGCCCCAAACCTTGAGCAGCCATTTTGTGAGAAACGGAATCCTGATTCCCTGCCACGGAAAGTATCGATTGAAGTCGAAATCGCCGGGATCAATCGCGAAGCGTTCAAAGAAATCCGTAACCAAATCCGCCGCTGCCTCCGGCGCCATTTCGAGGTCTTGGTCTATCCGGTCGCTGAGCATGAGCGGCTGATGTTTCGACTTGTGACCGTGCTTAAGGACAAGCGCCTCGAGGTCAGCCGAGAGTGCCGACGGTTGCGTCATTGATTCGATCCTCCTGCCGGACAAGCGCGTTATAGCGCAATATGACCTTCATCTCGATAGCGACAAGGTCATAAGCCATGATTGGTACTGCGATCCACGGCACCCACCTGCCGACGAATGCGCCGATGTGCGTTACGTACCTGACGCGAATCGAGAAGAATCCCACGAGGGTAGGAAGCCGTCGATGAACTCTGACGTCCAGTAACTCACGACAAATCTCGGAAGCGAGCGACGTGCCAGCGATCGCGCCTCCGGGTTTAGTGCGTGTGCTGAGCATCGGCGCGCCGAGAACCATCCCGAACACTCCGATAACATTGGCAGCATCAAAGTGCGTGCAGATGACCTCAACGAGAATGCATAGATGGAGTTCTTCCTTCGTGAGGTCGTGCAGGTTGCCATAACTGTAGCGATTAAAAGGCAGTTCGCCGTCGTCAATGAGGCTCTTGTAGTTCATTAACTTTCGCACTGACGGAATTGCCGCAGATCAATCATGCCGGTCACCGCGCCCATAGCGCCCCCGGTCGTGCTTTGCGGGAAATACTCCTGTTTGATCGACGAAAAGGAAAGGCTGACCGTTTCAATCGCCATATTGCCTCCACTTGCCGGACCGACGTGAGTAATAACCACGTCGCTCATTACCATTCGAAAATACTCGAACGGTACGCCGCCTGCTTTGCGTAGCGTCAGCCTTGCCTGACGAATACGCCTGCCGTGAAAGCAATGGGATGCGAGGTTCGGAGTGGCGCGGTCGATGGCATGTATGAACGTGAGGTCTCCAACTTTGGCTTTGGGTGCGCCGCCGCCTGAACCTGATAGATATGCAGCGTCTTGGTGAATGCTCCAATTCCATGAACTGACTTGAATTTCACCAGGGTGAATCGGGTCCTGCGATTCACCCTGTATACCGTCGATGCGTATAAAGATGTCGTCGGCCATGAGCCTCATGCTATGCGATGAAATCTCGTGGTAACGAGAGTTCTAGGAACGAGGAATATGTCAATGCGGATTTAGCGTAACGCACGAATGGCGATGCTGAAAGAGCGAAAGATCTTAAACGATCGTTCGTACTTTGAGTTGATTAAGGTGGCCGCTCTGTCCTCGGTTATAGGCGGATTCGCGAGGCATTGGTCGCCGCATCGGCGGCATCCAAAGACAGGCAGCGTAGCCCAAGCTGGTCGCTTCAAGGAACCGATCGCGACGCCTGCCTGCAATCTTGCTGCCAGAAATTGGCCTGTCGTCGGCGCGACGTGCGCACGCGTGCTTGTCTCGCGCCCGGATTAGTCAGCTTTTCGCCAAAAGTGATTTCGCCGTTTAGGTATTTACCCTAGATCGTGCGATACCTAAACTCTCTTCAACGGTCGCGAACGAGCAAAACAAAGCAACGTAAGCGGCAATTCAAAAACTTCTGTACGGAGGAAAGCATCATGAACAAGCTCATCGGTATCGCAGCGGTCGCTCTCGCTTTTGCCGCTCCGGTCGCGTCGTTCGCGCAATCGAATCAACCTTTGACGCGCGCGGAAGTTCGCGAGCAAATCGTGCAACTGGAAAAGGCCGGCTATAACCCCGGCGTGATCAGCGACTCGAAGTATCCGGCTGACGTTCAGGCCGCCGAAGCACGCGTCGCAGCGCAAAACGGCGCGGCACAAACCGCGTTCGGCGGCGCGACGGAAGGTTCGGCGCAATCGGGCGCTCGCGTGAATCCGATTCAAGCCGACGTGTTCCCGACATTCGCGCATCACTAAGCAGCAAGGGGTATAACGGAACGCGCCCGCATGCAAGCGGGCGCGTTTTGCCGTTTACGGAAGTTCGATCTAAAGCGGAAACCCGCCCGCAAAGGTCTCGCGCAAATATCCGATGAAAAGCGCGACCGCGCGCGGCACATGCGGCGCATAAGGCCGCACCACGAATAGCTGATCGGCGAATGCGCCGACCGGACGCCACTCCGGCAACAGCACGACGAGCTTGCCCGCCTGCACGGCGGCCTGCGCGGTGAAATCAGGCAGCAGCGCGATGCCGAGATCGTCGAGCGCGGCATCGCGCAAAACCTCGCTGTTGTTCGCCGCGAATGGCCCGTTCACCGCGAGCGTATAAGGCCCGGTCGAACTCTTGCGCCCGCCCTTTCGCTGAAACGACCAGATGCTCGACGCCTGCGGGCGCGGATAGACGAGGCAATCGTGCGTGGCGAGATCGTTGGGCGTCGCGGGCGTGCCGCGCCGCTTCAGATACGCGCGCGTCGCGACGATCACCGAATAGGTATCGCACAGCTTCCACGCGACATGCGTATCCGGCACTTGCGCGCTGTGCCGAACCGCGAGATCGAAGCCTTCCGTCGCGATCGAACTCAGTTTGTCCGACGCCTCCAGTTGCACCCGCACATCAGGATGCGCATGCAGAAATCCCGACATGCGCGGCACGAGTTGCTGCCGCGAAAAAGCCATCGGCGCGGTCACGCGGATCAGGCCGCGCGCCACGCCCGCCATTTCCTTCACGCTCAGGAAACTCGACGCGATGCGCTCGTACTGCCCGCGCGTATCGTCGACGAGTCTGCGGCCCGCCTCCGTGAAGCGCACGCTGCGCGTGGTGCGCGTGACGAGCGGCACGCCCGCCGCGCGCTCCAGCTCCGCGATGCGCTGGCTCATCGCCGCTTTCGATACGTTCAGGCGCGCCGCCGCCGCCGTGTAGCTGCCTTGCTCGGCGAGCACGGTCAGCCAGTGCAAATGGGTCCAGAGACCTTCGATCTTTTGCTCGTCCATCAGCCGATTGTTTGCCAATATAAACAATGAGTTCAATCATAGCGCCTTTGCACGGAGCGCGACCGTTCCTACACTGTGTCCATCGCCAAACAATCAGTGAGAGGAGTCGAGATGCAAGCGTTCAACGATACGGCCGACGTGGTTCATTACATTCACGGTGAGCGCACGCACGGTTCGGCCACGCGCACGCAGCCGGTGTTCAATCCGGCGACGGGCGAGCGTCCGCGCAAGCTCGTGCTGGGCGAAGCCGCCGATGTCGATGCAGCCGTCGCGAGCGCGAAAGCCGCGTTTCCGGCCTGGCGCGACATGCCGCCGATCCGCCGCGCGCGCGTCATGCTCAAGTTCCTCGAACTCATGAACAAGCATCGCGACGAACTCGCCGCGATCATCACCGCCGAGCACGGCAAGGTGTTTTCGGATGCGCAGGGCGAGGTGTCGCGCGGCATCGACGTGATCGAATTCGCGTGCGGCATTCCGCAACTGCTGAAGGGCGATTACACCGAACAGGTTTCGACCGGCATGGACAACTGGACGACGCGCCAGCCGCTCGGCATCGTCGCGGGCATCACGCCGTTCAACTTCCCGTGCATGGTGCCGTGCTGGATGTTCCCGGTCGCGATCGCGGCGGGCAACGCGTTCATCCTGAAGCCGAGCGAGCGCGATCCGTCGGCGTCGTTGTTCATGGCCGATCTGCTGAAGCAGGCCGGTCTGCCCGATGGCATCTTCAACGTCGTGCAGGGCGACAAGGTCGTCGTCGATGCGCTGCTCACGCATCCGCAAGTGAAGGCGATCAGCTTCGTCGGCTCGACGCCGATCGCGAATTACATCTACGAGACGGGCGCGAAGCACGGCAAGCGCGTGCAGGCGCTCGGCGGCGCGAAGAATCACATGGTCGTGATGCCCGACGCGGATATCGAGCAGGCCGTCGATGCCTTGATCGGCGCGGGCTACGGTTCGGCGGGCGAGCGCTGCATGGCGATCTCGGTTGCGGTGCTCGTGGGCGATGTCGCCGACAAGATCGTGCCGATGCTCGCCGAGCGCGCGCAGCAGCTCAAGATCAGGAACGGCATGGAGTCCGACGCGGAGATGGGTCCGATCGTCACGCGCCAGGCTCTGGAGCGCATCGAAGGCTACATCGCGCTGGGTGTCGACGAAGGCGCGAAGCTCGTCGTCGATGGACGCGGCTACAAGGTGCCGGGCCATGAAGACGGCTTCTTCACGGGCGGCACGCTGTTCGATCACGTCACGCCGGAAATGCGTATCTACAAGGAAGAGATCTTCGGCCCGGTGCTCGCGTGCGTGCGCGTGAAGGACTTCGGCGAAGCGGTCGAGCTCGTCAATGAACACGAGTTTGGCAACGGCGTCGCCTGCTATACGAGCGATGGTCACATCGCCCGCGAATTCGGCCGACGCATCGAAGTGGGCATGGTCGGCATCAACGTGCCGATCCCGGTGCCGATGGCATGGCACGGCTTCGGCGGCTGGAAGCGCAGTCTCTTCGGCGACATGCATGCGTACGGCGAGGAAGGCGTGCGCTTTTACACGAAGCAGAAGTCGATCATGCAGCGCTGGCCCGAGAGCACGGAGAAGGGCGCGGAATTCGCGATGCCGACCGCGAAGTAAGGCATACACAAGCGCATGAATGTCGCCCGCTTTTTCCCGTGTGGAAGAAGCGGGCGATTGTTTTTGGGGCCATCGCGATCGATCTGTTCCCGTGCGTCACAACTCAAATGAACTGGCGTCGGTTGACCGTGCGTCCGCAAGCGCGGAAGATGCACCGAAAACGACGCGAAGCCATTCGACATGCAGCGGCAATTCGACGATCTCCTTCTCGGCAGCATCGAACTCTTCTGCCTCGCGGCGGAGCTGGGCAGCTTCACGCTGGCGGCAACCGCGGCGAGCGTCACGCCCGCGGCGGTGAGCCGCTCCGTCGCGCGGCTCGAAAAACGCCTGGACGTGCGGCTTTTCGTGCGCACGACGCGCCAGATTCGACTGACCGATGCGGGCCGCCGCTACTTCGAGCAATGCCGCGACGCGCTCAATCGTCTTGCGGAAGCGGAACGCGAAGCCACCGGCCAGCAGACGACGCCGAAGGGCGTGCTGCGCATCAGCATGCCGACGCCTTACGGCCACTATCGCATGCTGCCGATTCTCGCGGAGTTCCGAACGCGTTATCCCGATGTGACCGTCGAAGCGCATCTGAGCAACCGCAACATCGACTTCGCCGATGAAGGTTTCGATCTGGCGATACGCGGCCGCGCGCCGCGCGATTCCGGACTGATCGCGCGCAAGCTGGAGGATGCGGAGCTGGTCGTCGTGGGCACACCGGCTTATCTGAAGCGCACTGGCACGCCGAAAAGCATCGAGGACCTGCTCGAACACGAGTGCATTCAGTTCGAGATGCCGAGCACCGGACGCCCCGTGCCGTGGCTATTCATGCAGAACGGCGAACCGGTGGAGATCACGACGCAAGGCGGCTACGGCACGTCCGGCGACGCGCTCGCGGGCATTCCGCTCGCGTGCCACGGCGCGGGCCTATTTCAGACCTACCGCTTCACCGTCGAAAACGAATTGCGCGCGGGCACGCTCACCGAAGTGCTGCGCGAGTTCGGCGGCTGCAGCAGACCGTTCATCCTGCTGTATCCGCATGGCAGGCATTTGTCGTCGCGCGTGCGGGCTTTCGTCGACTTCGTCGTCGAGAGGCTCGCGAAGCGTTGAATCACGCAATGTTTAAAGGATGCATATCCATGAGCAAGAACGCATTGACCTCGTTACTCGGCATCGAGACGCCGATCATTCAGGCGCCGATGGCAGGCGTGAGCACGCCCGCGCTCGCGGCGGCCGTATCGAATGCGGGCGGCCTCGGCTCGCTCGGCGTCGGCGCGATGAACGCGCAGGGCGCGCGCAAGGTCATCCGCGAGACGCGCGAGCTCACCAGCAAGCCGTTCAACATCAACGTGTTCTGTCATGCGCCCGCCAGCGCCGACGCTGCCGTCGAGAAGGCGTGGACCGAATGGCTCGCGCCCGTATTCGCGCAATACGGCGCGACGCCGCCCGCGAAGCTGAGCGAGATCTACACGAGCTTCGTCGTCGATAAGGCCATGCTCGACGTGTTCGTCGACGAGAAGCCGGCTATCGTGAGCTTTCACTTCGGCCTGCCGTCGAAGGAATATATCGATGCGTTGCGTGGGGCCGGCATCAAACTGATTGCATCTGCAACTAACGTGCGTGAGGCGGAGCAACTCGTGGCGGCGGGCATGGATGCGATCGTTGCGCAGGGCATCGAAGCGGGCGGGCATCGCGGCATCTTCGACCCTCAAGCCGACGATGACAACCTCGGCACCTTCGCGCTCACGCGCCTGCTTGCAAGCAAATTCGATGTGCCGGTGATCGCGGCGGGCGGCATCATGGATGGCGCGGGCATCGCGGCGGCGCTGGCGCTCGGCGCGCAGGCCGCGCAACTCGGCACGGCGTTCGTGCCGTGCACGGAGACGTCGATCGATGAAGGGTATCGTCGCGCCATTCTCGGCGACGCGGCGAACCACACCACATTCACCGCGGCAATCTCGGGCCGCAGCGCGCGCGGCCTCGTCAACAAGTTCACCGAACTGGGGCGTGGCGGAGAGGCGCCCGCGATTCCCGCCTATCCCATCACCTACGATGCGGGCAAGTCGCTGCATGCCGCCGCCAAAGCGAAAGGCGAATTCGGTTACGGCGCGCAATGGGCAGGACAGGCGGCCGCGCTCGTGCGCGAATTGCCCGCAGCCGAACTGATGGCGCGCCTGGAAGCGGAACTGCAGCAAAGCATCGCGGGCCTGCAGCAATACATATCTCGCTGAGCGCTTTAAAGCTTAGTCGAAACGCTTCGTTGGTCGGGCGTCCTGTCGATGCTTCAATGATTCCGTCGCATTCACTGCGGCCTGCATCCGACAAACGCATACCAACGGAGATTTTCGATGTCCGATATCCCCACGCTCGCCGCCGATTCCACGCTTGCCCCCGTCACGTCGAACGAACCGTTCCAGGTGCGCCCGATAGGCGGTCGCATCGGTGCGGAAGTGCGCGGCGTGACGCTTTCCGCCGATCTCGACGCCGCCGCGATCGCCGCGATCAACCAGGCGCTGCTCGAACATAAAGTGCTGTTTTTCCGCGGCCAGTCGCATCTCGACGACGCCGCGCAGGAAGCCTTCGCCGCGCGCTTCGGCGAGACCGTCGCGCATCCGACCGTGCCGTCGCTGTCGAGCGGAAGCCGCCTGCTCGAACTCGATTCGAAGCACGGCACGCGCGCGAACTCCTGGCATACGGACGTCACGTTCGTCGATGCCTATCCGAAGATCTCGATTCTGCGCGGCGTGGTGATTCCGCCCGCAGGCGGCGACACGGTGTGGGCCAACACCGCCGCCGCATACGCAAATCTCCCCGAAGCCCTGCGCGATCTCGCCGACAAGCTGTGGGCGCTGCATTCGAACACCTACGACTATGCGGCGACACGTCACGCGCCCGACACCGAAACCGAGCGCGAGTATCGCAAGCAGTTCACCTCGACGCTCTACGAAACGGAGCATCCCGTCGTGCGCGTGCATCCGGAAACGGGCGAGCGCACGCTCGTGCTCGGGCACTTCGTGCAGCGCTTCATCGGCTTGTCGCAGCGCGATTCGGATCGCCTGATCGAACTCTTCCACGACCACGTCACGCGGCTGGAGAACACGGTGCGCTGGCGCTGGACGCAAGGCGACGTCGCGATCTGGGACAACCGCGCGACCCAGCACTATGCCGTGGCCGATTACGGCGACGCGCATCGCGTCGTGCGCCGCGCGACGGTGCATGGCGACGTGCCCACGGGCATCGACGGGCGCAGGAGCCGCATCGTCAGGCAGGAAACGCGCAGCGCCTGACACGCTCCGCTTTTGCTCTTCACTCTTTCTCGATTGCACGATGACACTACGATTCAAGTTCCTCGTCGGCGCCGCGACGTTGTTCGCCGCGCTCATCGGCCCAGCGCATGCCGCCGATCCGGCCGTGGTGCGCATCGGCGTCGCGCAGCAGGGCAGCGGCGATCCGCCGACCTTCGGCGGCTCGCCGGCCGCGACCGCGCAGTTGCAGCATCGTGTCGAGGATGCATTGCGGCCCGCGCAGGTCAAGGTCGAATGGATCTTCTTCAAAGGCGCGGGACCGGCCGTGAACGAAGCGCTCGCCAACAAGCAGATCGATTTCGCGTATCAGGGCGATCTGCCCGCCGTGATCGGCCGCGCGAACGGTCTGAAGACGCATTTGCTGGTGGCGTCGAACGTGCGCGCGGGCGTCTATGTCGCCGTGCCGCCCGACTCCGATATCAAGAGCGTGAAGGACCTCAAGGGCAAGCGCGTGGGCATCTTTCGCGGGACGAATCTGCAACTCGTCGCCGATAACGTGCTCAAGCAGAACGGCCTCACCGAACGCGATCTGCGCGTGATCAATCTCGATACCGCCGCCGCACAGGCCGCACTTGCATCTAAGGGCGTCGATGCTGTGTTCCTCGACTACTCGCTCTTCAAGCTGCAACGTCAGGGGCTCGCGAAGATCGTCTATGCATCGCGCGACGACGGCTTGCAACTCACGCGACAGGCGCATCTGCTCGTGCTCGACGACTTCGAAAGCGCGCATCCCGATACCGTGCAGAAGGTCGTGACCGCGGTCGTTCAGGCGGCGTACTGGTCGTCCGATGAAGCGAACCGCAACGCGCTCTTCACGCTGTGGTCGAAGAGCGGCGTTCCGACCGAATCGTGGGCCTCGGAGTATGCGAATCAGCCGTTGAAGGATCGCAATTCGCCGCTCATCGATCCGTTTCTCGTCGCGCGCTATCAGGCCGTCGCCGATGACGCTTTGCGCCTGAACCTGATCCGCCAGCCCGTCAGCGTGAACGGATGGTTCGAGCCGAAGTATCTCGATCAGGCTTTGAAGTCGCTGAAGCTCGAAGCGTACTGGCCGCGTTTCGATGCATCGGGCAAGGCCGTCGGCGAACATCTCGCGGAGAATCGATAGATGGCCAATGCCCTGACGCGTGTATTTCTGCCCGCGTATCGCGCGCGCGGGACGCTGTCTCGCGATACGTTGCGCACGATCGGCTGGACCGCGTTGCCGTGGATCGTGCCCATCGCTCTGGCCTTGCTGTGGATGCTCGGTTCGCGATACGGCTGGATTTCCGCGCAGGTGCTGCCGCCGCCCGCGCTCGTGTTCGAAACGCTCGGCGCGCTCCTGAAAAGCGGTGAGTTGTGGATGCATGTCTCCGCGAGCATGACGCGTGCTGCCGTGGGCTTCGGCGGCAGCGTGGCGCTCGGTATCTTGCTGGGCGGTTTGCTGGGCCTGTCGCGCACGCTGGAGGCCTACGTGCTGCCGAGCTTCAACGCGATCGTGCAAGTGCCCGTGCTTGGCTGGCTGCCGTTTCTGATGATCGTCGTCGGCATCGGTGAGCCGCTGAAGTATCTGCTGATCGGACATGCGGCGCTCGTTCCCGTGACGCTTTCGACGTTGCAGGGCTTTCGCGGCACGCCGCGCGCATTGCAGGAAGTCGCGGCGGTGTATCGCTATTCGCGCTGGCAGGTGATCACGCGTGTGACTTTGCCTTCGGCGATTCCCGTCATCGGCACCGGCGTGCGGCTCGCGTTCACGAAGGCGTGGTTGACGCTGGTCGTCGTCGAACTCGTCGCGTCGTCGGAAGGGCTGGGGTATCTGATCGTGTATGGACGGCAACTCTTTCAACTCGATCTCGTGCTGGCTGCGGTGCTGATCGTCGGTGCAATCGGTTATGTGGCCGATCGTCTGCTCAATGTTTTCGAGCGCAAGCTTCAGCGCGGCCGTTCCGTTTGAGGATCAACAGATGTCGACTCTGGATTGGGAAGCAGGATCGGTCAAAGGATCGTGGCGCGGCCTCGTGCTGCCGATCGCCGCGCTCGGCGTGTGGTGGTTCGTGTCGCGCGGCGCGCAAGTCGGGCACGGCGTGATGGTATCGCCCGCGCAGGTCTGGGCCACCGCCGTGGAGGAAGTTCGAAGCGGCGCGCTCGTGCGCGCGCTGTCCGCATCGCTGGCGCGCGAACTGACGGGATTTGCGATCGGCACGAGCCTCGGCCTCGCGCTCGGCGCGTTGCTCGGCATCTCGAAGCTGGCGAATCGCGCCATCGCGCCGAGCTTCAACACGTTCAAGCAAGTGTCGCTGTTCGCGTGGATTCCGCTGATTTCCGTCTGGTTCGGTCTGGGCGATGTCGCGAAGGTCGTGTTCCTGTCGCTCGCGGCGCTCGTGCCCGTCGTGATGCACACGAACGATGGCATTCGCGCCGTGTCCGCCGACTTGCTCGATGTGGCGCGCGCCTTTCGCTATGGCAAGTTGCAGACGCTGGCGTATGTGGTGTTGCCTGCGGCGTTGCCGTCGATCTTCACGGGCGTGTATCTCGCGCTCATCTATTCGTGGCTCGCGACGCTCGGGGCGGAGTATCTGCTCGTCGCGGGCAGCGGAATAGGCAATACGCTCGTGGATGGCAGCGAGCAGTTTCGCATGGATCTCGTCGTGTTCGGCGTGATCGTGGTCGGTTTGACGGGGTGGGCGCTGAATGCCCTCGCGCGCGGCGTGCAGCGGCGCTGGTTCGATACGTCGCGCGCGGCTTGAGGAGAATCCAGGAATGACGACTGTAATCGAGCAAGACAGCGGTCTGACGCTGCGGCATGTGAGCAAGCGCTTCAACGACGATGCGGCGCCTCCGGTACTGGATCGAATCGACTTGTCGATTACGAGTGGCGAGTTCGTCAGCATCGTCGGGGCGAGCGGATGCGGCAAGTCGACGTTGTTGCGGCTCGTGGCGGGACTCGATGGCAATCACGAAGGCGAGATCGAGTTCGACGGCAAGCGTATCGTGACGACCGATCTGTCGCGCGGCATCGTGTTTCAGGATCATCGGCTGTTTCCGTGGCTCGATGTCGAGCAGAACGTGGCCGTCGCGTTACGCAATGCGCCGCTCTCGAAAGCGGCAAAGGCGCGGGCGGTGGCGGAGCATATCGAGCTTGTCGGGCTTACGGGATACGAGCGGCACTATCCGCATCAGTTGTCGGGCGGGATGGCGCAGCGCGTGGCGATCGCGCGCGGGCTCGTCAATCGGCCGCGATTGCTGCTGCTCGACGAGCCGTTCGGCGCGCTCGATGCGCTTACGCGCAGTCGTTTGCAAGTCGAATTGCAGCGCATATGGGAGCGCGAGCGGATCACGATGGTGCTCGTCACACACGATGTGGAAGAGGCCGTGCTGCTTTCGGACCGGATCGTGGTGATGCAGGCGCGGCCTGGGCGGATCGGCGAAGTGATCGACGTCAGTTTGCCGAGGCCGCGCAAGGTGGGACATCGCGAGGTCGCGCGCTTGCGGGACGATATCGTCGATACGTTCTTCACGGAAGCCGCCTAAAGCTGCGCCTCGATCGCGGCTTTGTCGATGACGGACCAGACGTTGTCGATTTTTCCTTCGCGGAACTCATAGAACACGTTCTCGCAGAAGACGACGCGTTTTCCGTCGACGCGCAGTCCCATGAAAACCCCTTTGGGCGCGCACTCGAACCGCAACCGGCACGCGATGCGCGGCGGTTCCTCGATCAGCATTTGAATGTCGAAAAAGAGATCGGGTATCTCGCGAAAGTCCTTTATCAGCATCTCTCGATAATCGTCGAGCGTCAGCGCGCGGCCGTTGTAGTGCAGCGCGTCATGAACGAACGTGCCGAGATTTAACCAGTCTTGCGCGTTCAGACAGGCGATATAGCCGCGATAAATTTCTGAAAGCATCGGATACGCTCTGCAAGAGTCGACGATGCGTGCATCCTCTCACAGCGCGACGCGCTCCAGTTCCCTCGCTCATCCAGCAATCTCTCACGGGAAAACCATGACGAGATTCGCTTTGAACTTCTTTCGTTTCGAAACTAGACTCTTCCGTGACGAAAGAGCGGATGAAAGCGGCCCGATGCTCACCAACAAGAGTTCATTGAAGCGACGCCTTCAAATCGTCGAACTCGTTCGCAAGCGAGGCGAGGTTTCCGTCGATGAGCTCAGTCAGGCTTTCGAAGTTTCGAGCGTCACCATCCGCAGTGATCTGACTTACCTGGAGCAGCAGCGCTATCTTTTGCGCTCGTTTGGCAAAGCCCGCTATCTCGCGCAGAAGGCCGGAGACGACATACTCGTGCCAGCGTCCGACGCCGCTGCACGCAAGGCCTCCGAAACGCTTCTTGCCCGATTCGCGGCAGAGCGGGTGGCGGATAGCGAAGCGGTCATGTTGGGCGCGGGCGAGATCGTTCATAAGATGATTCCATTCCTCGCCGACCGTGCAAACCTTTCGTTGCTGGTGCAGGACGTTACGGTTGCCCAGACGGTTCAGCGGTTTCTGCACTGCGAGGTGCTTTTGACTGGCGGGCAACTGGAACACGGATCGACCGTGATGACCGGCCCTGACGCCGAAGCTTCCGTCGGGCGACGCGCGATCGATCTGTGCGTCCTGCAAGCATCCGGTGTCGATCGTGACGGCAACCTGCTGACGGCGAATCTGGCCCTGGCGCGTGTGGCGCAGGCTGCGCGCCGGGCTGCCAGGCGCACGATCGTTGTTGCGTTTCAGCCGGCGCTCGACGAACGCAGCGGCGAAGTGTTTGCAAGCGCGCAAGAGATCGACACGCTTCTCATCGACGATGGAATCGATCCGCCGACGATGGAGACGGTCATGCGCAAAGGTCTTCAGCTACAAAGGCGCGACACTGGAATTCTGGAGTTTCGCGCTTCCTGACGGGACGTATCGCGAAGTAGAAAACCCGAAGTGCGCGCGCTGTCCGGCGCCTCGTGCATCGTTATCCTAATGAAAACCGACATGGCGAAATCTGAAGCGAAGCCGGACGCCCGTCCCGGCTGCATCCTCACGATGGGCGAGATTCTCGTCGAGATTCTCGCCACGGAAATCGGGCAGTCGTTTCGGCGGGCGGGAACGCTGATCGGACCGTTCGCGAGCGGCGCTCCGGCAATTTTTATCGATCAGGTCGCGAAATGCGGTAGTCCGTGCGCGATCATCGGATGTGTCGGCGATGACGATTTCGGCGCGCTCAATGTCGAACGCCTGCGCGAGGACGGCGTCGATGTCTCCGGCATATCCGTCATCAAGGCCGCGACGACCGGCAGCGCGTTCGTCACCTATCGCAAGGACGGCGACAGAGACTTCATCTACAACATCGTCAACAGCGCGTCGGGACATCTCTCTGTCAGCGAGATTCGCGAACACTTGCTGAAGGATTGCAGGCATTTCCATGTGATGGGCTCCTCGCTCTTCTCGTTCCGCATCATCGAGGCGATGAAGAGCGTCATCGAAACGGTGAAGGCCAACGGTGGCACGGTCAGCTTCGACCCGAACATCCGCAAGGAGATGTTGCGCATTCCGGAAATGCGCGAGGCGCTCGACTTCATCCTCGACTACACCGATGTGTTCCTGCCGAGCGGCCACGAAGTGATGTTGCTCGCGAGCGCGAGCACCGAGAAGGCGGCGATCGATGAACTGCTGGGCAGAGGCGTGCGCGAGGTCGTGGTGAAACGCGGCAAGGATGGTTGCAGCTATTACGACGGAAAAGACGAGCGGCACGTGCGGGCGTTGCCGGTGACCGAAGTCGATCCGACGGGCGCCGGGGATTGCTTCGGCGGTACGTATATCGCCTGTCGCGCACAGGGATTCGCTGTCGAACGCGCGTTGACGTACGCCAGCGCCGCGGGCGCGCGCGCCGTGACGTATCGCGGACCCATGGAAGGCACCGCAACCCTCGCGGAACTGGACAAGTTCATCCAGGAGAGATCCGAGGCGAGCCATGACTGAAATCGTCACGCGACTCACGGGCGACGCACGATTCGCGTCCCGGCTGAGGGGAATCTACTCGGTCTGCTCGGCTCATCCGTGGGTGATCGAGGCGAGCATGAGGCAGGCGCTCGATGACGGCACGCCGTTGCTGCTCGAGTCGACCTCGAATCAGGTGAACCAGTATGGCGGCTACACCGGTATGCAGCCGGCCGACTTCGTGCGATTCGTGCACGGCATCGCCGACAGCGTCGGTTTTCCTCGGGCAAGCTTGCTTCTCGGCGGCGACCATCTCGGCCCGAATGCCTGGAGCAATCGTCCGGCCGATGAAGCGATGGACCACGCGGACGCCCTGATCGAAGCCTACGCCGCGGCAGGATTTCGAAAGCTTCACCTCGACACGAGCATGCGTTGCGCCGATGACCCGCCGCGTCTTTCGGACGAAGTCGTTGCCCGGCGTGCGGCCCGATTGTGCGCGGTCGCGGAGAAGGCAGCCGGACGCGCGGGACTGCGCGAACGCCCGGTCTACATCGTGGGTACGGAAGTCCCCGTGCCCGGGGGCGCATCCGAAGCGCTCTCTGCGGTCGAGGCGACGAGTCCGCGTGCGGCGCTCGATACCGTCGCGGTACATCGTGCGGCATGGCACGCATGTGGCCTGGACGCGTCGTGGCAGCGCGTCGTGGGTCTGGTCGTTCAGCCGGGCGTGGACTTCGACCATACGAAGGTCGTGGACTACGACGCGTCGTCCGCTCGCGAACTGTCGCATATCCTCGAAGACCTGCCTGACATGGTCTTCGAAGCCCATTCCACGGACTATCAGAAGCCCGAAGCGCTTTCGGCGCTGGTTCGCGATGGCTTCGCCATTCTGAAAGTCGGTCCGGGCGCGACCTTCGCGTTGCGGGAAGCGCTCTGTGCGCTCGCGGACATCGAAGACGAACTGGTCGCAGCGGATGCGCGCTCCGATCTGCGAGCCGTGGTCGAGCGCGTGATGCTGGAGAAACCCACGAATTGGGAGAAGTACTACCACGGCAGCGAACAGGAAAAGCGCCTCTTGCGCACGTTCAGCTACAGCGACCGGATTCGCTACTACTGGGCCGATCCTGCGGTCGGCGCCGCAACGCGAAAGCTGGTGTCCAATCTGGAACGCGTCGACATAAGCGAAAACCTCATCAGCCGATACCTCCCGAACCAGTACTGGCCACGCCGGCGCGGTCTGATCGACGGTTCGCCGATGAGCCTGATCTTCGGTAAGGTCCGGGAAGTCATCGGCATGTATGCGGCCGCCTGTAGAAAGTAGAGCGTCTTTCTTACCTGTGCAGGGAAAACCCGCTTTGTTGGGCTTTCGACTCGAAACTAGAATTTTTCACGGTAAAAGCGGCTCGCCATTCCATGACGAGCGCCGAGGCGTACTGGAGGCGACATATGAGCAAGGTGACCCCGGTCAACAATGAGCAGCCTAAGCCTCGCAAGGGTTTCGCGTCTCAAATAATGCACTCGCGCGAGACCGGCATCGTGGGTGCGCTGGCCATCATGATGGTGCTGCTATCGATTTTTGCGCCGGACTTCGCCAGCAAGGGCAATCTGCTCAACGACGCGCGCAATCTGTCGTTCATCGGCATCGTGGTGCTCGGTCAGGCTGCGGTGATGATCACCGGCGGCATCGACCTTTCGGTCGGCAGCGTGTGGGGCCTTGCGGCGGTGGCGTCCGCCGCGATGATGCAGTCGGGCATGGGTGTCGTTCCGGCGTGTGCGCTCACGCTTCTCATCTGCGCCGCCGTCGGCTTCTTCAATGGCTTCTGCGTGACGAAGCTGCGCATGTTGCCGTTCGTGCCGACGCTCGCCACCATGAGCATCGCGCGTGCGCTCGCGCTCATCATCACACGCGGCAAGGCAATCGACGGTTTCCGGCCCGACGGCGACGCGTTCTTCTCGCTCGGCGGCGGCGACTTCCTCGACCTGCCGGTTCCCTTCATCATCTTCGTGGTGCTGGCGATCATCTCCGCGATCGTGCTCAAGAGAACGGTCTACGGCCGCCAGTTGTATGCGGTCGGCGGCAACGAACGCGCGGCGATGCTCACCGGCCTGAACGTGGACCGGCTCAAGATGAGCGTCTACATCATGTCCTCTGTTCTGGCGGGTGTCGCGGGCATCATCGAAGTGAGCTACCTTTCGTCCGCGATTTCGAACCAGGGCCTCGGCAAGGAGCTGAGTGTCATCGCAGCGGCGGTCATCGGCGGCACGGCCCTGTCCGGCGGCGAAGGCACCGTGATCGGCGTGTTTGTCGGCACGGTCATCCTCGAAGTGCTGCGCAATGGTCTCGTCTTGCTCGGAACGGACGCTTATTGGCAAGGGGTGTTCGTTGGTTCCGTCATCGTGCTTGCCGTCTTTATCGACCAACTCAGAAAAGGCGTCTGGCGACGTCGATGAGCGCTGTAACCATAACAACCCTTGGAGAAGACATGACACGCACCATGATCAGCGCAGTAGCAGCCGCCGTCCTGTTCGGGCTCGGCATCTCGCAATCGCAGGCAGCCGACAAGAAGGTTTTCGCCGTCGTGCCGAAGGCGCTCGGTGTCGCGTTCTACGCCGATGCGGAGAAAGGCTGCAAGGAAGAGGCGGCGAAACTCGGCGCCGAGTGCCTGTTCACGGGCCCGGCGCAACTCGATGACGCCGAGCAAGGCCGCATCGTGAGGGATCTGATCACCAAGAAGGTCGCCGGTATCGCGATTGCGCCGAATAACGCCGACTCCATCGGTAACGTCATCAGTGCGGCTGTCGCGAAGAATATCCCGATCGTCACGTTCGACTCCGATGCGCCGAAGTCCAAGCGGGCCGCGTTCATCGGCACGAACAACGAGGCTGGCGGCGAGGCCGCCGGGGAAGCGTTCGCGAAAGCGCTTCCGAAGGGCGGCACGTACGCGATTCTGACGGGCGGCTTGTCGGCGGCGAATCTGAACGAGCGGATCAAGGGCTTCAAGTCCAAGCTCGGCGGCAGCTTCAAGGAAGTGTCGGGTTCGCCCTTTGCGTGCAACGACGACTCCAGCACGGCGGTGCAACTGATTCAGGACATTCTCGCCAAGAATCCGAATCTCGACGGCATCTTCTTCGCAGGCGGCTGGCCGATGTTCGCGCCTGAGGCCTACATCCGCGCGGTCAAGAACAAGGCAGCCGACATCAAGTCCGGCAAGTTCGTGATCGTCTCGTTCGACACGTTGCCGTCGCAGGTCAAGCTGTTGAAGGAAGGCTACGCGACCACGCTGATCGGCCAGCGACCGCTCGCGATGGGCATCGAGTCGGTGAAACAGCTCAATGAACTGTCCAAGGGCGGCAAGATTCCGCCGATCACGGATACCGGTGTCGACATCGTGAATTCGTCCAACGTGGACAAGTTCGTCGGCGGCAAGTAATCCATCCGCCCGGGACCGGGATGCCCACGGTCCCATGCTTTCCTTGCGAAGAGTCCCGCCATGACCGTTCTATTGAGCGTTGAGCAGATCACCAAGACCTATCCGGGTGTCAAGGCGCTGCAAGAGGTCTCCTTCAGCGTCGAGACGGCGACCGTGCACGCGATCATGGGCGAGAACGGCGCAGGCAAGTCGACGTTGATGCAGGTCATCGCCGGGGCCCATTCGCCGACTTCCGGCAGGCTCATATTCGACGGACAGGAAGTCGAGTTCACCGGCACGCGCGACGCGGCGAAGAAGGGCATTTCCATCGTGTTCCAGGAGCTCATGCTGGCTCCGAACATGACCATCGCCGAGAACATATTCCTCGGCACGGAACCGCGCATGGCACGCGTGCTGGTCGACCGCGGCACGCTGCTGGAAAAGGCGAAGGCGGCCATGCTGCGTCTGGGCATCTCGCTCGACCCCGACACGCGTCTGGGCGATCTGACCATCGCCCAGCAACAGCTCATCGAAATCTGCAAGGCGTTGATTCACGAGCCGCGCCTGCTGATCCTGGACGAGCCGACATCGAGCTTGTCCGAAGCCGATTCGCTCACGCTCTTCAAGGTCGTTCACGAGTTGCGGGACCGGGGCGTGACCATCTTGTACATCTCCCATCGGATGCGCGAGGTGTTCGACAACTGCGACGCCGTAACCGTCTTGCGCGACGGCAAGCACGTGCGCACCGCGCGGCTTGCCGATACCTCGCCGGACGAGGTGGTCCGCCTCATGGTCGGCCGCGACCTTGCGGAGGTGAAGCGCGTTCGACCGGAGCACGCGGGCAAGCCTGTGGTGCTTTCGGTGGAAGGCCTGGGCGATGACCATCGTTATCGCGACGTCTCGTTCTCGCTTCGACAGGGCGAAATCGTCGGCCTCGCGGGTCTGATCGGCGCGGGTCGCTCGGAAGTGGCGATGGGGATCTTCGGCGCGCCTCCGCCGAAACACGGGACCGTCTCCATCGCGGGCAAGCCAGTCAAGATTTCCCGGCCCCGCGATGCGATGCGGCTCGGCATTGCGCTCGCCCCCGAAGACCGCAAGGATCAGGGACTGGTTCTGGGCATGTCGGTCGGGAGCAATCTTTCGCTCGCTGCGCTCGGACTCGGCCGCCTGTCGAAAGGACCGGTCGTGCGGCCCATGCAGGAGGCGCGGCTGATCGACACCTACGTCGGACGATTCAAGATCAAGACGCCGACGGTCGAGCAACTGGTGCGGCTCCTGAGCGGCGGCAACCAGCAAAAGGTCGTGCTGGCGAAATGGCTGGCGTCCAGACCGCGCGTGCTCATCGTGGATGAGCCGACGCGAGGCGTCGACGTCACAACGAAAGCGGAAATCTATGCGCTGATGCGGGAGCTCGCTCACGAAGGACTGGCGATTCTCGTGATTTCGAGCGACCTGCCCGAGATTCTCACCATCTCGGACCGCATTCTGGTCATGCGCGCGGGGCAACTGGTGGGCGAAGTCGGCTTCGATGAAGCGTCGGAGGAACGGATCATGTCCCTGGCCGCGCTCGAACACGCCGATCCCGCGCATCCGGAGGTCAAGCCGACCGGATTCGTTTCCTGAGCTGACTTCGAGACGCTCTCATAGAGGAGTTTCGCCGTGAACAAGGTTGGCATGTTCTACACCTACTGGTCGACCGAGTGGATGGTCGATTTTCCCGCGACGGCAAAGCGCATCGCCGGGCTCGGTTTCGACATGATGGAAATCTCGCTCGGAGAATTCCACAACCTTCCGGATGCGAAGAAGCGCGAGCTGAAAGCGGTTGCCGACGATCTGGGCCTCACGGTGATGTGCTGCATCGGGCTGAAGCCCGAGTACGACTTCGCCTCGCCGGAACAGAGCGTGCGCGACGCCGGCACCGAATATGTAAAGCGCCTGCTCGACGATTGCCACATGCTCGGTGCACCGGTCTTCGCCGGCCTCACGTTCTGCGCGTGGCCGCAGTCGCCGCCGCCCGGCATGAAGGACAAGCGGCCTTACGTCGACCATGCGATCGACAGCGTCCGACGCGTCATCGAGGTCGCCGAAGATTACGGCATCATCTATGCGCTCGAAGTGGTGAACCGCTTCGAGCAATGGCTATGCAACGACGCCAAGGAAGCACTTGCCTTCGTCGACGCAGTGGACAGCCCGGCTTGCAAGGTGCAGCTCGACACCTTCCACATGAACATCGAGGAGCATTCCTTCCGCGATGCGATCCTCGCGTGCAAAGGCAAGCTCGGACACTTCCATCTCGGCGAAGCGAACCGCCTGCCGCCCGGAGAAGGCCGTCTCCCGTGGGACGAAATCTTCGGCGCACTGAAGGAAATCGACTACGACGGGACCATCGTGATGGAACCCTTCATGCGCAAGGGCGGCTCCGTAAGCCGGGCCGTCGGTGTCTGGCGCGACATGTCGAATGGTGCGACGGATGAGCAGATGGACGAGCGCGCTCGCCGCTCGCTGCAGTTCGTTCGCGGCAAGCTGGCCTGACCGCGCAGGCCGGCAAAACGGCCATTCTTGCGTCCTGCTTCACGCGCCATCAGTTTTGCTTATCGGCATATCGATGGCGCGAGCCCGGCGCACACCTCGCCGCGCCCGTCCCGGCGGGCTTCCCGCACGCCGAAACCCCATGCACATAAGTAAATTACTGGTTAACGCGTAGTACCAGCGCCGTCGCCTTCCTCGCTACCCTTCGGGCTTCAGTTTCACTAAAGCAAGCCCGCTCGGCCACGCATTCAGAAGGAGTAGCGCACATGGCACGGATCATCGGAGGCATTGCCGCCTCGCACACACCGACTATCGGTTTCGCGTTCGACAAGAACAAGCGCGACGATCCCGTCTGGGCGCCGATCTTCGAAAATTTCGCGCCGCTCGCGAACTGGCTCGCGGAGAAACAGCCCGATGTCATCGTCACGATCTACAACGACCACGTCACGTCTTTCTTCTTCGATCACTATTCCGCGTTCTCGCTCGGCGTAGGCCCGGAATGGCGCGTGGCGGACGAAGGCGGTGGCGCGCGCGATCTGCCGCCGATCAAGGGTCATCCGGCGTTCGCCGCGCACATCGGCACGTCGCTGATGTCCGACGAATTCGACATGTCGTTCTTCCAGAACAAGGCGCTCGATCACGGCTGCTTCTCGCCGCTCTCGATGCTCTGCCCGCACAAGCCCGAATGGCCGGTCAAGCTCGTGCCGCTGCAAATGGGCGTGCTGCAATTGCCCGTGCCGAGCGCGCGCCGCTTCTACAAGCTGGGTCAGGCGCTGCGCCGCGCGATCGAAAGCTATCCGGAGGACATCAAGGTTGCGATTCTCGCCACGGGCGGTCTCTCGCATCAGGTGCATGGCGAACGCGCGGGCTTCAACAACACGGAATGGGACGCGCGTTTCCTCGATCTCTTCGAACGCGATCCCGAACAGCTCGCGGACATGACCATCGCCGAATATGCGGCGCTCGGCGGCTACGAAGGCGCGGAAGTGATCATGTGGCTCACGATGCGCGGCGCGTTGTCGTCGAATGTCGTGTGCAAGCATCGCAGCTATTACCTGCCGTCGATGGCGGGCATCGCGACCGCGATCTACGAAGGCGAGGACAGCGAGACCAAACCGGCGATCGTCGAGCGTCATCGTCAGAAGATGGCCGTGCAGCTCACCGATGTCGAGAAGCTCGAAGGCACCTATCCGTTCTCGATCGAAACGGCGGTGCGCGCGTATCGCATCAACGAGTATCTGCATCGCATGGTCGAGCCCGCGCATCGCGAGGCGTTCAAGGAGAACGAGGAAGCGAGCTTCGAGTCGGCCGGTCTCTCCGAACAGGAGCGCGATCTCATTCGACGCCGCGACTGGCGCGGCCTGCTTCATTACGGCGTGATCTTCTTCATGCTGGAGAAGCTCGGCGCGGTGACGGGCGTGTCGAACCTGCATATCTACGCCGCGATGCGCGGTGAAACGCTCGAAGAATTTCAGAAGACACGCAACGCGCCCGGCGCGCTGTACTCGGTCGCGGGCAAGGGCGCGGGCAAGCTCGACTGGGACAAGGCGAAGAACTGAATAAAAGAGGAGACAGGAGACAAACATGGCTATCGGTAAAACCATCGACATCAAGGGCTTCATCGACGAACGCCCGATTTCCGCCTACCAGTGGTTGCTGGTGGCGCTGTGCTTTCTGATCGTGACGGCCGACGGCATGGACGTCGCGATCATGGGCTTCATCGCGCCTTCGATCATCGCGGACTGGCATATCTCGCGGCCCGCGTTCGGCCTCGTGATGAGCGCCGCGCCGATCGGTCTCGTGATCGGCGCGCTCGCGGCGGGACCGGCATCGGATCGCATCGGACGCAAGTGGGTGCTGATCACCTCGGTGTTTCTCTTCGGCGTGTTCACGATCGCCACCGCGTTCACGAATTCGCCTTCGAGCATGGCACTGCTGCGCGTGCTGACCGGCATCGGCCTCGGCGCCGCGATGCCCAACACGACGACGCTCCTCTCCGAGTACGCGCCGCAACGCAAGCGCGCGCTGCTCATCACGATCATGTTCACGGGCTTCAATCTCGGCTCGGCGCTGATCGGCTTCCTCGCGGGCGGTTTGATTCCGGTGCACGGCTGGCGCTCCGTGCTGATCTGCGGCGGCGCGCTGCCGCTCCTGCTGATTCCGCTGCAAATCTGGCTGCTGCCCGAATCGGCGCGTCTGCTCGCGGTGCGCGGCGCGACCTCGGCGCGTATCGGCAAGGTGCTCGGCCGCGTGTGCGGCGCACGCTTCGACGGCAATGAAACGTTCGTATCGAACGAGCCGCCGCTGCCCACGAAAAAGCCCATCGGCGTATTGTTCTCGCAGGGCTACGGCCTGATGACGGCGGCGCTGTGGATCACGTATTTCATGGGCCTGCTCGTGATTTATCTGCTCACCGGCTGGCTGCCGACGCTGATGAAGGACGCGGGTCTCACGGTGTCGTCGGCGGCGAACATCACGGCGATGTTCCAGATCGGCGGCACGATCGGCGCGATCATCGTCGGCTGGATCATGGACAAGGTGCGCCCGGCGCCCGTCATCAGCGCGGCGTATCTCGGCGGCGCGGTGTGCGTGCTCGGGCTGGCGTGGATCGGCGCGTTGTCGTCGTCGCTTGCCGTGCTCGTGTTCGCAGCGGGCTTCTGCATGAGCGGCGCGCAAACGGGCCTCAACGCGTTCGCGCCGAGCCGCTACCCGACGGTTGCGCGTGCAACCGGCGTGAGCTGGATGCTCGGCATGGGCCGCTTTGGCAGCATTTTCGGTTCCGCGTTCGGCGGCGCGCTGCTCGGTCTCGGCTGGGAGTTCGGCGCGATCCTCGCGATGCTCGCCGTGCCCGCAACGCTCGCCGCGATCTCGATTCTCGTCGCGCAACGCACGCGTGCCGACGAAGCGCACGCACAAACGACCGCAGCACATTAGTACCTGGAGTAAAGGATGATCATCGACATTCACGGCCACTACACGACCGCGCCGAAGGCGCTGGAAGCGTGGCGCAACCGGCAGATCGCCGCCATCAAGAGTCCTTCAGAGATGCCGAGCGCATCGGAGCTGCATATCGGCGACGATGAACTGCGCGAGTCGATCGAAGCGAACCAGCTTCGACTGATGCGCGAGCGCGGCCTCGATCTCACCGTGTTCAGTCCGCGCGCGAGCTTCATGGCGCATCACATCGGCGACTTCGAAGTGTCGAGCACGTGGGCCGCGATCTGCAACGAGCTGTGTTATCGCGTGAGCGAGCTCTTTCCCGACAGCTTCATTCCCGCGGCGATGCTGCCGCAGAGTCCGGGCGTCGATGTCTCGACGTGCATTCCCGAGCTCGTGAAATGCGTCGAGCAATACGGCAATGTCGCGATCAACCTGAATCCGGACCCTTCAGGCGGGCACTGGACGAGCCCGCCGCTCTCGGACCGCTACTGGTATCCGATCTACGAGAAGATGGTCGAGTACGACCTCCCCGCGATGATCCACGTAAGCACGAGCTGCAATGCGTGCTTCCATACGACGGGCGCGCACTATCTCAACGCGGACACGACCGCCTTCATGCAGTGCCTCACGTCCGATCTGTTCCGCGATTTTCCGACGCTCAAGTTCGTGATTCCGCACGGCGGCGGCGCGGTGCCCTATCACTGGGGACGCTTTCGCGGTCTCGCGCAGGAGCTGAAAAAGCCCTTGCTGAAGGATCATTTGCTCAACAACGTGTTCTTCGATACCTGCGTCTATCACCAGCCGGGCATCGACTTGCTGACGCGCGTGATTCCCGTCGACAACATTCTGTTCGCGAGCGAGATGATCGGCGCGGTGCGTGGCGTCGATCCTGAAACCGGGCATTATTTCGACGACACGAAGCGCTATGTCGAGGCCGCGCAGATCGAGCCCGAAGCGCGCTACAAGATTTACGAAGGCAACGCGCGCCGCGTGTATCCGCGCCTCGATGCGGCGCTCAAAGCAAAGGGACGTTGATATGTACGAACTGGGAGTGGTGTATCGCAACATCGATCGCGCGAACGCGGATGCGGCCGACAAGCTCGGCGCGCTCGGCTCGGCGACCGTGCACGAAGCGATGGGCCGTGTCGGCCTGATGAAGACGTATATGCGGCCGATCTACACGGGCGCGCAGGCGTGCGGCACGGCCGTGACCGTGCTGCTGCAACCGGGCGACAACTGGATGATGCACGTCGCCGCCGAGCAGATCCGTCCGGGCGATATCGTCGTGGCCGCATGCACGACCGACAACACCGATGGCTTCTTCGGTGATCTTCTCGCGACGAGCTTCAAGGCGCGCGGCGCGCGGGCGCTCATCATCGATGGCGGCGTGCGCGATGTGCGCATATTGACGGAGATGAATTTCCCGGTCTGGAGCCGCGCGATTTCGGCGAAAGGCACGGTGAAGGCGACGCTCGGTTCGGTGAACATTCCCGTCGTGTGCGCGGGCGCATGGGTCACGCCCGGCGATGTGATCGTCGCGGATGACGATGGCGTCGTCGTCGTGCCGTCCGCATCGGCGCAACAGGTGCTCGACAAGGCCGTGGCGCGCGAAGCGTTCGAAGAAGAGAAGCGCGCGAAGCTCGCAAGCGGCGTGCTCGGCCTCGACATGTACAAGATGCGCGAGCCGCTGGAAAAAGCGGGTTTGCGCTATATCGACTGATGCGCATGAGCATGAACGGCATTTCTTCGATGGCCACGCGCCAGGTGCTCAACGATCTCGCGTCCGCTTTCGAAGCGAAGTCGGGCGAGCGTGTGGTGATCGAATCGGTAGGCGGTGTCGCGGCGCTGAAGCGGATCGAAGAAGGCGAGACGTTCGATATCGTCGTGCTCGCTTCGGACGCGATCGACCGGCTCGCGGCGTCGGCGCGCATCGATGCAACGAGCCGCGTGCGCATCGCGCGCTCGGGCGTGGCGATCGCGGTGGCGAAGGGCGCACCGCGTCCCGCCATCGACGATGAAGCCGCCGTGCGCGAGGCCGTGCTCGCGGCACGCAGCATCGGTTATTCGACGGGACCGAGCGGTGTTTATCTGACGCGTCTGTTCGAGCGCTGGGGCATCGCGGAACGCATCGCAGCGCGCATCGTGCAGGCGCCGCCGGGCGTCGCGGTGGGCACGCTCATCGCGCGTGGCGAAGTGGAACTGGGCTTCCAGCAGATGAGCGAGATGATCGGCGTCGAAGGCATCGATGTGCTCGGCATGTTGCCGCCGCAGATTCAGACGCTGACGGTGTTCGAGGGCGCGATCTGTGCGAACGCGAACGCGCCGCAACTCGCGCGCGCGTTCCTTGCGTTTCTCGCTTCGCCCGATGCCGAGGGCGCGAAGGTGCGCCACGGCATGGAGCCTTGCTAGTCACATCGAGCCATCACTCGGCCACGGCGTAACGTTCGAGCCAGTGCGCATACGGCGCGGGCAACGCCCACGACGGCTTCTCCACCTTCAACTGCTTCGCGGCGTGATACGGCCAGTGCGGATTCGAAAGATGCGCGCGGCCGACCATCACGAGATCGAGCTGACCCGACTCGACGGCGCGTTCCGCGTTGGGCGGCGAATCGAATCCCCATGCCGATGCAACCGGAATCTCCGCTTCCCGGCGCACACGCTCCGCGATCGGGCCGAGGAACGCCGGTCCCCACGGAATGCGCACATCGGGCGTCGAGAAGCCGACGCTCACGCTCATCAGATCGAGTCCCTTGCGACGCAGCGTCTTCGTCAGTTCGATGGATTCGTTCAGCGTGACTTCATCGCGGCCATCGTATTCGATGACACCGAAGCGCGCCGTCAGCGGCAAATTCTCCGGCCACACTTCACGCACCGCATCGAACGTTTCGACGATGAAACGGCTGCGTCCCGCGAGATCGCCGCCGTATTGATCGTCGCGCTGGTTCGCATCCACCGAGAAGAAGCTCTGCGCAAGATAGCCGTGGGCGAAGTGCAGTTCCAGCCATTCGAAGCCCGCTTCGCGCGCACGGCGCGTAGCCGCCGCGAAGTCCGCCTTCACGCGCTCGATGTCTTCGAGCGTCATGGCCTTGGGCATCTTCGGCAACCCCGCGCCGAACGCGACGGCCGAAGGCGCGAGCGTGTCCCAGCCGCGTGCGTCGTCGGGGGAAATGTGATCGTCGCCTTCCCACGGACGGTTCGCGCTCGCTTTGCGGCCCGCGTGCGCGATCTGGATGCCGGGCACCGCGCCCGCCGCCTTGATCGCCGTGGCGATCTTCTTCATGCCTTCGATGTGCGCATCGTCCCAGAGGCCCGTGCAGCCGGGCGTGATGCGGCCTTCCGGCGACACGCCCGTCGCTTCGACGATCACGAGGCCCGCGCCGCCGCGCGCGAGGCTCGCGTAATGACTGACGTGCCAGTCGTTGACGAAGCCGTCGATGGCGCTGTACTGGCACATCGGCGGAATGGCGATGCGGTTGCGCAACGTGACGTCTTTCAGTTTGAACGGAGTGAAAAGTGCTGACATACGGGTTTTCTCGAATTGAGTTGAGGCCTGCAATTTAACCGCTCAGTGTCATAATGAAAACTATCTGGGGATTATCGATTCGATAAAATTTTGTGATACTCAATCCGCAATGGCTGCGCACCTTTCTTGCGCTCGTCGATCTCGGCAACTTCACGCGCGCCGCCGAGCGGCTCGATTTGACGCAGGCGGCCGTGAGCCAGCACCTTCGTCATCTCGAAGACGCGCTCGGCCTGCTCGTGATACGCCGTCCGCGCGGCATCGAACTGACGCCGGCGGGCAGGGCGTTGATCGACTATTGCGAAGAGATGGAACTGGCGGGCAAGCGTCTCGCGTCGCGTCTGTCGGATAGCGAAGACGAAGCCGGCGAGATCGGCCTCATCACGCCGGGCAGCATCGGGCTCGTTTTGTTTCCGCTATTGCTGGATTTGCAGCAGCAGCGTCCCGAATGGAAGATGCGTCATCGTTTCGGGCCGGATTCGGAAGTGCTCGAAGCTGTATTGCAGAGCCGCTACGATCTGGGCATCGTCACGTTGAAGCCCGACGATCCTCGCCTTGCCGCGAGCAAGTTCATCGAAGAGCCGCTCGAACTCGTCGTGCCCGCGAATGCGGATGTGCATGAATGGAGCGATCTGGAAAGGCTCGGCTTCATCGATTATCCGGACGGGCATATGATGGCGAGCCGCTTGCTGAGCCGGCGCTTTCCGGGCAATCCGGGCGTCGGCAGTCTGCGAAGGCAAGGCTTCTGCAATCAGATCAGCCTTATCCTGGAGTTCGTCGCGCGCGGGCTCGGCTTCACGGTGATACCGCGTTATGCGCGCATCGCGTTCGGCAAGCCGGAAGCGATAGGCGTCGTGGAATGCGGTGCGCCTGTCGTCGATACGCTGTGGCTCATTCGTCGCGCGGAATGGCCGCTGCCCGCGCGTTGCGCGCGAGCCGTGGAGTATTTGCGGGAACATGTCGGCGTTCCCGCGATGATGGCCGATACGAAAAGGAAGCGCCGGCGCTAGTCAATGCCCCCAGCGCAGCACGAGCGGATCGAGCTTGCGCGCGACCTTGAGCAACCCTTCGCGCACGGCGGGCGACATCGGCGCGAGCGGATGACGCACCGCATCGGAGCGAATCACGCCGCCTTCCTTCATCAAGGTCTTGCACGCGGCGAGCCCGCATTGCCGGTTCTCGTAGTTGATGAGCGGAAGCCATTGCTGATACAGATCGGCGGCTTTGTCGGCGTCGCCCGCGAAGTAGGCGTCGACGATCTTGCGGATGCCGTCCGGATAGCCGCCGCCCGTCATCGCGCCGGTCGCGCCCGCGTCGAAGTCGGGGATCAGCGTGATTGCCTCTTCTCCGTCCCACGGACCGACGATCGCATCGCCGCCGAGCTCGATCAGTTCGCGCAGCTTCGATGCGGCCTGCGCCGTTTCGATCTTGAAGTACGACACGTGCTCGACATCGCGTGCGAGCTTCGCAAGGAACGATGCGGAAAGCGGCGTGCCCGCCACGGGCGCGTCCTGAATCATGATCGGAATGTCGATCGCATTCGACACGTCGCGATAGAACTCGTGAATGCCGCGCTCGCCGACGCGGATCGTCGCGCCGTGATACGGCGGCATGATCATGACCATCGCCGCGCCCGCGTCCTGCGCGGCGCGGCTGCGCTCGGCACAAACGCGCGAGCTGAAATGCGTCGTCGTGACGATCACGGGCACGCGGCCCGCGACATGTTCGAGCACGGTGCGCTGAACGGTATCGCGCTCGGCATCGGAGAGCGCGAACTGCTCGGAGAAATTCGCGAGTATGCAGACGCCGTGCGAACCGGCGTCGATCATGAAATCGATCGCGCGCTTCTGGCCTTCGAGATCGAGACGGCCCTGATCGTCGAAGATGGTCGGGGCGACGGGAAATACGCCGCGATAAGCAGGTGCAGCCATTGAAGTGTGTCTCCTGTGATTGGTCTAGATGCGATACAGCGCGCTCGCATTGTCGAAGAATAGCGCGAGGCGTTCTTCCCGCGTGCGATCCGCGACGATGGTCTTGAAGCCCGCGAAAAGATCATCGAGCGTGACGACGAGACTGTCGACCGGAAAGTTACTCGCGAACATGCAGCGGCCGACGCCGAAGCTTTCGATCGCATCGCGCACGATGCGTCCGTTGCGCCCGACGCTCCAGCTTACGCCAGCTTCGCCGATGCCCGATATCTTGAGCCATACGTTCGGCCACTGCGCGAGCGCATCGAGCGCGGCGCGCCACGCGGCGAGCGCTTCGTCGCTGCGATCCGCGGGCAGCCCCGTATGGTTCACGATGATTTTCATCTGCGGAAAATCGCGCGCCAGTTCCGCCGCTTCGCTGAAATGCCACCACGGCGCCTGCAATTCGAACATCAGGCCGCTTTGCGCGAGCAATGCATAACCGCATCGCCAGCGCGCGCAACGCATCGAGCCGGGCGCAGCGAAATCCGCGCGATGCTCGGCGCGCGGAACGATCTTCGGCTTGTGACGCACGCTGCGCACCAGCGGCACCTCGCGATAGGCGCCGATCACATCGGCGGCATCGTCGCGATCGAGCCAGATTTGCGCGGCCATCGCGTTCGGCAAGCCGGTACGTTCGTGCAGCGCCGTCGCCCAGCGCGCTTCGCCGAGCACGTCGCGCGGGTCCCATTCGCCTTCCATCATCACCGTCTTCACGATGCGATGATTGCCCGCCTGCGCGAAGTAATCGTCGGGCAGGAAGTTCCGGCAGATCGCGGCGTAATCGCCATAGCGAAACGGAATGCGCGGCAGATCGCGCAGCCACGGATGATAGTTGCGCGCCACGTCCCAGAAGTGATGATGTGCGTCGACGATGGGCAGGTCCGCGTCGTCGCCGCTTTCCAGGAAGCGCTCACGCAAGGCTTCGATGCGCTCTTGCATCATGGCGTTCAGCTCAGGCGGTCTTGCGCCATGCGCACGATGATGTCGAACGCTTTTTGCGTCGCGCCGACATCGGCACGGCCCTGGCCGTGGATATCGAAGGCGGTGCCGTGCGCGGGCGTCGCGATCGGCACGGGCAGGCCGCCGTGCACGGTGACGCCGCGCCAGAATCCCATCAGCTTCATCGCGATCTGACCTTGGTCGTGGTACATCGTGACGACGCCGTCGAAGACTTTCTGATCGCGTGCGCGCACGAAGATGGTGTCGGCGGGGAAGGGGCCTTGCGCGTCGTAACCTTGCGCGCGCGCGTGTTCGACGGCGGGCGCGATCACGTCGATTTCCTCGCGGCCGAACGCGCCGTTATCGCCGTTATGCGGATTGAAGCCGCAGACCGCGATGCGCGGCTCTTCGATGCCGGCGCGCTTGAGGCCATCGTGAATCAATTGCACCGCGCCGACGATGCGCTCCTGCGTGAGCTTCGCGCTCACGTCCTTCAACGCGATATGCGAGGTCACGCGCGAGGTCCACAACTCGTCGAGCACGTTGAACTCGCAGAATGCGCCGCTGAAATCGAGCTGGCGCGCGAACCATTCCATTTCGTCGTTCGTCTCCATGCCGGCCATGTGCAGCGAGGTCTTGTTGACGGGCGCGAAGAGCATCGCCTGCGTGCGGTTCGCGCGCGTCATCGCGAGCGCCTGTTTGAAGGCTTCGAGGCTGTAGCGGCCGCCGCGTTCGGTCGATACGGCGCGCTCGTAGGGGGCGTCGTCGGGCAGGCGGAAGTCGATGAGCGAGGGCACGTCGGTATCGCGCGCGGCGGCATCGACGCTATCGACCAATTGATAATCGAAACGTTGCTGCGCGATCTCCATGCCGTGATCCAGCTCGCGCTTGTCGCCGATGATGACGAGATCGGCGCGCGCGCGATTCTCCGGTTTCGCGACGAGACGCGCGATCAGTTCGGGACCGATGCCGGCGGGGTCGCCGAGAAGCACTGCGATGAGAGGTTTCATGTGTGTAGGGTCTCGTTATCGGATGTTAGCGGGTGCGGCGCAGATCGATGGCGATCGAACCGAAGATATACACCAGCGCGCACGCGCCGTAAAAATGCAGCACCGCGTCGAAGGAACCGGTGCGCTGAAGAATGAAGCCCGTGATGAGCGGAATCGAAATCCCGCCGACGCTGCCCGCGCAGTTCATGCACGCACCGAGCAGGCCGACGCGTCCGGGGCTTGCGAGCAACGAAGGCAGGCTCCAGTAGAGGCTGCCCCACATCAGCAGGAACGATGCGCCGCACAGCACCGCGACCGCGACGACAGGCGACGTGATGGTCGGCAGCGAGGCGAACACGGCGAGCGTGACGAGCCCCGACACGGCGATCATGCTCTTCACGACCTTGCCGCGCGAGAAATTCATCGCGCACAGCGCATCGCACAGAAAGCCGCCCGACAGCGAGCCGAGTGCGCCTGCGAGGAAGATGAAGAAGGTCGCCGCGCCGATCTGCGACAGGCTCAAACCGCGCGCCTGCGTCAGATAGCTCGGGCCCCACGTGAGCAGGCCGAAGAAGATCATCGCCCAACTCATGCGGCCGACGCACATCGCGATTGTCGAGCGCAGCGGCAGCGGCGCATCGTCCTGGCTTGCGCGCGCCGCGCTGGACACGGCTGGCGCGCCGTCGCGGATATGCGCGAGTTCCGCGCCGTTCACGCCCGGATGTTTCGCGGGATCGTCGCGCAGATAGCGCCATGCGAGCCAGCCGCACGCGATCGTCGCGAGTCCCGCGACGACGAACGCCGTGCGCCACGAGCCGAACATGAGGATCAGATTCGAGATCGCGAGGCCGCCGATCGCCGCGCCGAGCGGCGAACCCGCATCCATCAGCACCGCGCCGCGTGCGCGTTCGGTGCGCGACAGCCAGAGCGCGTTGAGCTTGCTGCCCGCGGGGAAGAGCGGGGCTTCCGCGCCGCCGAGACCGACGCGCAGAAACAGCATCGACAGGCCGCCGGTGGCTGCGCCCATCAACGTCTGAAAGATTCCCCACAAGACGGTTGCGCCTGCAACGACCTTGCGCGGTCCCAGTTTGTCGATGAGCCAGCCGCCCGGAATCTGCAGGAGCGCATACGACCAGAAGAAGCTCGACAGCACGAGCCCCTGCATCGCGGGCGAGAGCGCGAACTCTTTCGCGATGGTGGGCATCGCGATGGAAAGCGAGATGCGGTCCACGAGGTTGATCAGCGTGATGAGAAATACCACGCCGAAGATGCGCCAGCGTACGCTCGTCGCGTGTTCGGACGAGGCGGCGTCGCGCGCCGCGTGTGATTCGATCCTGCTCTCCATGTCTGTCTCCGGATAGTGTCGGGCTGCATTGGCCCTGCATCATTGCGTCATTCGATGATGTTGAAGTCGCTCAGATGCTTGTCGGACAGCGTGATGCCGAGGCCCGGCGTTTCATCGGAGAGTTGCAGATAGCCGTTCTCCGGCTGCGGCTCGCCGTCGAAGATGTAGTAGAAGAGTTCGTTGCCCACTTCGACGTCGAACACGGGGAAGAACTCGGACATCGGGCTCGCGGTGCTCGCCATCGTCAGGTGATAGTTGTGCATCTGGCCCGCGTGCGGAATCACGGGAACGGACCACGCTTCGGCCATTGCGTTGATCTTGCGCGCGGCGGTGATGCCGCCCACGCGGTTCGTGTCGTATTGAATGACATCGACGGCGCGACGTTCCAGCAGATCCTTGAAGCCATAGCTCGTGAACTCGTGCTCGCCGCCGGATATCGGCACGATGTTCATCTTTTTAAGCTCCTGATAACCTTCGACGTCGTCGCCGATCACGGGCTCTTCGAGCCAGCGCGGATTGAACTCGGCAAGACGCGGCAGCATGCGGCGCGCGTATTCCAGCGTCCAGCCCATATAGCATTCGAGCATGATGTCGACATCGTCGCCCGCGAGTTCGCGCAACAGGCGCACCTGTTCCAGATTCTTGGCCATACCTTTCGGGCCGTCTTTCGGGCCATAGCCGAAGCGCATCTTCATCGCGGTGAAGCCCTGATCGAGATAGCCTTGCGCTTCCGCGAGGAATGCGTCGCGGTCGTCGTTGTTATAGAGCTTCGACGCATAGCACCAGATCTTCTCTTTCGTGCGGCCGCCGAGCAGCTTGAAGACGGGCTTTTTCACGGCCTTGCCCATGATGTCCCACAGCGCGATATCCACGGCGGAGATCGCCGCCATGCCGATGCCCTTGCGGCCCCATGCGAGCGTGCGCCGATACATCTTCTGCCAGATGTATTCGTGATCGAACGGATCTTCGCCGATAGCGATGGGCGCGAGATATTCATCGACGATCTGCTTCGCGACGCGCGGCGCGAGCGCGCAATTGCCGATGCCGACGGTGCCGTCGTCGCATTCGATCTCCACCACGAGCCAGCCGTGAAAGCGGAACGAGCCCATTGCGTCGCCGCGTTCGTAGAGAACATCGACGGCGTTCGTGCAGAAGTGCGATTGCGGCGGCACGACCTTGCCTTTCCATTCGAAAACGCGTGCGCGGACATGCTTGATCTTCATCTTCGGTGTCTCCGGTCTATTCGGGTGGGGCCGCTGAAACGAGGGTTTGCGCGGCTGTATCGGGTAGCGCTAGTGTGCGAAACTCCGCGATAACTGACCATTGAATTATTTGCATCAGGCTATTTCCTGGAGTTATCGCTCGCATGATCGCGCCCGCCACGACCATACGCAAACGCCTGCGCCTGCGTCATCTGCAATTGATGATGGCGCTCTCGGAGACCGAATCGCTCAGAAGCGCCGCCGACGAACTCGCGATGACGCAGCCCGCCGCGACCAAGGCGCTGAAGGAACTGGAGGACACGATCGGCGCGACGCTGTTCGTGCGTCATGCGCGAGGCATGGAGCCGACGATCTACGGCGAAGCGGTGATGCGATACGCGCGCGTCGTCTTCGAGGACCTCGACGAATTGCGCGAGGAACTGGCTGCGATCGAGGCGGGCGATATCGGCAAGGTGCGCATCGGCGCGGTGATGGCGCCGGCTCCTGATTTGCTGACGAAGGTGATCGTGCAGCTTAAGGAAGCGCATCCGCGCTTGCAGATCAGCGTGCAGATCGATACCAGCGATGTGCTCGTGCAGGCGTTGCAGCAGGATCAGCTTGATGTTGTGGTGGGGCGTATTCCTTACGGTTTCTCCGCGCTCGATTTGACGTTCGAGACCTTGTCGGAGGAGGCGCTGACGATCGTCGCGCGGCCGGAGCATCCGGCTGTCGGGATGGCGGCGAAGCCGAAGCTCGCCGATCTGGCGAAGTATCCGTGGATCGTGCAGCCGCATCCGAGTCCGATGCGGCAGATCATCGATCAGACGTTTCGCGAATCGCGGGTTGCGCCGCCGGTTAGCACCGTCGAGACTTCTTCGATTCTTACTACCCTTTCGTTGTTGCGGGACTCGGACATGCTGGCGGTGCTGCCGAGTTCAGTCGCGGACTATTATTCCGCTTTGGATACGATTGCTTCATTGCCCACGGGGTTGAGGGGGCGGCTCGCGCCATATGGGTTGATTCTCAGGAAGAACAGGCGGATTAGTCCGGCGACGCAGTTGGTGATTGAGGCGATTCGGAGGGCTTGAAGGGTGGTTTTGCTTTTTGTTTTTGTGGATTCCTGATTTCGTGTCGGTCTATTGGCACTGCCCCTCCCCGGGGTGGGGGTCACTTTCTTTGCTGCTGCAAAGAAAGTAACCAAAGAAACAGCTATCCCCAGCCTAAGCACTTCACGCCGGCCGCGGCACAGGCGATTGGCCTAATGGCCCGGCAGTAGCGAGTGCCC
>Ga0160464_100033_pt1 | contig 173246 bp, 163 predicted proteins | sample HID1971I_E11MG_FD_108275 | JGI IMG/M metagenome (GOLD analysis project Ga0160464, IMG submission 108275) | Enriched millipede-associated microbial communities from UW Madison campus, WI, USA - HID1971I_E11 MG | ecosystem: Host-associated > Arthropoda: Insects > Digestive system > Unclassified ...
CAGGTACGGGCATCGATCCTCAACAGGTTCACCCGTCTGGGAACGCCTGAGACTGTGCGCGTGGCATAGCTGCGTCTGGGGTAAGGGGAGGCTCGCCCTGAGTGCGGGTTATGCAACAGCGCCCCTCTCGGGCACAACGCACCTTGATCACGGCATCCCACACAAATTCAGAAACCCACACGCCCCATGGCCTTGCGGTTTCTTGTTTGCCTTCCAGTCGAAGGCTTCACCGACCCCCTACTTGAACGGCGGCGGCACCCGGATCTTCTGCCACTCCTCCGGCGTGATGAACTTCGCGCAGGTCGGCAGTGCGCTGATGACGCGCCGCTGCGGCTTCATCGGAACGAGCTGCGCGTTCTCCTCTTCCCGATAGAGGTTCACTCCGCAGGCTTCGTACGCGATGCCCTGCTTGCTCTCGATCTCGCGGCGCGCCTCGAAGCGTTCGCGCAGGTTCCGGAACGACTGCCCGACGATCCGGTAGCGCTTGCCTTCCTCGGGCAGGAACGAAAACGAAATCCGGCACGCGGCACGGCCGTGGTACTCGATGAGAGCCTCTTCCCCCGCGCGGATGAACATCGCGCCCTTGAGTTCGGTGCGCCCGCGGTAGCAGCCCTCTGCATTGAGGTTGTTGATCACCACGTCGTCCTTCGACTCGACGGTGACCTGTGCCCGGCTTTCCTGCGCGGTCGGCAAACGGTACGGTGTTTCACAGGCGCTCAGCAATGCAGCGGCGGCGATGGCGAATGCGTACGAGCGAATCGCTCTGGGTGACATGGTGCGGCCCTCCCCTTGGTCTTGTGGTGCCGCGCGATGCTAAGGCGGCAGCCCCCCGCGTACGCCCCGCCCCGCGCAGGGACGCGATTTCAATCGACGACCCGACGGCGCGCCGGACTACTTTTTGATGCACCGCGTAACGGCATGCTGTCCTTCGTAGCAAGAGACAAGCAACAGGGGGCAAGCGATGAACAGGACCGAGGCCTTGGCGGCCATGGTGGAAGTGGCACGGATCGGGCGCGGCATGACGCCCGCCGATGCACTCACGCAGCTGGGCGAGCTGATCGCGCAGGAGTCGCCGGACGATCCGGCGCATGACGTGAAGGTCGAAAAGCTGCTGCGCCTGGGCGCCTGCATCTGGTCGCTGCGGCGCGGGGTGTTCCTGCCCGAGCCGCCCGGGCGCAGCGACGAACCGGAAGCCCCGCCGGTGCAGCGGCCCCGCGAGATCGCACCCATCGGCACAGTGCCCGCGCGTGCATCGCACCCCGTCTCCCATCACCCGGTGATCCCGGCCCTGAGCACCTCGGTGCACTACGGGCTCGCGTCGGCCTTCACACCACCCGAAACTCCTCCACCACAAAGGCCGTGATCTCCGCCAGGAAGGTCTTGGCGTGCGCCATGGTGCGCTGGCCTTCGGGCGAGGCGAACGCGGCGTTCAGCGTGTCGGTGTTCTCGAACCACAGTTCCACGATGCCGTCGATGGGCAGCTCGGCGTAGCCGCAGGGCGTGCCCTTCTCGAACTCGCGCGCGACCACCACGTTCTGGCGGTAGCCGGCCACGCCGGGCATGCGGCGCACGTGGTCGGCGTGCACCTTCCATTCGCGGCGAAAGTCTTCTTCCGACTGCGCGACCGGGCGGCGCAGGGTCGAGATGCGCTTGAGCGTCGCCGGCCCCGCCGACGATGCGGGCGACGGCGGCGCGATGACCTCGGTCTGCTCGACCGTCACGATGTGCAGCCCGCCCAGAAAGTGCTGCTCGTCGGCGCGAATCTCCGCCGCCAGCTCGCCGGTGCTGAAGGCCGCATCGGCCTGCGCTGCCGCATCGAACTGCAGCTGCGAGAAGCCATCGAAGTCCCACGGGCCGCGCGCGAAGTCGATGCCGCGCTGCAGCCGGTCGGTCACGCGGTTCTGGCGGTAGGCGCGCAGCGTGGGCAGGCGCGCGACGAGCGGGCCGTGGCGTTCGCGCCAGTAGCGGCTGAAGGCCTCGTCGGTCCAGCCGGGCTGCTTGCGGATCAGGCCCATGCGCAGGGTCGTCGTCGTGGGGTCGGTCATCGGTCGGTCTCCTTGTGGGGTTGCGCGTTCTGCGCTTCGGCGCGCGCACGCGCCAGGCCGGGCGCACGCTTGGCGAGCCAAACGCCGTGGCGCACGGGCCAGCGTTGGTACTGCGGATCGGCGCCGAGCGCGGCGGCCGCGTGGTGCGGCCAGTAAGGGTCGAACAGGGCTTCGCGGCCGAGCGCGACGAGGTCGGCCTGCCCGGCGGCGAGCACGGCCTCGGCCTGTTGCGCGTCGACGATCATCCCGACGGCCTGCGTGACCACGCCGGCCTCGCGCCGGATGCGTTCAGAGAACGGCACCTGGAAACCCAGGCCGCGCGGCACGGGCAGTGCGCGCGTCTCTTCGGTGAGGCCGCCCGACGAGCAGTCGATCACGTCGACGCCGCAGCGCTTCAGCTCGCGCGCGAGCACCACCGAGTCGTCGAGGTTCCAGCCGTCGAGCGTGCCATCCACGGCCGAGAGGCGGCAGAACAGCGGCTTGCCGGCGGGCCATGCGGCGCGCACGCGCTGCGCGATTTCCAGTGCGAGCGACATGCGGTTCTCGCGGCTGCCGCCGAGCGCGTCGTCGCGGTGGTTGGCGTTGGGCGACAGGAAGCTCGCCACCAGGTAGCCGTGGCCGAAGTGCAGCTCGACCACGTCGAAGCCGGCCTGGTCGGCGCGCACGGTCGCATCGACAAAACGCTGCACGACCTCGGCCATGTCTGCGGCATCGAGCGCGCGCGGCGCCGACCAGCCGGGGCCGGCCGCGAGTGCGCTGGGGCCCAGGCGCTCCCAGGGTTCTTCATCGGCCGCCATGCGCGCCGGGTCGATGGCGGCACCGCCCTCCCACAGCGGCTCGCTGCCGGCCTTGCGGCCCGCGTGCGCCAGCTGCACGCCGATGGCGCTGCCTTGTGCGTGGACGAAATCGACCACGGCCTTCAGCGGCGCGATCTGGCTGTCGTTCCACAGGCCGAGGTCGGCGGTGCCGATGCGCCCGCGCGGATCGACGGCGGTGCTCTCGGTGAGGATCAGGCCCGCGCCGCCGAGCGCGAACTTGCCCAGGTGCACCAGGTGCCACGGCGTGGCATGGCCGCGCTCGGCGGCGTGCTGGCACATGGGCGAGATGACGATGCGGTTGGCGAGCGTGAGCTCGCGCAGCTGCAAGGGCTGGAACAACAGGGGAAGAGATGAATCAGGCATGTGAAGAAATCAAGGGGCCGGCGCAGCCACGGGCCGCGTGCCGAGCCAGGTGCCGCTCATCACCGCGGCAAAGCCGAACAGGTGCCACCACGTGAGCACTTCGCCCAGCAGCAGCGCCGCGAACAGCACGCCGAACACCGGCACCCAGTAGAGAAAGACGGCCGTGCGCGCCACGCCGATGACGGAGATCGCACGGTTCCAGATGAGGTTGCCCGCGGCGGTGGCCGCGATGCCCGAGAACAGGACGAGCGCCCACGGCCACAGGCCGGGAAAGAGCTGCGCCGCGCCGAGCCGCGACGGCCCGAGCAGGGTGTGCACCACGAGCATGAACGTGCCGATGAGGTAGATGACCCAGCTGATCGACAGCGGATCGATCTGCCGCGCCAGCCGCTGCACGCCCACGCCGCCGACCGCGAAGCTCACCACCGACAGCGCGAGCATCAGGTCGCCGATGCCGGCGCTCGACAGTCCCGCGCCCGGGTGGCTCAGCACCACCGCCGCCACGCCCGCGAAGCCCAGCGCCACGCCCACCATGCGGCGCGCCGTGAAGCGCTCGCCGAAGACCAGCGCGGCCATCAGCGCCGACACCAGCGGACTCAGCGCCATGATCAGCGCGCCGTTGGTGGCGGTGGAGCGCAGCAGCCCCTGCGCGAACAGGATCTGGTTGCCATAGACCATGAGGAAGGCGCAGCCCGCCATCACCGCGAGCTGCCGCGCCGTGAGCCGGGGCACGCCGCCGCGCCGCCACAGCACGATGGCGCTGAGCGCGATGCACGCCACGCCCATGCGCAGCGCCGCGAGCGGCAGCGTCTCGAAGGAGGCGGTGAGCGCCTTCACGGCCGAGACGTTCACGCCCCACACCAGCATCGCGAGCAGCATCCAGCCCTGCACGGACGCAGGCGTGGCGCCGTGCGAGGGCGCGGCTTGGTTCACCTCAGCTTTCTAGGGCGTTCCACATTTCGATGTCGCGCTCGGCCGTCCAGATGCGCGGGTGCACGTGGCCGGTGGCCTCGTCGTAGGCGCGGGTCACGTCGAAGGGCATGCAGTGGTCGAAGATCACCCAGTGGCCGTAGGTCGGGCGCAGCGCGGCCACGGTTTCCTTGTAGATCACGTTGAGTGACTTGCCCTCAGCCACGCCGTTGTTCACCAGCGTGTAGACGTCGGAAATGAAGGCGCGCGTGGAGGCAATCGCCTTGCGCACGTCGGCGGCATTTTCCAGTGCGGCGCCGCGGCCGGGCACCAGCTTCTCGAAGCCGAAGCCGGCCAGGCGGTCCAGCGTGGTGGGCCAGTCGCGGAAGTAGCAGTCGCCCGCGTAGGCCGTGCTCTGGTACTCGACGAGGTCGCCCGCGAAGCAGATCTTCTGGTCTTCGAGGTAGGCGATGGTGTCGCCCTTGGTGTGGCCGCGGCCGACCTGCGCGATCTTCACTTCGAGCTTCTTGCCGAGCCACACGCTCATCGTGCCGTCGAAGGTCATGGTGGGCCAGGTCAGGCCGGCGGGCACCGACTCGACGTTGCGGAACAGGCGCGGGAAGCGGCCGATCTCGCTGGCCTTGTCCTGCTCGCCGCGCTCGACGATCAGGTCGTAGGTGTCGCGGCTGGCAATGATCTGCTCGGCGCCTTCCTTGAAGTACGCCGACGCGCCCAGCACGCGCACCGCGTGGTAGTGGCTCAGCAGCACGTACTTGATGGGCAGCGGCGTGACTTCGCGGATGCGGCGGATCACGTCCTGCGCCATCGCGGGCGTGGCCTGGGTGTCGACCACCATCACGGCCTCGTCGCCGATGAAGACGCCGGTGTTGGGGTCGCCCTCGGCGGTGTAGGCGTAGGCGTTCTCCGAGAGGCGGGTGAACGAGACCTTCTTTTCTTCGAGGTCGGCCTGGCTGGCGAATTTCTTGGTGGTCATTGGGGTTCCTTTGATGTGAGCGATGAATTCAATGCGTGCCGAGGTACGCCGACTTCACCTTGGGGTTGTCGAGCAGCTCGCGGCCGGAGCCTTCGAGCGTGATGCAGCCGGTTTCGAGCACGTAGGCGCGGTCGGCCACGCCCAGCGCCTGCTTGGCCATCTGTTCCACCAGCAGGATCGTGAGACCCGAGCTGCGCAGCTGGCGGATGGCGTCGAAGATGTCCTTGATGATGAGCGGCGCCAGGCCCAGCGAGGGCTCGTCGAGCAGCAGCAGGCGCGGCTCGCTCATGAGCGCGCGGGCAATCGCGAGCATCTGCTGCTCGCCGCCCGACAGCGTGCCCGACAGTTGATGCTCGCGTTCTTTCAAGCGTGGGAAGCGCGCGAACTCGCGTTCGATGGCGCGCTCCACGAAGGCCTTGTCGCTGCGGCGCGAGTAGGCGCCCAGCATCAGGTTCTCGCGCACGGTCTGGTCGGGGAACACGCCGCGCCCCTCGGGCGACAGCGCCACGCCCAGGCCCACGCGCTGGTGCGCGGGCACGTGCGTGCAGTCCTTGCCGTCCACGAGCACGCGGCCTTCGGCCACGGGCTCCAGCCCGACGATGCTCTTGAGCAGCGTGCTCTTGCCGGCGCCGTTGGCGCCGATGATGGTGACGACCTCGCCCGCGCGCACTTCCAGGCTCACGCCCTTGACGGCCTCGATGGCGCCGTACGAGACCTTCACCGATTCGATTTTCAACATGATGGTTTCGGTCCTCTGGCTCAGGCGGGCACGGCTTCGGGTTCTTCGTCGTCCACGCCCAGGTAGGCCTCGACCACGCGCGGGTTCGACTGCACCTCGGCCGGCTTGCCCTCGGCGATCTTCACGCCGTAGTCGAGCACGATCACGTGGTCGGAGATCGACATCACCAGGTCCATGTGGTGCTCCACCATCAGGATGGACACGCCGCACTTTCCGATGCGCACCAGCAGTTCGCCGAGCTCGGCGGTTTCCTGCGGGTTGAGGCCGGCGGCGGGCTCGTCGAGCAGCAGCAGCTGCGGCTCGGTGGCCAGCGCGCGCGCCAGTTCCACGCGGCGCTGCAGGCCGTAGGGCAGGCTGCCGGCGGGCCAGTGCGCCAGGTGGCCCAGGCCCACGAGGTCGAGCAGCTGCAGCGCGCGCTCGCGCGTGGCGCGCTCCTGCTTGCCGGCCGTGGGCCAGGCCACGAGCGACGACAGGAAGCCATTGCTCATGCGGCTGTGCCGCCCGAGCATCACGTTGTCGAGCACCGAGAGGTCGGCGAACAAACGCAGGTTCTGGAAGGTGCGGCCCATGCCCAGGCAGCAGATGGTGTGCGCCGGCTGGCCCACGATGTTGCGGCCCAGGAAGCGGATCACGCCCGCGTCGGGTTCGACCACGCCGGTGAGCATGTTGATCATGGTGCTCTTGCCCGCGCCGTTCGGGCCGATGAGCGCATGGATGTGGCCGCGCTGCAGGCGGAACGACACGTCCTGCGCCGGCTTCACGCCGCCGTACGACTTGGTCACGCCCTGCACCACCAGCAGCTCGCCTTCGCCGCCGGGACCGATCTGGCCCGGCACGCCGTTGCCGGCCGCCCCTTCGCCGCGGTGGCGCGACTTCAGGAACCACTTGTTGAACAGGCCCACCACGCCGCCCGGCATCACGTACAGCGCGAACAGCAGCAGGAAGCCGTACAGGAAGTGCTGCGCCGAGGGCCAGCGCGCGAGCAGCGCGTCGGTCGCCGTGAGCAGCACCGCGCCCACGATGGGGCCGTACATCGAGCCCGCGCCGCCGAACAGCACCAAGAGCAGGATGAAGATCGACAGGTGGAAGGTGATGAAGTCGGAGTTGATGTACTGGTTCTGCTGCGCCACGAGCGCGCCCGCGATGCCGCAGGTGACGGCCGCGACCACGAAGGCCATGACCTTGGCGCGGTACACGCGCACGCCCACCGACGACGAGGCGATCTCGTCCGCCTGCAGCGACAGCAGCGCGCGGCCGAAGCGGCCCTGCAGCAGGTTGCGCAGCAGCAGGTGCAGCGCGGCGCTGAGCACGATGCCCAGGATCACCCATTGCACGCTGCTCAGCGGCTGGCCGTTCCAGGTCAGCGGGCGGATGCCGTAGATGCCCTGCGCGCCGCCGAACACGTCGGTCCATTCGCCCACGAGCTTCTCGACCACGATGCCGAAGGCCAGCGTGACCATCGCGAGGTACGGGCCCTTCACGCGCAGCGAAGGCAGCGCGATGAGCACACCGCACACGCCGGAGACAACCGCCGCGATCACCAGCGCGAGCCACGGGCTCAGCTCGGTGCGCGAGGTGATGAGCGCGACCGCGTAGGCGCCGGCCGCGAACAGGCCGGCCTGGCCCAGCGATTTCTGCCCTGCGTAGCCGACCAGCACGTTCATGCCGGCCGCGCACAGGTAGTAGACGCACATCATGAAGGCGATGCGCAGGTAGTAGTCGTTGCCGGACAGCGAGACCAGGCCGCACAGCACGGCCGCCACCAGCACCACGGCGGCGGGATGGGCAAGGCGCTTCATACCTTCTCCACCGTCGAGCGACCGAACAGGCCCGTGGGCCGGAAGGCCAGCACCAGGATCACGAGCGCGAACACCGCGACCTCGCGCCACTGCGCCTGCCAGAGATTCACCATCGACTCGAGCACGCCCAGCAGGAAGCCGCCGATGACGCAGCCGCGCGGGTTGCTCAGCCCGCCGATCATGGCGCCCGAGAAGCCCTTGAGCCCTACGGTCAGCCCCATGAATAGCGAGGCCTGCGCGATGGGCGCGAGCAGGAAGCCCGACAGCCCCGCCAGCGCCGAGCTGACAACGAAGGCGCCGATCATCATGGCGTTGGTGTTGATGCCCATGAGGCTTGCGACGTTGCCGTTCTGCGCCACGGCGCGCATGGCCTTTCCGATCATGGTGCGGTTCATCACGCGGTCGAAGCCGATCATCACGACCACGGCCACGCCCAGCGTGAGCAGTTCCTGCGGGCGCACGCCCACGCCGAACATGCGGATCACGGTGTCGCCCACGGGCGCGGGCACCACCACGGGCTTCGGGCCCCAGATGGCCAGACCCACGCTCTGCAGGATGACGCCGAAACCCAGCGTGCTCATGACCCAGGCCATGCCGGGGCGGCCCGCGAACGGACGCACGCCGAGCACGTAGAGCAGCCAGCCCAAGAGGCCCATCACGCCGAGCGCGGCGACCAGCGCAAACAGCTGCGCTCCCGCGCCGGGCACGGCGTCGCCGAAGGTGGTGGAACTGAGCGGTTTGCCCAGCACGAGGAACAGCGCGCTCATGCCGATGAACGCGCCGGCCGAGACGAACTCGCCGTGCGAGAAGTTCAGCGTCTTGGTCGTCGTGAACGTGATGCTGAATCCGAGGGCCACCAGCGCATAGGCACCGCCGACGGCGAGCCCGCTGATGAGCGCCTGCAGGAGCGCTTCAACCATGGTGTGTATCTCCGTTGCGGAACGAGGCGGTGCCCCGTTCCTTTTGTCTCAGACGTTTATTGCTTGAAGTCGGCCGGCTTGAGCGCATCGATCAGCGCGTCGCTGTAGGGCAGCAGCTTGCCGTCCTTCCAGCGGATCCAGACCAGGTCCTTGGCCGTCAGGGCTTCGTGGTTGGTCTTGCTGAAGGGCTTCTCGTAGGTCTTGAGCACGCCCTGCACCGGCGTCTTCAGGTCTTCGAGTGCCGCACGCACGGCGGCGCCGTCGGTGCTGTTGGCCTGCTTCATGGCCTGGGCCAGCAGCAGCACCGAGTCGTAGCCGTGCAGCGCGAACGAGAACGAGCCCGGCGCCTTCAGCTTGCTGCCGATGCGGTCGAACAGCTTCTGCTGCACGGGCGTGCGCGTCTCGCTCACGGTGCGCATGAAGATCGGCTTCTCGGCCAGCGCCTTGCCGGCCGCGTCGTAGAAGGTGATGTTGTCGGCCGCCCACGAGGTGAGCGTCAGCGGGAAGTAGTTGATCTTCTCCATGCTGCGCACCAGCTGCGCGATGGGCGTGCCCTGCGCCCACACCACGACGGTGTCGACGTTGGCGGCCTTCATCTTGGACAGCTGCGAGGTCATGTCGGTGTCGCCGACGCCGAAGCGCTCGGTGGCCGCGATCTTGATGTCCTGCAGCTTGGCGATTTCTTCCATGTCCTTCAGGCCGCCCTGGCCGTAGCCGGTGGTCTCGGCCATGAGGCCCACGACCTTGGAGCCGGCCGTGTTGCGCTTCACGTAGGCCATGAGCGCGGCGACCTGCTCGCGGTCGACCATCGAGACGCGGAACATGTAGTTGTCGGCGCCGGCGCTCATCGGCTTGGTGATGTCGGTGCCCGAGCCTACGTTGCCCAGCACCGGAATCTTCTTCTGGTTGGCGATGTGCTTCCAGGCCATGGCGTTGCCCGAGTTGGTGGGGCCGAAGACGGCGACGACCTTCTCGTTGTCGACCAGGTCGCTCATGTTCTGGATCGACTTCGGCGGTGCCGAGACGTCGTCGCGCGTGACCAGCGTGAACTTCCGTCCGAGCGCGCCGCCGGCGGCGTTCAGGTCGGCAATGGCTGCTTCCATGCCCAGCACCGCGGCCTGGCCGCTCTGCGCCGAGGGCGATGCCGAGAGGTCGCCGTTGTAGCCGAGCTTGATGTCTTGCGCGTAGGCGCCTGCCGAGAACGCAGCGAAGGCGGCGGTCGCGAGCAGGGTCTTGTACAGACGGATCGTTTTCATTCTTTGTCTCCTAAGGGTTGACGGACGGGGAACGGGAAATCGAAAAGGAAGAGGTGCGGCTCAGACGGCGAGGAAGCCGCCGTCCACCGGCAGCGTGATGCCGGTGACGTAGCGCGACATGTCGCTGGCCAGGAAGATCACCGGGCCCACCAGGTCTTCGGTCTGGCCGACGCGGCCCAGCGGGATGCGCGTCATGAACGACTCGAGGCGCTGCGGGTTCTCGCGCGTGGCGGCGGTCATGGGCGTCTCGATCACGCCGGGTGCCAGTGCGTTCACGCGCACGCCGGCCGGCGCGAGCTCCTGCGCCAGCGACTGCGTGAGCATCTTGATGGCGCCCTTCGAGGGCGAATAACCCAGGCTCGCCGCCTGCCCCGCGTAGGCGGCGATGGAGGCGATGTTGATGATCGAGCCCTTCGTCTGCTTGAGCACGGGGATGAAGGCCAACGTGGTGTTGAAGGTGCCGTGCACGTTCACGTCGATGGTCTTCTTCCAGTTGGCCGCGGCGTTCGGGCTGCTGGTGGTCTCGCGGATGATGATGCCGGCGTTGTTCACCAGCAGGTCGACGTGGCCGACCTCTTGCGCCACGCGCGCGGCCAGTGCATGGCAGGCCTCGGGCGCGGTGACGTCGAGCACGAACGACCAGGCCTCGCCGCCTTCATTGCGCACCAGCTGCGCGGTCTCGGCCACGGTGGCTTCGTTCATGTCGGTGACGACGACGCGCGCGCCCGCCTGGGCCAGGCCGAGCGCGAGCGCACGGCCGTTGCCCTGGCCGGCGCCGGTGATCAGCGCGAGACGGCCTTCGAGCAGGCGCGGTGCGACGTGAGGAGGAAAGGGCATGGTCGGCTCCTTGGGTTGACTATCGGAACGGGGATCAGGCGCCGCGCGGCACGGCCACGGCTTCGCGCTGCTCGACGTGCAGGGGCACAGCCACTTCGGCCTGCGCGACCTGCAGGCCCGCGACATAGCCGAAGGTGAGTGCCGGGCCGAGCGTGATGCCCGCGCCGGGGTAGTTGCCGCCCATCACGCTGGCCGCGTCGTTGCCGACGGCATACAGGCCCTTGATCGGCTGGCGGTCGGCGTCGAGCACGCGGGTCTTCTCGTCGGTGACGAGGCCGGCGAAGGTGCCGATGTCGCCGATGACCAGCTTGATCGCGTAGTACGGGCCGTTTTCCAGCGGCGCGACGCAGGGGTTGGGCGTGACGTTGGCGTCGCCCTGGTAGCGGTTGTAGGCCTTGCTGCCTTTGCCGAAGGCGGGGTCGTCGCCGGTGTGCGCGCCCTGGTTGAACTCCTGCACGGTGGCTTCGAGCGCGGCGGGGGCGATGCCGATTTCCTTGGCCAGTTCGCCGATGCTCGCGCCGCGCTTGAGGTAGCCGGTCTTCAGGTGGCGGCCGATGGGCAGCGGCGCGGGCGCGACGCAGCCCAGGCCGTAGTCGCGCAGCGCCTTGTGGTCGCACAGCAGCCAGGCCGTGACCTCGGGCTCGCCCTCGCAGGCCTTGACCATCGCCTGCACGAAGTCGTGGTACGAGTTGCCTTCGTTGGCGAAGCGCTTGCCCTTGGGCGTGACTGCGATCACGCCCGGCTTGGCGCGGTCGATGAAGTGCGGCATGACGCCCTTGCTGCCGTCGGGGCGCGTGGTGACCGAGGCCGGCACCCACGCCGCGGCGTGCGGGATGGTGCCGTCGACGCGGCCGCCCACGGCTTCGGCCAGGCGCAGGCCGTCGCCGGTGTTCGTGGAAGGCGACGGCGAGTAGTGCTCCTTGCCGGTGGGTGCGTGCGGGAACAGTTGCTTGCGGCGCTCCACGTCGTAAGGGAAGCCGCCGCAGGCCAGCACCACGCCGCGTTTGGCGGTGATGCGCACCGTCTTGCCTTCGTGCTGCACCACGGCGCCCGAGACGCCGTCGTACTCGACCACGAGCTTCTTCACGGGCGACGAAAGCCACACGGGAATGTCCAGGTCCATCGCGGCCTTGGCGAGGCGACCGGCCAGCGCGTTGCCGTTGGTCAGCGTCATGCCGCGGCCGTGGCGCACCACGTCCAGGAAGTGCCGGGTCAGGCGCTTGGTGACGTACCAGAACGAGGTCGGCGACTTGAAGGCCCGCATGAAGTGTTTGATCTCGGGGCCCGAGCCCAACATCATCCCGAACACCGTGAGTTCGGGCAGCGGCGGCGCCAGGTGCTTGATGCGCGCACCGAGCTCGCGGCCGTCGAACGGGCGCGTGACCATCGAGCGGCCGCCGGGCTGGCCGCCGGGCGCTTCGGCGTGGTAGTCGGGGAAGACGGCCGGCATGTCGAACTGCACGCAGGTCTGGCGCGTGAAGAAGTCGATGGCCTTGGGACCCATGTCGAGGAAGGCGCCCACGCGCGCCGCGTCGAAGTGCGTCGTGGTCTCGTGCTTCATGTAGTCGAGCGCCGCGCCGGGCGGCTCATGGATGCCCTGCTCGGTGGCCAGGCGCGTGCCCGGAATCCACAGCCAGCCGCCCGAGCGCGCGGTGGTGCCGCCGAAGCGCGGCTCTTTCTCGACCACCAGCACCTTCAAACCCTGCGACGCCGCCGTGACGGCGGTGGCCATGCCCGACGCGCCGCTGCCGACGACGAGGACATCGCATTCCCACGTGTTCTGTTCCATCTCTGCCTCTGTTCGCTCTCGTGTTGTGTGTACGACTTAAGTTGCGGCGGAGTGTAGGCAGCGATGTTGATATGGTCAAGTCGTTTAGTTACTATCAGATGATCAGTCATCGTCAATTGAACACGACAATATCAGTAGAAACCCTGATGGCTATACTCGCTCCCACTCTCAACCCCCACGCCGGGCGCCCCATGGAAAAGCCAAGACGTGGCATTCAATCCGTCGAAATCGGAACGCAATTGCTGGTCGCGCTCGGCCGGCACGTCGCGCCCATGGCGCTGCGCGATCTCGGCAAGGCCGCGGGCGTGCCGGTCGGCAAGGCGCACCCCTACCTGGTGAGTTTTCTGAAGGTCGGCTTCGTGGTGCAGGACGGCACCGGCCGCTACGAGCTGGGCCCGCTGGCCCTGCAGCTGGGCCTGGCCAAGCTGCAGCGGCTCGACCCGATCAAGGAAGCCTCGCCCCTCATCGAAGCGCTCGCGTCGGAGACCGAACAGAGCATCGCGGTCGCGGTCTGGGGCAACTTCGGGCCGACCGTGGTGCGGCTGGAAGAACCGATCCACCCGCTGCACGTGAACCTGCGCACCGGCACCGTGATGTCGCTGGCCTACACGGCCACGGGCCGGCTGTTCGCGGCCTACCTGCCGCCGAAGGTGGTGGAAAAAATGATGCTCGAAGACCTGGCGCGCACGCGCCCGGCCGACGGGCGCGGCGCCAGCGAAGAGCTGTCGAAGTCGCAGATCGAGGCGCTGCTGGTCGAGACGCGGTTGCACGGCATCTCGCGCACGCTGGGCCAGCCGATTCCGGGCATCGACGCCTTCTGCGCGCCGGTGTTCGACTCGACCAACAACCTGGTGCTGGGCATCACGGCCATGGGCCCCGAGGCCACCTTCGACAGCGACTGGAACGGCCGCGTGGCCGTGCCGCTGAAGGCCTGCGCACTCGAAATCTCGCGCCGCCTGGGCTTCGTGCCCACCGACGAAGCGGGCTGAACCGCCGGCCCGTGCCGTGTAGGCAGGCGCTCACGCGCTTGGTTTGCCTTATCCCGCACGCGCGGGCCGCAGACGCGGCCACCGTAGAGGCCTACCTACCTCACGGAGACCGGTCATGAAAAGCATCATCCTTTGGCTCTGCGGCGTCCCGCTGATCGTGATCATCGGGCTGAAGGTGTTCGGCATTCTCTGACCGGCCACGCGCCACGACGAACGATCCCGCTTCCTCCTCACGGCGCTTCTTGCGTCGTTACAGCGCCCCTCCCGGGGCGCTTTTTTTGCGGATCGATCCGGTCAGTGCCGCTCAGTGGGTATCGCGGCGCAGCTGCTGCACATCTTCATGCAGCGAATGGGCCCAGCTGCGGCGCTCGCGGCTGTACGAAGGCTGCGGCTCGCCGAAGCGCACGATGGCCAAGAGCGGCGGCGCGCGCAGCGTGTTCCACACCGAGGCCAGCAGGTTGTCGTCGTCGATGTAGCGCGGCGCCTGGCTGGTCTCGCCGGTGGCGGCGTCGGCAAAGCGCAGCGCGGCCGGGATCACCGGGGCGCCCGAGGAAATCGCGGCCTGCAGCAGGTTGGCATGGAACGGCAGCAGCCCGCGCCCGTCGCTCGTGGTGCCTTCGGGGAACACGCCGATCAGGTCGCCGCCGCGCAGCGCCTCGGTCATGTGGTGCACCACGCGCATGGCGTCGCGCCGGCGTTCGCGCTCGATGTAGAGCGTGCCGGAGCCGGTGGAGAGCGTGCCGATCACCGGCCACTGCTTGACGTCCGACTTCGACACGAAGCGCACGTGGCGCGCCGCATGGATGGCGGTGATGTCGAGCCATGAGAGGTGGTTGCAGATGAGCAGCGCCGGCCCGTGCGCGGGCGGCTCGCCCTGCACGCGCAGCGTGACGCCCATGATCTGCAGCATGCGCGCCGACCAGGCCTGCACGCGCGCGTTGCGCTCGTCCTGCGGCAGGCGGGGGAAGGTGAAGCGGATCGTCCACCAGCCCGACAGCGCATGCGAGGCCGCATGCAGCAGGCGCCAGCCGGCCTTCAACGAGTGCAGCATCTGGACGCGGGCCCTCTTCTTCTTTGTGACGGCGTGCCGTGTGGCGGGCGGCTGTCGCTCAGCCGTGCACGACGCGACCGGCCACCAGCGTGTGGCGCGCGCGCCCCTGCATCGGGTAGCTGGAGAACGGCGTGTGCTTGCCCTGGCTGCGCAGCGCCTCGGGCACCACCTGCCATTCGAGCGACGGATCGGCGATGCACAGGTCGGCCACGCCGCCCTCGGCGATGCGGCCGATGCCGCTGGCCGCGTCGGCCGCGTTCAGCAGGCGCGCCGGCGCCGAGGTGACCACCTCGATGGCGCGCGCCAGGCCCGCGCCGCTGCGCTCGCCCCACTGCAGCGCTAGCGGCAGCAGCAGTTCGAGGCCGGTGGCGCCGGGTTCGGCTTCGGCAAAAGGCAGCGTCTTGGCGTCGGCCTCGACCGGCGTGTGGTCGGACACCAGCGCGTCGATGGTGCCGTCGGCCAGCGCGGCCGAAAGCGCGTCGCGGTCGCCCTGCTGGCGCAGCGGCGGGTTCAGGCGCGCGCGGCTGTCGAAGAAGCCGATGTCGGTGTCGGCCAGGTGCAGCGAGTTGATGCTGACGTCGCAGGTGATCGGCAGGCCCTGCGCCTTGGCCTCGCGCACCAGCGCCACGCCGCGGGCGCTGGAGATGCGGCACAGGTGCACGCGCGCGCCGGTGCTCTTCATGAGCTCGATGATGGTGAAGATGGCGATCGTCTCGGCCGCCACCGGCACGCCGCCCAGGCCCAGGCGCGTGGCGAGCGCGCCGCTGGCGGCCACGCCCTTGCCGAGGTCGCGGTCCTGCGGGCGCAGCCACACGGTGTAGCCGAAGGTGCTGGCGTACGACAGCGCGCGCTGCAGCACCTGCGTGTCGGCCAGCGGCACGTCGGCCTGGCCGAAACCGATGCAGCCGGCCTCGGTGAGCTCGGCCATTTCGGTGAGCACGCCGCCGGCCAGGTTGCGCGTGAGCGCGCCGAGCGGGAACAGGCGCGCGCACTGCAGTTTTTCGGCGCGGAACTTGAGCATCTCGACCAGGCCGGGCTCGTCGAGCACAGGGTCGGTGTCGGGCGGGCACACGAGGCTGGTCACGCCGCCCGCGATGGCCGCGGCCATTTCGCTTTCGAGCATGCCTTCGTGCTCGTAGCCGGGCTCGCGCAGGCGCGCGGCGAGGTCGACGAGGCCAGGGGTGACGATGCAGCCCGTGGCGTCGAGGGTGCGCTCGGGCTTGAAGCCCGCCGGTGCGCGTCCGATGCCGGCGATCTTGCCGTCGGCGATGGCGATGTCGGTGGGCTTGTCGGTGCCCGAGGCGGGGTCGACCACGCGGCCGTTGGTGATGAGGATGTTCATGCTTCGTTACCGGCGACGATGCTCATCACGGCCATGCGGACCGCGATGCCGAAAGTGACCTGCGGAAGGATCACGCTCTGCTTGCCGTCGACCACGGCGGAGTCGATCTCCACGCCGCGGTTGATCGGGCCCGGGTGCATCACGATGGCGTCGGGCTTGGCCAGCTGCAGCTTTTCCTGCGTGAGGCCGAAGGTCTTGAAGAACTCCTGCGACGAGGGCAGCAGCGCGCCGCTCATGCGCTCGTTCTGCAGGCGCAGCATGATGACGACGTCGCAGTCCTTGATGCCTTCTTCGAGCGTGTGGCACACGCGCACGCCCATGCCGGCCATGTCGGCGGGCACCAGCGTCTTGGGGCCGACCACGCGCACTTCGGCGCAGCCGAGCGTGGTGAGCGCGTGGATGTCGGAGCGCGCCACGCGCGAGTGCAGCACGTCGCCGACGATCGCGACCGTGAGGTTCGAGAAGTCTTTCTTGTAGTGGCGGATCGTGTACATGTCGAGCAGCCCCTGCGTCGGGTGCGCGTGGCGGCCGTCGCCGGCGTTCACCACGTGCACGTGCGGCGCGACGTGCTGCGCGATCAGGTACGGCGCGCCCGACTCGCTGTGGCGCACCACGAACAGGTCGGCGGCCATGGCGCTGAGGTTGGCGATGGTGTCCAGCAGCGACTCGCCCTTGGTGGCCGAAGAGCGCGCGATGTCCAGGTTGATGACGTCGGCCGACAGGCGCTTGGCCGCGATCTCGAAGGTGGTGCGCGTGCGCGTGCTGTTCTCGAAGAACAGGTTGAACACGCTCTTGCCGCGCAGCAGCGGCACCTTCTTCACCTCGCGGTCGCTCACGCTCGTGAAGTTGGCGGCCGTGTCGAGGATGTGCGTGACGATGTCCTTGGGCAGGCCCTCGATCGACAGCAGGTGGATCAGCTCGCCGTTCTTGTTGAGCTGCGGATTTCGCTTGTAGAGCATTACTTGTTGTCCTCCACCTTGAGGCTGAAGGCGCCGTCGTCGGCGCGTGCGAGAGCGAGCAGTTGGGTGTCGGGCAGCTTGAGCGTCGTTGCCGCGAAGTCGGCTGCGACGGGCAGTTCGCGGCCACCGCGATCCACCAGCACGGCCAGGCGCACGCAGGCGGGACGCCCGAAGTCGAACAGCTCGTTGAGCACCGCGCGGATCGTGCGGCCCGTGTAGAGCACGTCGTCGAGCAGCAGCACGTCGGCGCCGTTCACGTCGAAGGGCAGCGCGGTCTGCGCGCTGGCCGAGAGGCCGCGGCGCGCGAAGTCGTCGCGGTGCATGGCCGACGAAATGACGCCAGGGGCGCCGGCCAGGCCCAGGTCTTTTTGCAGGCGCTCGACCAGCCAGGCGCCGCCGGAGGTGATGCCCACCAGTTTCGTCTCGGGGCGCATCAGCGCCTTCACGCCGGACAGCAGCGTCGTGTAGAGCGCTTCGGCATCGGGGATTGAACTCACGGGAGACTCCTCAAAAACTGTTCCAGGATGATGCAGGCCGACGCCGCGTCGGCATCGCGGGCGCCGGAGGCCAGCGCCTCGGTGGTGCTGTAGCGCTCGTCCACCTCGAACACCTGGAGATTGAAACGGCCACGCAGCTGGCGCGCGAACTTCTGCGCGCGGCGGGTGTTCTCGTGCGGGGCGCCGTCGGGGTGGTAGGGCACGCCGACCACCAGGGCGTCGGGCTGCCATTCCTTGATGCGCGCCTCGACCTGGGCAAAGCGGGCGTCGGCGCCCTCGGCCTTGATGGTGGCCTGCGGGGTCGCCGTGCGCAGCAGCCGGTTGCCGCTGGCCACGCCGGTGCGCTTGGCGCCGAAGTCGAAGGCCAGGAAGCTCTGGAAATGCGCGGGAACGGGAACGGAAGCAGGGGCGGATGCAGGCGCGTCGGACATGACGTCGCTCATGCGTGGCCCGCGTCGGGAGACAAGGTCCAGGCTTCGAGCCCCAGGAGCATCAGCGCCTTGTCGTACCGCTTTTCCACCGGCGTATCGAAGATCACGGCCGGGTCGGCCAGCACGGTGAGCCAGCTGTTCTCGGCCAGTTCGGACTCCAGCTGGCCCTCGCCCCAGGCCGAATAGCCCAGCGAGACCAGCACCTTGCGCGGGCCGGCGCCGGTGGCCAGGGCCTCCAGCACGTCCTTGGAGGTGGTCATTTCGAGCCCGCCGGGGATGGTCATGGTCGAGGCGTAGACCGATTCCTCGGGCTTCTCGGCCTGGGTGAACACCGGCTCGTGCAGCACGAAGCCGCGCTCGGTCTGCACCGGGCCGCCCTGGAAAACGGGGGCGTCGCCCAGCTCGGGGCGGGCCAGGTGCAGCTCGATCTTCTCGAACAGCACCTTGAGGTTGATGTCGCTGGGTTTGTTGATCACCAGCCCGAGCGCACCGCGCTCGCTGTGTTCGCAGAGGTAAACGACGCTGCGGTTGAAAGTTTTGTCTTCCATCCCCGGCATCGCGATCAGAAAGTGATGCGTCAGGTTCATCGGGGCAGAATCGGCAGCCATATGCCCCCGATTTTACTGGCCGTCGACAAGACCTATCCCAAAGGGCTCATGTGGTTTCGCCGGGACCTGCGGGTGGACGACAACGCGGCGCTTTACCGGGCCTTGCGGGCCTGCCGGCAGGTGGTCTGCGTTTTCGTGTTCGACCGGGCGATCCTGGACGCCCTGCCCCGCGCGGACCGGCGGGTCGAATTCATCCGCGAATCGCTGGTGGAGCTCGAAGCCGAGCTGCGCGGGCTGGGCAGCGGGCTCATCGTGCGGCACGCGGTGGCCGCCGAGGAGATCCCGGCGCTGGCCCACACGCTCGACGTGCAGGCGGTGTTCGCCAACCGCGACGACGAGCCCGACGCCCTGGCGCGCGACGCCCGCGTGCTCGGCGCGCTGGCCAATACGGGCATCAGCTTCCACACCTTCAAGGACAGCACGGTCTTCGACCGCGACGAGGTCATGACCAAGGCCGGCCTGCCCTACACGGTGTTCACGCCGTACAAGCGGGCCTGGCTGGCGAAGGTGGATTCGTTCTTCCTGAAGCCGTATCCCGTGCGTAGCCACGCCGACGCGCTCGCCCCGCCCCCCCCGGCCCTGGACGGGCCGGTGCCCACGCTGGGCGAGATCGGCTTCGAAAGCACCAACCTCCAGACGCTGGAGATTCCCACCGGCACGCGCGGCGCCGGCGCGCTGTTCGAGGACTTTTTCGAGCGCATCGACCGCTACGACGAGGCGCGCAACTTCCCGGCCGTGCGCGGCCCGAGCTACATGGGCGTGCACCTGCGCTTCGGCACGGTGTCGATCCGGCAGCTGGCCAGCGTGGCGCACCAGCTGGCGCTGCAGGGCAACACCGGGGCCGCGACCTGGCTCAGCGAGCTGGTCTGGCGCGACTTCTACTTTCAGATCCTGGCGCACTTTCCGCATGTGCACGCGAACGGCGAGTCGAAGAGCTTCCGCCCCGAGTACGACAAGATCCAGTGGCACCACGGCAAGCACGCCGACCAGCTGTTCGACGCCTGGTGCGAGGGCCGCACCGGCTACCCGCTGGTCGATGCGGCGATGCTGCAGATCCGCCAGAGCGGCTACATGCACAACCGGCTGCGCATGGTGGTGGCGAGCTTCCTGTGCAAGGACCTGGGGCTGGACTGGCGGCGCGGCGAGCGCTACTTCGCGCAGCACCTGAACGACTTCGAGCTGGCCTCGAACAACGGCGGCTGGCAGTGGGCCAGCTCGACCGGCTGCGACGCCCAGCCCTACTTCCGCATCTTCAACCCCGTGACGCAGAGCGAACGCTTCGACCCCGAGGGCAAGTTCATCCGCCGCTACCTGCCGCAGCTCGCGGGCCTGTCGAACGTGGCGATCCATGCACCGTGGATGGCGTCGCCGGTCGAGCTGGAGGCAGCGGGCGTCAGGCTGGGCGAGAACTACCCGAAGCCGGTGGTGGACCACGCCGAGGCGCGGGAGAAGACGATGCAGCGCTATGCGGCGGCGCGGGCCAAGGCCCTGCAAAAGCCGTAACCCAAGAGAAAGGGCCCCGAAGGGCCCTTTTCTTTTTCGCGCCGATTGCCGGCGCCGCCGAGCCTGATCAGGCCACCGCCAACGCGGCCGGCTCGCTCGTGTAGGCACGCACCAGGCGCAGCAGTTCCTCTTCCGAGTACGGCTTGCCCAGGTAGTGGTTCACGCCCAGGTCGCGGGCGTACTCGCGGTGCTTCTCGGCGATGCGCGAGGTGATCATGATGATCGGCAGCTCGGCCAGGGCCACGTCGGCGCGGATGTTGCGGGCCAGGTCGAAGCCGTCCATGCGCGGCATCTCGATGTCCGACAACACCACGGCCGGGCGCTCCTGCTGCAGCCGTTCGAGCGCCTGCAGGCCGTCGGCCGCGAGCGACACGCGATAGCCTTCGCGCTGCAGCAGGCGCTGCGTGACGCGGCGCACGGTGATGGAGTCGTCCACCACCAGCACGAGCGGGATCTGCGGCACCACCGGGGCAAAGGCGGCCGGCGTCTGCGGCGCGCCGGTGTCCACCGAAGCAGCATGCGTCGGCGCAGCCAGTGCGGCGGTCTGGCGCGCACGCGCCTGGTCGCCATGCACCGCGGCCAGCGCCACCGGGTTGTAGATCAGCGCCACCGCGCCCGAGGCCAGCACCGAGATGCCGGCCAGGCCGGGCAGCCGCGCGAGCTGCGGGCCGAGGTTCTTCACCACGACTTCCTGATTGCCCAGCACTTCGTCCACGTGCAGGGCCACGCGCTGCGCCGCGCTTCGCACGATCACCAGCGTGTTGTTCTTGGTGGCGGCGTGCTCGCTGCGGATGGAGTGCTGCAGCAGCGCGCCGGCCCAGTAGAACGGCACCTGCTCGCTGCCGAAGGCGAAGCTGTGGTTCAGGTAGGCGGCCTCGAGGTCGGCGCCGCTCACGCGCTGCACGAGTTCCACGAGGTTCGACGGCACGCCGATCGACACCTCGCCCGCACGCAGCATCACCACGTGCGTCACGGCGGTGGTCAGCGGCAGCACCAGCTTGAAGGTGGTGCCCTGGCCCGGCGTGCTGTGCGTTTCGATGCGGCCGCCGAGCGCGGCGATCTGCGCGCGCACCACGTCCATGCCGATGCCGCGGCCGGCCAGCTCGGACACCTGTCCGGCCGTCGAGAAGCCGGGCTTGAAGATCAGCTCGGTGGCTTCTTCGGGCGACAGGTCCTGGTCGGGGCCGAGCAGGCCGAGGGCGCGAGCGCGTTCGGCGATGCGCTTCTGGTCGAGGCCGGCGCCGTCGTCGCGGAAGCTCACCGACACGTCGTTGCCTTCGTGGTGCAGGTCGATGACGATGAGGCCGCTGGCGTCCTTGCCGGCCTTCTCGCGCGCCGCCACATCCTCGATGCCGTGCGCCACGCAGTTGCGCAGCAGGTGTTCGAAGGCGGGCGTCATGCGGTCCAGCACGCCGCGGTCCATTTCGATGGAGCCGCCGACGATGTCCAGGCGCACCTGCTTGCCGGTGTCCTTCGAGGCTTGACGCACCACGCGGTACAGGCGGTCGGAGATGCCTTCGAACTCCACCATGCGCGTGCGCAGCAGGCCGCGCTGCAGTTCGCGCGTCTGGCGCGCCTGCACGCTCAGGTCGTCTTCCGTGGCCTGCACGGTCTTCTGCAAGGTGCGCTGCACGGTGGCCACGTCGTTCACCGACTCGGCCATCATGCGCGTGAGTTCCTGCACGCGGGTGAAGCGGTCGAACTCGAGCGGGTCGAAGCTCTGCTGCGAGTCCTTGGCCTGTGCCAGGCGCGACTGCATCTGGCTTTCGGCCTGCACCTCGATGTCGCGCAGCTGCTGGCGCAGGCGGTCGAGGTTGCCCGTGAGGTCGGCGAGCGAGCCGCGCAGCTGGCCCAGTTCGGCTTCCAGGCGCGAGCGCGTGATGATGACCTCGCCGGTCTGCGCGACCAGGCGGTCGAGCAGCTGGGTGCGAATGCGCACCGCCTGGCCCGAGGCCGCGCGCAGCGGCGCGAGCAGGGCCGGCGCGGGGCGCGGCAGCAGGGACGACGGGGCTTCCACGGCGGATTCGGCGGAAGCCGCTTCGGCCTGGTCGTCGTTCGCCGACTCGCGAACCTCGGGCGCCGCCTGCACGCGCTGGATGGCGGGTGCGGTCGGGCTGGCGGTGGCGATCAGCTGGGCCACCTCGACCTGGGCGGCGTCGTCGGCCGCGCGCAGGGCGTCGAAGGTGTGTTGCAGCGTGTCCAGGCGCGTGAGCAGCTTCTCGATGTCGGCCCGCTCCGCCCCCTGGGAGCCCAGCAGTTCGATCTCGGACTCCATGCGGTGCGCGCGCTCGCCCAGGCGCATGGCGCCGGCCAGCCGTGCACTGCCCTTGAGCGTGTGCAGCGTGCGCAGCACCGAGGCGCGCGGCGCGGCGTCGTCGGGGTGGTGCGACCACTGGCGCAGCGCCTCGCCCAGCTGGGGCATCAGTTCGGCAGCCTCTTCCTCGAAGATCGGGAACAGGTCGACGTCGACCGCATCGGCCAGGTCGATGGCGTCTTCGTTGTCGTCCAGTACCACGTCGGCGAAGGCGTCGTTGGCGACGACCTGCTTGGGCAGCAGCGTCTCGAAACGGGCCGCGGCGATCTCGGGCGGCATCGGCGCTGCGGCGATTTCGCGCAGCGCCTGCAGCGTGGCTTCGGACGGGTCACGCAGGAAGCCGACGGCGAACTGGTGCAACAGGCGACGCAGCTCGTCGGCCGCGGCGACCAGCACGACGCCCTGCTCGCGCGTGCCGCTGCCCTGCATCTGCAGGTGCTGCAGCGCCGATTCGAGCAGGCGGGCCATGCCCGAGAGGCTGTGGAAGCCGACGGTGGCCGAGCTGCCGGCCAGCGAATGCGCCAGCGCGATGGTCGAGTCGGGCAGGCGCTCGTGGGTTTCGAGCGCCCATTCGCCGACATCGGTCGCCAGCTGGCGGGACCATTCGTCGGCTTCGTTGAGGTAGACGTTGTACAGCGCGATGCCGATGCGCAGCGGACCGATCACCTTGACCTGGTCTTCGGCGCTCGGTGCGATGGAGGACTCGGGCTCGGGAACCGCCTCGGCCAGCACGGGTTCGGGCTCCGGCACGGGTTCCGGTTCGGCCACGACGGCTGCGGGCAGCTCCTCGACGACAACAGGGGCCTCGGGGGCGGCTTCAATGGCCGCCGACACAGGTTCCGGTTCCGGCTGCAGTGTTTCGGCCGGCACTTCCAACGCCGGCAGTTCTTCGGCCGCTTCGATGACCTCGCCAGGTGCCACCGTCTCGGCGACAGGCTCAGCAGCAGCCAGCGGCAGCGGCTCCGGCGCCCATTCGAGATCGGGCAGGCCCGACGCGGTCGGCACCGTCGCTGCGATTTCCGGGGCGGGCTCGGGCTCGGCGTGCGACACGGCGGGCTCGGCCGGTGCATGCGTCTTCGGGGGCGCGAGGAAATCGAAATCGTCGCCGCTGGGCAGCACGTCGAGCGGCGCGGGCGCTGTGCTCTGCTTGCCTTCGAAGTCGAGGAAGTCGGTGGAGGCGAAATCGTCGTCGGGCTCGGGTGTGACAGGCTTGGTCGGTGCGTGTGGCGCTTCTTGCGCCTGCTGCCAATCGGAGAAGTCCAACGTGGCGTCAGGGGCTGCGACATCTTGCGGCGTCAGCGACAGGTCGGGGAGCTCAGGCAGCTCAGGCAGCTCCGGCAGTGCGAGCGGCGCCGGCTCGGCGGCGATGTGGCGTGCGGCCACGGCGAGCGCTTCGGCGTCGGCCACGCGCACCGGTGCGGGCACGGGCTCGCCGGCCAGCAGCGCATTGGCCACGCGGCTGAACGGTGCCGAGTGCCAGGTGCCCGCATCGCCGGCGGCGATGGCTTCGACCCACTGGCTGAAATCGCGCAGCATGCGCTCGGTGCTCGACAGCAGCTCGGGCGTGGCGTCGCGCTGGTCGGCCAGCCAGGTGTTGAGCACCTGCTCGAGCGACCAGGCGGCGTCGCCGAAGTCGGTGAGGCCGACCATGCGCGAGCTGCCCTTGAGCGTGTGGAACGCGCGGCGCAGGATGGTGAGTTCTTCGGTGTCGCCGGGACGGTTGCCGAGCGCGGCGATGGCGGCCAGGCCGTTGCCCACCACTTCGCGGGCTTCGTCCAGGAAGATGTTCTGCAGGTCGTCTTCTTCGAGCTCGGTGACCTCGGTGTCGGGCAGCGCGGACGGGCCCGTGATCTTGGTGGTCCAGCTCTCGGCCTTGCGGCTGAATTCCTCCAGCGGCGACGGCTTGGTCTTGCGGTTGGGCGTGGCCAACGCGGCGAGCTTGGAGGCGATCTGCGCGTCGACTTCCTCGATGCTGAGCACGGGCTCGGCGGCCGGTGCGGCAGCGCCTTCGGCCGGGGCCGCGGCATCGATGGCCTGGCGGCCCATCAGCGGCTTGAGTTCGCCGGCTTCGGCATCGAACACGAACAGGCGCTTGGCCAGTGCGGGCTGGTAGCCCAGCATGTCGATGAGGAAACCGAGCGCGCCCAGGTTGTTGCCGAGCGCGTCGAAGGTGGCCATTTCCTCGACGGGCGAGCGGTTGACCTGCAGCATCTGCTCGACGTCGTCGCGCATGCGTTGCACGGTGTGCGCGGCCTGCTCGAGCCCCAGCACCGAGAACACGCCGCGCATCTGCATGAGCTGGGTGGGCACGGTGCGCAGCAGCGGCTTTTCGGCCGGGCGGCGGAAATACTGGTCGAGCGACTTCTCGAGTTCGCTCAGGTGGCTGCGCAGCTCGTCGACCACGGTGCCCATGGTCTGGCGGTCGCTGACGCGGCGGTACAGGTCCTCCATCCACGGCTCGAGCGGCTCGGAACGGCCGCCGTCGCGCACGCGCTCGATGCGACCGGCCAGCTGCAGCGTGCGGGCTGTGAGCTGCGGGTCGCTGGGGTCGAGGTCTTCGAGCGCGGCTTCGAGGTACAGCACCGAGGTGGCGACTTCCATCGCCAGTTCGGTGTCGGGCGGCTGGCCGGAACGCACCGAGGCGTCCACGGCATGCGTCAGCGCCTGCACCATCGGCTGGCTCGGCGGGTGCAGCTTCAGCAGCGATTCGCCGAGCTGCGCGAAGGTGTCGGCCACCTGCCGCGTGCGCGTGATGTCGCCGCCCGAGAGCGCCGACCACATTTCCTTGGCGGTCTCGATGCGCTTGCGCGCCTGCGAGAGCACCAGCGGGTCGAAGCGGCCGAACTGCACCACGGTGTAGTCGACGCGCGGCTCCTGCGTCACGCCCCAGGCGCTGCGCACGGTGCGCAGCGTGGCGGCGTCGTCCTGCGCGCCGGGCACGGCCTGGGCGCAGAAGAAGAGCAGGTCCTGGCCGAGGCGGTCGGACACGACGCTGTCGCCGCGCGCCAGCGTGGCGTACTGCAGCAGCACGCGCGAGGCGGCGCGCTTGACGTAGGTGTCGGCGGGAATCAGGCCCAGCGCAAGGGCTTCGAAAAAGCCCGCGGCCAGCGTCCAGAAGCTCGCGACGCGCGGCAGCAGCGCACCGCGCCCGAGCCCCAGGCACAGCGCATGCAGCCGTCGCGCGGCCTGCGTGTCGCCGCTCTTGACCAGCTGCAGCACCTCGCGGTCGAGCCGCGAACGCACGGCCGGGTCGTAGGCCAGGGCCGCCTGCGTGAGCGCGGGCTTGACCTCGACCCACCGCCAGGCGGTGCTCCACAGGTCCGCCGGGTGGACGCGCTCATTGCCGCCCAGCTCCAGCACGTCGCGGTACTGCGGGAACAGCGCCACCGACGACACGGCCTTGCCGGCCAGCAGTGCGCTGAGGAAATCGGTGACGGCGAAGCCGGCACGCTCGATCTTGTGCACGGCACTCTCGGTGCAGCGCTGCGGTTCGGCGATGAAGCCCTGCACCGCGAATTCGATGGTGCCGAGCACGAGGGCGGGCGAGCTGTGGCCGACCATCTGCAGCGCGCCGACGGCCTGGTGCAGTTGCTGGCGGGCCATCTGCAGCGGACCGCTCTCGGGCTCCGTGGCACTGCCCACGTCGCGCACGAAACGCCGCAGCGACTTGCCGACACCGTCAAGGGATTTCTGGATTTCTCCCAGCACCCAGGCCAGCGGCCCGAGGTCTTCGGTGGCCGGCATGTTGCCGGCGAGGGGGGCCGTGGCAGGGGTTTGAATCGACACGTTGATTGCTCGCCGTTCTTTATCTGTCAGTTTTTCACTGGGCGCCACGCGCCCTCAATGCATCCAACCATCGCGGTCACTTCAAGGGACACCGCGGAACCGGCTTTGCCGGGCCGCTGGTGTCGCCCCCGGAAGGGGGTTGCCGAAGCGACACGAAGTGCGCGAAGGCTGGGGGAGAGCTTCATCACGCGATCTTGAAACGGGCCACCGAGCGACGCAGTTCTTCGGCCATCTGCGAGAGCTCGCGCACCTGCTGGGCCGTGGTCCGCGTGCCTTCTCCGGTCTGTTCCGTCACCGCAAAAATGTGCTGGATGTTGGCGGCCACCACGTTGGCCGAATCGGCCTCGCGGGAGGCGGACTGCGAAATCTGCTCGATGAGGTCAGCGAGTCGGCGCGACACGCGGTCGATCTCGGACAGCGCGGTACCCGCGTTGTCGGACAGCTTGGCCCCTTCGACCACACCCTGCGTGGAGCGCTCCATGGCGCCCACCGCGTCCTGCGTGTCGGTCTGAATCGCCTTCACCAGCGCCGAGATCTGGCGCGTGGCGTCTGCGGAGCGTTCGGCCAGTCGCTGAACTTCTTCCGCCACCACCGAGAAGCCGCGGCCGGCTTCACCGGCGGATGCCGCCTGAATGGCGGCGTTCAGGGCCAGCACGTTCGTCTGTTCGGTAATGTCCGAGATCAGCTCGGTGATTTCGCCAATCTCCTGCGACGATTCGCCCAGGCGCTTGATCCGCTTGGAGGTTTCCTGGATCTGGTCGCGGATGGAGTTCATACCGCCGATGGCGTTCTGCACGGCCTGCAGGCCCGACGATGCGGCTTGCAGCGACTGGCGCGCCACCGTGGCGGACTCTTGCGCTTGCGAGGACACGCCGTTGATTCGCTCGGCCATGGTCAGCACCGACTGGCCGGTTTCGCGAATTTCGCGCAGCTGTTCGGTCGAGGCGGCGAGCAGTTCGGTCGAGGTGTTTTCCACCTGCGACGTCGTCTGCGCCACGCGGGTTGCCGTGTTCTGCACGTTGCCCACCAGCAAACGCAGTTCTTCCACCGTGTAGTTCACCGAGTCGGCGATGGCGCCGGTGATGTCCTCGGTCACGGTCGCTTCCTGCGTCAGGTCGCCTTCGGCCACCGTTTGCAGTTCGTTCATCAGGCGAAGAATGGCGGCCTGGTTGGCGTTGTTCACGCGGCCGGCTTCTTCGGACGCCTGCTCGGCAGCCAGACGCTCGCGTTCGGCGACGGCGGCACGTTCGCGGCCTTCGCGCACCTGCACGAAACCGATGGCGCCGGCGAGCGCCAGGGCGGCCAGCGACAGCACGAACAGCAGCACGATGGTGCCGGCGCCCAGGCCGGTGCGTGCCGAGAGCTTTTCTTGCAGTTCGCCCAGCGACTTACGCAGCGGCTCGCTGTCGGTCAGGATGGACGCCTGTGCTTCGCGCGCGGCCACCAGGCCTTGCAGGTTGCCCAGAATGGCGGAAGCCTGCGTGCGCATCTGCTCGTAGGTCTTCAGGATGGCTTCGAGCTGCTGGCGCGTCTGCGGGTCTTTCGAGCCGGGGAAGCGCTGCTGCGCGTTGCCGTCGAGCAGGCCGCGGGTGGTTTCCTGGAAGGTGTTCAGGTCCTTGCCCAGCAGGAACACGGCGTCGGGGTTCACACCCTCGACCGTGAAGAACTCGTTGGTCGACTTGCCGATGCGCTGCGTCAGCATCACGAGCTGGCCGGCGGCCGAGATTTCGGGCAGCGTGGCGTTCTGCTGCATCTTGAGCGACGCGACGGTTTCCGTCATTTCGAGCAGCGTGGACGACTGCTGGTTGATGTCGCGCAAGGCGGCGCCCACCTGCGTCAGGATCTGGCGCTGGGCCAGCACGGCCTTGGCGCTCGCGTCGGCGCGGGCGACCAGCGGGTTGATCTTGTTCATCTCCTCGTCGTACTGGTTGCCGACGGCTTCCAGGCGCAAGGCGTCGTCGCCGTTGGTCAGGCCCTGCACGCGGCGCGAGAGGTCGTCGGCGCTGTCCTTCACTTCGACGAACGCCGAGGCGCTGCCGACGAGGGCCTGCGAGATCGACTTGGCCAGGCGCTGCGACTGCATCAGCGATTGGCCGGTGGCCGCCACCTGCTGCGCCAGGCGTTCCGCGCGAAGGATCGCGGAGCCGGCCACCAGCAACAGCGCCAGCACCACGATGGCCAGCATGATGGCCAGCACGCGCTGCTGCTTGGCGGGGTTGGCGCCCATGCCGCCCGCGGCGGGGGCCAGCGGCACCGCTTCGAGCGTGGCCGCGTTGGCGGCTTCGACGGACGCCGGGTCGCCCAGCGCGTCGATGCCGCCGAAGCCGGTGTCGGCTGTGGCGGCGGATGCGCCCTCGCCCTTTTTGGCGAGGCGGATCGTTTTTTCGTCCGGAACCTGAACCGTGTCGACATCGTCGAGCGATATCGAACCGGAGCCGTCGACGCGGGCCTTGTCGTTCCCGTTGGTCGCGGGGAGTAATTTCTTGAACTTGTCGGCGATCGAGCTCACGGTCGGTCCTTCAGGTGGTTGCCAGTGCCATGTGCCGAAGCACTACGCACCAATACTCAAAAACTGGGGTTGCTGCGAAAGCGCCTGCAGGTTGACTTCCTGCCAGCGCTCTCCTGCTGCGTCGGTGTACAGATGCCCGTGCCAGGCCGGGGCCTCTGCGCCCGGAGCGTCGGCGGCCGTGAAGGCTTCCGCACCCCGCAACCCCGCCAGTCGATCGACCAGCAAAGCGCAGTTGACTTCGAGCAGCTCGTTGAATGCCACGAGCCGCGATTGGATGCGTGCCGCCTCGGTGGCGGCGGGGGCGCCCGGCGCACCGGACGCAAACGCCGACAGCTGCACGACGCCGTACAGGCCGCCGCGCAGGTTGGCGACGCCGAGGAACCAGGGCTCCGTGTAGGGCACGGGCTGGGGCGGCGTCCAGGGAAAGATTTCGCCGGCGTGCGCCAGCGGAAAGAGGTACTTGCCCTCACCCGCCTCGACCGCCAGCCAGCTCGCGGCCACGCCCGTGGTGCGCGCGGCCTGGAGGCGGCTCGCAAGCCGGGACTGGAAGGCGCGCAGCGCGTCGCGATTCGCCATGAAGTGCGCAGGTTCCCGCTCAGGCGAGCGCGCTGATCTTGGACATCAGATCGGCCGCGTTGACCGGCTTCACGATGTAGTCGCGTGCGCCCTGGCGCATGCCCCAGACACGATCGGTTTCCTGGTTCTTGCTGGTGCACAGGATGATCGGAATGGCGGCGTACTTCGGGTCACGGGCGATGGCGCGCGTGAGCTGGAAGCCGTTCTGGCCGGGCATGACCACGTCCATGAGGATCAGGTCGGGGTGGTCTTCCTCGAGGCGGCGCATCGCGTCGTCGGCGTTTTCGGCCGTCTTCACGGAGAAACCGTTCTTCTGGAGGAGGTCGGTCAGGAACACCAGTTCCGTCTTGGAGTCGTCGACGACGAGGATTTTTCGAATGGGCATTACTGCACTTCCTGTTGAACAATGCCAAACTGCTGCACGGCCTGCAGCAGCTGGTCTTTGGTGAATGGCTTGGTGAGATAGTCCTGGGACCCGACCATGCGGCCGCGGGCCTTGTCGAATACGCCATCTTTCGAAGACAGCATGACGACCGGGACATTGGAGAAATGCGCGTTGCGCTTGATGATGGCGCAGGTCTGATAGCCGTCGAGGCGAGGCATCAGGATGTCGCAGAAAATCAGGTGAGGCTTGTGGTCGTTAACCTTGGAGAGCGCGTCGAAGCCGTCTTCCGCGAGAAGAACCTCGTGCCCACCCTGCTTCAGAAAAATCTCGGCACTGCGCCGGATGGTGTTGCTGTCATCGATGACCAGCACCTTGTAACCAGATCCATTCGGGCCCATTGCAAACGCTCCTGCTCATGAGACTTGGATGCCCGCCGCGCCGAACATCGACGCAGATCGCGTAGCCCTATGCCATGCTTGTCAGATCTCAACCATTTCGAAGTCTTCCTTGCGCGCACCGCACTCAGGACAGGTCCAGTTCATCGGCACATCGGCCCAGGCCGTGCCTGCCGCGATGCCGTCTTCCGGTACACCAACCGCTTCGTCATAGATCCACCCACAAATCAGGCACATCCAAGTTTTCGTGTTCATCGGAGCTTAAAGTCCTTGTTCATTAAATGCAACGAGTGTATCTATGCGTATCTCACTGGCAGACCGTAAACGTCGCGCCTATGCCACCATCCAGGGGATTTCGCTAGGCGTATGACCATCTACTTACATCCAGACGAGAACGCCCGCAAACCGGGCAATCTTAACGACCCCCCGCAGGACGACGAGGCGCTGAGCGAACGCGACCTGAATCCCCCCTGCGTGCTGGTGTTCAATGCCAGCGATCCGAGCGGCGCGGGCGGCCTGGGCGCCGACGCGCTGGCCATGGGCTCGGTGGGCGCTCACATCCTGCCGGTGGTGACGGGCGCCTACGCGCGCGACACAGCCGAGATCTTCGACCACTTCGCCTTCGAGGAAGAAGCCGTGGCCGAGCAGGCGCGCGCCATCCTGGAAGACGTCGAGGTCCAGCTGATCAAGGTGGGCTTTGCCGGCACGCCCGAGGCGCTGAGCACCATCGCCGAGACCGCCGCCGACTACCCGGACGTGCCCGTGGTGGCCTACATGCCCAACCTGTCGTGGTGGGACGAGAACCTGATCGAGGCCTATCTCGACGCTTTCCGCGACCTCGTGCTGCCCCAGACCACGGTGTTGGTTGGAAACCACAGCACCCTGTGGCGCTGGCTGCTGCCCGACTGGAGCGGCGAGCGCCCGCCCGGCGCGCGCGACATCGCCAAGGCCGCCGGCGAGTTCGGCGTGCCCTACACCCTGGTCACCGGCATGGTGCTGCCCGACCAGTTCATCGACAACGTGCTGGCCTCGCCGCAGTCGGTGCTGGCCAGCGAGAAGTACGAACGGCTCGAAGCCGTCTTCGCCGGCGCCGGCGACACGCTCTCGGCCGCGCTCGCCGCCCTGCTCGCCAGCGGCACCGACCTCGTCGCCGCCACGACCGAAGCGCTCGCTTACATGGACCGCTGCCTCGACGCGGGCTTTCGCCCCGGCATGGGCCACGTGCTGCCCGACCGCCTGTTCTGGGCCGAGCCCGAGGACGACGAAGACGATGACGACGCGCCAGACACCCCTCCCGATTTCGCTTTACCCCCGCACGACACGCGACACTGATGACTGACCAGAACGACCTTCTTTTCGAGCGCGCCCGCGCCGTGATCCCCGGCGGCGTGAATTCGCCCGTGCGCGCCTTCAAGGCCGTCGGCGGCACGCCCCGTTTCATCCAGCGCGCACAAGGCGCCTATTTCTGGGACGCCAACGACAAGCGCTACATCGACTACATCGGCTCCTGGGGTCCGATGATCCTGGGCCACGGCCACCCCGCCGTGGTCGAGGCGGTGCAGAAGGCCGTGCTCGAAGGCTTCTCGTACGGCGCGCCGACCGAGCGCGAGATCGAACTGGCCGAAGCCATCCTGGCCCTGGTGCCGTCGATGGAAATGGTGCGCCTCGTGAGCTCGGGCACCGAAGCCGCCATGAGCGCGCTGCGCCTGGCGCGCGGCGCCACCGGCCGCAAGACCATCGTCAAGTTCGAAGGCTGCTACCACGGCCATGCCGACGCGCTGCTCGTGAAGGCCGGTTCCGGCCTGGCCACCTTCGGCAACCCGACCTCGGCCGGCGTGCCGCCCGAAGTGGTGCAGCACACGCTGGTGCTCGAGTACAACAACCTGCAGCAGCTCGAGGAAGCCTTCGCGCTGCACGGCAAGGACATCGCCTGCCTGATGATCGAGGCGATCGCCGGCAACATGAACTTCGTGCGCGCCACGCCCGAATTCGCCAAGCGCTGCCGCGAGCTGTGCACGCAGCACGGCGCGCTGCTGATCTTCGACGAGGTGATGACGGGCTTCCGTGTCGGCCTGCACGGCGCGCAAGGCGTGCTGGGCATCACGCCCGACCTCACGGTGCTCGGCAAGGTGATCGGCGGCGGCATGCCGCTGGCAGCCTTCGGCGGCCCGCGCGCCATCATGGAACAGCTCGCGCCGCTGGGCCCGGTCTACCAGGCCGGCACGCTGTCGGGCAACCCGGTGGCCACCGCCTGCGGCCTGGCCACGCTGAAGGAAATCTCGAAGCCCGGCTTCTACGAAGCGCTGGCCCAGAAAACCCGCACACTGGTCGACGGCCTGAAGGCCGCCGCGGCCGCCGAGGGCCAGCCCTTCAACGCCGACAGCGAAGGCGGCATGTTCGGCTTCTTCCTGATGCAGGAACTGCCGCAGAACTACGCGACGGTGATGACCACCGACAACGCGCAGTTCAACGCGCTGTTCCACGGCCTGCTCGATCGCGGCGTGTACATCGCGCCGGCACTCTACGAAGCAGGCTTCGTGAGCGCCGCGCACAGCGAGGACGACATCGCGGCCACCATCGCGGCGGCGCGCGACATCTTCCGCAAGCGCTGACGCGCGCCCTCCCCGCTCAGGCGGGGTCGACCGCCGCCACCGGCCCGGCCTCGGCTTCGAGCACCTCGGCCGCGGCCAGGCAGAGGTCTTCGCGGAAGCGGTCGCTCACGAGCTGCACGCCCGTGGGCAGCCCGTGGCGCAGCCCCATCGGCACCGACAGCCCCGGCAAGCCCAGGATCGCGGTGGACAGCAGCGGACTCTGCGCATCCAGAATCTCCCGCATCGCGGCGCTGCCGCGCTGGTCGGCATCGACCGGGAACGGATGGCGCCACGACACCGGCATCAGCAGCAGCGGATGGCGCTGCAGGAACAGCGCCCATTCGCGCATCAGGCCGGTGCGCGCGGCCAGGGCACGCATGTAGCCCACCGTATCGAATTGCGGCGCGTGCGCGTCCATGGCGCGGTAGGCCTGGCGGATGGTGTCGTCGCCGTCACGCATCAGCGCCTCTTCCACCAGCAGCCGGCTGTCGGCCATCGTCAATGACAGCCAGAGGCCGGCCGTCTCGCGCAGACGCGGCGGCTGCGCGGGCTCGACGCGGTAGCCGGCGCGCTCCAGCCGGCGTGCGGCGCGCTGCAACGCATCGGCCACCTCGGGGTCGCAGGCGTAGCCGGGCAGCTCGGTGCACAGCGCGACGCTGACCGGCCCGGTCGACGCGGCCTCCAACGGCGCAGGCGCCCACCACGGGTCGCGCACATCGCGCTGCGCCATCGCGGCAAAGGCCAGCCGCAGGTCGCGCACGCTGCGCGCCAGCGGCCCCTGCACCGACGTGAGCTGGACCACCATCGGCCGCTCGCCCGCACCCGAAGGATTGAAGGCCGGCACGCGCCCGAAGCTCGGGCGCAGGCCGTACACGCCACAGGCATAGGCCGGGTAGCGGATCGATCCGCCCTGGTCGTTGCCGTGCGCGATGGCGCCGATGCCGACCGCGATCGCCGCCGCCGCGCCGCCGCTCGAGCCGCCCGGCGTGACGTCGGCGTTGTACGGATTCAGCGTGCGTCCGTGTGCTGCGTTGTCGGTGAACCAGCGCATCGAGAACGCGGGCGTGTTGGTGCGGCCGACCACGATCGCGCCGACGCGCTGCAGGTTCGCCACCACGGGGCTGTCTTCCGTGGCCACGACGCTGCGGTAGGCCTCCACGCCGTTGGTGGTGGCATGCCCGCGCTGGTCGACGTTGACCTTGATGGTGACCGGAACGCCGTGCAGCGGCCCGGTCGCCTCGCCCTTCGCGAGCACGGCATCGGCCTGCGCCGCCGCGCCGAGGGCCTCGTCGGCGCAGCCGTCGACCACCGCGTTCACCCGCGGGTTGACGGCCTCCAGGCGCGCCAGGCTGCTGCGCACCGCCTCGACGCACGAGACCTCGCGCGCCTTGATGCGCCGCGCCAGGTCGGCGGCTTCCAGTTGCCAGAGTTGCATGCGTTGTCTCCTTGAGAAAAATGAAATCGATCGATCGATCGGCCGTGCGTCAGTCGCCCTTGACGCCCGCGCGCCGCACGGCATCGGCCCAGCGCGGCTTCTCGCGCTTCATCAGCGCGCTGAGTTCCTCGGGGCTCGAAGGCAGCGCCTCGATCGACAGCGCGGCGTTGGCGCGCACCACGGCCGGGTCGGCCAGCGCGGTGCGCAGCGCGGTGTTGAGCCGATCGACCGTCTTGCGCGGCGTGCCCGCCGGCGCCATCAACGCGCCCCACGCCACCACCTCGAAACCGGGCACGCCGCTCTCGGCTACCGTCGCCACCTCGGGCAGCACGCCGGCGCGCTTCGCGCTGGTGACGGCAATCGCCTTGACCCGGCCCTGCTGGATGAACGGCAGCACCGCCGAGATGTTCTCGATGGTCACGTCGAGCTGGCCGTTGACCATGTCGCCGACCGCCTGCGTGCCGGTCTTGTAGGGCACCTGCACCATCGTCAGCCCGGTCTCGGCCTTCAGCAGTTCGCCGGTCAGGTGGCCTGCGCTGCCGATGCCGGGCGAGCCGGCCGAGAGCTTGCCGGGATGCTCGCGCCCGTAGGCGATGAGCTCCTGCAGGTTGCGCACCGGCAGGTCCTTGCGCACGATCAGCACGTAGGCGTTGCTCGAGATCAGGCCGACCGGCACCAGGTCTTTCTCGGGCGCGTAGGGCAGCTTGGAGAAGAAGGCCGGGTTGATGCTCAGCGTGACGAGGTTGCCGTAGCCGACCGTGTAGCCGTCCGGCGCGGAGGTGGCCAGCGCCTGCGTGCCGACGATGCCGCCGGCGCTGGGGCGGTTGTCCACTGCCAGGGCCTGGCCCAGCTCGCGCCCCATGGCATCAGCCACCGGCCGCACCGCGACGTCCACGCCCGACCCGGCGGCGTACGGCACGATGAATTTCAACGGGCGCTCGGGAAACTGGGCCGAGGCGCCCATCGAGGCGCCCAGGGCGACGGCGGCCAACCCGGCCAGGACGGTGCGGCGGGTCCACGCGAATGACAGTGCAGGCACGAAGCGATCTCCTGTGAGAGTCCCGCCGCTCACCATGAGACGACCGGTGCGCAAAGTCTAGAAATCGGCCGCGCGCCGGAAAAGACAATCGCTTGTCGCGATGACAACCTGCGTTTGTCTGGGGATCACCCGGTGGCGCCGGGCGGCAGAATGCGCCGCATGAAGGACCACCAGCTCAAGGCCTGGCTGCGGCTGGCCGACACCGGCAGCATCCGCGCCGCCGCGCGCAGCCTGCACCTGAGCCAGGCGGCCGTGACCAAGGCGATCCGCGAACTCGAGGCCGAGGTCGACGCCCAACTGGTGCTGCGCAGCTCGCGCGGCATCGAGTTCACCGAGTGCGGCCGCCAGCTCACCGTGCGCGCGCGGCTGGCGCACCAGCAGCTCGAACTCGCGCGCCAGGACATCCGCATCCTGCAGGGCAGCCAGCACGGGCGCGTGTCTATCGCCGTGACGCCGATGGTGTTCCTGGGCGTGCTGCCCGAGGTGGTGCGCGCCTTCCGCAAGGCGATGCCGCATGCACAGCTCAAGCTCTTCGACGGCCTGATTCCCCAGGTGCTGCCGCTGCTGCGCGAAGGCACGATCGACTTCGCGGTGGCGGGCCCGGTCGCCGCGGCGCTCGACGCCGACTTCGCGTTCGAACGGCTCGACATGATCGAGATGGCGGTGCTCTGCCGGCGCGGCCATCCGCTGAACCGCGCCACCCGATGGGAAGAAGTGGCGGGCGCCGAATGGCTGATGCACCTGGCGCCGGGCAGCCAGCACACCTTCCTGCTCGAGCAGTACGCCGCGCAGGGCCTGCCGCTGCCCGAGCACCGCATCGAGGTGGCGTCGTTCGGCGTGAGCTGGGGCCTGCTCACGCGCAGCGACGCGCTGATGGTCGGGCCGGCCGGCATGCTCACGATGCCGCCCTACGCCGATCTGGTGGAGCGCGTGCCGCTCGCGATGCCGGTGCCGCCGCTGGAACTGGGCATCGTCTCGCCGCGCGGCAAGCCGCTGTCGCTGGCGGCGCTGCGGCTGGCCGAGCTGTTCCGCAAGTACCTGGCGCGGCCTGCCTGAGCGATGTCATCGTTTTCGTGATCGCCGCGTGTATATTGCGCCGGCGTTCGCGGGGCCGCGCCCCCGCGCGCAGACCCAAGGGAAGCCGTCATCGCAGCCACCATCGAAGCCGCGAGACAGACCAATTTCAGGATGCCCCGCCCATGACCCCCTTGCGCATGCTGCCGCTGCTGAGTGCCCTTCTTTTGCCGGGCCTCGCGCTGGCGCAGTCCTTCGAGCCGAAGAACATCTGGGTCAACCCCGGCTTCTACTCGGCCCACTTCGACAGCGGCAAGGGCCTGGAAAACGCCAACCCGGGCCTGGGCTTCGAGTACCCGCTGAACGACACCTACCGCGTCACCGCCGGCACCTTCCACAACAGCAACCGGCGGCAGTCGCACTACGTCGGCCTGTACATCCTGCCCTTCGAGTTCTACGGCGTGAAGTTCGGCGCGGTGGTGGGCGGCTTCGACGGCTACCCCGACTACCGCAACGGCAACTGGTTTCCCGCCATCATTCCGACGGCCGCCATCGAGGGCAAGAACTGGGGCCTGAACATCGCCTACGTGCCGACGATCAGGAACCGCCTCTACGGCGCGATCAGCTTCCAGCTGAAGTACCGCTTCGGCACGCACGAGTAACGGCCACAAAAAAGGCCAGGGCCGCGCGAGCGACCCTGGCCTTCTTCGGGCAGGCCCCGCAGGGCCGCAGGCTCAGTGCCGGAAGTGGCGCACGCCCGAGAACACCATCACCACGCCGCGCTCGTCGGCCGCGTCGATCACTTCCTGGTCGCGCATCGAGCCGCCCGGCTGGATGACGCAGCCCGCGCCCGCGTCCACCACCACATCGAGGCCGTCGCGGAACGGGAAGAAGGCGTCGCTCGCCACCGCCGTGTCCTTGAGCGACAGGCCCGCATGCTCGGCCTTGATGCTCGCGATGCGCGCCGAATCGAGGCGGCTCATCTGGCCCGCGCCCACGCCCATGGTCATGCCGTCGGCGCAGAACACGATCGCGTTGCTCTTGACGTACTTCGCGACCTTCCAGGCGAACAGCAGGTCTTGCAGCTGCTGCGGCGTGGGCTGCTTCTTGCTGACCACCTTGAGGTCGGCCAGGGCCAGCTCGTGGTTGTCGGCGGTCTGGATCAGGAGGCCCGAGCCGACGCGCTTGACGTCCATCGCGTTGCGGCCGTTGTCCCAGTCGGTGGCGCCACCCTGGGGCAGTGCGATCTCGAGCACGCGCACGTTGAGCTTGGCCTTGGTGGCCTGGAACACTTCCAGCGCCTCGGGCGTGTAGCCCGGCGCCATCAGCACCTCGACGAACTGCTTGTTGACGGCCTGCGCGGTGGCCAGGTCGACCGGGCGGTTGAAGGCGATGATGCCGCCGAAGGCCGAGGTCGGGTCGGTCTTGAAGGCCTTGCTGTAGGCCTCGAGCGCATCGGCACCCACGGCCACGCCGCAGGGGTTGGCGTGCTTCACGATCACGCAGGCGGGCTCGTCGAAGCTCTTGACGCATTCCCACGCCGCATCGGCGTCGGCGATGTTGTTGTAGCTGAGTTCCTTGCCCTGCAGTTGCTTGGCCGACACGAGCGAACCGGGCGCCGGGTACAGGTCGCGGTAGAACGCGGCCTGCTGGTGCGGGTTCTCGCCGTAGCGCAGGTCCTGCACCTTCACGAAGCGGCCGTTGCTCTGCGCGGGGAAGAGCGAGCGCGTGGGCGCGGGCTGGCCGATGCTGGCGTCGAAATCGATGGCCGAGAGGTAGTCGCTGATCGCGCCGTCGTAGTCGGCGATGCGGTTGAACGCGGCCACCGAGAACGCGAACTTGGTCTTGTCGCTGAGCTTGCCGTCGGCCTTGAGCTCGGCCAGCGCCACGGCGTACTGCGAGGCGTCGGTGAGCACGCCCACGTCCTTCCAGTTCTTGGCGGCGCTGCGCACCATGGCTGGGCCGCCGATGTCGATGTTCTCGATGGCGTCCTCGAGCGTGCAGCCGGGCTTGGCCACGGTGGCTTCGAACGGGTACAGGTTGACCACCAGCAGGTCGATGGTGTCGATGCCGTGCTCTTTGATGGCGGCGACGTGCGCGGGCAGGTCGCGGCGCGCCAGCAGGCCGCCGTGGATCTTCGGGTGCAGCGTCTTCACGCGGCCGTCGAGCATTTCGGGAAAGCCGGTGTGGTCGGCAACTTCGGTCACCGGCAGGCCGGCGTCGGCCAGCAGCTTGGCGGTGCCGCCGGTGGACAGCAGCTTGACGCCCAGGCCATGCAGGGCCTGCGCGAATTCAAGGATGCCGGTCTTGTCGGAAACGGAAAGGAGTGCGGTCTGAGCCATGGGATATGCCGTGGAGTTATTTCAAAAGTTTGTGCTCGACCAATTTCTTGCGGAGCGTGTTGCGGTTCAGGCCCAGCCATTGGGCGGCCCGGGACTGGTTGCCTTCGGCGCGCGTCATGACGACGTCGAGCAGGGGTTTCTCGACCACGCGCACGAGCATCTCGTACATGCCGTCGGGTTCGGTGCCCCGCAGATCGCGAAAGTAGCTGTCCAGACTGCTGCGAACGCAGTCCTCGATGTGTTTCTTGCTCATTGCTTCTTCTCTTTTTGTCTTCGCTCAATCGACGGCGCAGGCCGTCTCCTCTTCTCCCGCCGGCTCCTCGTCTGCCGTCGGGGCGGGCATGCGGTCCATGCGGTCCGCAAGCCCCTGGAAATAGTCGTCGACCGCGCGCAGCTGGCCGGCGCAGTCTTCGATGGCGTTCATCCGCGCGCGGAACGCCTCGCCCTCGGGCAGCGCGCGCACATACCAGCCGATGTGCTTGCGCGCCGTGCGCACGCCGCTGAACTCGCCGTACAGCGCGTAGTGCTCCACCAGGTGATCGAGCAGCAGCCGGCGCACCTCCGCCACCAGCGGCGGCGCCAGGTGGGTGCCGGTGTCCAGGAAATGCGCGATTTCCCGGAAGATCCACGGCCGGCCCTGCGCGGCGCGGCCGATCATCACGGCGTCGGCGCCCGTGGCCGCGAGCACGTCGCGCGCCTTCTCGGGCGAACGGATGTCGCCGTTGGCCACCACCGGCACGCGCACCGCGGCCTTCACGGCGGCGATGGTGTCGTACTCGGCGTGGCCCTTGTAGCCCTGCTCGCGCGTGCGCCCGTGCACCGTGAGCATCTGCACGCCGGCCGATTCGAAGTCGCGCGCGAGCTTCACCGCATTGCGGTGGTCTTCGCTCCAGCCGGTGCGCATCTTGAGCGTGACCGGCACGTTGAATGGTTGCGCCGCGTCGACCACGGCCTGCACGATCTCCAGGGCCAACGGCTCGTCGCGCATGAGCGCCGAGCCGGCCCACTTGTTGCAGACCTTCTTGGCCGGGCAGCCCATGTTGATGTCGATGATCTGCGCGCCGCGCTCGATGTTGTAGACCGCGGCTTCGGCCATCATGGCCGCGTCGGTGCCGGCAATCTGCACCGCAATGGGGCCCGGCTCGCCGTCGTGGTTGGCGCGCCGCGAGGTCTTCAGCGTGTTCCAGAGTTCCTTGCGCGAGGTGACCATCTCGCTGACCGCATAGCCCGCGCCGAGTTCGCGGCACAGCATGCGGAAGGGCCGGTCCGTCACGCCGGCCATGGGCGCGACGAACAGCCGGTTTTCCAGCGTGTGGGTGCCGATCTGCAAGGTCATGGGAAGGAGTGCTGTGCGGGTCGGCTGCTGAAAAATGAGGCACGATTGTAGCCACGTGGCATTTCAGCGACTGAAACGATTTACGCCTTTTTGCGCTTGCGACACAGGCGTAAACACCAGTATTTCGCGGGGCCTTCTCCCACGCGCTTGCGACGTGAGCGCTGCCTATACTTCGCCGACCTTATGCAAGCCTGGCTCGACGCACTCCTGGCGCTCCTCGCGCTCCCCCAGTACGGACTTTCGACGCTGTTCATCGCGGCCTTCGTGTCCGCCACGCTGCTGCCGGTGGGCTCCGAACCGATCCTGTTCGGCCTGCTGAAACTCAACCCCGAGATGTTCTGGCAGGCCATCGCCGTGGCCACCATCGGCAACACGCTGGGCGGCGCGGTCGACTGGTGGATGGGCTACGGCGCACACAAGGTGGCCGACAAGTACTCGCACTCGAAACACCACCTGCGCGTGCTCGGCTGGCTCGAGCGGCTGGGCCCGAAGGCCTGCCTGCTGAGCTGGCTGCCGATCGTGGGCGACCCGCTGTGCGCGGTCGCCGGCTGGCTCAAGCTGCCGTTCTGGCCCTGCGTGGGCTACATGGCGATCGGCAAGTTCCTGCGCTACGTGACGATGACCTACGCGCTTCTATACGTCTTTCCGTCATGAAGCGCGCGGTCGAAAAAACTCAGCTCAGCAGTTCGTAGGGGCCACCGCGTTCCAGCGCGCGCTTGTAGGCCGGGCGCGCATGGATGCGCTCCAGGTAGGCCATGAGCTTGGGCCGCCGCGCATCGAGCCCGCCGCGCGCCTGCGAGGCTTCGACCACAAAACTCATCTGGATGTCGGCACCCGTGAATTCATTGCCCGCGAACCACTCGCTGCGGCCGAGTTCGGCCTCCATGAAATTCAGATGGCCCGTGATGTTCGGATGAATGAAGGCCGACTTCGCCTTGGCCGCGATGGCCTTGGCGATCGGCTTGGCGAAGAAGGGCATCTTGCTCGTCTCGATGCGGTCGAACACCAGCTTGAGCAGCAGCGGCGACATCGCCGTGCCTTCGGCGAAGTGCAGCCAGTAGCGGTAGCGCAAGGCCTCGGGCGTGCCCGGCGCGGGCGCGAGCCGGCCCTGGCCGTAGCGTTCGATGAGCGACTCGATGATCGCGCCCGATTCCGCCAGCGTCGCGCCGTCGTCGGTCGTCACCACGGGCGACTTGCCCAGCGGATGCACGGCCTTCAGCGAAGCGGGCGCCAACATGGTCTTGGGGTCGCGCTGGTAGTGGACGATCTCGTAGGGCAGCTCGAGTTCTTCGAGCAGCCAGAGCACACGTTGCGAGCGCGAGTTGTTCAGGTGATGGACGGTGAGCATGGCGAATGAAGGCCTTCCGGCAGAGGATGCAGCGGGCGCGCAGTCTAACCAACACACGCGGGTTCCGGGCGCCCGCTGCGACAGCGTGACCGCCTACGGCAAACCGTGGACCGGCTTCCTACACTGATCCGGATGGCTCCTCACTTCACGCGGCACCGCCGCACCTTGCTGCTCATCACCGGACTCTGGCTTGGCTTTGCGGCCTGCCAGGCTTGGGCACTCACGCCCGAGGAGGTGTTCCGCAAGGTCGCGCCCGCCATCTGGACCGTGAAAGGCGAACGCGGCAACAACCAGACCGCCATCGGCAGCGCGGTGGCCGTGACCTCGGGCGCGCTGGCCACGGCCTGCCACGTGGTCGACGGCGCCGTCGCCGTCACCGTGGTGCAGGGCCCGACCACGCTGCGCATCGCCCGCATCGTGCGCGACCCCGACCCGTCGCGCGACCTGTGCGTGCTCACAAGCGAAACGCCGCTGCAGTTGCCCGCCGTGCAGATCGTGCCCGCCAATGAACTGCGCGTCGGCCAGCGCGTGTTCGCCGTCGGCAGCCCGCACGGCCTCGAACGCACGCTGAGCGAAGGACTGATCTCGGCGCTGCGTCCGCGCGCGCCCGGGCAACTGCCGATCATGCAGACCTCGGCGCCGGTGTCTTCAGGCTCCAGCGGCGGCGGGTTGTTCGACACCGAGGGCCGGCTGGTCGGCGTGACCGACAGCGTGGCGCCCGGCGGCGCGAACCTCGGCTTTGCCTATCCGGCGCAATGGGTGATGGAGCTGCCGCAGCGCGTGACCACGGAGCTGGCGACATGGCGCGATTTGCTGAAGACCACCGGCGTGGTGTTCAGCCCCAACGGAGAACCCGCGCCTTCCGGCCACGCCGAGCTGTCGGACCTGCAGGCCCTGCCCTCCATCGGCGCCGACCCGACCCCGGTGCGCAATGCGTACCGCCAGTTCCTGCTGCAGGCCCGGCCCCGCATCTTCCTGATCACCAGCGACCAGAAATTCGGCACTGCCACCAACTCGGCCGCGCTGACCGAGCATCTGAAAGGTTGCACTGAACGCAAGGTGACGTGTGCGGCCTATGCGGTGGATGACACGGTGGTGTGGGGCAAGCAGAAAACCAACTGATCGACGAGGCAAGCGACAGCGAAGCCCCTTCGTGAAACACCGAGGAACCGGCTTCGCCGGGCCTCAGGTGTTGCCCCCGGTAGGGGGTTGGCGTAGCGACACGAAGTGCGCGCAGCCTGGGGGCGAGCTCAATTACGAACTGAACAGGAAGTTCATCACGTCGCCATCCTTGACAACGTATTCCTTGCCTTCCGACCGCATCTTCCCCGCGTCCTTCGCACCCTGCTCGCCCTTGAAGGCGATGTAGTCGTCGAACGCGATGGTCTGGGCGCGGATGTAGCCCTTCTCGAAGTCGCCGTGGATCACGCCGGCGGCCTGCGGGCCGGTGTCGCCGATGTGGATGGTCCAGGCGCGCACTTCCTTCACGCCGGCGGTGAAGTAGGTCTGCAGGCCCAGCAGCTTGAAGGCGGCGCGAATGAGGCGGTTCAGGCCCGGTTCTTCCTGGCCGATTTCGGCCAGGAACATCTTCTTGTCTTCGTCGTCCATCTCGGCCAGGTCGGCTTCGATCTTGGCGCAGATGGCGACCACGGGCGCGCCCTGCTTGGCGGCGTACTCGCGCAGGCGGTCCAGGTAGGGGTTGTTCTCGAAGCCGTCTTCCGACACGTTGCCCACGAACATCGCGGGCTTGGCGGTGATCAGCGTGAAGCTCTTCACCAGCGGCAGCTCTTCCTTCGTGAACTCGAGCGCGCGCACCGGCGTGTTCTCGTTCAGCGCAGCCTGGCAGCGTTCGAGCAGGCCGACGAGCTTCTGCGCGTCCTTGTCGCCCGAGCGGGCCACCTTGGTGTGGCGGTGCAGCGCCTTCTCGACCGTGGCCAGGTCGGCCAGGCACAGTTCGGTCTGGATCACCTCGATGTCGGAGATCGGGTCGACCTTGCCGGCCACGTGGATCACGTTCTCGTCGTCGAAGCAGCGCACCACATTCACGGTGGCGTCGGTCTCGCGGATGTGCGCCAGGAACTTGTTGCCCAGGCCTTCGCCGGTGCTGGCACCGGCCACCAGGCCGGCGATGTCGACGAACTCGACGATGGCGGGCACCACGCGCTCGGGCTTGACGATCTCGCTCAGCTGGTCGAGCCGCGGATCGGGCACTTCCACCACGCCCACGTTGGGCTCGATGGTGCAGAACGGATAGTTTTCCGCTGCGATGCCGGCCTTGGTCAACGCATTGAAAAGGGTGGATTTACCGACGTTGGGCAGGCCGACGATGCCGCATTGCAAACTCATGGGAGGTCCTCTTGGGTAACCCCCGATTTTAGGCTGACCGGGTTCTCCCCCGGGCTGGGCCCACTTCCGGCCACTGCCGCGCACCTTTTCCCAGACGTTCAGCGGCGCACGAAGACCCTCTGGCAGCGGCTTTCCGGCCCCAAAAGCTCAGGGTTAGACCCGACTCGCAAACGTTTGCGCAAACGTTTCCCTCGATTAACATCGGAGCCCCCGGCACAGACCGGCGTTCCGCTCTGACCCCTCATTTCAGGAGACATCCACCATGAAGTTCACCCGCCGTACCCTGCAAAGCGCTGCCGCACTGACCTTGCTGGGCGCCATCGCCGGAACGCCCGCCTTCGCGCAGGACAAGCCGAAGGTCGCGCTGGTCATGAAGTCGCTGGCCAACGAGTTCTTCCGCACCATGGAAGACGGCGCCAAGGCGCACCAGAAGGCCAACGCCGCGCAGTACACGCTGGTGGCCAACGGCATCAAGGACGAGACCGACACCGCCGCCCAGATCAAGATGGTCGAGCAGATGGTGGCGCAGAAGATCAACGCGCTGGTCATCGCGCCGGCCGATTCGAAGGCGCTGGTGCCGGTGATCAAGGCGGCCATCGACAAGGGCATCCTGGTCGTGAACATCGACAACCGGCTGGACGCCGACGCCCTGAAGGAAAAGGGCATCCAGGTGCCCTTCGTCGGCCCCGACAACCGCGCCGGCGCCAAGCTGGTGGGCGATGCACTCGCCAAGGAGCTGAAGTCGGGCGACAAGGTCGGCATCATCGAAGGCGTGTCGACCACCTTCAATGCGCAGCAGCGCACGCTGGGCTACCAGGACGCCATGAAGGCCGGCGGCATGACCGTGGTCGGCGTGCAGTCGGGCCAGTGGGAAATCGACAAGGGCAACACCGTGGCCGCCGGCATGATGCGCGAGCACCCCGACCTGAAGGCCCTGCTGGCCGGCAACGACAGCATGGCGCTGGGCGCCGTGGCCGCCGTCAAGGCCGCGGGCAAGACCGGCAAGGTGCTGGTGGTGGGCTACGACAACATCGGCGCCATCAAGCCGATGCTGAAGGACGGCCGCGTGCTCGCCACCGCCGACCAGTTCGCCGCCAAGCAGGCGGTGTTCGGCATCGAGACCGCGCTGAAGGCCATCGCCGACAAGAAAAAGCAATCGGAAATGCCGGCTGAAGTGAAGACCGACGTGGTGCTGGTCACCAAGTCGTCGAAGTAAGCCATTCCGCTCCCCTCTAAAAAGAAGAAGACCTCATTTTGACTGCCGCACCCGACGCCGCCATGAATCCGCCCTTACCCACCGCCGTGCTCTCCCTGAGCACGGTCGGCAAGGACTACGCGGCGCCGGTGCTCGACGGCGTCTCACTCGAACTGCGCGCCGGCGAAGTGCTCGCCCTCACGGGCGAGAACGGCGCGGGCAAGAGCACGCTGTCGAAGATCGTCTGCGGGCTGGTGCAGCCCACGCGCGGCGGCATGTTGCTCGATGGCCAGCCCTTCGCGCCGGCCTCGCGCCGCGATGCCGAGCGCCTGGGCGTGCGCATGGTCATGCAGGAACTCGGCCTCGTCACCACGCTGTCGGTGGCCGAGAACCTGCTGCTCGACCGCCTGCCGCACAAGAGCGGCTGGATTCGCCGCGCCACGCTGCACGAGTTGGCCGAACGCCAGCTCGCCAAGATCGGCCTGGACGGCATCGACCCGGCCACGCCGGTGGCGCGGCTGGGCATCGGCCAGCAGCAGATGGTGGAAATTGCGCGCAACCTGCAGGACGACACGCGCGTGCTGGTGCTCGACGAGCCCACCGCCATGCTCACGCCGCGCGAAACCGCCCACCTGTTCGAGCAGATCGAGCTGCTGAAGCTGCGCGGCGTGGCGATCGTCTACGTGTCGCACCGCCTCGAAGAACTGCAGCGCATCGCCGACCGCGTGGCGGTGCTGCGCGACGGCAAGCTGGTCGACGTGCGTGCCATGGCCGGCGTGCGCGAATCCGAACTGGTGCAGCGCATGGTCGGGCGCGCGGTGCACGAGCACGAAGGCCGTGCGCGCCGCGTGGCGGGCCCGGTCCTGCTGAGCGCGCGCGGCATCGGCCGGGCGCAGGTGGTGCGCGACGTCGATCTCGAACTGCGCGCGGGCGAAGTCATGGGCCTGGCCGGCCTGGTCGGCTCGGGCCGCACCGAGCTCGTGCGGCTGCTGTTCGGCGCCGACCGCGCCGACCGCGGCGAGGTCGTGCTGCACGATGGCACGCCCGCCGCGCAGCCCGTGCGGCATGCGCGCAAGGGCTGGCGCTCGCCGATGCAGGCCATTCGCGCGGGCATCGGCCTCGTCACCGAAGACCGCAAGTCGCAGGGCCTGCTGCTCACGCAGCCGATCCGCGTCAATGCCACGCTGAGCGACCTCGGCGCGATCTCGCATGCCGGCTGGCTGCGCCGCGCCAAGGAGCGCCAGATTGCGCGCCGGCTGGTGGAGCTGCTGCGCATCCGCTCGCGCAGCATCGAACAACCCGTGTCCACGCTCAGCGGCGGCAACCAGCAGAAGGTGGTCTTCGCGCGCTGGCTGCACCGCGAATGCAAGGTGCTGCTGCTGGACGAGCCCACGCGCGGCGTGGACGTGGGCGCGCGCGCCGACCTGTACGCCGAACTCGACCGCATGACCGACGCCGGCAAGGCGCTCCTGATGGTGTCCAGCGACCTGCGCGAGCTGATGGCCATGTGCGACCGCATCGGCGTGATGAGCGCCGGCCGGCTGGTCGCGGTGTTCGAGCGCGGCGAGTGGAGCGAACAGTCGCTGCTCGCTGCCGCCTTCAGCGACGCCACGGGCCGCGTGCCCGGTTCCCCGGCGGATTCCGCCCCTTCCGCATCCGCCCCGACTTCCGCCGACGCCTGACGACCATGAACGCAGCCTCTCCCTCCTCTCCTGCTTCCGCCGCCGGCAAGCCGCCGTCCGCGCTCAAGGGCCAGCTCGGCACCTACCTGGGCCTCACGGTCGTGCTGCTGGGCATGATTGCGCTGTTCGGCTCGATGAGCGAATACTTCCTCACGCGCGAGACCTTCATCTCCATCGCCAACGAAATCCCAGCGCTGGCCGTGATGGCGGTGGGCATGACCTTCGTGCTGATCATCGCGGGCATCGACCTGTCGGTGGGCTCGGTGCTCGCGCTGAGCGCGGCCGTCACGGCCGCCGCCATCCTCGAATGGAAGCTCTCGGTGCCGCTGGCCGCCCTGCTGGGCCTGGCCACCGGCCTCATCTGCGGCACGGTGACGGGCGCGGTGTCGGTCGCCTGGCGGCTGCCCAGCTTCATCGTCTCGCTGGGCATGCTCGAAGCCGTGCGCGGCGGCGCCTACTTGGTCACCGACTCGCGCACGCAGTATGTGGGCGACGCCATCTCGGGCCTGGCCGCGCCGTGGATCGGCGGCATCTCAGCCGCCTTCGTGCTCGCCGTGGTGCTGGTGGCCGTGGGGCAGCTGGTGCTCACGCGCTCCGTGTTCGGCCGCCATGTCGTGGGCATTGGCACCAACGAGGAAGCCATGCGCCTGGCGGGCATCGACCCGCGGCCGATCCGCATCATCGTGTTCGCCGTCACCGGCCTCTTGGCCGGGCTCGCGGGCCTGATGCAGTCGGCCCGCCTCGAAGCGGCCGACCCCAACGCGGGCGTGGGCATCGAGCTGCAGGTGATCGCGGCCGTGGTCATCGGCGGCACCAGCCTCATGGGCGGGCGCGGCTCGGTGGTCAACACCTTCTTCGGCGTGCTGATCATCGCGGTGCTCGAAGCCGGCCTGGCCCAGGTGGGCGCGAGCGAGCCGAGCAAGCGCATCATCACGGGCGCGGTGATCGTGGTGGCCGTCATCATCGACACCCTGCGCCAGCGCCGGGCCGATCGTCGACTGGCCTGAGCTTCCACAGGAACAAAGACAACCATGGCCACCATCAAGGACGTCGCACTCCAGGCGGGCGTTTCCGTCACCACCGTGTCGCACGTCGTCAACGACACGCGCCACGTGAGCGCCAAGGTGCGCGAGCGCGTCGAACTGGCGATCCGCGAGCTGGGCTACGTGCCCAACGCGATGGCGCGCAGCCTCAAGAGCAACACCACCTCGACGCTGGGCATGCTCATTCCCAACAGCTCGAACCCCTACTTCGCCGAGATCGTGCGCATCGTGGAAGACCGCTGCTTCGGCGCCGGCTACACGCTGGTGCTGTGCAACACCGACGACGAGCCCCGGCGCCAGAGCGTGTACCTGCAGGTGCTGGCCGAGCGCCGCATCGACGGGCTCATCGTGGTGTCGACCGGCGCCGACGAAGACGACTCGCTCGCCACCCAGCTGCGCGGCCTGCGCATTCCCACCGTGCTGGTCGACCGCGAGATCGCCGACCCCGCCTGCGACCTCGTGGAAACCGCCCACATGCAGGGCGGCCTGCTCGCGGTGCGGCACCTGCTGTCGCTGGGCCACAAGCGCATCGCCTGCATCGGCGGTCCGCTGGGCGTGACCTCGAGCGAGCAGCGCATCGAAGGCTGGCGCATGGCGCTGGCGGAGACCGGCTCACCGCCGAACGCCGACGCGCTGCTGTGGCGCGGCGGCTTCACCAGCCAGGGCGGCTACGAGGCGATGCACGCCATCCTGCGCACCGAGCAGAAGCCCTCGGCCGTGTTCGTGTGCAACGACCTGATGGCCATCGGCGCGCTGCGCGCCGCGCATGAAAGCGGCGTGCGGGTGCCCGACGAACTCTCCATCGTGGGCTTCGACGACATCGAACTGTCGGCCTACACCAGCCCGCCGCTCACCACCGTGGCGCAACCCAAGGAGCGCATCGGCGCGCTGGCGGTCGACATGCTGCTGGAGCGCATGGGCGGCAAGCGCCGCGACGCGCGCAAGGTCGTGCTGCAGCCCGAGTTGCGCGTGCGCGCCTCGACCGCGCGCCACGCGGGCTTTCGCGAAGCCGGCGTGACGCCCGCTCCTTCCACCACCGCCACACCTTCCAAGTCCCGCAGCTCGTGAGCCTTCAGCCTCTTTCTTCCTCCAAGCCGCCGCGCATCGTGGTGCTCGGCAGCCTGAACATGGACATCGTGCTGCGCGTGCCGCACGCGCCGGCCGCGGGCGAAACCCTGCTGGGCCGCTCGATCGACGCCATCCCCGGCGGCAAGGGCGCCAACCAGGCCGTGAGCTGTGCACGCCAAGGCGCGCAGGTGCAGATGATCGGCTGCGTGGGCGACGACGCGCATGGCGCGGCCCTGCGCGATGCGCTCGCGCGCGACGGCATAGACACCGCCGCGCTGCGCACCGTGGCGGGCGAGCCGACCGGCACGGCGCTGATCCTCGTGGAAGACAGCGGCCAGAACCGCATCGTGATGATCCCCGGCGCCAACGCGCGCGTCGCCATCGACGAAGCCTCGCTGACGCAGCAGGTGCAGGGCGCGGCCTTCCTCGTCGCGCAGTTCGAGACCCCGATGGACCAGGTGACACGCGCCATCAACGCCGCGCATGACGCGGGCTGCGCGGTGATGCTCAACCCCTCGCCGGTGCAAGCCATCGCCGAGGCGCTCTGGCCCCGCATCGACACGCTGGTGGTCAACGAGATCGAGGCGCAGACCCTGTCGGGCCAGAACGCCGACAGCCCCGAAGAAGCCGCGCAGGCCGGCCAGGCGCTGCGCGCGCGCGGCATCGCCCGCGTGGTCGTCACGCTGGGTTCGCGCGGCGCCGTGGCGGTCGACGCCGACGGTGCGCGCCACCATCCCGCGCCGAAGGTGCAGGCCGTCGACACCACCGCCGCCGGCGACACCTTCCTGGGCGCGCTCGCCGTGGCGCTGGGCGAAGGCCAGTCCTTCGACGAGGCCGTGCGCCTGGGCATCCGCGCCGCGGCGCTGTGCATCCAGCAGCCCGGCGCCCAACCCTCCATTCCGCTGCGCGACGCCGTGCTGCGCAGCCCCCTGCCCCCCGACTGGATCACGCTGTGAAACGCTCTCCCCTGCTGCACGCCGAACTCTCCCATGTGATCGCCTCGATGGGCCACGGCGACATGCTGGTGATCGGTGACGCCGGCCTGCCCATTCCCGACGGCCCGCGCCGCATCGACCTGGCCGTGGCGCGCGGCGTGCCGGGGATCAGCGATGTGCTCAAGGCGGTGCTGTCGGAGATGCAGGTCGAAGCCATCGTGGTGGCCGACGAAGCGCTGCAAGGCGATGCGAAGGCGCTGCCGGGCTGGTACCCGCAGTCGCTGGGCATCGCGCCACAGACGGTGTCGCACGAGGAATTCAAGCGCCGCAGCGCGAAGGCCCGCGCCATCGTGCGCACGGGCGAATGCACGCCCTACGCGAACATCATCCTGATCGCCGGCGTGAAGTTCTGAGGCTCTGAGCGACTGCCCACGGTCTGTCTGGGGTCAGATCGGGCATTGTTCAGGGCGCGCTCCCGCCGACGGGGCACCTTGCTCCGCGAATGTCCTCCGGCCTGCGGCCTCCCCCTTGATTTCGCTGCGCAAGGCACCCCATCAGCGTGAGCGTTGTTCGCAGCAGTCGTTGATCGCCCGCAAACGCAGAGCGTGCCCTCGTGCGCAGGGCATCGGGGGCTCCCCGCAGCGAAATCAAGGAGGAGGCCGCAGGCCGGGGGACATTCGCGGAGGGGAGTACCCGGTGTCCTGTGCACGCACCCCGAGTTGACAGCACACCACTCAGGCGTGCGGCATGCCCTTCACTCGAAGCGGTAGTTCGCGCCGACGGACTGCCCCACCTTGAGCATGTGCTCCACGCCCTGCACCACGATGCAGTTCATGCCGAAGGTGATGCCGCCGTCCACGCGCGCGTCGGCGCGGTAGGTGCGCAGCATGTCGCCGACCTCGGGGCTGCTGAGGGCGGTGGCCGGGTCGATGTCGGGAATGGGGCAGCGCGTGCAGGGCTTGACCGGGCGCAGCTCGGCCTCGCCTTCGCCGGTGGTGACGTGCAGCGCGTCGACCCGGTCTTCGTCGTGCGACTCGATGCCGACCAGCACGATGTTCGGGCGGAAGCGCTCGATGCCGACCGGGCCGTGGCCGGCCGCTGCCAGGCGCTCGTTGAGTTCGGCGATCGAGCCCTCGCTGGCCACCAGCAGCGGGAAGCCGTCGGCGAACTGGTTCAGCGCCTCGACGCCGTCGGTCCACTTCAGGCTCGACAGGCGCTGGTGCTCGGGGTCGAAGCGCACCAGGCGCAGCGTCTGCGGCTTGCCGGGCTCCGAGAGGAAATCGCTGAACCACTGGGCGGCGATGTCGCCCATGTCGTAGGCCGCGACTTCGTCCTTCCACACGCGCACGCGCACCGGCTGCTCGACGCGGTCGAAGGCCAGGTGCAGCGCCAGCATGCCGGGCGCGCGCAGCACGACCTCGGTGTGCTTCATCTGCGGCTGGATGAGCGCCATGCGCGGCAGCTGCCGCTGGGTGACGAACTCACCCTGCGCATCGACCACCATCCAGGCCCGGTCGAACTCCAGGCCGGTTTCGGTGAGCAGCATCTCGTCGAGCTCGACGCCGGCGCACGACTTGACGGGGTACACGAACAGGCGGGCGATGGTGGCCTGGAGATCGAAAGCGGGCGGCTGCGACACGGTGGGGGTTCCTTTGAAATCGCCGGCCATTCTCCCGCATGAACGGGTATCGGCGCCCGCGCGCGAGGCAACTCCTACAATCATCCGATGGCCCTTTCCCCCGAAGTTTGTATCCGCGGCGCCGGCATCGTCGGCCGCACGCTGGCGCTGCTGCTGGCGCGCGAACGCGTGCGTGTCGCGCTCGTGGTGCCGCCGGCCCCTGCGGGCAAGGAAGACATCCGGGCGTACGCGCTCAACGCGGCGTCCCGCACCATGCTCGAATCGCTGCGCGCCTGGCCCGACACGGCCCATGCCACGCCGGTGCACGAGATGCAGGTGCATGGCGACGACGGCGGCCGGGTGCAGTTCAGCGCCGCGCGCCAGAAGGTCGAGGCGCTGGCCTGGATCGTCGACGTGCCCGCGCTCGAACAGCAGCTGGCCGACGCGGTGCGCTTCCAGCCCCTGATCGACGTGGTGACCGAGCCCGTGGCCGCGCCGCTCACGGTGGTGTGCGAAGGCAAGGCCAGCGCCTCGCGCGCGGCGCTGGGCGTGAGCTACGAGGTCACGCGCTACCCGCAGCACGCCATTGCCGCGCGGCTCGAGGCCGCGCACACGCACGACGGCATCGCGCGCCAATGGTTCAACGACCGCGGCGAGGTGTTCGCCCTGCTGCCGCTGGGCGGCGTGCACGGCAAGACGCTGGCGCTGGTGTGGTCGGTCGACCAGCTGCGCGTGCCCGAGCTGGTCGCGCAAGGCGCCGAAGAATTCAGCGCCGCCGTGAGCGAAGCCAGCCACGGCGAGCTGGGCTCGCTGCGGCTCACGAGCGAACGCGCCGTGTGGCCGCTGTCGCGCGCCATCGCCGACCGCTGGTCGGGTGCGATGCCCGGCCAGCCCACCCAGTCCTGGGTGCTCGCGGGCGATGCCGCGCACACGTTGCATCCGCTGGCGGGCCAGGGCCTGAACCTCGGCCTGGCCGATGCGGCCGCGCTGGCCGACGTGATCCGCACCCGCGACTACTGGCGCAGCGTGGGCGATGCCCGCCTGCTGCGCCGCTACGAACGCGCCCGCCGCGCCGACGTGCTGCAGATGAGCCTGGCCACCGACGGCTTACAGCAACTTTTCTCGCACAACCTGGGTCCACTGCCTGCGTTGCGCAACTGGGGCATGCGCGGTTTCGACCGCACGCGCTTCGTGAAGCACTGGATCACCGCACAAGCCATGGGCCTGAAGGCCTGACCGCCTGACGCCGCCGCCAGCCCTCCATCTTTTTCCCGAAACCTTCCCGATGACCTTCGTCCGCCACCTTCTCGTCGCCGCCTGCGCGCTGCTCACGCTCTCCACCGCCGGCGCGGGCGAGGCCGAGATCCGCAAGAACCTGCCGACGCACATCCCTCAGCTGCCGCCCATCGAGGAAGTCACCAAGACGCCCGTGCCGGGCCTGTACGAAGTGCGCGTCAACGGCAGCCAGATCCTGTACACCGACGAACAAGGCGGCTACCTTTTGCAGGGCAGCCTGATCGACGCCAAGACCCGGCGCAACCTCACCGAGGAACGCGTCGAGAAGCTCACCGCCGTCGCCTTCGACAAGCTGCCGCTGAAAGACGCCATCAAGATCGTGCGCGGCAACGGCAAGCGCAAGGTCGCGGTCTTCGAAGACCCGAATTGTGGCTACTGCAAGCGCTTCGAGAAAGACATGAAGAAGGTCGACAACGTGACCGTCTACATGTTCCTGTACCCCGTGCTCGGCCCGGATTCGACCGCCAAGTCGCGCGACATCTGGTGCAGCAAGGACCCGGGCAAGGCCTGGGCCGACTGGATGGAAGGCAACGTCAAGCCCGCCGCCGCTGCCACCAGCTGCAACGTGACGGCGCTGGAGCGCAACGTGGAGTTCGGCCGCAAGTACAACATCACCGGCACGCCCACGCTGATCTTCACCGACGGCAGCCGCGTCCCGGGCGCGATTCCCGCCGAGCAGGTCGAGAAGCAGCTCGCCGCCGCCAACTGATCCGATGGCGACGACCTCCGCTTCCCGGCGCGCAGCCGCGGCTGCAACCGCCACGCCCGCTGTGCATTGCCGCGTCGAGTGCGCGGACCTGCATGCGCGCCTGTTCGCCGTCACGCTGACCATCGCCGCGCCCGCCGCGCAGCAGCGCGTGGCGCTGCCGGTGTGGATTCCGGGCAGCTACCTCGTGCGCGAGTTCGCCAAGAACCTGCAGGGCCTGCGCGCCACGCAGGGCCGCCGCAAACCGGTGCTGACGCAGCTCGACAAGTGCAGCTGGCAGATCGATTGCGTGCCGGGCCAGCCGCTGGTGCTGCACTACCAGGTCTGCGCCTACGACAACTCGGTGCGCACCGCCTGGCTCGACGCCACGCGCGGCTTCTTCAACGGCACCAGCGTCTGCCTGCGTGTCGAGGGCCAGACCGAGGCGCCGCATGCGCTGGAGATCGTACCGCCCGCGCTGCCGGCCGACGCCGCGCGCTGGTCGTGCGCCACCGCGCTCGTGCCGACAAAGGCCGACAAGCACGGCTTCGGCAGCTACCGCGCCGCCGGGTACGACGAACTGGCCGACAGCCCGGTCGAGATGGGCGCCTTCTGGAGCGCCGAGTTCGACGCCTGCGGCGTGCCGCACCGCTTCGTGATCGCGGGCGCCGCGGCCTCATTCGACGGCGAACGCCTCATTGCCGACACCAAGGCCATCTGCGAAGCCGAGATCCGCTTCTGGCACGGCGACAAGGCCGGCAAGCGGGGCGGCCCGAAGCTGCCGATCGACCGCTACGTGTTCATGCTCAATGCGGTGGACGACGGCTACGGCGGACTCGAGCATCGCCACTCCACCGCGCTCATCTGCAACCGCCGCGACCTGCCGCTGCGCGGCGAGAAGAAAAAGCAGCCCGAGGGCTACACCACGCTGCTGGGCCTCATCAGCCACGAGTACTTCCACACCTGGAACGTCAAGCGCATGCGCCCGGCGGAGTTCGCCAGCTACGACTACAGCCGCGAGAACTACACGCAGCTGCTGTGGTTCTTCGAGGGCTTCACGAGCTACTACGACGACCTGCTGCTGCGCCGCGCCGGCCGCATCGACGACGCCGCGTACCTGCGCCTGCTCAACAAGACCATCAACCAGGTGCTGCAGACGCCCGGCCGGCTGGTGCAGCCGGTGGCCGACGCGAGCTTCGACGCCTGGGTCAAGTACTACCGCCAGGACGAGCAGACGCCCAACAGCACCGTCAGCTACTACACCAAGGGTGCGCTGGTGGCGCTGTGCTTCGACCTCACGCTGCGCCAGGAAGGCAAGGGCACGCTCGACGACGTGATGCGCCACCTCTGGACGCACAGCAACGGCGGCCCGATCAGCGAGGCCGACATCGCCGCCGCGCTCGAAGCCGTGGGCGGGCGCTCGTACGCCCCCGAGCTCGCGCGCTGGGTGCACTCGACCGACGAACTCCCGCTGGCCGATTTGCTGCGCGCGCACGGCGTGGCCACGCTCGACGACCCCTCGCAACCCGCGCAGGCGCTCGGCTTGCGCGTGGCCGAAACCGGCGGCAGCGTGCAGATCAAGGTGGTGCTGCGCGGCGGCGCCGCCGAAAAGGCGGGCTTCTCGGCCAACGACGAGTGGATCGGCATCGAGCTGCCGGCCACCGGTGGTCGCAAGGGCGCGACGCAACCCGCGCAGGCCTGGCGCCTCACGAAGCTCGACGACCTGGCGCTGTACCTCGGCGATGCCACCAAGTGCACCGCCCTCGTCGCGCGCGACCGCCGGCTGCTGCGCCTGCCGCTCACGCTGCCGACGGGCTCGACCACGTGGCGGCTGTTCTCGCACGACGCGGCCAAGATCTCGGCCTGGCTCGCAGCCAAGCCTTGATTTCTTCCGTTCAGGCCGGGTGATCGACGGCCGCCGCCAGCGGCGGCCGCACGAACAGCATCGGCTGCGGCTCGCCCACCAGCACGCAGGGCTTGCCGGTGCGGCGGCAGTGGTCCTGCACGCGCCAGTAGGCGCCGTGGCTCACGCAGCCGGTCTGGCAGATCACGAGGTCGGCGGCGCGCAGGCCCGCCTCGAGCGCTGCGGGGTCGTCGGCCTCGTCGCCGCCGTCGTGGTGCAGGTAGTGGCCACCGGCAATCTCCACGAGCTGGCGCGCCAGCGAAGGCGCCTCTTGCGCCGCTTCCGAACGGCCCACGCACAGCACCGACTTGGCCCGGAGGTCGGCCGGCACCTGCGGCCCTGGCGGCAAGGCATGGTGACGCCGGCCGCCCGGCGCCAGCAGCGCATGCAGGCGCTGGGGCAAGGCGCTGCCCCTGGCCGCGCGCGCCGCCAGCTCTTCGCGCACGATGGCAATCGCCGAGTCGCGCGCCACCAGTGCGCCGCGCAGCCGCACGATCTGCGCCTCGAGCCGCTCGACCCGGGCGGCCTGCTCCATCAGCAGGCGCGAGCAACGCTCCTGCACCCGGGCATAGGCCCGCAGCAACACGGCATGTTCTTGCATCGGGAAGTCCATGGCGGCCATTCTAGATGAGAACAATTCTCAAATGAAACACCCGCGCGTCAGCGGGCCCGAAGCCATGCTCGGTATAGTGGGACGCGTTTTTTTCCCCACCTCCCCCGGAGACAGCGACACCATGAGCTACGAAAACATCGACGTGCGGACCGAAGCAGGCAAGGTCGGCATCATCACCCTCAACCGCCCCAAGGCCCTCAATGCGCTAAACGACGCGCTGATGACCGAGCTGGGCCAGGCGCTCAAGGCCTTCGACGCCGACGACGCCATCGGCTGCATCATCCTCACGGGCAGCGAGCGCGCCTTCGCGGCCGGCGCCGACATCGCGGCGATGGCCAAGTACAGCTTCATCGATACGTACAAGGGCGACTACATCACGCGCAACTGGGAAACCATCCGCTCGATCCGCAAGCCGGTGATCGCGGCCGTGAGCGGCTTCGCACTGGGCGGCGGCTGCGAGCTGGCGATGATGTGCGACTTCATCATCGCGGCCGACAACGCCAAGTTCGGCCAGCCAGAGATCAAGATCGGCGTGATCCCCGGCGCCGGCGGCACGCAGCGCCTGCCGCGCGCGGTGGGCAAGAGCAAGGCCATGGACATGGCGCTCACCGCCCGCATGATGGACGCCGCCGAAGCCGAGCGCGCGGGCCTCGTGAGCCGCGTGGTGCCCTATGAGAAGCTGGCCGACGAAGCGCTGGGCGCCGCGCTGATCATCGCGGGCTTCTCGCAGATCGCCGTGATGGCGGCCAAGGAATCGGTCAACCGCGCCTTCGAGAGCGGCCTGAGCGACGGCGTGATGTTCGAACGCCGCCTGTTCCACGCGCTGTTCGCCACGCAGGACCAGAAGGAAGGCATGGACGCGTTCCTGGCCAAGCGCCAGCCGGATTTCAAGAACGCCTGATCCACCTGATCGTCGCGGGCCCGGCGACTGCGACAGTCGCCGTCAGCGGGCTCGCGACAGCGCCGTGCGCAGCGCGTCGAGCGCCTGCGCCGGCGGCGTGCCGAGGAAGGCGGGGCCGCCGGGCTGCGGCGTCCAGCGCACCTGATCGCCCGCGATCTCGAGCACGGCCAGCAACGCGCCGTCGCGCCGCAGTTCGATGCGCGCCTCGACCGGCGCACCCCATTCCCCGCCCGACACGGTGGCCGCGCGCGCCACGGTGTTCACCAGCGCCGCGAGGCCTTCGGTGTCGCCGCGCGCCTGGCGCGTGGTGGCGTCGGCGCGCGTGATGTCGAGCGCGGTCCAGCGGTCCAATGCCGTGAAGCCGCCGCTCACCGCGGCTTCGGTGGCTGCGCGCGGCGCCGCCTTGGCGGCCGCCGACGGAGCCGGCGCGGCTTGCACGGGAGCGGCGCGGCGCTGCATGCCGGCGACATTCGCGCTGGCACCGCCTTGCGCGGCAAGCGACGGCACCGTCTCTGCGGACTCGCGCTGCATCGGCGCTGCGGGTGCTGCAGGTGCTACGGCCGGCGCCGGCGGTGCGGCTGCGTAGGGCATCGGACTCTGGCCGACATCGGCCATGGGCGGTGCAGCCGGCATGGGCGCAGATGCGATGGCCGGCGCGACAGGCGCAGGCACGGGCGCCGGGGCTTGCACCACCGGGGCCGCGGGCGCCGCCTTTTCCATCGTCCGTGCTTCGTCCTTCTGGACCGATGCGGCAGCAGGGGCTTCGCGCCGCCGCGACGCTTCACGCGTTTCCTGCGTCTCGCGCTGCTTCAGGGTTTCTTTCGCATCGCGCGCCGCTTCGCTGCGCTGCGCTGCGGGCGGTGTCATGTCCGCCGTTGCGGCCGGTTCAGCGGCAGGCGCAGGTGCTGCGGCGACTGCCGGCGCCTCAGCCGATTGCGCAGGCGGTGCCGACGCCGGCGCGGGCGCCCCGGCCACTTGCGCCTCGCCATCGAGCCGCGCGTCGGGCACCGGCTCGCGATGCCACAGCACGGTAACGAAGGTCGCCACGAGCACGGTCGCGAAGGCCGCATTCCACGGCATGCGCGAGCGGGGGCTGCCGCCGCCGAACAGGCGTCGCCACCACGGCGCAGCCTGAACCGCGGGGCCGGCCGCCGGCGCGGAGGCCGCGGCGAGGTTGTGCGCCATCTTCAGGATCGCCTCGCGCGTGTGGGCCGCGGGCACGGCATCGCGGTCGGGCGCGTGGTCCAGCGCGCGGCGCAGCCGGGCGTCGTGCAGGTCGTCGTCGTCCATGCCAGTGCTCATGCCCGCTGCTCCAACACCGACAGGTAGCGTTCCATGCAGCCGCGCAGCTTCTGCAGCCCGTAGCGAAGGCGGCTGCGCACGGTCTCGAAGCCGATCTCCAGCCGGGCCGCGAGCGCGTCGACGGTCAGGCCGTCTTCATGGTGCAAGAGAAAGGCGGCGCGCTGCTCGGCCGGCAGTTCGTCGAGACAAGCCAGCAGCCGGCGCCCGGCAGCGCGCCAGAACGCCAGCTCTTCGGCCGACGGGTGCGCCGACAAGTCGGTGGCCCCGTGCACGCCGCGGTCGAGCGCGGGCACCGCGTCGCCGTCGTCATCGGTCGCGTGGCCATCGAGCGTCACCTCGCGCCCACTCACGCGCAGGCGGTCCATCGCGAGGTTGTGCGCGATGGTGAAGGCCCAGGTGCGCCAGGTGGCGCCCTGCGGCGAGAAGCTGTCGCGCGCCGAGATGATCCGCACCCAGGTGTCCTGGAACACCTCGTCGGCCTGCGTGGCCAGCCGCGCGCCGAGCAGGCGCTTGACGAAGCGGAACAGGCCGCCTTCGTGGCGCGCATAGAGCACGTCGAAGGCGGCGGCGTCGCCGTGGGCGTAGGCCAGCATCAACTGATCGTCGGGCATGGCGTCGCGCTCGGTGGCGGTGCGGGCAGCAGCAGAAGGGGCGCGTGGCAGCGCAGACATCGCAGGATTGTCACCCGAGCTTGTACGGCGCACGGCGGCGATCGGGGTTAGGTCGAAACGCGATCCGACGCATTCGATCGCAGAAAAATCGAGTTGAAAACGCCAGGAGTTGAACTGGGCCCAAAGCCTGGGCTATAATTTTGGGCTCGGTGCTGAATTGCACTGACGGCTCTTTAGCTCAGTCGGTTAGAGCGATGGAATCATAATCCACAGGTCCGCGGTTCGAGTCCGTGAAGAGCCACCAACACAGCCTCCCCGCCCCGGCGGAATGGCTCAAAAAGCCCTAAGTTTTCAACAACTTAGGGCTTTTTTCGTTCAGGCGTTCGGTGCCGTCACGCCCACCGGCACCCGGTCCAGCCGGAACGCTTCGAGCTCGCAGTGCACCAGGCGCCAGCCGTGGGCGCCGTGCAGCTGCAGTTCGCCCATCAAGTCCGTCAACGTGCCGATGAGTTCGGTGCCCCAGAACCTGCGTGCGCCGCGCACGGGGTTTCCATGAGATTCCTAGTGCCTGCTGAATGGAAAACGGGACCGCAGCGCCAGCTCTACGGTTTGTTGACCGATGACTTAGGAAGACGGTCCCGTTCCATCCATCGGACGAGTCCGAAAGCGGGTGCGGCAAACATAGGCACATGGCGAAACTGTGAACAAAGCCCCTGGGACTTCGTACAAAGCACAAGGCCCTCGCGAGTCGGCGACTCGCAAGGGCCTTGAAAAAGAAAGCGCCGCAGCGCGAAGCGTCAGCGTCCGAGGTCTTTGGCGGACACGCCGCCGATGCCCCAGTTTTCCTTGGGCATGTCGTGCAGCCACACGCGCACGTTCTCCTTCGGCGCGTCGACGGCCTCGACGATGGCGCGGGTCACTTTCTCGATCAGCGCGCGCTTCTGTTCTTCGGTGCGGCCTTCGATGAGGTAGATCTGTGCAAAGGGCATCGTGTACTCCTGTTCGGTTCTTGAGTGCTTGATGCAGGTCAGACGAAGCGCAGGCCCACGCTGCCCATGCCCTGCACCTTCAGCGTGACGGCATCGCCCGCCTGCACGGCCACGGCCTCGGTGATGCCGCCCGAAAGAATCAACGTGCCCGCCGGAATCTCCTCGCCGCGCGCGCCCAGGTGGTTGGCCAGCATCGCAATCGCCGCGGCCGGGTGGCCGAGCACCGCGGCGCCCGCGCCGAAGGCCACGGGCTGGCCGTTCTTCTCCAGCACGATGCCCACGGTGCGCAGGTCGACCTCGCTCGCGGGCACGGCGCGACCGCCCACCACGAAGCGCGAGGCGGAGGTGTTGTCGGCCACCACGCTCTTCAGGTCGAACTTGAAGTCGCGGTAGCGGCTGTCGATCACCTCGATGCCCGGCAGCACGAAGTCGGTGGCCGCGAGCACGGCGCCGATGTGGCAGCCCGGGCCGCTGAGCGCGCGCTTGGTGACGAACGCGATCTCGGGCTCGACCTTCGGGTGGATGAGCTCGCTCACCTTGCACTCGCCGCCTTCGGGCAACGCGTAGTTGTCGGCCATGAAGCCGAAGACCGGCGTGGTCACGCCCATCTGCTTCATCTTGGCGTGCGAGGTGAGCCCGGCCTTCAGCCCGATGATGCGGTGGCCGCGCGCGAGCTTGCGGCGGCGGATCTCGCTCTGGATGGCGTAGGCGTCGTCCCAGTCCATCTCGGGATGCTCGTCGGTGATCTTGGGCGTGTCGCGCGCCTCCAGCTCGCAGGTCTCCAGGTGCTCGGCGAGCGCGGCGATGGTGTTCTTGTCGAGCTTCATGCCGCCACTCCTTCCTGTTGTTGCTGCACGGCCTGGCGTGCGCGGGCCAGCGTGATGGCCGTGTCTTCGATCATGTCTTCCTGGCCGCCGACCATGCCGCGTCGCCCCAGCTCCACCAGGATCTCGCGTGCGGGCACGCCGTACTTCTTCTCGGCGCGCTTGGCGAACAGCAGGAAGCTCGAGTACACGCCCGCGTAGCCCAGCGTGAGCGAGTCGCGGTCGACGCGGATCATGTGGTCCATGATCGGCACCACGCGGTCCTCGGCCACGTCCTGGATGCGGAACACATCGACGCCGGTCTCGATGCCCATGCGGTCGCACACCGCCACGAACACCTCCATCGGCGTGTTGCCCGCGCCCGCGCCCAGGCCCGCTGCTGCGGCGTCGATGCGGTTGGCACCGGCCGCGACGGCTGCGACCGAGTTGGCCACGCCCATCGCCAGGTTGTGGTGGCCATGAAAGCCCAGCTCGGTGCCGGCCTGGAGCGCCGCGCGCACCGCGCCGATGCGCACCGTGACATCGTCCGGCAGCATGTGGCCGGCCGAGTCGGTCACGTAGATGCAGTTGGCGCCGTAGCCTTCCATGAGCAGTGCCTGGCGCACCAGCGTCTCGGGCGAGGCCATGTGGGCCATCATGAGAAAGCCCACCGTGTCCATGTCGAGCCGGCGCGCCATGGTGATGTGCTGCTCGGACACGTCGGCCTCGGTGCAGTGCGTGGCCACGCGCACGGTGTGCACGCCCAGGCCGTGCGCCATGCGCAGGTGGTCCACGGTGCCGATGCCGGGAATCAAGAGCGCCGACACCTTAGCCTGCTTCATCAGCGGGATCACGGCGCCGAGGTACGCCTCGTCGGAATGCGCGGGAAATCCGTAGTTGACCGAGCTGCCGCCCAGGCCGTCGCCGTGCGTCACCTCGATCAGCGGCACGCCCGCTTCGTCGAGCCCGCAGGCGATGTGCGTCATCTGTTCGAGCGTCATCAGGTGGCGCTTGGGGTGCATGCCGTCGCGCAGCGTCATGTCGTGCAGGGTGACGCGGCGGCCCTTCAGATTCGTGTTCGTCGTGGTGGTCATGGGGGTGCTCCTAGGCCACGGCGGGCTCGGGTTGCGGGAGGCCGGCGAGCATCGCTTCGGCGAACATTTCGGCCGTGCGCGCCGCGGCGGCGGTCATGATGTCAAGGTTGCCGGCGTACTTGGGCAGGTAGTCGCCCAGGCCTTCGACCTCCAGGTAGATTGACACGCGGTGGCCGTCGAACACCGGTCCGTTCACGAGCTTGTAGCCCGGCACGTACTTGCGCACCTCGGCGATCATCTCGTGCACCGAGGCCGTGATGCGCGCCTCGTCGGGCGGGCCTTCGGTGAGGCAGTGCACCGTGTCGCGCATGATCAGCGGCGGCTCGGCAGGGTTGACGATGATGATCGCCTTGCCCTTGGCCGCGCCGCCCACGCGCTCGACCGCACCGGCCGTGGTGCGCGTGAACTCGTCGATGTTCTTGCGCGTGCCCGGGCCGACCGAACGGCTCGACACGGTGGCCACGATCTCGCCGTAGGCCACGGGCTGCACGCGCGACACCGCCGCCACCATCGGGATGGTGGCCTGCCCGCCGCAGGTGACCATGTTGACGTTGGCCGGCCGCGCGCCGCCCGCCATGAGCAGGCTCTTCAAGTTGACCGGCGGCACGCAGAACGGGCCGATGGCCGCGGGCGTGAGGTCGATCATGAGCACGCCCAGCGCGTTGAGCTTGGCGCTGTTCTCGGCATGCACGTAGGCGCTGGTGGCGTCGAACGCGATCTGCACACCGTCGGCCTGCACATGCGGCAGCAGGCCGTCCACGCCCTCGGCGGTGGTCTTCAGGCCCATCTCGCGGGCGCGATTCAAGCCGTCGGATTCGGGGTCGATGCCCACCATCCACACGGGTTCGAGCACCGGGCTGCGCTGCAGCTTGGCGAGCAGGTCGGTGCCGATGTTGCCGGGGCCGATCAGCGCGCACTTGATCTTCGTTGGGGTCGTCATGGGGTTGTCTCCTTCAGTGGAAGCGCACCGAGCAGCCGCCGAGGCCGCCGATCGAGACGCGGAAGTTGTCGCCGGCCTTGGCGGGGAACATCGCGGCGAGCGCGCCCGACAAAATCACCTCGCCCGCCTTGAGCCCGATGCCCAACGCGCCCAGCGTGTTGGCCAGCCACGCGACGGCGTTCACCGGCGAGCCGAGCGCGGCGGCGCCCGCGCCGGTGGCGATGATTTCGCCGTTCTTCTCCAGCACCATGCCGCAGGTGGCCAGGTCGATGCGGCGCGGATCGACCGCGTGGTCGCCCAGCACGAACACGCCGCAGGAGGCGTTGTCGGCCACGGTGTCGGCAATCTGGATCTTCCAGTCGCGGATGCGCGAATCGACGATCTCGAAGCAGGGCATCACGCACTCGGTGGCGGCCAGCACGTCGGCGTTGCCGATGCCGGGACCCATGAGGTCGCGCTTGAGCAGGAAGGCGATCTCGCCCTCGGCCTTGGGCTGGATGAGCGTGGTGCTGTCGATCGACTCGCCCTCGCCGATGACCATGCCGTCGAGCAGGTAGCCGAAGTCGGGCTGGAACACGCCCAGCATGTTCATCACGGCGCGCGAGGTCACGCCGATCTTCTTGCCGACGATGCGCTCGCCGGCGTCAAGGCGGCGCGCGATCATGCGTTGCTGGATGCCGTAGGCGTCGGCGATGGTGATGCCTGCGTGCCGGCTGGTGAGCGGCTCCACGACGCTGCGCTCGCGCAGCGCGTCGTAGAGCTCGTCGCCGAGCCGCTGGATGAGGGTGGGGTCCATGGTGGGTTCTGTCCTTTGCTCTGTCTCGGGTGAATCAATCAATCGGTCGATCGGCTTCGTTCAGGAAGTCGCCGACCAGGCGGGCGAAGCGCGCGCTGTGCTCGATCTGCGTCCAGTGGCCACAGCGGCCGAACACATGCAGCTGGCTGCGGGGAATCCACTGGCTCAGCGTGAGCGAGGTGGCCAGCGGGATCACCTGGTCTTCGCGGCCGTGGATCAGCAGCGTCTCGTGCGGCAGCGCGCGAAGGGCGGCCTCCGGGCTCGCCATGGCATCGACCCAGCGCTGGCGCGGCGCCGGGAACATCGCACCGAAGGTCTCCTGGAAGCCAGGCCGCGTGCTGGCCTCGTAGCGCAGCTGCGCGAGCTCGTCGGTGACGAGGGCGCGGTCGAACGCGAACACGTCCATGATCCGGCGCATGTTCGCGAACGAGGGTGTGTAGCCCCACACCGCGTCGAGCCCCGGCGTGATCGCAAACGGCACGCCCACGCTGCCCATGAGCACCAGCCGGCGCACGCGGTGCGGCGCGCGGATGGCCAGCGCCAATGCCAGCGCACCGCCGAAGGAGTTGCCCACCACGTCGGCGCGTTCGATGTCGAGCGCGTCGAGCAGGTCGAGCGCCTGCTGCACCCACGCGTCCATCGTGTAGGCCGCGCCGGGCACGCGCTCGGTGAAGCCGAAGCCGGCCATGTCGGGCGCGATCACGCGGCGCGTTTGCGCGAGCACCGGCAGCACCAGCCGCCAATTGGCCCACGCGCTCACACCCGGGCCCGAGCCGTGGATGAAGAGCACCGGCGCGCCCTCGCCCAGGTCGTGGACGTTGGTGTGGAACGTACCCGTGCGGATGCTGTTCGCGATTTCGGGGTTGCTCACCGCCGGGCCCTCACAGCTTGATGCAGACGTTGCACAGCTCGGTGTAGAACTCGAGCGAATGCACGCCGCCTTCGCGGCCGATGCCCGACGACTTGGCGCCGCCGAACGCGGTGCGCAAATCGCGCAGGAACCAGCTGTTGACCCAGCAGATGCCGACCTGCACCTGCTTGGCCACGCGGTGGGCGCGGCCCAGGTTCTCGGTCCACACGGTGGTCGCCAGGCCGTAGTCGGTGGCGTTGGCCAGCGCGATGGCTTCTTCCTCGGTGTCGAAGGGCGCGATGTGGCAGCAGGGGCCGAAGATCTCCTCGCGGATCACCGAGGCCGTCTCGGGCAGGCCGGTCCAGATGGTGGGCTGCACCCAGTGGCCCTCGGCCAGCGCGCCGGGCATCGATGGCACGCCGCCGCCGGTGACGACGGTGGCGCCTTCCTTCACGGCCTTCGCGTAGTACGACAGCACCTTCTGCTGGTGCTCGCGCGAGATCAGCGGGCCGATGCCCACGCCGGCTTCTTCCGACGGGCCCGGCTTGAGCGCCTCGGCCCTGGCCTTGAGCGCCGCGACGAACTTGTCGAAGATGGGCCGCTGCACGTAGACGCGCTCGGTGCCCAGGCACACCTGGCCGCAGTTCTCGAAGGCCGAGCGCGTGATGCCGGCCACGGCCTTGTCGAAATCGGCGTCGGCGAACACGATGCCGGCGTTCTTGCCGCCCAGCTCGAAGGACACGGGCCGCACGCCCTTGGCGGCCGCCCCCATGATGGCCTCGCCGGTGCGCGTCTCGCCGGTGAAGGTGATGCCGTCCACGCCCGGGTGCGTGGTGAGGAACTCGCCGGCCGAGTCGGGCCCGAAGCCGTGCACCACGTTGTAGACGCCCGGCGGAATGCCGACCGCGTTCATCACCTCGCCCAGCAGCGTGGCGGTGGCCGGCGTTTCTTCCGAGGGCTTGACCACCACCGTGTTGCCGCAGGCCAGCGCCGGACCGACCTTCCAGGTCATGAGCAGCAGCGGCAGGTTCCACGGACACACGACGCCGATCACGCCCAGCGGCGAGCGCACCGCGTAGTTGAGCGCCTGCCCGCCGTCGGGCGTCGTCATCTCGAAGCTCTCGGTGGGCACGTTCTTCACGATGTCGGCAAACACCTTGAAGTTGGCGGCGCCGCGCGGGATGTCGACGTGCGAGGCCAGCGCGTGCGGCTTGCCGGTGTCGGCCATCTCGGCCGCCAGGAAGTCGTCGAAGCGCCGGTTGATCTCGTCGGCCACCGCATGCAGCAGTTCGACGCGGCGCGCGACGCTCATGCGGCCCCACTCGCCGTTGAGGGCCGCACGCGCGGCGCGCACGGCCGCATCGACCTCGCTGCGGCCGGCCTCGTGCACCTTGCCGATGACGCGGTGGTCCACCGGCGCGCGGTTGTCGAAGGTCTTCGTCGTGGCGACGAACTCGCCGCCGATGAAGTTCATGAACTGTTTCATCGCACCGTCTCCTTCAGGTCACCACGCTCAGGAAGTTCTCGTTGAGCTTGCGGTCGTGATAGAAGATCGCGCGCCCGAGTTCGTCGTCGGTCCACACCAGCGGCGGCTTGTCGGGATAGAAGATGTAGCCCCCCGAGAACACCTCGTTGCGGTTACCGCTCGGGTCGAAGAAGTAGATGGTTTCGCCGCGCGTGATGCCGTGGCGCGTGGGGCCGATGTCCAGCGACACGCGCTTCTTGGTGATGATGTCGGCCGCCTTGAGCACCTCGCCCCAGTTGTCGAGCAGGAACGAGGCGTGGTGGAACTTGTTCTTCTCGGGGTGGCGGATGAACGCGATGTCGTGCGGCTTGGTCGAGCAGGTGAGAAAGGCCGCGATGTACATGCGCTCGGGGCCGGCCACCACGCTCTCGGCCAGCTGGAAGCCCAGCACCTCGGTGAACAGCTTCATGGTGCCGTCTAGGTCGTCGCCGTACAGCAGACAGTGGTCGAAGCGCGAGGGCGCCATGCCCTTGAGGTCGTCGGGGTAGACCTCGGGGTTTTCATACGGCATGCCGTTGCCGACTTTTTCTTTCTCGGCGAAGAGCTCGATGGCATGGCCGGTGGGTACGGTGAAGCGAAAGCGTTGGCCGGTGCGCAGGTGCTCGCCGGCGTCGATCCACTGCATGTCGGTGGCCAGGCCGCTGGCCTTCAGGTCGGCGGCGAGCTGGTCGAGCGTGGCGGGCGAGTCGACGCGAAAGCCCATGAAGTCCATGCCGGCCTCGTCGGCTTCGCGCAGCACGACACTGTGGTGGTCGTGCTCGTCCCAGGCCTTGAGGTAGATGCGGCCCTGCGCATCGCGCCCGGTTTCGATCAGGCCCAGCACGTCGCGGTAGTGCGTGAGGGCGGCCCCGAGGTCGAGCACGCGCAGTTGCACGTGTCCGGGGCGAATGACGCCAGTGAGTGCCATGGAAGTCTCCTTTGGTGGGTGAGGGAAAGGTTCAGGTGGGGGAACGGGGTACGGCGGGCTGCGACGCGAGCAGTCGCCGCTCGATGCAGCGCGCCAGCTTCTCGACAGCGCGCAGGGCCAGATCGCTCTGCGGGTACGCGCGGCACGCCAGCACGTAGCCCTGGGCTTCTTCTTCGGCGCTGACGTGGCAGCGGCTCATGCGCTCGCGGCGCACGGCGCCCGACTCGATGCGCACCTTGCACACGCCGCAGCCGCCGCCGCGGCAGCCGACCGGGATGCCCTTGCGGCCGAGCTGCTCCATGCCGCCGAGCAGGGTCTGGTCGGCGCGGCACACGTAGTGCTCGTGGGTGTTGCCGATGGCGACGGAAAAGCGCATGACCGGCTCCACGTCACAACGCCTTGAAGAGCGGGCTGCGCGGCGCGGCGGAAGCGGCATCGGCGGCGGTGAAGAATTTCTCGGTGTAGATGTCGCGCTCGAACAGGCGCCCCTGCATCAGCGTGGCGATGCAGGCCTCGGTCATCGGCGGCGGTCCGCACAGGTAGGCCTTGTGGCCGCGGAAGTCGTTCGCGAAATGGGCCTTCAGCGCCTCGTGCGCAAAGCCGCGCGCGCCGGGCCAGTCGCTGTCGGCCGGCAGGTCGGACAGCACGGGCACGTAGGTGAAGTTGGGGTGCTGCTCGGCGAGCTGCTCGAAGAGCGCGCGGTAGTACAGCTCTTCGGCATTGCGCGCGCCCTGCACCAGCGTGATCGGCAAGGTGCAGCCTTCGGCCAGCAGATCGAGCACCATCGACTTCGGGCTCGACAGGCCCGAGCCGCCGGCCACGAAGATCATCGGCAGCCCCGCCGACTTGCGCACGAAGAAGCGGCCGTTGGGTGCGGTGAAGCGCAGCCGCTGGCCCACCTGCAGTTCGTCGTGCAGCCAGCCCGTGGCGCGGCCGTTGGGCACGCGGCGGATGTGCAGCTCGACGAGGTGGTCGTCGGGTGCGTTGGCGATCGAGAAGGCGCGTGCGCCCTCCACGCCCGGCACGTGCAGCATCACGTACTGGCCGGCCTGGAACGGCGCCGGCCGGTCGGTGCGCAGCCACAAGCCGCGGATGGTGGGCGTGAGCATGCGGGCCTGGACCAGCTCGGCGTCGAAGTCTTCCAGCGGCAGGAACTGCGCGTCGGGGTCTTCGTCGATCTCGGCCTCGATGATCAGGTCGGCCTGCGCCATCGCGCAGCACGCGAGGATCTTGCCGTCGTCGCGCTCGAAGTCCATGAGCGCGAAGTTGGAGGCGTCGCCGTGCTCGCATTCGCCTTCGAGCACCTGCACCTTGCAGGTGCCGCACACGCCGTGGCCGCAGGCGTGGGGCAGCCACACGCCGGCGCGCAGGCAGGCGTCGAGCACGGTCTGTCCGTCGCGCGCCGCCACGGCCTGGCCGAGCGGCTCGATCATGATCTGGAAGCTCATGGCAAGGCCCTCCTGTGCTCAGCTGAACGAGCCGCCGATGCCCGTGAGCCCGGGCGTGCGAAAGCGCAGCGCCGACTTGTGGACCAGGCCGTTGTCGGCCAGCGACTTCGACGCGTCGGGCGCGAAGGGCTTGCCGGAGTCGAACCATTCGACCTTCGACCAGTCGACCTTTTCGAAATCGGGGTGGCTGCCGTACACGCCGGGCAGCACGTCGCTGACAAGCGCGCCGAAGGGCATGGCCGCGGGCAGCGGCAGGCACACGGGGGCGCAGAAGAGCAGGTGGTCTTCCCAGCCGATGTAGAGCAGGCGGTTGCCGTGGAAGCGGTCTTCGCTGTCCATGACGGTGCCGGTGTAGCCGGGGGCGAGTGCAACAACAGACATGTCGGTCTCCTTGTTTCGGGGTGAGCGCCGCCCGCGCCGTGCGTGGGGCACGGCGGGAGCGCGGGGGTCGATGAGGGGTGGTGGGGCCTGGGTGCTCAGGCCACCTTGGGCTCGGCCGTCGACAGGTCCTGCCCTGTCCAGCGTTCCCAGTTGGCCTTGTCAGGCGAGGTGTTGAACTCGCCGTTGTCGGCGCCGACGTTGACGTGGTAGTAGTCGAGCACGGCCGCCAGCGGGTTGAAGCCTTCCACCGTCGGGTCGGTGCCCTCGGGGAAGCAGTTGCCCTGGTAGATCTGGTGCACCGGCAGCCAGGCCTGCACGTACTTCTCGGGCTCGCCGTCGAACACGTCCTTGCAGCCGTCGGAGCAGAAGTGGTACTTCATGCCGTGGTAGCTGCTCTCGCGGTAGCAGATCTTGGTGGGGTCGTCGGGCTCGGTGAAGGCCATCGGGATCTGGCAGGTCTGGCACAGCATGGGCAGCGTGTTGTTGAACCAGCGCTTGCCCTGCTTCTCCTGTTCGGCCAGCCACTCGAAGCGCGGGCGGTACAGGCTGTCGAAGGTCTCGGGGTACTTCTCGGCCAGCCAGCTCATCTCGTCGGGCTTGGGCGCCCAGACGTTGAAGTTGGCGGCATGGCCGTAGTTGTTGAAGATGGCCCAGGCCTCGTGCGAGATGCGGCTCTTTTCCTTCGAGGCCACCTCGTGGTACTTGGGCATGCGGATGCCGTAGCGCGCCAGGTCTTCGAACAGCGCGCCGCCGTTCTTCTCGAAGTACATCTCCCAGGCCTCGGACCAGCTCATGACGCGCTTGGGCAGCATGTAGTCCATCATCATCGCGACCAGCGTGAGCAGGCGGTAGCCGCGCCAGAACCACTTGTCGACCCACTTCTGCACGATGGGCACGTTGTCCGGGTCCTGCTCGAGGATGAACTTCACCACCTCCAGGCCCAGCGTCATGTGGCGCGACTCGTCGCTCTGCGCCGAGAAGCCGAAGGTGACGGTGGCCATGTCGCCGTTGTAGGCGGCGCCGCTCATGAAGGGCATGAACAGCAGGTTGGTCAGCACGTACTCGAACGAGAACGAGATGGCGGTGATGAACTCGAAGGGCCCCGCGCTCATCGCGTCTTCGAAGTAGCTCTTGGGCACCGACAGGTACCACACGCGGTCGTGCATGTGCTGCGGGTCGTGCAGGCCGTTGAAGTACTTGTTGAAGTGGCTGATGGTGTGGAACTGCGTCTGCGCATGGCGCAGCTCGTCGATCGACTGCATCTGGCAGGCCACGCGCGCGCCCACGCCGCGCAGCGAACGCCCGGCCATGGCATAGCCGCGGTGCGCCGCGTACTCCAGCGGCGAGACGCCGGTGAGGAACAGCTTGAGCGTGTTCAGGTAGCGCGGGTCGCTGATGTTGAACTGGCCGTTGTTCTGCTGGAACGCATCGATGATGGCGTAGAGTTTTTTCTCCTTCTCGCCCTGGAACTTCCAGTAGGCGTCCATCGTGAGGCGGAACGGGTCTTCCCACTGGTCCCAGTCGTGGATCTTGATGCCCTCGAACTTGTCGAAGGGAAACACGTCGTCCATCGACTGGTAGGTGGTCTCCCAGCCGAGGCCGCGCGTCATCATGGCGTAGCGCTCCTTCAGGCCGAGGCGCGGGGTCGTGGGGGTCTTTGCTGCTGCTTGGGTGGTCATGGCGTGGTCCTTGGTCGTGGTCCGGTGGGGGCTGGGCTCAGGCGCCCCAGTGGAGGGTGAATTCGTCGTCGGTTTCTTCGATGCTTCCGGACAGCGAGATCAGGCTCAGGTGCAGTTCCTGCAGGTCCCAGCGGCGCCCGACCAGGGCTTCGACGCTCTCGCGGCGGATCACGAGGCGGCCGGGCGCGTCGATCTTCACCATCGCGGGGTACTCGGTGACGGTGGCCCCGGGGTTGTCGGCCACGATGGCCTCGACGATGGCGCGCGCGGCCTCGCCGGTCTGCAGGGCGATGAAGACGGGCGGTCGGGACACTTCGGCGGTGACGGTGGTCATGGGTGGTCTCCTTGGTTCGATCGGTTCGGTCGTCAGGCGGCAGCGCCCATGCGCACCAGCCGGGCCACGCGCGCATCGAGCGCGGCGTGCAGCGTCTTCAGCACCTCGGCGCCCTGCGCGCCGAGCGCCAGCGCGGCCAGCGGCGCCAGCGCCTGCACGGCCTGGTCGCGCCAGCTGGCATACCACTGCGCGAGCAGCTCGGCGTTGGCGGGCGACTCGTCGGCGGCGGTCTTCAGCGTGGCGTCGACCCAGCGCACGTTCTCGTCGAACCACTCGTTCATGAACTCGGTCAACATCGCCAGCGCGTTGCCGGTGGCGGCGCTGTGCGCGTTCACGTAGTGGCGGTAGACCAGCGGATACAGCAGGCCGTCGAGCACGAGGTTCTGCGCCACGAACACCTCGAACCAGTCCTTGGTGACGAACAGGTTTTCCATCAGGCGGCGCACGCCCTGCCAGGCCGGGTGCGCGAGCCAGGCCTGCTTGCCGGCGTCCAGCGCGCGGCCCGAGTTGGCGTCGATCTGCAGGCCGACGCGCGAGAGGTACTGCGCGATGCCCAGGCGGTCCATGGCCGCGTAGATGAAGGGCTGCGTGATGGCCGTGCCGTAGCCATAGCCGCAGCAGTAGCTGTGGTTCATGTTGGCGCCCCACTCGTAGTGGCGCAGCGGCACCAGCACCTGCAGCAGCGACTCGCGCACGCCGGCATCGGCCTGGGCCAGCAGCTGGCGCTTCTCGGCGAACTCGAACTGGCGGTCGGCGCCTTCCTGCTGGCGCGCGCGGGTCATGGTGTACACGCCGTAGTAGTAGTGGCGCGGGTCCTTGAAGCTGTACCAGTCGGCCATCGCGAGCGCCGTGCGGCGCTTGTCGTACAGCGCGTGCTGCGGGTCCCACAGCGGCCGGTAGTGGAAGTTGGCGGTGGGCTGCATGTCCAGCGTGGCCTCCTGGTAGCGCGAGGCCGGCTTGTCGCCGAGCCGCCGCGCCACATGCGAGAAGGTCTGGCGGATCGGCCGGATGTCCGAGGTCTTGATGTCGACTTGCACGGGGTGTCTCCTTGGTTGTCGCGGGAAAAAATGGGGGGGCGTCTCAGTGGTCGATGCCGGGTGCGCCGAAGCGCCACTTCATGCGCTCGAAGTCCAGCCGCGCGCCCTCTTCGGTGCTCAGGTGGCGCACCGCGTGGCGCGCGCAGAACTCGCGGAACTGGTCGAACTGCAGCACCAGTTCCACGGCCAGTTCGGGGTCGCCGATGGCGAACTCGAACTCGACAAAGCGGGCGTTGCGCGTGCCGGTGACGCGCACGAAACACGGCTGGCCGGTCATCTGTGCGGCGCTGCCGCTGCGGGGGTCGGGCTGCATCGAGGGCATCACTTGTTCAATCCATCAACAGGTGGACGACACCAGCGCCGCCCGGCCTGATAAGGGCAACGGGCGTGCCAGCGTGGCTAAGTGATTGATTTGCATGGGCCCGCTGCGCCTGCGGGCCCGAAGCACCGGGAAGTCCCGGATGCTGGTTTGATCATTTGCTGCAGTGCAGCTTGATCAAATGGTGAAAAACCGGAAAACGCCGGCCGGCGTCCGCTCAGGACGTGGGCAGGCCTTCCTTTTTCAGACGGTAGGCCAGCTGCGGGCGCGTGATGCCCAGCAACCGCGCGGCCTGCGACAGATTGCCCTTGGCGCGCTGCATCGCGGTCTGCATGAGGCGCTGCTCGAGCGAGGCGATGTCGATGTTCTGCTCGAGCACGCGCTGGCACAGCGCGTCGAGCTCGCTCGCGTCGGCGCCCGACGCCGAAACGCCCGTGGCGACCTTGCCGCTGGCGTCGAGCTGGTTGTCGGGCGGCGCGCCCGGCGGCTGCATCCACAGGTGGCAGGCCTCGATGTCGCCGTGGTCGGGCGCCAGCAGCACGGCGCGCTCGATCACGTTCTCGAGCTCACGGATGTTGCCGGGCCAGGCGTGCTTGTGCACGTCGAGCGCGGCCTTGTCGGTCAGGCCGCGCAGCTTCTTGCCGTACAGCGCGCTGTACTTCTCGACGAAGCGCGCCACCAGCGCCGGGATGTCGGCGGTGCGCTCGCGCAGCGGCGGAATCTGGATCGGGAATGTGTTGAGCCGATAGAACAGGTCGGTGCGGAACTTGCCGGCCTGCATGGCCTGCTGCAGGTTGACGTTGGTGGCGGCCACGATGCGCACGTCGACCTGGGTCGGCTGCTCGGCGCCCAGGCGCTCGACCTCACCGGTCTGCAGCACGCGCAGCAACTTGACCTGCGCGGCCAGCGGCAGGTCGCCCACCTCGTCCAGGAACAGGGTGCCGCCGTGGGCGCGCTCGAAGCGCCCGGCGCGCGCATGGTGGGCGCCGGTGTAGGCGCCCTTTTCCACGCCGAACAGCTCGGCCTCGATCAGGTCGGCCGGGATCGCCGCGCAGTTGACGGCAATGAAGGGCTGCTTGCCGCGCGGCCCGTTGTCGTGCAGCCAGCGAGCGAACACTTCCTTGCCCACGCCGGTCTCGCCGAGCAGCAGCACGGTGATGGCGCTGTCGACCGCGCTGCGCATGAGCTCGAAAGCGGCACGGAAACCCGGCGACACGCCGACCAGCTTCTGGTCGTACTCGCGGCGCGGCTGCAGGCGGCGCAGGTGCTGCAGGCCGAGGTTGAAGTCGATGAGCTTCTCGGCCACATGGTGCTGGCGGAAGTACTCCAGGTAGTGCTCGTCGTTCCACGCCTCGGCGGCCTGGCCGACGATGCGGCAGCGGCTGTCGCCCATGCTGGTGCACTCGACTTCCTTGAACACCACGAGCCGCCCCATGAAGGCGGTGGTGTAGCCCGAGGCGTAGCCGATCTGCGACCAGCACTGCGGGTCTTCCCCGTAGCCGAAGTCGGCCACGTGGGCTTCGCATTCCCAGGAGTTCTCCCAGAGGAATTCGCCATAGAAATGCTTGGTGGCCACGTCGAGGTCGACCTGCACCTTCTGCACCGAGACGATGCCCTCGATGGAATGCAGGCGCGGGCCGAGCATGAAGGCGTCTTCGGCGCGCATGCCGGCAAGGCGCTCGCGCACGGCCACCTCGCCGTCGCGCAGGCCGGAAGCAAAACCCATGCGCACCAGCAGGCCGCGCGCACGCTCGATGCCCAGCGAGTCGAGCAGTTCGCGGCGCAGTTCGGCGAAGGCCCGGGCATGCATGAGCAGCATGCGCTGCTCGTCCAGCCAGATGTGGCCCGAGCCGGCGCTGAAGCGCAGGAGAGAAAGAAGTTCTCCCACCATGTCCCCTTTACTTGTCTGGAATCCGTTCCTCCTACATTCTCCTGCAAGGACGGACGACAAGGCTGCTCAATCAACAGGCAACGTGGTGCGAAGCCGCGCCAATGCTCGTTCTGCTGGCTCGCCTCCTCAGGCAACCCACAGAGTTATGCACAGAAAGAACGAACAACTGTCATCAAGTTGACTTGGCGGCGACGTAGCCCTTGAACTGCTCGCGCAATTTGGTCTTCAGCAGCTTGCCGGTGGCTGTATGCGGCAGGCTGTCGACGAAAGCCACGTCGTCGGGCAGCCACCACTTGGCCACGCGCTGCGAAAGAAAAGTGAGCAGTTCCTCGCCCGTGACCTCCGCGCCTGCACGCTTCACGACGATCAGCAGGGGCCGCTCCTGCCACTTCGGATGCGCGATGCCGATCACCGCCGCCTCGGCCACGGCCGGGTGTGCGCTGGCCGCGTTCTCCAGGTCGATCGACGAGATCCACTCGCCGCCCGACTTGATGACGTCCTTGGCGCGGTCGACCAGCTGCACATAACCGTCGGCATCGATGTTGGCCACGTCGCCGGTCGGAAAGAAGCCCTCGGCGTCGAGCACGTCGCCGCCTTCGCTGCGGAAGTAACCGCTCGCAATCCACGGACCGCGCACATGCAGGTGGCCGAAGGCCACGCCGTCGTGCGGCAGACGCTGGCCGTTCTCGTCGACGATCTTGAGCTCCACGCCCCACACGCCGCGGCCCTGGCGCATCTTGACCGTGGTCTGCTCATCTTTCGGGAGCGCGAGGTGCTTGGGCAGCAGGTTGCCGATCACGCCGATGGGGCTGGTCTCGGTCATGCCCCAGCCTTGCACGAAGTCGGCGCCGAAGTCGCGCTCGAAGCGCTCGATCATGGCGCGCGGCGTGGCGGCGCCGCCCACGCCGATGCGCTTGAGGCCAATGGCGCGGGTGTCGATCTCGGGGTGGGCGTCGAAGTACTGGAACAGCATCAGCCACACGGTGGGCACCGCCTGCGAGAAGCTCACCTTCTCGTCGCGCATGAGTTCGTACAGGCTCTGGCCATCCAGGTGCGGGCCGGGCATGACGAGCTTGGCGCCCACCATCGGCGCCGAATACGGCATGCCCCACGCGTTGGCGTGGAACATGGGCACGGCCAGCAGCAGCGTCATCTGCGAGCACACGCCGAAGGTGTCGGGCGCGCATTCCATCAACGAATGCAGCACGGTGGAGCGGTGCGAATACAGCACGCCCTTGGGGTTACCCGTGGTGCCGGAGGTGTAGCAAAGCGACGAGGCGGTGCGCTCGTCGAACTCGGGCCAGGTGTAGTCCTCGCTCTGCGCGCCGATGAGCTCGTCGTAGCACAGCAGGTTCGGCACGTCGATGGCCGGCATGTGGGCGCGGTCGGTCATGGCGACGAAGGCGCGCACGCTCGTGAGCTTGGGGGCGAGCTTCTCGACCAGCGGTGCGAAGCTGGTGTCGAAGAACAGCACCTTGTCTTCGGCGTGGTTGACGATGTAGTCGATCTGCTCCGGAAAGAGCCGCGGGTTCACCGTGTGCAGCACCGCGCCCGAGCCCGACACACCGTAGTACAGCGCCAGGTGCCGGTAGGTGTTCCACGCCAGCGTGCCCACGCGGTCGCCGGGCGCCACGCCCAGCGCCTTCATCGCATTGGCCACCTGCTTGGAGCGCCGCTGCACCTCGCGGTAGTTGGTGCGGTGCACCGGGCCTTCGACGGTGCGCCCGACGATCTCGACGTGGGGGTGGAAGGTCGCCGCGTGGTCGATCAGCGACGAGATCAGCAGCGGGCGGTCCTGCATCAGTCCGAACATGGTGTGTGTCTCCTGTGGTTCTTTTGAGCGTGCTTCTGCGAAGGCTACTTCACGGCAATCGAATCGCCCATGGGCTCGAACTCCTTGCCGTTGAACTGCACCAGCTGCAGCGTGTTGAACGGAAAGTAGTCGGTGGCCGAGGTGTTCAGCGCAATGCCCGGCAGCAGCATGCCGGTGCGCATGTTCTTCAGCGTGGTGGCCTGCTTGAGCACGTTCTCGCGCGTGAGGTTGTCGCCCGAGGCCTTGAGCACGGTCTCCATGGCCTGCGCCACGCCGTAGCCGTACACGCCGGCGGCGTTGTTCACGTCTTCGTTGGGTGCGTACTTCTTCATGAAGGCCAGGAACTCCTGCGTGGCCGGGTCGTTGGCCCAGCGCGGCTGCGCGGCGTCCTTGAAGAAGGCCATGGCCATGATGCCCTTCGACTTCTCCAGGCCCGCGGGCTCCAGCGTCATCTTCACGTAGGCCGACACGTAGGTGAGGTACTGCTGCTTGGGCTTCCAGCCGATGTCCCACGCTTTGCGGATGGCCTGCGCGGCGAAGCGCGCGGTGGCGAAGTTGACGAACACGTCGGCACCCGACGACTGCAGCTTGATGATCTGCGAGTCGACCGTCGGGTCGGCCACCTCGAACGAGGCCTCGGCCACCACCATCGAGGCCTTGTCGCCCAGGCCCTTCTTCAGGCCCTTGAGCAAGTCCTTGCCGAAGTCGTCGTTCTGGTAGAGCACGGCGATCTTCGCGTTGGGCATCGTCTTCAGGATGTTCTTCGCGTAGAGGCTGCCCTCGCCCTCGTAGCTGGGCATGTAGGGCGTGGTCCAGGGGTAGGCCTTGGGGTCGTTGAAGCGGTCGGCGCCCACGCCCAGGAACAGGTGCGGCACCTTCTTGGCGTTCATGTAGCGCTGGATCGCCGCATTGGAGGCCGAGCCCAGGTTGCCGTACACGGCGAGCACTTCGTCCTGCTCGACCAGCTTGCGCACCACCTCGGTGGTGCGCGGCGGCGTGTACTGGTCGTCGTAGCTGATGAGCCTGACCTTGCGGCCGTTGATGCCGCCCTTGTCGTTCACCATCTTGAAGTAGGCCTCGTTGACCTTGCCGACGATGCCGTACGACGACACCGGGCCGCTGTAGGGCATGGCCATGCCGAGCTTGATCTCGGTGTCGGAGGCGCCGGTGTCGTACTTCTTCTGCGCGAGGGCCGCACCGGCGGTGAACAGGAGGGCCGCGCCGCCCAGGGCGGCGGCCAGTCGAACGATGGAGGTCATGGAAGCTTCAGTGGAAACAAAAAGGGGAAATGAACAGCGGGCCGACAGCGCGGCCCGCGTGACGTCGATCAATCGCCGAGCACCTTGCCGAAGGGCTCGTAGCGCGTGCCGTTGAAGCGCACCAGCTGCATGCGCTCGATCGGGTAGAAGTCCGTCGGCGAGGTCTTCACCTCGATGCCTGGGTAGAGCATGGGCGGGCTGTACTGCAGGTTGGCCGCCACCTTCATGATGTTGGCGCGCGTGAGGTCGTCGCCCGCCTTGCGCAGCACCTGCTCCAGCGTCTGCGCCGACGAGTAGCCCAGCACGTTGAGCGAATCGCTCAGGTCGCCCGAGGGGTAGTACTTGCTGAACCAGGTCTTGTAGTCCTCGTACTCCTTGGAACCCTTCCACATGTCGTCGGCCGGGTCGCGCAGGTAGGTGGCCGAGATCACGCCCACCGCGTTCTCGGGGCCGGCCGGCTTGATCACCGCCGACACCGAGACCGATACGCTCGACAGGTACTGCGTGGGCTTCCAGCCGATGTCGGCCGCCTTGCGGATCGCCTGCGCCGCGAACTTGGGCGTGGTGATGCTGAAGAAGGTGTCGGCGCCCGAGGCCTTCAGGTTGACCATCTGGCTGTCGATGGTCGGGTCGGTCACCTCGTAGGTCGACTGCGCCACGATCATCGTCTTGGCCTTGTCGCCCAGCGCTTCGAGAAATCCCTTCAGGAAGTCCTTGCCGAAGTCGTCGTTCTGCATGAGCACGGCGATCTTCGCGTTGGGCTTCGTGGAGAGGATGTGCTGCGCGTAGATCTTGCCTTCGGTCTGGTACGTCGGCTGCCAGCCCATGGTCCAGGGGAAGGCCTTCGGGTCGCCGAAGCGCGTGGCGCCCGTGGCCACGAACAGCTGCGGCACCTTCTTGGCGTTCATGTAGCGCTGGATCGCCAGGTTGTGCGCCGTGCCCAGCGGGCCGAAGAGAACCAGCACTTCATCTTGCTCCACCAGCTTGCGCGCCTGCTCCACCGTCTTGGAGGGGTTGTAGGCATCGTCCAGCGAGATGAACGTGACCTTGCGGCCGTTGATGCCGCCCTCGGCATTGAGCTTGGCGAAGTAGCCCGCCGCCGCCTTGCCGATGGTGCCGTAGGCCGACACCGGGCCCGAGTACGGGACGATGTGGCCGATCTTGATCTCGGTGTCGCTCGCGCCCGGGTCGTAGCGCTTCTGGGCCTGCGCCGTGAAGGCCGTGGCGAGGCCGAGCGTGGCGGCCAGGCCTGCGCCCAGCAGGCGACGGCGCGTGCCGGGGCGGGCGGAAATGAGGGAACGTGTCATGGTGTTGTCTCCGTCGTTCTCGTGAAAAAGAAGCTGCGGCCGCGGGCCTCTCACCGGCCTCGTGTCGGTCTCTGTCGGACCTCGTGCGGCGTTCGGGCTGGATGGTAGGCAGCGCCCCCTGCGCGTCACATCGTCGGAACGGACGATTGAGAGCGGCTGAGGGTTGCCCCTAGCATGGGCCTCGACACGGAGACACACCCACCGCCGCGCAACGCGGCGCGCACCGAAGGCAAGCACCGCATGGACCTCACGCTCAATCCCCGCTACGAAGCCTTTCGCGACGAGCTGCGCGCGTTCCTGGCCACGCACGGTCACCGCTCGGCCTTCGCGCGCACCGCCGAGCGCCCCGACGCCGACGCCCTCGCCTGGCAGCGCCTGCTGCTGGACCACGGCTACGCGGGCCGCACCGTGCCGCGTGAGTACGGGGGCCACGGCGCGGCGCCCGACGTCATGGAGTCGCACCTCATCACCGAGGAATTCGCGCGCGCCGGCGTGGCGCCACCGCTGGGCAACCAGGGCATCTCGATGCTGGTGCCCACCCTGCTCGAGCTGGGCAGCGAGGCGCAGCGGCGCGAATGGATCGGCTCCACCCTGCGCGGCGAGGTGGTCTGGTGCCAGGGCTACTCGGAGCCCGGCGCAGGCTCCGACCTGGCCTCGCTGCAGACGCGCGCCACCGAAGACGGTGGCGACTTCGTCATCAACGGCCAGAAGATCTGGACCTCGACCGCGCACGTGGCCGACATGATCTTCTGCCTCGTTCGCACCGAGCCCGGCGCCGCGAAGCATGCGGGCATCAGCTACCTGCTGTTCTCGATGAAGACGCCCGGCATCGAGGTGCGCCCGCTGAAGACCATGACGGGCCACGCCGAGTTCAACGAGGTCTTCTTCACCGACGTGCGCGTGCCGCAGCACCAGATCGTGGGCCAGCGCGGCGACGGCTGGAAGGTGGCCAACGCCACGCTCAAGCACGAACGCGGCTCGCTCGGCAACCCCAACCTCACGACCCAGCGCTACCAGGAGCTCGCCACGCTGATGCAGGCCGAGACCGTCGCCGGCACGCGCCTCATCGACCAGCCCGTGCTGCGCGACCGCCTGATGCGGCTGCAGGGCCAGGTGCTGGCACAGAAGTGCCACGGCCTGCGGCTGCTCACGGCCGCGGCCAGGGGCGAAGACCCGGGCCTGGCCGCGCTGGTCGTGAAGCTGCAGGGCTGCGAGCTGCGCCACCAGCTGGCCGCGCTCGCCATCGACGCGCTGGGCGAGCTGGGCCTGCTGATGCCCGGCAGCGCGCACCTGCGCGCGCAGGCGCTCTGGCAGGAGCGCTACATGTTCGACCTGGGTTTGATCATCGGCGGCGGCACCGCGCAGATCCAGAAAAACATCATCGCGGAACGCGGGCTCGACATGCCGCGCGAACCGCGTCTCTCCTGATCGCCATCGGAAGAAAGCACGCCATGGAATTCGCCCTCTCCGCCGACCAGAAGCTGCTGCAGGACAGCCTGCGCCGCGCGCTCGAACGCGCCTGCCCGCTCGACCGTGTGCGCCGCGTCGCGGCCGACGACCTGCCACTGGACCGCGAGGTCTGGCGCACGCTGTGCGAGGTCGGCGTGCCGGCCCTGCTCGTGCCCGAGGCCTTCGGCGGGCTCGGCCTGTCGCTGCTCGACGCTGCGCTGGCCGCCGAGGAACTGGGGCGCCATGTCGCGCCCACGCCCTTCCTCGGCACCGCCGTGCTCGCGCCGCTTGCGCTGCGCGAAGCCGGCAGTGCCGCCCAACAAGATGAATGGCTGCCGCGCCTGGCCGCCGGCGAATGCATCGCCGGCGTGACCATCGCCGAGGCCGTGGCCGGCGCGCGCGATGGCGCGGGCGTGACAGCCCACGCCAACGGCACGCTCGACGGCAGCGCACTCTTCGTGCTCGACGCGGGCGCGGCCGATGTGTTCATCGTGGCCGACCGCGCGGGCGGCCTGCACCTCGTGCGCGCCGATGCGCAAGGCCTCATGCGCGGCGCACTGCGCAGCATCGACGCCACGCGCCCGCTCGGCGAATTGCACTTCGCACAGGTGAAGGCCGAGCGACTGCCCAACGCCAGCCCCGCCACGCTCGCGCGCCTGCGCAGCGCGGGCTGGGCCCTGCTCGCCGCCGACACGCTCGGCGCGGGCGAAGCCATGATCGGCCAGGCCGTGGCCTACGCCAAGGAGCGCCGCCAGTTCGGCCGCGTGATCGGTTCCTTCCAGGCCGTGAAGCACCTGTGCGCCGAAATGGCCGCCGCGCTGGAACCCGGCCGCGCGCTCGTCTGGTACGCGGCCCATGCCTTCGACGCGCTGCCCGAAGAAGCCGCGCTGCTCGCCGCGCACGCCAAGTCGCACCTGAGCGAAACCGGCACCTTCGTCGCCCGCACCGCCACCGAGGTGCACGGCGGCATGGGCATCACCGACCTGCTGGGCCTGCATTACTGGTTCAAGCGCATCGGCTTCAACCGCCAGCTGCTCGGCGGGCCCGAGCGCGTGCGCCACCTCGCCGCCGAGATGCAGGGCCTCGTCGCCGCATGACCTCCCATCCCATGACCACACCATCCACCGCTCCCCGCATGCTCGAAGGCCTGCGCATCGTCGACCTCACCACGGTGATCTTCGGCCCCTACTGCACGCAGATCCTCGCGGACCTCGGCGCCGAGGTGGTCAAGGTCGAGCCGCCCGAGGGCGACAGCATCCGCATCATCGGCACGCCGCCCGTCACGCCGCTGATGAGCCCCGTGCACCTGCGGCTGAACCGCGGCAAGCGCTCCGTCGTCTGGGACCTGAAGAGCGAGGACGGCCGCGCCGCGATGCGCCGCCTCATCGAGACCAGCGACATCTTCATCCACAACGTGCGCAGCGACGCCATCGCGCGCGCCGGCCTCTCGTACGACGACGTGCGCGCCATCCGCCCCGACATCGTCTACGTGCACTGCACCGGCTTCGACCAGCGCGGGCCCTATGCCGCGCTGCAGGCCTACGACGACATCATCCAGGCCGCCTCGGGCATTGCCTCGCTGCCGCCCAAGGTCGACGGCAACCCGCAGCCGCGCTACGTGCCGATGACCATGGCCGACAAGGTCTCGGGCCTGCACGCCGCGTATGCCGTGCTCGCCGCCGTGGTGCACCGGCTGCGCACCGGCGAGGGCCAGCAGGTGGAGGTGCCGATGTTCGAATCGCTCGCCAGCTTCAACCTCGTGGAGCACCTGTGCGACAAGACCTTCGTGCCGCCCACCGGCCCTGCGCTGTACCCGCGCCAGATCGACCCCATGCGCCAGCCCATGCGCACGCGCGACGGCTACATCGCCATTGCGCCCTACCTGGACGACCGCTGGCTGCGTTTCTTCGAGGCCGCCGGCCACCCCGAGGTGCTCGAAGCCCCCGAGCTGGCCGACAAGGCGCTGCGGCGCAAGCACATGAGCCGCATGTACGAGGCCGCCGCCGCCATCCTGCCCGAGCGCACCACGGCCGAGTGGCTCGACATATTGAAGAAGGCCAACGTGCCCGCGATGCGCGTGAACGACATCGCCGACCTGCCCGACGACCCGCAGCTGCAGGCCGCCGGTCTTTTCCGACAGCGCACGCACCCGACCGAAGGCGCGTATCTTGAAGTGCGCCCGCCGGTGCGCTTCTCGGGCTATGCCTACGCCGACCTGTCGCACGCCGCGACGCCCGGCCAGCACAGCGCCGAGGTGGCACGCGAGCTGGGCGTGACCCTCATGAACGAACGAAAGAACGCCGCATGACCATGACTGTCTACGACGCCGTCGCAAGCCGCCGCTCGGTGCGCGAATTTCTCGACCGCCCCGTGCCCGCCGACAGGATCCGCCGCGTGCTGCAGGCCGCGCTGCGCGCGCCCTCGGGCGGCAACCTGCAACCGTGGCACCTGCACGTGGTGGGCGGCGAGCGCCTGGACGAACTCAAGGCCCTCATGCGCACCCGCGTGCAGGAAACACCCGGCGGCGAGGGCAGCGAGTACGACATCTACCCGCGCGAGCTGGTGGCGCCCTACCGCGATCGCCGCTTTGCCGTGGGTGAGGCGATGTACGCGCGCCTGGGCATTCCGCGCGAGGACAAGGCCGCGCGCCTGAAATGGTTTGCGCGCAACTTCCAGTTCTTCGGCGCGCCGCTCGCCCTCTTCTGCACCGTCGACCGCCGCATGGGCCCGCCGCAGTGGTCCGACCTCGGAATGATGTTGCAGAACGTGATGCTGCTGCTGCGCGCCGAGGGCCTGGACAGCTGCCCGCAGGAATGCTGGGCCATCTACCCGCAGACCATCGGCCGCTTCATCGACCTGCCGCCCGAACGCATGCTCTTCACCGGCATGGCCATCGGTTATGCCGACCGCGACAAGCCCCTCGACGCCCTGGAGACCGAGCGCGCACCGCTGGACGACGTGGCCGAGTTCATCGGCATCTAGGAAGGCAATCACCGATGGACGATTGGGAAAGCGCCTGGGCGCCGATGGTGGCGCGCGTGGGCGAAGACTTCGCGAACGGCGTGATCCGCTGGGGCGCCGACGTGATCGAGGCCGGCGCGGTGCGCCGCTATGTCGAGGTGCTGGAGTTCGACTGCCCGCTGCATCAAGGCCCAGATGCAGTAGCGCCATCGACCAGCCTCGCGAGCCTCACGCTGCCGCCCATGTGGGCCCCGGGCCAGCCACCCGTGTTCACCAGCGACGCGCGCAACGCCGAACCCGAGCGCAGCCCACTCAAGGGCACGCGCCCCGAAGGCATGCCGCCCACCACCGCCTACATGGCGACCGACTACGAGGTCGACTACCTGCAACCCGCGCGCCTGGGCGACCGGCTGGGAAGGCGCGGCAACCGGCTCGTCCGCTGCGAACCCAAAGCGACCAAGGTGGGAAGGGGCGCCTTCACGACGTGGGAGTACGACATCGTGAACCAGCGCGAAGAGGTCGTGGCCCGCTGCCGTTTCGGCATGTACCACTACCTGCCGAACTAGCGAACAAGCATCCGATTCAGTGCGGCCTCCCGCACCGGCGCGCTGCGTCCCGTGCGCAGGACATTGGGTGCTCCCCGCAGCGAAATCAAGGAGGAGGGGCGAAGCCCCGGGGGACATTCGCGGAGGGGAGTACCCGATGTCCTGTGCACGCGCCCTGAACCGACCCACAACGCCTCACAAGCAGAGCAACAAGATGAACTGGCAAACACAACGCCGCTGGGAAGAAGTCAACGAGGGCGACACCTTGAACCCCGTGCCCTTCCCCCTCACCGTCTACCGCCTCGTGATGGCCGCCGGCGCCAACCGCGACTTCAACGCGATCCACCACAACACCGAGCACGCGCAATCGACCGGCGCCCCCGAGATGTACGCCAACGTCATGCTGCTGCAGGGCATGTGGGAGCGCGCAATTCGCGAGTACATCGGCACGGCCGGCGTGCTGCACGCCATCCGCGGCTTTCGCATGAAGTCGTTCAACACCGCGGGCGACACCGTCACCGTGCGCGGCCAGGTCGAGCACAAGTGGATCGACGACGGCGCCGATGCCGCGCACCGCCACCGCCTCGACCTGCGCCTGTGGAGCGAGAACCGCCACGGCGTGTCCGTCGGCCCCGGCCTCGCCGTCGTGAGCCTGCCGCCCTGACATCGCACCCAGACAGAAAAACCATCGGAGACAAGACAGACATGCACAGCAGCAGATTCACCCGCCGCCACGCCCTAGCGCTGGCCGCCGCCCTGGCCACGAGCAGCGCCTTCGCGCAGCAGCCAACCTGGCCCGACAAACCCATCCGCATGATCGTGCCCTACGCCGCCGGCGGCGGCACCGACGTGTTCGCGCGCATCGTCGCCGAGGGCCTGGGCAAGCGGCTCGGCCAGAGCGTCATCGTCGACAACCGCCCCGGCGGCAACGGGCAGATCGGCATCACCGCCGTGCAGCGTGCGCCGGCCGACGGCTACACCGTGCTGTTCTCGCTCACGTCCATCATCCAGAACCCGCTGCTGTACCCCAACGCCGGCTTCGATCCGTTCAAGGACTTCGTTCCCGTGTCGGAAGCGGGCCGCCTGCCCATCGTCTTCACCGTGAGCAACAAGCTCGGCGTCGACACCCTCGACGGCTTCGTCAAGCTCGCGCGCGCCGCGCCCGGCAAATATTCGTACGGCTCCTACGGCAACGGATCGAGCGCCCACCTGTACGCCGAAGTGCTGCAGGACGCCGCGGGCATCCAGCTGCTGCACGTGCCCTACAAGGGCGAGGCGCCGGCCATCACCGACCTGCTCGGCGGCACCGTCGATGCCGTGTTCGTCTCGGCCAAGGGCGTGGGCCCGCACGTCGCGGCCAGCAAGGCGAAGTCGATCGCCGTGGTCGGCACCGCACGCGCCCCGCTCGCGGCCGGCGTGCCCACCTTCAAGGAACAGGGCTTTGCCGGCATGGAGTCGGTCGGCTGGTTCGGCATCTACCTGCCCGCCGGCACGCCGCAGCCCATCGCGCAGCGCCTCTCGACCGAGGTGGCCCAGGTGGTGCAAAGCCCCGAACAGGCCGCGCGCATCGAAGGCCTGGGCGTGATCCCGGTCGGCAGCACGCCCGCGCAGCTCACGGCCACAATGCGTGCCGACCATGCGCGGTGGAAGCAGGTGATCCAGGCCAAGAACATCAAGCTCGATTGAGACCGCACGCCATGACACGCCTTTCCTCCACGCTCGGCATTGCACTCGCAGCCTTGTTCGCCCTGCCCGCCGCCGCGCAACAGCCACCGGCCGACTACCCCTCGCAACCCGTCACGCTCGTCGTGCCCTTCCCCGCTGGCGGCATCACCGACAACATCGCGCGGCTGGTCGCGCAGGAACTCGGCACCGCCTGGGGCAAGCCCGTCGTCGTCGACAACCGCGTGGGCGCCAGCGGCACCATCGGCGCCGCCGCCGTCGCACGCGCCCCGAAGGACGGCCACACCGCCCTCTTCACCATCACCACCCACGTGCAGATGCCCGCGCTGCAGCGCAAGCTCTCGTACGACGCGGTGAAAGACTTCGCGGCCGTCTCGCAGATCGGCATCTCGACCTCGGCCCTGGTCGTGACGCCCGACGTGCCCGCCAAGACGCTGGCCGAACTCGTCACGCTGCTCAAGGCCGAGCCCGGCAAGTTTTCGTATGGCTCGACCGGTGTCGCGACCACCTCGCACATCTATGGCGAGCTGTTCAAGAAAGAAGCCGGCGTCGACATGCCGCACGTGCCCTACAAGGGCGCCGCACCCATGGTGACCGACCTGCTCGGCGGCCACATCCGCGTGGCCGTGCTCGACACCGGCACCGCCCTGCCCTACCTGCAAAGCGGCAAGCTGCGCGCACTGGCGGCGCTGGGCACGCAGCGCTCGGCCACGCTGCCGCAGGTGCCGACTTTCCAGCAGGCGGGTTACGCGGGCTTCGAGCCCTATGCGTGGATTGCGCTCTTCCTGCCGGCCGGCACGCCGCAGCCGCGCGTGGACAAGATGTCGAAGGCCGTCGCCGCCATCATCGCCAAGCCCGAGGTGCAAAAGAAGATGCGCGACATGAACATCGAACCCGTGGGCAGCACGGCCGCCGAGTTCGCCGTGGTGCTGCGCCAGGACGCCGACACCTGGAAGCGCGTGATCGACAAGACCGGCATCCGCCTGGAGGACTGATCGATGACGCCCCCTCCCCTTTTTCGCGGCGCCCTCGAAGGCGTCAAGGTGCTCGACCTGTCGTCGGTGGTGCTCGGCCCGCTGGCCAGCCAGATGCTTGCCGACATGGGCGCCGACGTCATCAAGGTCGAGGCGCCGCAGGGCGACCTGGCCCGCTCGGTGGGGCCCGCGCGCCACAAAGGCATGTCGTCGCTGTACCTGTCGTGCAACCGGAACAAGCGCAGCCTCGTGCTCGACCTGAAGCAACCCGCCGCGCGCGAGGTGCTCGACACGCTGGTGCGCGGCAGCGACGTGCTCGTGCATTCGGTGCGCACCGACGCAGCGGCGCGCATCGGCATCGACGCGGCGCGGCTGCTGGAACTCAACCCGCGGCTGGTGAGCGCGCACGTCAAGGGCTTCTCGGACGAGGGGCCGTACGCGGGCCTGCCGGCCTTCGACGACATCATCCAGGCCGCCTCGGGCCTGGCGCAGCTGCAATCGATCTACACCGGCGAGCCGCGCTACATGCCCGCGCTCGTGGCCGACAAGACCACCGCGCTGTATGCCGCCTACGCCATCGTCACCGCGCTGTTCCACCGCGAACGCAGCGGCCAGGGGCAGGCCGTCGACGTGCCGATGTTCGAGACCATGACCGCCTTCAACATGGTGGAGCACCTGTGGGGCCACACCTTCCAGCCGCCCATCGACGACATGGTGTACGGCTCGATCCGCTCCGGCGTGCGCAAGCCCTTTCGCACGGCCGACGGCTACATCGCGCTGGTGCCCTACACCGACGCACAGTGGCTGCGCTTCTTCGAGGTGGTGGGCCACCCCGAGCTGCGCGAGGACGAACGCTTTGCCACACTGGCCGCGCGCGTGCGCAACCACACCGTGGTGTTCGGCGAACTCGAACGCGCCACCGGCGCGCGCACCACGGCCGAATGGGTCGCGGCGTTCCGCCAGGCCGACATCCCGGCGATGCCGATCCAGACGCTGCAGCAGCTGCCCGATGACCCGCAGCTGAAAGCCAGCGGCCTGTGGCACGACGCCGAGCACCCGACCGAAGGCAGGCTGCGCTTTCCCGGCGTGCCGTTCACGCTGTCGGCCACGCCGGGCGGCGTGCAGCGGCTCGCGCCGTCGCTGGGCGAGCACACGGACGAGGTGCTGGAGGAGTTCGGGTTCGAACGCGCGGCGGTCGATGCGCTGGTGACCGCCGGCGTGGTGGCGCGGGCCTGAGGTCTATTCAAGCTTCAGGTTCATGTCCTTGATGAGCCGCGACCACAGCAGGTTCTCTCTGCGCACCGCCGCCATCAACTCCCCCGGCCCTTCACCCGAAGGCTCCAGCCCCAAACCGATCATCCGTTCCTGCAGATCAGGCTGCGCCACGGCCTGGCGCACCGCGCCGGCCAGCTTGTCGATGGCCGGCTGCGGCGTGCCCGTGGGCGCGAAGAAGCCCCAGAAGCCGCCGTGCTCGTAGCCCTTGAAGCCCTGCTCGGTGAAGGTGGGGATCTGCGGTGCGAGCGGCATGCGGCGCGTGCCGAACACGCCCAGCAATTTCGCGCGGCCCGACTTCGCGTGCGGCAGCGCCTCGCCCATGGTGACGAAGCCGCCCTGCACCTGGCCGCCGAGGATGTCGATCATCAGCGGCGCGCCGCCCTTGTAGGGCACGTGCGTCATCTGCAGGCCCTCGTCGCGCATCAGCTTCTCGCCGTAGAGGTGGCCCGACGAGCCCTGCCCCGCCGAGCCGAAACTCAGCTTGCCGGGCTGCGCCTTGGCCATGGCGACGAACTCGCGCATGCTCTTCGCGGGGACGCCCTCGCCCACCGCGAACACGAGCAGGCCGTAGTTCGACAGCGACACGGGCGCGAAGTCCTTGAACACGTCGTAGCCAGGCTTGGCCATCAGCAGCGGCGCGAGCACGAAGGAGTTGACGGCGAACAGCAGCGTGTGGCCATCGGCCGGCGCCTTGGCCACGAAGGACGCGGCAATGGCGCCGTTCGCACCGGGCTTGGGGTCGATGAGCACCGGCTGGCCCAGCCGCTTGGCGATGCGCTCGCCGATGGTGCGCGCGATGCCGTCGACCAGCCCGCCGGCGGCCGACGCCACGATCACCTTGATCGGCTGGGTCGGGTAGGCGTCGGCCGCCTGCGCCTTCGGCAAGGCACCGAGCGCGGGGGCCAGCAGTCCGCTCGCGCCCCATTGCGCGAATCGACGTCGTTGCAGCATGAAGATGTCTCCTGTTGATTCTTTTGAAGATGAAGTTCTGCTCAGCCGGCCGCGCCCCACACGGCCAGCGCATCGAGCGCCTCGACCGTGCGACCGTCCACCCGCAGCGGGTTGACTTCGAGCGAGACCAGTTCGGGGCCGAGCGCGAGCGCCGCGTTGCCGATGGCGGCCACGGCTTCGGCGATGGCGTCGCGGTCGGCCGCGAGCGCGCCGCGCCAGCCGTCGAGCAGGCGCGCACCGCGCAGCTCGGCCAGCATGTCCTTCACTTCGGCGGGCGTCACGGGCAGCAGGCGCAGGCTGGTGTCGCGCAACGCCTCGACCCAGATGCCGCCGAGCCCCACGGCGAGCGCCGGGCCCCACTGCGGATCGCGCACGGTGCCGACGAACAACTCGAGCCCACCTTGGCGCATGGGCGCGACGAGGATGCCGTCGATCTCGGCCTCGGGCCGCGCGGCACGCACGCGCGCATCCATCGCCAGCCAGGCGGAGCGCACCGCGTCGGCGCCCTGCAGGTTGAGCGCCACGCCGCCGACCTCGGTCTTGTGCGCGATCTGCGCCGAGGCGATCTTCAGCACGACCGGGCCGCCGAGTTCGTCGGCAAAACGCACGGCCTCGTCGGCGCTGCGCGACAGCCGCACGGGCACCACCGGCACGCCGCGCTGCGAGAGCCATTCGAGCGTCTCGCGCTCCGAACGCAAGGGTTGCGTGGGCGGCGAGGCCGACACCGCAGCAGCCACGCCTTGTGCGCCTTGACGCCGGCGCAGCGTTTCCGACCAGCGACGCACCGCACCCGCCGCGCTCATCGCATGGTGGATGCCGCAGGCGATGTGGCGGATGCCGGTCTCGGCGATGAGCTCGCGCGACCGCTCGCTCACCTGCATCACGTAGTGGCTGCAGACGATGGCGGGCACCGGGCTGGCCGACAGCCCGCGCGCCACCTGCGCCAGCACGGCGCGGTTCAGCGGCGTGTCGTTGGCCGGTGCGTTGGGCACGTCGGCCACGACGATGGCGGCGCCCAGCGCGGGGTCGCGCACCAGCGCTTCGAGCGCGTTGCCGAACAGCTCGGGCTGCAGCATGGCGGCGCCGGTCACGTCCAGCGGGTTCTGCGGCGTGCCGTAGCCCGGCAGCACCTCGCGCAGCGCGGCCTCGGTGCTGGGCGCAAGCGGCGTGAGCGCCAGGCCTTCTTCTTCGGCGCGCTCGGCAAAGATCTCGCACATGCCGCCCGACATCGACACGGCCGCCAGCCCACCGGCCGCGAAGGGCCCGGTCATGCTGGCGAAGGCGGCGGTGAACACCAGGTCCTCGATGGAACGCACGCGCATCAGGCCCAAGCGCTGGCACATGGCGTCGAACACGCGGTCGTCGCCCACCAGCGAGCCGGTGTGGGCCTGCGCGGCCTGCGCCGTGATCTCGCTGCTGCCCATCTTCAGCACCACGATGGGCTTGGCCACGGCCAGCGCGCGCTCGGCCGCGGCGGCAAAGCGCTGCGGGTCGCGCACGGTCTCGGCGAACACGGCGATGGAACGCGTGTGCTCGTCGTCCACCAGGTAGTCGATGACCTCGGCGATGTCGATGTCCGACTCGTTGCCGGTCGAGACCATGCGGCTCAGGCCGATGCCGTGCACCTGCGCCATGAACGACAGCTGCCCCGCGAGCGCGCCGCTTTGCGACACGATGCCCAGCGTGCCCGCCGGCAGCGGCTCGCGCAGCGAGGCGGTCCACACGGCCGAGCGGTCGACGAAGTTGACGAAGCCCAGGCAGTTCGGCCCGAGGATGCGCAGGCCGCGCGAGCGCGCCTTGGCCGTGAGCTGGCGCTGGCGCTCGCGGCCTTCCTCGCCGGCTTCGGCGAAGCCCGAGCTCAGCAGCACCGCGTTGCCGATGCCCGCGCGCTGCAGGTCGGCCAGCGCGTCGTCGAGCGCGTCGGCCGGCACCATGAGCAGCGCCGTGTCGACCGGCTCGCCGATGGCCTCGGCCGAGGTGGCCGCCGCCATGCCGTGAAAGCTGCCGCCGCGCCGGTTGACCGGGTAGAGCTGGCCCGCGTAGCCCAGCGTGCGCAGGCTGGCGAGCGCCGCGTTGGACCACACCGAGCGCTCGGTGGCGCCGACGAAGGCGATGGCCTTGGGGTGGAGGAAGCAGTGAAGAGAAGAAGAGGAAGAAGAAGTCATGGCAGGAAGGAAGGTCGGGTTCAGTCGTCGAGCTTGATGCGCAGGTCGCTCACGAAGCGCTTCTCGTCGGCGTAGGTCTTGTGCGCCCAGGCCGTGTAGGCGGGGCTGTCCATGTAGAACTTGACGTAGTCGTTCAGGTCGAGCGTGCGAATGAACTCGGGGTCGTCCACGGCCTTGCGGAAGGCCTCCTGCAGCGCCTGCACCACCTTCGGGTCCATGCCGCGCGGGCCGGCGATGCCCCACGAGCCGTTGGCGACCACGTCGTAGCCGAGTTCCTTCACGGTCGGCACGTTCAGCCGCGTGGGCGAGCGCGCCTCGTTGAAGGTGGCCAACAGGCGCACGCGCCCGCCCGCCACGGCGGCGCCGAAACCGGCCTCGGAGACCGCGTCCACATGGCCGCCCATGAGCGCGTTGTACAGCTCGGCCGCGCCCTTGAAGGGAATGAAGTTGAACTTCACCCCGGCCAGCGCGGCCAGCCGCTCCATCGACACGTGCGAGGTACCGCCGCGCCCCGTGGTGCCGTACGACACCTCGCCCGGCTTGGCCTTGGCCGCGGCCAGCAGCGCGTTCAGGTCTTTCCACGGCGCGTCCTGGCGCACCGTGATGCCCAGCGTGGCGGCCGTCACGTTGGCCACGTAGGTGAAGTCGGTGGCCGGGTCGTAGCTCACCTTCTGCAGGTGCGGCAGCCGGTACAGCGAACTCAGCATGAGCGACAGCGTGTAGCCGTCGGGCGCGGCCTTGCGCGCCATGGTGGTCGGCGCCAGCGTGGCGGCCACGCCGGGCTGGTTGAGGATCACGATCTGCTGCTTCAGCTCGCGCGAGGCCGCCAGCGCCAGCGCGCGCGCCTGCACGTCGGTGGCGCCTCCCGCGGGGTACGGCACCAGCAGCGTGATCGGCTGCTTGCCGAACAGGCCCTGGGCGCGCGCCAGGAAGGGCAGCGCGGTGCCCGCGGCGGCGAGCGCCGCGCCGTGGATCAGGCGGCGGCGCGCCGGGTCGGTCGGGAAGGAATGCATGGCTTGTCTCCGGTCGGTCGAACAGTCGAATCGTTCGTTCTTCGGCGATGGTCGCGCGCAGCCCTTGGCCGGTCACCGTCGCTTCGGACGACTTTGGCCGCCGCAGCGCTTTCGATCCCGTCGCTTCCGACGATGCCGGCTCGGCGCGGCCATTCCATACTCGGCGCACAACAACGAACCGACCGACGGAGACCGCAGTCCATGGACCTCACCCAGCCCCTGCACAAGGCCCTGCAGGAACGCCCCGGCGCCACCGCCCTCGTGTGCGGCGAGCGCCGCAGCACCTTCGCCCAGTTCGTCGACCGCGTGGCGCGGCTCGCGGCCGTGCTGCAGTCGCTCGGCCTGCAACCCGGCGACCGCGTGGGCCTGCTGGCGCTGAACTCCGACCGCTACGTGGAGTACCTCTACGCCACCTGGTGGGCGGGCGGCGTGATCAACCCCGTCAACATCCGCTGGAGCGCGCGCGAGGTCGCGTACTCGCTGGACGACTGCGACACGCGCATCCTGCTGTCGGACGCGCACTTCGGCGCCGTGGCGCAGCAGCAGCGCGAACTCTCGCGTTCGCTGAAGACGCTGGTGCACTTCGGCGACGGCCCTGCGCCCGACGGCATGGCCGATGCCGAAGCCCTCATGGCGCGGGCGCAACCCGTGCCCGACGCGCGGCGCGGCGGTGCCGACCTGGCCGCCGTGATGTACACCGGCGGCACCACCGGCCTGCCCAAGGGCGTGATGCTCACGCACGGCAACCTCTACACCGGCCAGCTCTCGGCCAACATGGCCGCCACGCGCCCCGCCGAGGCCGTGGGCCTGAACATGGCGCCCATGTTCCACGTGGGCGGCACCGGCCTCACGCTGCAGCTGATGATGCGGCTGTGCACGCAGGTCATCATCCCGGCCTTCGACGAAGTGAAGGTGCTCGAGGCGATCCAGAACGAGCGCGCCAGCGAGACCTTCATGGTGCCCACCATGCTCAAGCGGCTCATCGAGCACCCGCGCTTCGGCGAGTTCGACACCACCCCGCTGCAGCTGGTGCTGTACGGCGCCGCGCCCATCGACGACGCGCTGCTGCTGCAGGCCATCGACAAGCTGCCGCGCGCGGGCTTCTGCCAGCTCTACGGCATGACCGAGCTGTCGCCCGTGGTCACCGTGCTGCCCACCTGGTACCACCAGCCCGACCAGCCGGCCGCGCGCCGCCGCTCGGCGGGGCGGCCCGTGCCCATCGCCGAAGTGCGCATCGTCGATGCCGACGGCTGCCCCGTACCGAACGGCACCGTCGGAGAGATCGCCGCGCGCGGGCCGATGGTGATGGCCGGCTACTGGAACAAGCCCGAGCAGACCGCCGAGGTGCTGCGCGATGGCTGGATGCACACCGGCGACGGCGGCGTGATGGACACCGACGGTTTCGTCTACGTGGTCGACCGGCTCAAGGACATGATCGTGAGCGGCGGCGAGAACATCTACTCGGCCGAGGTCGAGAACGCCATCACCCAGCTGCCGCAGGTGTCGATGTGCGCCGTGGTCGGCGTGCCCGACGACCAGTGGGGCGAGCGCGTGCATGCCGTGGTCGTGCTGCGCGCCGGCGAAGCCCTGAGCGCCGAGGCGCTGGTGGCGCACTGCAAGACGCTGATCGCCGGCTACAAGTGCCCGCGCAGCGTGGAGTTTCGCGAAGAGATTCCGCTGTCGCCGGCGGGGAAGATGCTCAAGTACAAGCTGCGCGAGCCGCACTGGGAAGGGCGCGCGCGCAAGGTGGGGTGACGCGCCGGCGGGTGTGTCTGGGTGTGTACGGGTGTGTTTCACCTGCTTGGGGTATGGTGGCGGGCCGCCACCTGCACCCACTGCGACATGCACCGCCCCCCCCTCGCTCTCGCCCTGCCCTGCTTTCTGCTCCTTGGCCTGTCGCCCGCCTTTGCGAACGGCAGCCTGCAGTGCGACGGCCGGCCGTATGCGGTCGAGATCCAGTTCAGCCTCTCGACCGGCCAGCTGACCGAGCTGATCGTGGCGAACACCGCCTCCGATGCGGGCGAGACCGAGCGCTTCAGCCTGCAGCAGCGCTTCGTCGACCATCGCCGCCAGTTCATGCGCGCGCGCGGCACCGGCCTGGACCGTCCGCAGGTGGCCGTGGCGCTGCGCGTGGCCGGCGCGACCGGCACGCTCAGCTACCGCGGCACGCAGTACGAGCTGCGCTGCAACTGGACCGCGCTGGGCTGACCCACTCTGTCGTGCGTTCACGCTTCGCATGCCGCAAGACCGCACCCTTCTCTATGCCGGACGCGGGTTCGAGGTGGCGCATGTGCGACTGCACGCGCCGCAGGGGCCGGCGTGGAGCGACCTGTACACCGTGGCCTCGCCGCGCGTCGTCTTCCCCATCGGGCGCACGCGGCTCGACGTGCGCTCGGGCGAGCACACTTGGCTGACCGACGCGCTCACCGCCATCCGCTTCGGCGATGCCACCGCCTACCGGCTGCGGCCCGAGACCGCGACCGTGCGGCACAGCCTCGTGGTCAGCGGCCAGGCGTCGGTGAGCCCGGCCCACGGTGAAAGCGCGGCGGGCGTGAGCGTCTGCCTGCTCACCCCGCAGGCGCTGTACCGCATGCACGCGGCACGGCGCCAGCTGCCGGACACCGACAGCGCACAGGCTGCCGCGCTAGTGGCCGCGCTCGTCGCCGAGCTGGGCAGCGCGCCGCACCAGGCGCCCTGGCACGGCGCCGTCGCGCGCGCACGGCAACTGCTGCTGTCCGAAGGCAGCGGCCCGGGCGCGCGGCCTGCTCTCTCGCTGGACGAACTGGCCGAAGCCGTGTCGCGCTCGCCCTTTCACCTGGCGCGGCGCTTTCGCCAGCAGACCGGCCTGAGCCTGCACCAGTACCGCCAGCACCTGCGGCTGGCGGCGGCGATGGAGCGGCTGGCCGACGGCGAGCGCGACCTTGCGGGCCTCGCGCACGACCTGGGTTACTGCAGCCAGAGCCACCTGGGCGCCGTGTTCCGGCGCGGCGTCGGCGTCACGCTCGGCGAGGCCCGTCGCGTGCTCGGGCCGGCCGGCGCAGCAGGCGCACGAATCTGATAGCTTTCGCGCCGGCCGGGCCACAGACTGGCCCGATGACGACATCGCCTCGCACCCTCTGGACCGGCGCGCTCGCCGCGCTGGCCGCCGCCCTCATCGGCAGCGCCTGGCAGCTGCTGTCGCGCCACGGCGTGACCGCCACCGCGCTCGGGCCGATGGACCTCGCGCTGCTGCGCTACGGCATTCCCGCGCTGCTGCTCAGCCCGCTGTGGCTGCGCGGCAGGCTCGTGCCGCCGGGTGCATCGCGCGGCGCGCTCGTGCTGCTCGTCGTCGGCAGCGGCCTGCCCTTCGGCCTGCTGGTGCTGGCCGGCGCGCAGTGGGCGCCCGCCAGCCACATGGGCATCTTCATGGCCGGCAGCCTGCCGCTCTTCACCGCGCTGGGCGCGTGGGTCTACCGGGGCGAGCGCGTGCACGGCCTGCGCCTGCTCGGGCTGGCCGGCATCGCCGTCGGCATGGCCGTGTTCGCGGCGGGCAGCTTCGGCGAGGGCTTGCGGCAACAGCACTGGCGCGGCGACCTGCTCTTTCTGCTGGCGGCCTTGCTGTGGACCGTCTACTCCCTGGCCTTCGGACGCTGCGGCATGAGCGCCTGGCAGGGCGCGGCCTTCGTCAACGGTGCGTCGACCCTGCTGCTGTTGCCGCTGCTCTGGCTCGCCGGCCCGCCGCGCCTGTTCGCCGCGCCGTGGACCGACATCGCGATGCAGGCCGCAGGGCAAGGCGTGGTCGCCGGCCTGCTGGGGCTGGTCGTCTACGGCGTCGCGATCACGCGGCTGGGCGCCGCACGCGCCGCGCTGTCGTCCGCGCTCGTGCCCGTGCTGACCACGCTCGGCGCGGCGTGGTGGATGAACGAGCCCGTCACGCGCGCCGCGCTGCTGGCGCTGTCGTTCGTGGTGCCCGGCGTCGTGCTCGCGAGCGGCGCGCTGCGGTGGCGGGTGCCGGCGCCGCGAGAGAGCGAAGGGCAGGCCCCGGGGCAGAATGCGGCGGCGTCCTTGCCCACTTCCGAAAGCACTCGCTCATGAAGCAAAAGATGAATCGCCTTCGCACCGCCGCGCTCGTGGCCGCCTCGTTCGCGTCGCTCTTCGCCTTCTGCGGCGCGGGGTGGGCGCAACGACCGGAGCCGCAGCAGCAGCCACAAGCACAGCAGCAGCCCCCGGCATCGCCGCTACACCGCAGCGTCGTGCGCGTGCCCACGCCCTTCGTCGAGAACGGCGCGCCCCTCACGCTCGAGATGGTCATCTACAAGCCCGACGGCGCCGGCCCGTTCCCCACCGTCGTGTTCAACCACGGCTCCACCGGCATCGGCAACGACCCGGCCTTGTTCAAGCAGACCTGGGCCCCCGAGCGAACCGCCCGCTGGTTCACGCAGCGCGGCTGGCTCATCGCCTATCCACAGCGGCGCGGACGCGGCCAGTCGGACGGCCTGTACGACGAAGGCTTCACCGCCAAGCGCGAGCACTACAGCTGCGAGCCCGCCATCGCCCTGGCCGGCTTCGACCGCGCCGTGGCCGACCTCGACGCCGCCGTCGCATGGCTGCAGCGCGACCCCGACGTCGACACCCGCCGCATGGAAATCGCAGGCCACTCGCGCGGCGGCATCCTCGCGGTTGCGTATGCAGGCCTGCACCGCGATATGTTCCAGGGCGTCATCAACTTCGTCGGCGGCTGGATGGGCGACAAGTGCCCCGGCAACGCCGCCGACGCCATCAACCCCGCCACCTTCCGCCGCGGCGCGGCCTTTGCCAAGCCCACGCTGTGGCTCTACGGCGAGAACGACCCGTTCTACGCGATGTCGCACAGCCGCAAGAACTTCGAAGCCTTTCGCGAAGCGGGCGGCAAGGGGCGCTTCGAGAGCTTCACGCTGGAGGGCGGCGCGAGCGGGCACGGGCTGCTCGGGCAGCAGGGGCTGTGGGGGAAGGCGGTGGAGGCGTATCTGGCGGCGCCTTGAGGTGGTGCGGCACCGTCGTGCGCTAACGGCGCAGGTCGGCTGCCGCGGCGTTCAGTTGCGCGATGAAGTCAGGAAGAGGAATGCGTGAGCCCAGGCTTCCGTCCTTCGCGGGGAACGCAACGCAGAGCTGATCTCGCCCTTCCTCGCGATCGAGCAGCAACAAGAACTGGCCATCGAAACTCAGTTCCGCGACGAGGTGCTCGTGCGCCGTGTCGCTCAGGATGGTGGTTTCCCATTTCTCGTTGTTCATGTCTGCTCTGCGGATGAAAGATGACGCTACCGTGCGCTGCGGGTTGAGGTTCAGCAGGGCCGGATGATAGGTCGACAGGTCTGCGAATCCGCCCTCGCCCGACCAGCCAATCACTGCGTGCAGCTCTTGGTGGAAGCGGTGTGCAATGAGCGCCTCGCGCCATTCACCCCTCTTCAAATCGGCTCGAAACGGAAGCTGAAAGAGCCAGCGGCGCGCCGAATGGTCGGGGATAGCCTACCTCGCTCAAGATTTCGTCGAAGTCCAGGTGCAGCAGTTCGACAAGCTTGTCGATATCCCGCAGTTTCATGGTCCCGTTCGCCATCAAGGTTTGGGCACGCCGTTCGGACGTGCCGATCGCGCTCGCCACGTCGCCGAGGGTGAAACCGGCGGCGGCAAGCTCTCTTCGAAGAATGGCGAGTAAATGCGGCGTTCCGTGCATCGCTGGACTGGCAGTAGTGATGCCCGCGCTCGAATCGCGCGGAGCTGTTCCGCGCGATTGTTCCGAGCATGGCGCTGATCGCGACGTGTTATCCGGGAGGTAGCATCTCTTGGCACTCCGGGTATCCCGGTATCGCGAACCTTGCCCAAGGCTCAGACCATTGCAACCGGTCGTGGCTCAGACGCCGCTTCGGATGAGCGGTGGTGTCAGGCGCCTGACCTGAGGGAGGGTCTTTCGCCAATCAGCGCGACGAAACACCGTCAGGCCCGCCAGCACGACGCCGCCTCCAAATCACGGCGTCTGCCAAGTAGTGATGGAAGTTCAAGACGAAGTGCGCGATAAGAATGGTCGGAAGCCCCAGCCAAAGAAGACTCTCGCCAACACGATCGGCAGCCACGAACAAGACAGCGCCCACGATTGAACACGTCAGAAAAAAAGTCGCGGGGGATTTCAGAACCGCAACCAACGGCTTGTGGCGTGCCGAAGCGTTGTCTGGTTTCTCGCCGTCTTTTTCCGTCGTGATTTCAGGACGCCGTTGGCGATAGACGAATATCAGGTACTGAATGTTGTGCCAGACGTTGACCACCAACCAGCCCACCGTGATGTCGCTGATCCAGACATAGCCAACCAACGAAATCACCAGGTGCGAGAGCACGAAGCTGTTGAAGGGCTCATTCGCCGGCTTCTCGCTCCTGGCATGCATCATCAGGTGAGCGAACCAGAACAATGCACCGGCGATGGCTGCGACGCCCACCGCAAAGGCCAACTCCGGCGGAACGGGAGGAAACCAGATGGGGTACCCCAGGAAGCTTTGGGGCGCCTGCGCGCTGCGATGCAGGTACCCCCACGCAGGAAACAAATAGACCAGCAAATAGGGCAGCTTCCGGAAAGGCACCTGAAGCCGCCGGTCATGGCGTCTGGCGATTCCATAGCTTTGGCGGGCAACATGGAACGTCTGAAGCACGAAATACAGGGCGAGCAGCCCGGCCGCTTCATAGGCCAGCGCAACGACCGTCAAAGCCGCCAATATCAAGAGAGGTGCGACAACGATCAGGACCCAGCGCAGGCGAAGGCGCGAATAGATGACGCCGATGCGCCTGTAGGTCGCAACCAGATGAGGGTTCGCCAGCAGCCATACATTGATATAGAGAATGGCCAGCATCATCGGCGCGGACCACAATGCCAGCGCCCCGGCCGACAGCGCCACAAACAGGTTTCCAAAGATGAACCAATGCTCCTGGCGCATCGCGGTGTTGGTGCCGCTCCCCGCCGCAAGCTGCGCGTGGGCAGTCATGTCGCCGCAACCGGCATGGGCGGAGGACGTGGCGACCCGAGGGGCGCTGGTTTGGGCGGCACCGAAAACACGGAGCGAGGCCGCAGATAACGTTCGAGGTCGGTGCGCATGCTTTCGTATGCCGCATTCCGCGCTGCCGTGAATCTCGACTCGAGGCTCGCACGGCTCACGACGCCGGACAGACCCGCCGGGGGAAGTTGCTGGTGCGGATCGAAGTATTCAATGACCTCGCAGGGGTAGCAATGGCCGTCCGCGTCGTACTGGCTGAGGACCTTCACCTTGTAGACCACCCCGCCCTCCTTGGCCGGATCCACGGGAAAACTGAAAGCCAGAGTGAGCTCGGGGGCCTTCGGAGGAGCCTCGCCTTCAATGGGCTGAAAGCCAGCGCTCTGGTAAGCGCGAACAATGTTCTCCTTGAGGCTGGGCAAACTGAGGCCAACGAAGGCGTTGCCGAACAAGGTCTTTTCCCCTTCCCATTGCCGCTTGTAGTCGAACCGAAACGCAGGGTCGATATGTTCGCGCCCGACAGACTCGATCGTCGCGTACGCGTTGTCGATCGCCGGTAAGAGCCGCGCGCTCAGGTCGTACTGAGCCATCCACGGAAGCGCCTTGACCTCTGGCGCGTTTTTTATCTCGAAGAATCTCAAGTAGCATGGATTGCACTTCTTCTTTCCATCGAGCAACTCCTCGGCAGATACGAGAACTGTCGGCACGAACCGCCACTTCGGGTCCGCATTGAATTTGAACTCGAAGACCGTCGACTTGTTCTTCTGCTGGCCCACAGCCACAAGAGAGAAGTCCGACTTCTGGAACGCCTTGTTCACCATCGACCTGAATTCCGCCCCGCTGATATTTCGGTAGGCGGCGACCGGAAGAGCGGGCCTTGCACTCTTGTAGCTGAGATCCAGAACGCTTCGATACAGCTCCGGCTGGGCGAATGCGGTCAGTCCGACCAGCAAGAAGCATCCGCCAAGCAAAGCTTTTCGAATACCGGAAGTAAATACCATGTGTGCTCCCTGTAACAGCGCCCGTGTGTGCGTGGACTCGCCATTGGCGCAAATTGATTTTTTTGACGAATGTCCAATACCGGCCGATAACGCGGCCCCGAATCGTCGCATGGAACCTCTCCGCGAGATAGGCACGGCCTTGGTTAAACGCCTCAGACAAGCATCCATCGGCACGATGGAATTCGGCGTTTAGCGAAAAAGTTCCGAGACCCATTGGGGGCTCAAACACCTGTTGCCCGCAAACGACGGCATCCGCCTACAGAGCGCCCCCTCCATTTGTGTCCCCAAATTGAGCACAATCCCCCCATGCCAAACATCGCCTCCATCCTCAAAGCCGAAATCTCCCGTGTCGCTCGCAAGGAAGTGCGAGCGGAAATCGAAACTCTCAAGAAGGCCTCCGTCGCACACCGCGCATCGATTGCCGACTTGCGCCGTCAGGTGAGCGCGCTTGAAAAGGAATTGCGCAAGGTCGCCAAGGGCTCCGCGCGCCAAGCAACTGCCGCAGCCGGTGCTGCAGGCGATGACGCCGACGCAGGCGGCCCCAAGCGCCGCTTCAGTGCCAACCGGCTGGCCGCGCACCGCGCCAAGCTCGGGCTTTCCGCGGCGATCTACGGGCAGCTGGTCGGCGTGTCGGGCCAGACGATCTATCACTGGGAACAAGGCAAGGCACGCCCGCGTGCGGCGCAGCTGGAGCGACTGGCCACGGTGCGCGAACTCGGGGCGCGCGAGATTTCTGAGCGGCTGGAAGCGCAGTAAGTAAGCCACGGGCCGCACACCATGAAACTCGGCTACACCATCGTCTACGTTCCCGACGTCGCCCAGTCGCTGAAGTTCTTCGAACAAGCCTTCGGCCTGCCCACGCGCTTCCTGCACGAATCGGGCACTTATGGCGAGCTCGAAACTGGCGAGACCACGCTGGCGTTCGCCGCGCACGCGCTCGGCGATTCCAACTTTCCGGGCGGGCATGTCGCCGCCTCGGAATCCGCGCAACCGCTGGGCATGGAGCTGGGCCTCGTGACGCCTGACGTGCCCACCGCGCACAGCCGCGCGCTCGCAGCCGGCGCCACGCAGCTGTCGGCACCGGTGACCAAGCCCTGGGGGCAGGTGGTCTCGTACGTGCGCTGCCCCGACGGCACACTGGTCGAGCTGTGCTCGCCCATCGGCGGCTGACGGGCGCCCTGCCCGGCTAGCTGGTCAGCCAGCGCCTAACGGAGATAGTTGCCGATCCACGTGCCGGCCTTCGTGATGTAGCCACGAACACCATCGCGCACGACCTCGAGCACCTGCGGATCGAACGACAGATCGATGTCGTCGTACACGGGGTCGATGACCACGTCGCCCGTGGCATCGATGCATCCCCATTTGTTGTTGGTGTGCAGAAAGACGGCGAATCCCGCGTAGCAGAAGCTCGACAGGTCGTCGAAGACGGGGTCGATCGCCACATTCCCGGCCGTGTCGATGAAGCCCCATTTCTCCCCGATGCGGACTTTGGCCAGTCCGTTCTTGGCGAAGCCGGCAGCCTCCACATAGCGGGCCGGAATTCGGGGTTCACCGCTCGCGTCCATGTAGCCATGGCGATGGTTGCCTCCCTTGAAGGTCGCCAGCCCGCACGCATCGAACTCATCGAATGTCTTGAATGCCGGGCGCAGCACTTCCTTGCCGGTGACGTCGATGAATCCTGTGAAGTCGGCGCGCCTGGCCTTGGCGAGGCCATTGACGGCGAATGCACCGATCCCGTCGTAGAGGGTCGGAACCACCAGTTCCCCTCGGATATCGATGCATCCGCAGGTGCTTTCCGGGGTGCGAATCATCGCGAGGCCCGAGTCGTCGAACGAGCGGGCGTATTCAAAAACCGACGCGAAGACCTTGCGGCCCTTGGCGTCCACAAAGCCGTGCTGAAACAGCTGTTCCCGGTCGAGGATCACCTTGGCGATGCCCTGGCTGGAAAAAGCCTCGGCCTGATGGAACGACGGGCCGACCACGGTGCGACCCGTTCGATCGATGAAACCGAGGCCGGTTTCGCTTTCGAGATCCAAACGCGCAACCGCAAGGCCGTTCGTGGCAAAAGGCCCGACGTCATGGAACTGCGGAGGAACAACGACCTCCCCTCCGAGATCGATAAATCCGAAGAGGCCGCTCGTGGCGGATCTGATGAGAAGCATGGACTCTTTCGCTGTACCGAGGGACAGTCGAAATGATACGGAGGCTTCTCAGGCGCAGATTTCTAGTCGATCAACGCCACCGCCCGCCGCGCAAACCCCGCGGCCTGCGCGCCCACCTGCACCGCATCTGCCGCCGCCGCGCTGCCGCTCTTCGCGCGCGCCGCGATGCCTTCGAGGATCACGGCGAAGCGGAACAGCGAGAACGCCAGGTGGAAGTTCGTCACCGGCTCGGCGCAGCCGCCGGCCTGCTGGTAGTGGGCGATGTACTCGGCCTGCGTGGGAATGCCCTCGGCCGCGAGGTCGATGCCCTGCATGCCTTCGAACTCGTCGGCGCCGGTGTGCCAGGCCATGCAGTTGTAGGCCACGTCGGCCAGCGGGTGGCCCAGGGTGGACAGCTCCCAGTCGAGCACGGCGATCACGCGCGGCTCGGTGGGGTGGAACATGAGGTTGCCGAAACGGAAGTCGCCGTGCGCGATGGTGGTCTGGTCGCCCGCCGGCAGGTTGGCGGGCAGCCAGGCGATGAGGCGGTCGATGCTGGCGTCTTCGCGCGTGCGCGAGGCCTCCCACTGCCGGGTCCAGCGGGCGATCTGACGCTGGAAGAAGTTGCCGGGGCGGCCGTAGTCGGTGAGGCCGACGGCGGCCAAGTCGACCGCGTGCAGGCGCGCCAGGGTCTCGGCCATGGCGAAGTAGTACGCGCGGCGCTCGGCGGGCGCGATGCCGGGCAGCGCGTAGTTCGACAGCACGCGGCCTTCGAGCTTGTCCATCACATAGAAGGGCGTGCCCACCACGGCGCGGTCGTCGCAGTACAGCACGGTGCGCGGCACGGGCACGTCGGTGGCGGCCAGTGCGCGCAGCACGCGGTACTCGCGGTCGACCGCGTGGGCCGAGGGCAGCAGCTCGCCGGGCGGCTGCTTGCGCAGCACCAGTGCGCGGTTGTCGAAGTCGACGAAGAAGGTGGGGTTCGACTGCCCGCCGCCGATGCGCGCCAGGCGCATCGGGCCTTCGAGCTCGGGCAGCGCCTGCCGCAGGTGGCGCTGCAGGCGGTCGGCGTCGAACTCGATGCCTGCGGTGGCGGTGTCTGCAGCTGCGCTCATGGCCGGCGGAACACGGGCTCGCGTTTCTCCATGAAGGCCCTCACGCCTTCGGCGAAGTCGGGCCGGTCGATCAGCTCGCGCTGGCGCTCGGCCTCGTGGCGCATCTGGCCGACGAGCGACTGGCTCGCGGCCGATTCGTACACGGCGCGGATCTCGTGCGCCGCATGCGCGGGCAGGCGCGCGAGCCGCTGCGCGACGGCCACGGCCTGGGCCCGCAGTTCGGCGTCGTCCACGCAGGCCCACACGAGGCCCCATTGCGCGGCCTGTTCGCCCGACAGGCGCTCGCCGAGCAGCGACATGCCGACGGCACGCGCGCGGCCCACGAGCCGCTCGAGGAACCAGGTGGTGCCCAGGTCGGGCACGATGCCCAGGCGCGGCATGAAGGGCAGGTAGAAGTAGGCCGATCGCGCCACCAGCACGACGTCGGCGGCCAGCGCCACGCCCACGCCGGCGCCCGCGGCGGGGCCGTTGATGGCGCTCACCACGGGGAAGGGCATGCTGCGCAGGTCTTCGATGAGGCGGTTCGACATCGCCTCCATCGCGTCGGCCGTGCGCTGGCCCAGGCTGCCGGGCGCGCTGGCGTCCATGCTGCCGAGGTCGGCGCCCACGCAGAACGACTTGCCGACGCCGGTGAGCACCACGGCGCGCACCTCGCCCTCTTCGCGCAGTTGCGCGAGCCGCTGGCGCAGGGCCTCCTGCAGCGGCACAGTGAGCGGGTTGAGCCGCTTGGGAATGTTGAAGCTGAGGATGGCGACGTCGCCGTCGCGTTCGTACAGAAGGGGGTCCTGGTCGTCAGGCTGGCTCATGGGTGGGCTCCGAAGGGCGTGGGTAGACAAAGGGGGTTCACTTCATGTTCAGCGCGGGCCCGACCGGGTCGAGGTCCACGCCGTTGAAGCGCACGGGTTGCATCGACGCATAGGCGTGCAGGTCGGCGGCCGAATTGGCCATGGCCACGCCGGGCAGCAGCATCGAGATGCGCGGGCTCTTGAGGGTGCTGGCGGCCACGCGCACGCTCTCGCGCGTGGGGTTGGCGCCGGCTTCGCGCAGCACGTGGGCCATGAGCTGCGCCACGATGTAGCCCGACACGCCGCTGCCGTTGCTCGGGTCGACGCCGCTGGCGTGGGTCTTGAGCAGTTCGAGGTACTCGAGCACCTCGGGGTCGCGGCTCCAGCGCGGGCTCATGGGCTCCTTGTAGACGGCGAGCGCGACCACGCCCTTGGCCTTGTCGGCGCCCGCGGGCTCGAAGGCCATCTTCACGGAGGCGGCGGCAAAGTTGAGGTAGCGGTCGGGCGTCCAGCCCACGTCGGCGACCTTGCGGATGGCCTGCGCGGCGGTGCGCGCGGTGGCGGCCATCACGAGCACGTCGGCGCCCGACGACTTGAGCTGCACCACCTGCGAGTCGACGGTGGGGTCGGTCACCTCGAAGGTGGCCTGCGCCACGATCCTGGCCTTGCCCTGCTTCGACAGGCCCTCCTGCAGGCCCTTGAGCACTTCGCGCCCGAGGTCGTCGTTCTGCATGAGCACGGCAATCTTGGCGTCGGGGCGGTTGTCGATGATGTGGCGCGCGAACACGCGGCCCTCGCCCTGGTAGCTGCCGAGAAAAGGCACGGTCCACGGGTACCTGGCGGCGTCGTCGAACTGCGAGGCGCCCGACTGCACGAACAGCTGCGGCACCTTCTTGGCGTTCATGTAGCGCTGGATCGCCATGTTGGGCGCGGTGCCCAGGTTGCCGAAGATGGCGAGCACCTGGTCTTCCTCGACGAGGCGGCGTGCCACCTCGACGGTCTTGGGCGGCGAGTACTGGTCGTCGTAGATCAACAGGCGCACCTTGCGCCCGTGGATGCCGCCTTGCTCGTTGAGCTTCTTGAAGTAGGCCTCGGCCACCTTGCCGACCACCGAGTAGCCCGACACGGGCCCCGACAGCGGCATGGGCATGCCCAGCACGATCTCGGCGTCGCTCACGCCGGCTTCGGGCTTCTTCTGGGCCAGGGCCGGCAGGCTGGGGCAGAGCGTGGCAAGGCCAGCGGCCAGGGCGGTGCGGCGGGAAAGCGGATGAACCATGTCGCGTGTCTCCTTCTGTGTTGCTGAGTGGCCGGGTGGCCTGCGTCGTCAGTCGTCGTCGGAAAACGGTTCAGGCCGTGGCCCGGTTCGGCCCCATGTAGCCGAAGAGATGGCCCGCCACCTTGCGCATCTGGATCTCTTCGGAGCCCTCGGTGATGCGGTAGCGGCGGTGGTGGCGGTAGATGTGTTCGAAGGGCTTGTGGCGCGAGTAGCCGATGCCGCCGTGCACCTGCATCGCGCGGTCGGCGGCCTCGCACACGAGGCGGTTGGCCCAGTAGTTGCACATCGAGACCTTGTCGGACAGCTGCTTCTCGACCTGCGGCTTGGGCATCTGGTCCATTTGCCACGCGGTCTTGCGGATCAACAGGCGCAGCATCTCGACCTGCGTGGCCAGCTCGACCAGCGGAAACTGGATGCCCTGGTTGCGCGCCAGCTCCTCGCCGAAGGGCTTGCGCTCGCGCGCGTACTTGAGGCTCTCGCGCACGCAGTAGTCGGCGGCGCCCAGGCTCGACGCGGCCTGGCGGATGCGGTTCTCGTGCACGAAGTGCTGGGCAATGGCCAGGCCGCCGTCGAGCGGGCCGAGCACGGCGTCTTCGGGCACCCACACGTTCGTGAAGCTCACGCGCGGGTGGTCGGTGGGCATGTTGAAGGTCCAGAGGTACTCCTCGATCTTCACGCCCTCGGCCTGCGCGGGCACGAGCAAGGCGCTGACGCCGCGCGCGTCGCCATCGCGCCCGCTGGTGCGCGCGAACAGCACGCAGTGGGTCGCCGTGTGCATGCCGGTGGTCCACATCTTTTCGCCGTCGATGCGAAAGCCGGTGCGGCCGTGGCGCACCTCGGGCACGGCGCGCGTTGCCATGTGGGTGGCGTCGGAGCCGTGCTGCGGCTCGGTGAGGCCGAAGGTCAGGCGCACGCGCTCGTCGAGCATGCCCTGGATGAGTTCGTCGCACTGCGCGGGCGTGCCGAAGTCGCGGATGGCGAGCACGAAGGGGTTGTTGGCGACGATCGAATGTTCGTTCTGCAGGTCGTTGTGCAGGCCCAGGCCGCGCGCCGCGAAGTGCTCGCGGATCACGGCCATCCAGAGGTTGCTGCCGTCGCGCCCGCCGAATTCGGCGGGCAGCGCAAAGCGCAGGTGGCCCGCGCGGTCGGCGCGGCGGCGCGCCTCGGCCAGCAGCGCTTCCCATTCGGGGCGCGGCAGGCCGCCGTTCTCGAAGTCGGTGCGGGCCCATTCGCGGCGGTGGTCGAAGAAGCGCTCGTTGTCGTCCTGCGCCTGCAGCGGCGCGATCTCGCGGTCGATGAAGGCGTCGAGTTCCGCGAGGTAATCGACGAGGTCGCGGGGCAGGTCGAAGTCCATGGCTCAGTCTTTCTTCTTCGTGCCGGCGGCATAGCCGGGCTGGTCGATGGCGAGCTTGTCGCGCGTGGTCTGGCGCAGGTGGTCGATCAGGCCGGGGGTGGCGGCGTCGAGTTCGCCTGTGGCGATGCGGGTGCAGAGCAGGCGATTGGCTTCGGCCAGGTCGGTGGGTGCGCCGGTGCCCAGCAGCGCGTGCAGGCGCGCCAGCTCACTCGCCTGTGCGCGCGGGCCGAGCTGCACTTCGCGCCGCGCGATGTCGAGCGTGTTCGCCGCCACACGCGCGTGGAACGCGACCTGCCCTTCGGTGGCCTGCACCACCTGCTCACGCAGGAAGGCGGCAACGGCCTCGAGCAGTTCGGCGATGTCGGGGCGGTCCTGCATCAGGCGGCCTCCTCCTCGGGGGCGAGCAGCGCCAGCAGGTCCGACTCGGCCTCCGACGCGCGACGGCCGATGGCGGCCTTCTCCACATCGCGCTCGCGCCCGCTGAGCCAGGCATGCACCATGGCCTCGCAGACGATGCCCCACTTGAGCGTGCCCAGCACCTCCCACCAGCGCACGCGTTCCGCATCGACCTGCCCGCCCTCAGCGGTGTAGCCCTCGAACAGTTGCTTGCGCGTGCCGAAGCCGCCCACGGGCAGCGCGCCGTGGCCGAAGCGCCAGGAACGCACGCACATCCAGCCGAGGTCTTCCATGGGGTCGCCGAAGTGCGCGAGCTCCCAGTCGAGCACGGCGCGCAGGCCCTCCTCGCCGACCATCAGGTTGCCGTTGCGGAAGTCGCCGTGCACGAGCACCGGCGCGGGCACGTCGGCCGGCGCGTTTTCGCGCAGCCAGCGGAAGGCGAGTTCGAACACGGGGCGCGCGGTGCCGTGGCTGCGGTGCAGGCCGATCTGGAAATCAAGCTCCGCCCGCGCGGCGGCCGTGCGCAGCGGCGGCAGCTGGTGCGCGGGCAGGCGGTGGATGCGCGCCATGGCGGCGCCGCACTGGCGCGCCAGCACGCGGCGCACGCCGGCCAGGCGTTCGTCGCGCACGATGCGGCGGCCCAAAGTTTCGCCCTCGATGCGGTCCATGACGAAACCTTCGCCGAGCCCGTCGGCCGGCTGCAGCACATGGCGCACGCCGGGCACGGGCACGCCGCCTGCGCGTGCGGCTTCGATGAGCTGCGCTTCCGCCGTCAGGCCCGCGGTGCCCAGGGCGCGCGCGCCGCTGGCATCGGCCGCGCGGCGCAGCACCAGCGGCTGGGCCTGGCCCGCGCCGCCCGTCGCCACATCGAAAGCCCAGGTCTGCTGGCTGGCACCGCCCGAGAGCCGGCGCACGGCCTGCACCACATGGCCGCCGGGCACGAGCCGCCCGGCCAGCCGCTGCAGTGCGTTCGCGATCAGCGTCGCGTCATCGTGCACGGGCGAAGCGTGCCTGGAGCTTGCGCAGCAGCCCGACCACGCCGCCGGGCATCGCGAACATGAAGGCGATCAGCACCACGCCGTACACCGCCCAGGGCGCGGCCTTGGAGACCTTCTCGGCCAGCGAGGGCACGAACATGATGAAGATGGCGCCGAAGATCGCGCCGTACAGCGTGCCCACGCCGCCCACCACGATGCCCACCAGCAGCGAGATCGACAGGAAGAGCGTGAACGAATCGGGCGCCACGAACTGCACCGCAATGGCCGACAGCGCACCGCCCACGCCGGTGTACGCGGCCGACACGCCGAAGGTCATGGCCTTGTAGTGGCTGTTGTCCACGCCCATCGCCTCGGAGGCCATGGCGTGGTCGCGGATGGCGCGCATGGCCCGGCCGCTGCCACTTTGCAGCAGGTTGTGGGCAATGAAGAACATCACGACCGCGACGAACAGCGAGAACAGGTAGAGCCACTGGTCTTCGTTGAGCGGCAGGCCGAAGGGCGCGGCAGGCTTCATGAGCACGATGCCCTGCACGCCGCCGGTCCAGGCCTCGAGGTGCTTGTACTTGAGCAGCTGCGGCATCGCCACGCCGAGCGCGAAGGTGGCCAGCGCCAGGTACAGCCCTTCGAGCTTGAGCGCGGGCCGACCGAACAGGTAGCCGACGATCAGGCACACCACGGCCGCCGCCGGCACCGTGAGCCAGTACGGCACGCCCGCGTGCTCCATGAGGATGCCGGTGGTGTAGGCCCCAATGGCATAGAAGGCGCCGTGGCCCAGCGAGATCTGCCCGTTGTAGCCCGTGAGGATGTTCAGGCCCAAGAGCGCAATGGCATACGAGATCACCATGGTCGCCTGGAACAGCTGGTAGCCGCGCGCCACGAAGGTGATGCCGATGGCCAGCACGATCAGCAGGCCGACCCATAGGAGCGGGGAGCGCGAGGGCTTGGCGGCGCGTGCGCTGGCCGATGTAGCGAGCGGTGCCATGGCGGTCGGCAGGGAGGAAGCTTGGGGGGAGTTCATGCGATCAGACCCGTGTGACCAGCTTGCGGCCCATGAGGCCGGAAGGCTTGACGATGAGCACGCCGACGATCAGCACCAGCGCCACCGACAGCTTGAGTTCGGTGCCCACCACGTAGGTGCCGATGAGGTTCTCGAGCACGCCGACGATGAAGCCACCGAGCACCGCGCCCACGGGGCTGTCGATGCCGCCGATGAGCGCGCCTGCAAAGGCGTACAGCAGCACGCCGGTCATCATGTGCGGGTCGAGGAAGACCACGGGCGCGACCATCATCCCTGCCACCGCGCCGATGGCGCCGGCCAGGCCCCAGCCCAGCATCAGCATGCGCCCGACGTTGATGCCCACCAGCCGCGACGAGGCCGCGTTCTGCGCCGCGGCGCGCATCGCCAGGCCCAGCGGCGTGAAGCGGAAGAACGCGAACAGCAGCAGCACCACCAGCAGCGTGACGCCGATGGCGCCCATCTCGTGCGCCGACATCATGGCGCTGCCGAACCATGCGTCCGACGGGAACGGGCTCGGGAACTGTTTGATGGTGTAGCCGAAGAGCCAGCCCGCCAGGCTGTGGAAGATCACCAGCAGGCCGATGAACACCACCACCACCGACAGCGCCGGCTTGTCGTGCATGGGCCGGATCACGGTGAACTCCACCACGGCCGCGAGCACGAAGGACAGCGCCACGGTCGCCACGAAGGCGGCCCAGTACGGCAGGCCGGCCTGCATGAGGCTCCAGGCGATGAAGGTCGAGAACATCGCCATCTCGCCCTGCGCGAAGTTGATGTGGTGCGTGGCCTGGTAGATCATCACCAGCGCCAGCGCAACGCTGGCGTAGATGCCGCCGGTGGCCAGGCCCGCCAGCAGTTGGTGCATGAATGCGTTCATCGGTGTGAGGCCCTTATTCGCCCAGATACGCTTTGCGCACGGCGTCGTTGCGGCGGATGTCGGCGGCGGTGCCCGAGAGCACGATGCGGCCGGTTTCCAGGAGGTAGGCCGAGTCGGCCAGGTCGAGCGCGAGCTTGGCGTTCTGTTCCACCAGCAGGATCGACACGCGCTCTTCCTTGTTGATGCGCCGCATGATCGAGAAGATGTCCTTCACGATGAGCGGCGCGAGCCCGAAGGAAGGCTCGTCGAGCAGCAGCAGGCGCGGCTTGCCCATGAGTGCGCGGCCGATGGCCAGCATCTGCTGCTCGCCGCCCGACAGCGTGCCGGCCTGCTGGGCGCGGCGCTCGCGCAGGCGCGGGAAGTAATCGAACACGCGCTCCATGTCGGCATCGACGCCGTCCCTGCTCGCGCGGGCGTAGGCGCCCAAGCGCAGGTTCTCCTCGGTCGTGAGGCCCAGGAAGGTGCCGCGCCCGTCGGGCACATGGCCCACGCCGGCCTTGGCGATCTGCTCGGTGGAGCGGCCGTCGATGCGCTGGCCGGCCAGCATGATGCGGCCCTCGGTGCTCACCATCATCTGGCACAGCGCACGCAGCGTGGTGGTCTTGCCGGCGCCGTTGGCGCCCAGCAGCGCCACGACCTGGCCGGTGGGAATGTCGAGGTCGATGCCCTGCAGCACGCGCGTCGGTCCATACGCCGCGTGCAAGCCGCGCACTTCAAGAATGTTCGTCGTCATGCCATCGCCTCCGCTTCTGCCTCTTCGCCCAGGTAGGCGCGGATCACCTCGGGGTGCGCGCGCACCTCGGCCGGCGTGCCCTCGGCGATCTTCTTGCCGAAGTTCAGCGCCACCACCTTGTCCGACACGCCCATCACGAGGCTCATGTGGTGTTCGACCAGCAGCACCGTCACATTGAGGCGGTCGCGGATGTCGCGGATCAGCGTGCCCAGGCTTTCGAGTTCTTCGTGGTTCAGGCCGCAGGCCGGCTCGTCGAGCAGCAGCAGTTGCGGCTCGGCCGCCAGTGCGCGTGCCAGCTCGACGCGCTTCTGCGTGCCGAAAGGCAGGTCGGCCACTTCGCGTTCGGCCACGGCCTCGAGGTCGAGAAAGTGGATCAGCTGGTCGGCCCGCGCCCGCGCCTGCGACTCGATGGCCGCCACGCCGGGCAGCCGGAAGGCGTTGCGCAGGAAGCCCGCGTGGTGCTTGCTGTGGCAGCCCACCAGCACGTTGTCGCGCACGGTCATCGTGCGAAACAGCGCCAGGTTCTGGAAGGTGCGCCCGATGCCCAGGCCCGCCATGCGGTGGCGCGGCAGGCGCGTGAGCGGATGGCCGTCGAACTCGATGCGGCCGGCGCTGCACTCGTACAGGCGCGAGAGACAGTTGAACAGCGTGCTCTTGCCCGCCCCGTTCGGCCCGATGAGGCCGCAGATCTGGCCCCGCCGCACGTCGAACGAGACGCCGTCGAGCGCCACGATGCCGCCGAAGCGCACCGACACCGCGTCGATGCGCAACAGGGGGGTGTTCTCTTTGTCTCCGCGATCGGTGTCATGAATCATGCGTCGATCTCTTTTTTTGAGGGAACGGAAAAGGTCAGCGCCGCCCCCGCGGGCGCTGCCAGGTGGCGGCGCAAGGGCCGCCCGGCTTCGTCAGAGCCGTTCGATGATGGTCACATTCGCCATGCCGCCGCCTTCGCACATGGTCTGCAGGCCGTAGCGCTTGCCGCGCTGGCCCAGGGCGTTCACCAGCGTGGTCATCAGCTTGGTGCCCGAGGCGCCCAGCGGGTGGCCCAGCGCAATGGCGCCGCCGTTCACGTTGATGCGGGCCGGGTCGGCGCCCAGCGCCTTGAGCCAGGCGATGGGCACGGGCGCGAAGGCTTCGTTGACTTCGTACAGGTCGATGTCCTCGATCTTCATGCCGGCCTTTTGCAGCGCACGCTGCGTGGCGGGCAGCGGGGCCTCGAGCATGATGACCGGGTCGTGGCCCAGCACGCTCATGTGGTGGATGCGCGCCAGCGGCTTCACGCCCAGCGTCTTCAGGCCGCGCTCGTTCACGACCATGAGGCCGCTGGCGCCATCGCAGATCTGGCTGGCGGTGGCCGCCGTGCAGCGCCCGCCTTCGGCGATGAGCTTGACGCCGGCGATGCTCTCCAGCGTAGCGTCGTAGCGGATGCCTTCGTCGGTGGTGTGCAGCTCGCCGGTCTCGGTGCCATCGGCCATGCGCACGGCCACGGGCACGATCTCGCGTTCGAAGTGGCCGGCCTTGGTGGCGGCGATGGCGCGGTGGTGACTTTCGAGCGCGTAGCGGTCGAGGGCGTCTTTCTCGATGCCGTAGTTGCGCGCAATCATCTCGGCGCCCGTGAACTGGCTGAACTGGATGCCGGGGTAGCGCTTCTCCATGCCCGGGCTCACGTAGAAGCCCAGGTTGTTCTTCAGCGGCAGCGTGGTGGGCAGGCCCATGGGCACGCGGCTCATGCTCTCGACGCCGGCGGCGATCACGATGTCCATCGTGCCCGACATCACGGCCTGCGCCGCGAAGTGCAGCGCCTGCTGCGACGAGCCGCACTGGCGATCGACCGAGGTGGCGGGCACCGACTCGGGCAGGCGCGAGGCCAGCACCGCGTTGCGCGCCACGTTGGAGGCCTGCTCGCCGGCCTGGCCGACGCAGCCCATGATGACGTCCTCGATCAGGGCGGGGTCGGCGTCGGTGCGCTCCACGAGGGCGTTGAGCACCTGGGCGGCCAGGTCGGCCGGGTGCCATCCGGCGAGGCGGCCGTTGCGGCGGCCGCCGGCGGTGCGCGCGGCGGCGACGATATAGGCTTCGGGCATGTGAAATCTCCGGTGATGGGTTCGGTTCGGCAGTCCAGCGCATTGTTGGCGCCGCGCCGCCGCACAGCGTCGTCGGAACCGACGATTTTGGGCGGCGGCGCCTTGCGCCCCTACGCTCTCAGGCCTTGGCGAGGCGCTTGGCCATGCTCCAGCGGTGCACCTCCGACGGGCCGTCATAGATCCGGAAGGCCCGCATGTCGCGGAAGATGCGCGCGGCCACGGTCTCGTCCGACACGCCGCTCGCGCCCAGGATCTGCACCGAGCGGTCGACCACGCGCCACTCGGCCTCCGAGCACAGCACCTTGGCCACGCTCGACTCGTGGCGGCCCTTGCCGCCCTGGTCGAGCACCCACGCGCAGTGCCAGATGGTCAGGCGCGAGACGTGCAGGTCCATGTCGTTGTCGGCCAGCATGAAGCCCACGCCCTCGTGCTCCACCAGCGCATGGCCGAAGGCCTGGCGGCGGCGGGCGTAGTCGGCGGCGAGTTCGTGCACGCGGCGCGCGGCGCCGAGCCAGCGCATGCAGTGCGTGAGGCGCGCGGGCGCCAGCCGCACCTGCGCGTAGCGAAAGCCTTCGCCGATGGCGCCCAGCACGTCGGTGGCCGGCACGCGCAGGCCGTCGAAGCGCACCACGCCGTGGCCGCCGGTGAAGCAGCTGTCGAGCGCGTCGATCTGCCGTTCGATCACGATCTCGGGCTGGTTCATGTCGGCCAGGAACATGGTCGACGAACCGTCTTCCATGCGCGCCATGATGATCGCGAAGCCCGCGCCGGTGGCGCCGGTGATGAACCACTTGCGCCCGGTGATCACGTAATGGTCGCCGTCGCGCACGGCCACGGTCTGCATCATCGACGGGTCGGAGCCGGCGCCGGGCGGCGGCTCGGTCATGCAGAAGCACGAGCGCACATGGCCGTCGATAAGCGGCTGCAGCCAGCGCGCCTTCTGCGCGGGCGTGGCCACCACTTCCATCAGGTGCACGTTGCCTTCGTCGGGCGCGTGGATGTTGAGCGCCACCGGGCCGAGCGGCGAGTAACCCGCCTCCTCGAAGACGATGGCCTTGTCGACATGCGACAGGCCCAGCCCACCGTGTTCCTTCGACGCATGCGGCGTGAGCAGGCCGGCGCGGCGCGCGCGCGCCACCAGCTCGTCGCGCAGCGCCTCGGCGGGGCCGTGCGAATCCTGCCGGGGGTCGGATTCGAGCGGAATCACCTCCTCGGCGATGAAGCGGCGCGTTCGTTCCTGCAGGTCGAGCTGGGCCGGGGTGAGGCTGAAGTCCATGGGGACGCTCCTTCTTTCTCTCTCAAATTCAAGGATGGACGGATTGAAGACAATGCGGCGCATGGTGCCGACGCGGGCGCGGGTTTCGAGTCGTGAGCGGGACAAGCCCGCCGGATTCGTCCGTTCCGACGATGCCGCGACACGGCCTGCGCCCAACACTGACACGCCATGAACACAGCTGCAACCGACAACGACGACAACGTCCTCCTGCTCACCCGTCCGCAGGACGGCTGCGCCTGCCTCACGCTGAACCGCCCGCAGGCGATGAACGCCCTGTCGCTCGCGCTGCGGCGCGCCCTGGTGCGCACGCTCGACACGCTCGCGCAGGACGACAGCGTGCGCGTGCTCATCCTCACCGGCGCGGGCCGCGCCTTCTGCGCCGGGCTGGACCTGCGCGAGATCGACCCCGGCGCCATCACCGGCGACGCCGGCACCGACGTGGCCACCGCGCTCGCGAACTTTCCGCGTCCGGTGATCGGCGCCGTGAACGGCGCGGCCATCACGGGCGGCCTCGAGGTGGCGCTGGCCTGCGACCTGCTGATCGCGTCGAGCGAGGCGCGCTTTGCCGACACCCACGCGCGCATCGGCGTGATCCCGGGCTGGGGGCTGTCGCAGCGGCTGTCGCGGCTCATCGGCATCGCGCGTGCGAAGGAGATGGCCTTCAGCGGCAACTTCGTCGGTGCCGAGCAGGCCGAGCGCTGGGGACTGGTCAACCGCGTGACGACGCCCGAGCAGCTGATGCCCCAGGCGCTCGCCCTGGCCGCCGACATCGCGAGCGCGCTGCCCGAAATGCTGCCGGTCTACAAGCGCCTGATCGACGACGGCCATGCACGCAGCTTCGCCGAAGGCATGGCGCTGGAGCAGGCCGCCACGCGCGACTGGGCCGCGTCGCTCACGCCCGAGGTGCTGCGCGCGCGGCGCGAGGCGGTGCAGGCGCGCGGGCGGGCGCAGAAGGGTTGACGACGGCCCTTCGCCCCGGCCTCAGCGCGGCGCCATCCGGATCGCGCCGTCCAGCCGCACGCTCTCGCCGTTGAAGTAGCCGTTGGTGATCATCAGCTCGGCCAGCGTCGCGTACTCGGCCGGGTTGCCCAGGCGCTTGGGAAACGGCACCGAGGCGGCCAGCGCGGCCTTCACGTTGTCGGGGGCGCCCTGCAGCAGCGGCGTGTTGAAGATGCCCGGCAGGATGGTGTTCACGCGGATGCCCTCGCCCATGAGGTCGCGCGCGATGGGCAGCGTCATGCCGACCACGCCGGCCTTCGAGGCGGTGTAGGCGGCCTGGCCCATCTGGCCGTCTTGCGCGGCGACCGAGGCGGTGTTGACGATGGCACCGCGCTCGCCGTCTTCCAGCGCGTCGAGCGTGAGCATGCCGGCCGCCGACTTGGCGATGCAGCGGAAGGTGCCCACGAGGTTGATCTGGATGATGCGGTCGAAGTTGGCGAGCGGAAAGTGCTTGATCTCGCCCGAGGCCTTGTCGCGGCTCGCGGTCTTCACCGCGTTGCCGGTGCCGGCGCAGTTGACCAGCACGCGCTCTTGCCCGTGCGCGGCGCGGGCCTTGGCGAAGGCCGCGTCGACCTGCTCCTCGGAGGTCACGTCAACCTTGCAGAACACGCCGCCCAGCTCCTTGGCCAGGGCCTCGCCCTGCTCCACGTTGAGGTCGAACAGCGCGACCTTCACGCCATGGCTGGCCAGGCGGCGCGCGGTGGCGGCCCCGAGGCCCGAGGCGCCGCCCGTGACGACGGCGGCAATGCTGGAATCGAGTTGCATCTCTTGTTGTCCTTGGATAGAGAGAGAAAGGAAGAAAGAAAGAAAACCGAAAACGCCTGCCGTTCAGACCGGGTAGTAGCGCAGCTTGCGCGCCGCCATCTCGCGCATGCGCGCCGTGGGCACATACGGCGCGCCGAGCGCCGCATGTTTGTCGCACAGCGCGACCACGCGGTCCAGCCCCAGCCAGTCGGCGTACTTGAGCGCGCCGCCCGCATAGGCCGGAAAGCCCACGCCGAGCAGCAGCGCCATGTCGAGCTCGGCCGGCGTGGCGACCACGCCGTCTTCGAGCGCGTGCGCGGCCTCGACCACCATCGGCAGCATCATGCGTTCGACGATCTCCGCGTCCGCGAAATCGCGCCGGCCCTGCGGCTGCAGCGTGGCGACCAGCGCATGCGCCTCGGGCGCGGCCGACTTGCGCGGGCGGCCCGTGGGGTCGTTCTCATAGCGGTAGAAGCCCGCGCCGTTCTTCTGGCCATAGCGCTTGTTCGCCACCATCAGCTTCACGGCGTTGCGTTCGAGGGCCGGCATGCGCTGCGGGTAGCCCGCGGCGATCACGTCGCCCACGTGCGCGCCCACGTCCATGCCCACCACGTCCTGCAGGTAGGCCGGGCCCATGGGCCAGCCGAAGGCTTCCATCGCGCGGTCGACCGCCTCGAAGTCGGCGCCATCGGCCACCAGCTGCACGAAGGCGTTGATGTACGGCGTGAGGATGCGGTTGACCAGGAAGCCCGGGCAGTCCTTCACCACGATGGGCGTCTTGCCCATGGCCACGGCATAGCCCACGGCGGTGGACACGGCGGCGTCGCGCGTCTTCGCGCCCTGGATCACTTCCACCAGCTGCATCACCGGCACGGGGTTGAAGAAGTGCATGCCGACAAAGTCCTCGGGCCGCGCGAGCGGCTGGGCGATGTCGTCGATGCGCAGGCTCGAGGTGTTCGAGGCGATCACGGTGCCGGGCTTCACGCGGCATTCCAACGCGGCCAGCACCTTGCGCTTGACCTCGAGGTTCTCGACCACGGCCTCGACCACGCAGTCCACCGTGTCGAAGCCGGCCTCGTCGAGCTGCGGCACGATCGACGCTTGAATGGCATCGGCCTTGGCCTGCGCGAGCCGGCCGTTCTTCACCTGCTTGGCGAGCTGCTTGCCGGCCTCGGCCATGCCCAGGTCGAGCTGCGGCTGCGCGATGTCCTTCATGCGCACCGGCGTGCCGCGCAGCGCGCTGGTGTAGGCGATGCCGCCGCCCATGATGCCGGCGCCGAGCACGGCCGCCTGCTTCACCGGACGGCCTTCGCGCGCGTGGCGCTTGTAGAGCTTCTTGAGCGCCTGGTCGTTGAGAAAGGCCTGCACCAGCGAGGCGGCGGCCTGCGTCTTCGCGACGCGGCCGAAGGCGGCCGACTCGAGGTCGAGCGCGCCCGCGCGGTCGCGGCCTGCGGCCTCGGCCATCATTTCGAGCGCGATGAGGGCTGCAGGCTGGTGCTTGCCGCTGCGCGCCGCCAGCTGCGTGCGCGCGGCCTCGACCAGCGCACCGGCGTCTTGCTTCGACAGCGCCAGCGGCGCGCGCTTGCGTTGCTGCGCGGCCTGCCAGTCGATCTCGCCGCGCACCGCACGCTGCAGCAGCGCGAGTGCGCGCTCGCGCAGGGCCTCGGGCGCGGCAACCTCGTCGGTCACGCCCGCGGCCAGCGCGGCCGACGCCTTGGCCGGCTTGCCGCTCGCCACCCAGTCGATGGCCGTGGCCAGGCCGGCCAGGCGCGACAGCCGCACCGTGCCGCCGAAGCCAGGGAACAGACCGAGCTTCACCTCGGGCACGCCGACCTGCGCCGTGTCGGCCATCACGCGCAGCGGCGCGAGCATCGCCAGCTCCAGCCCGCCGCCGAGCGCGAAGCCGTTGATGGCGACCACGCTGGGCACCTTCAGGTCTTCGAAGGCGTTGAACAGCTCGTTGCTGGCGCGCACGCCGCGCGCGATGTCGGCCTCGGCCTGCTGGAAGGTGGCGCCGAACTCGGTGATGTCGGCGCCGACGATGAACACGTCTTTCGCGCTCGTCACCAGCACACCGCGCACATCGGGCGAGGCCGCGATGCGTTCGGTGGCCTGGCGGAACTCGTCGACGGTGCGTGCGTCGAGCTTGTTGATGGCCTCGCCGCGCCGGTCGAAGCGCAGCTCCACCAGCCCGTCCTGCAACGGCAGGACTTCGATACTTTCGCCTTGGAACAAAGGGGGTCTCCTCGCGGCCGGCGACGCGCCAGCCTGTGGGAAAAAGTTTAGGGACGCACCCTGCGCGCAGGCATCGTCCGAAGCGACGATTACAGGCGGCCGCGTGCCTGCAGGTAGTCGCGCACCGCCTCGGCGGCGGGGTCGCCGACCACGGCGAACTCGTCGGTGAAGAAGATCGGCGAGGCGGCCAGGTCGATGAAGCGGCGCTCGTCCGCGAGCAGCTCGGCGCTCGCGCGGCGGGCTTCTTCGCGCCGCGCACCGGTGCGCGCCTCGAGGCTGTCCCACCAAAGCTCGGCCACGCCGTCGAAGGGCGCGGGGCTGCCGCGCGGCACGGCCAGCGGCTGCACGAGCGCGTCGTCGAGCGTGTGCGACTGCACGTAGCGCCGCAGGCCCAGCACCTCGGCACGTTCAGCGACGAGCGGTGCGTGCACATGGCGCCAGTGGTGCTGGAACTGCGCGCGGTCCAGGTGCGGCAGCCGCCGCAGGCAGAAGACGAGCTTGATCATCGGCGCACCCGGATCAGCCCTTCCTGCGCGACCGAGGCCACGAGCCGGCCGGCGCGGTCGAACAGCGCGCCGCGACAAAATCCGCGCGCATGTTCGGCCGAGGGCGAATCGGCGTCGTACAGCAGCCAGTCGTCGCAGCGGAAATCGCGGTGGAACCACATCGCGTGGTCCAGGCTCACGCCCTGCACGCCGGGTTGCTGAAACGCCAGGCCGTGCGGCTGCATCGCCACGCCCATGAAGCTGTAGTCGGAGGCATAGGCCAGCATCGCCTGGTGCAGCAGCGGGTCGTCGGGCAACGCGTCGGCGGTGCGCAGCCAGAGCTGGCTGTGCGGCGGGCGCGGGCCGGCCGTGACCGGGTCGCGCGGATCGACGTAGCGGAACTCGATCGGCCCCTCGACGCGCACGCGCGGTCCGGCGCGTGGCGTGAGGTCTTCGGGCGGCGGCGCCTCGGGCATCGTGCACTGGTGCGACACGCCCTCCTCGCGCCGGTGGAACGAGGCCGACATGTGGAAGATCGGCTCGCCGTGCTGGATGGCGACCACGCGCCGCGTGGTGAAGCTCGCGCCGTCGCGGATGCGATCGACGTCGTAGACGATGGGCGCGGCTTTGTCGCCCGCGCGCAGGAAGTAGCCGTGCAGCGAATGCGCCGCATGCCCGTCGACCGTGCGGGCCGCCGCCATCAGCGCCTGCCCGAGCACCTGGCCGCCGAAGACGGCGGGCGCGCCGATGTCGGTGCTGGTGCCGCGAAACAGGTTCTTCTCGAGCTGCTCGAGTTGCAGCTGCGCGACGAGCGACTGCAGCGCTTGCGCGCGGCCTGTGCTCACGCGGCCTGCTCCACGGGATAGAACAGCGTGTTCGATTGCGCGCGTTGGCGCAACGCAGCCGTGGGCTTGAAGCGCTCGCCGTGGCGCTGCGCGAGTGCATCGCAGCGCGCGACGAAAGCCGCGAGACCGACAGTCTCGATGTACGAGAGCGTGCCGCCGGTCCAGTCCGGGTAGCCCAGCGCGAGCACGGCGCCGAGGTCGGCTTCGACCGGCTGCTTCAGCACGCCTTCTTCGAGGCAGCGCGCCGCTTCGAGCGCGAGCAGCGACAGCAGGCGTTCGCCGACGGCGCGGGCATCGGGCTGTGACGTGGCGGCCTGTGTCGCAGTGGCTTCAGCAGTCAGCGGACTCTCGCCCAGCCCGGCCTGCCGCGCAGCATTCGCGATCAGCGCAGGCGACACGCCTTCACTCAACAGTGCCGTACCTTCACTGCGGTACAGCTGCCGCAGCCGCTCGACATACGCAGCATTGACCGCACTCAAGTCGCCCTTGCGCCGCAGCGCCGCGCCCCGGTTCACGAACAGCGTGCGCATCAGGTTGCGCGCCACCGGGCCGGCCAGCAGAGGGCCGAAGCACTGCGCCTCGACCGCCAGGCCCGCGTCCATCGGCAGCTGCGTGCCTTCGTACACGGCCGACAGGATGGCCAGCGGCGCCGGCAGCTGGTCGTGCGTGTCGCGCCGCACCTGCGCCAGCGTCGCGCCGAAGCTGGCGCCCGCATGCGGTGCGAGTGCGCCCGCGCCACCCGGCACCTGGAAGCCCTTCACATCCCACGGCTGCTGGCCGGCCTCGGGATGGTCGAGCACCCAGCGACGCGCGACCTGCACGAGCTGGTCGGCCGGTGCGAGCGCATCGACCATGCCCAGCGCCAGCGCCTCGGCCGGCGCCACATGCTGGCCCGACAGCAGCAGCGGCAGCGCGCGCGCAATGCCGATCAGGCGCGGCAGCCGCTGCGTGCCGCCGCCCACCGGCAGCAGGCCGACCGTGACTTCGGGCAGGCCGACCACCGCGCGCGCTTCGTCGAGCAGCACGCGGTGGTGGCAGGCCAGCGCCAGCTCGAAGCCGCCGCCCAGCGCCACGCCGTTGATGGCCACCGCCACGGGCTTGCCGCAGCGCTCCAGCTCGCGCAGCGCGCGCCCGCCGGGTGCGATCGCCTCGATGGCCTCGGCCGCGCCACCGCCCGTGGCATGGAAGCCCACGAGGTCCTTCAGGTCGGCCCCGGCCATGAAGCCGCTGGCCTTGCCCGAGGTGATGACGGCGCCGCGCACGTCGGCGCGCTGCGCGATCTGCACCACGGCCTCGCGCAGTTCGGCCGTGAAGCCGGGCGTGAACACGTTCATCGGCCGCTCGGGCACGTCGAGGGTGAGGAGCGCGACGCCGTCGGCATCGACCTCGAATCGGATGTGGGAAGGCATAGGAAAAAAGGAAAGAGAAGACGTGCTGCTCAGACGCGCTCGATCACCAGCGCGGTCGACTGCCCCGCCGCCGCGCACAGCGTGACCAGGCCCAGACGCGCGTCGCGCCGCTCCAGCTCGTCGAGCAGCGTGCCCGTGAGGATTGCGCCGGTCGCGCCCAGCGGGTGGCCCAGTGCGATGGCGCCGCCGTTCACGTTGATGCGCGCGGGGTCGATGTCGAAATGGCGCGCATAGCGCATCGGCACCACCGAGAAGGCCTCGTTCACTTCGAACAGGTCGATGTCGCCGATGCTCAGGCCGCAGCGCGCCAGCAGGCGCTCGGTGGCGGGCATCGGGCCGCCCAGGCTCAGCAGCGGTTCGTCGGCGCACGAGGCGCTGCCGACGATGCGTGCGCGCGGCTTCAATCCGTTGCGCGTGCCGTAGTCGCGGTTGCCCATGAGCACCGCGCAGGCGCCGTCGACGATGCCGCTCGAATTGCCGCCTGTGTGGATCGGCGCGATGTGCGACAGCTGCGGGTAGCGCTGCAGCAGGATGGCTTCGTAGCCCTGCGCGGCCACGCCGGCGAAGGCGGGCTTGAGCTTGGCGAGGTCGGCCATCGTGGTGCCGGGGCGGTTGGCCTCGTCCTTCGCGAGCACGGTGCGCCCGAGCCGGTCGCGCACGGGCACGAGCGAGCGGTCGAAGCGGCCCTCGGCCTGCGCCACGGCGGCGCGGCGCTGGCTTTCCACCGCGTAGGCATCGACCGCCTCGCGGTCCACGCCGTCGAGCATGGCCATCAGGTCGGCCGCCACGCCGTTGGGAATGTAGGGGTAGCGCTGGCCCACGGCGGGGTCGGTGTAGACCGCGCCGCCGTCGCTGCCGATGGTCACGCGCGACATCGACTCCACGCCGCCGCCGATCACCGCGTCGGCCTGGCCCGAGGCCACGAGGCCGAAGCCCATCTTCAGCGTGTCGAGTGCCGAGGTGCAGAAGCGGTTGAGCTGGAAGCCCACCACGCTGTCGCCGTAGCCCGCCGACAGCAGCGCGACGCGCGCGATGTCGGCGCCCTGCTCGCCCACCGGCATCACCACGCCCAGGCCCACGTCCTCGATCTGCGCGGGGTCGAGTGCATGGCGTTCGCGCAGCGCCTGCAGCACCTGCGTGGCCAGCTGCACCGGCGTGATGGGGTGCAGCGCACCGTCGGCGCGGCCCTTGCCGCGCGGCGTGCGCACGTGGTCGTAGATGAAAACGTCGTCGGTCATGGGCAGGGCGCCGCCCGGGTGCGCAAGGCCACCGGATGCAGGGGAATTCAGTTTGTCTGCGGCCAGTTTAGGAAGCAGAATCGGTTGCCGGAATCGTCGGAAGCGACGGAATTTCCAGGCACTCACTCCCCCTTCGCGATGCCTGCTCCAGCCCCCGTTCCCCCTTCTTCGCTCCGGATTCTCGAGACCAAGCTGAACCCGCCGGCCTTCGTGGCCACGCAGGTGCCGCGCACCGCCATCAGCGAAGAGATCGCGGCCGCCACCGTCAAGCTCGTGCTGGTGCGCGCGCCCGCCGGCTTCGGCAAGACCACCGCCATGGCGCAGATCCGCGAGCGCATGGACGCGCAGAGCATCGCCACCGCCTGGCTCACGCTCGACCGCGCCGACAACGACGTGTCGCGCTTTCTCAACTGCCTGGCCGAGGCCGTGCAGCGCATCGGCGTGGACGAGCCCGCGAGCCACGCGCCCTTCGACGCCGTGGCCGCGCTGGCCGCGCACGACTCGCCCTTCACGCTGTTCCTGGACGACTTCGAGGTGGTGCAGGAGCCCGCCGTGCTGGGCCTCGTGCGCGAGCTGGTGGAGCACCTGCCGCGGCGCGGGCAGATCGTGATCGGCTCGCGCAGCCTGCCCGACCTCGGGCTGGGCCGTTTGCGCGCGCGCGGCCAGCTCATCGAGATCGACACCGACCGCCTGCGCTTCACGCTGGAAGAAACCAGCGCCTTCATCGGCCTGCGCCAGGCGCATGCGCCGCACGCCGCCGCGCAGCCGCCGCAGGCGCTGCCGGCCAACATGCTCTCGCAGCTGCACCGCAAGACCGAAGGCTGGGTCGCGGCCATCTGGCTGGCGTCGATGGCGCTGGAGCGGCACGGCATCGAGACCGGCTTCATCGAGCGCTTCTCGGGCTCCGACCGCGCCGTGGCCGACTACCTGGCCGAAGACGTGCTCGCGCACCAGCCGCCCGAGATTCACGACTTTCTGCTGCGCACCAGCATCCTGCGCCAGCTCGACGCCTCGGTGTGCCAGGCGCTCAACCCGCGCGGCGACAGCGCCGTCATCCTTGAGCAACTGGCCGCCGCCAACCTGTTCCTCACGCCCGTGAGCGGCGATGCCGGCGGCGAGGTGCGCGCATGGCGCTACCACAGCCTCTTTGCCGACTTCCTGCGCGCGCAGCTGGCGCGCGAGCGGCCCGGCGAGCTCGCGCGGCTGCACCTCGCGGCCTCGGGCTGGTACGAGTCGCACGGCCGGCCCGTGCCCGCCATCGACCACGCCATCGAGGGCGGCGACCACCCGCACGCGCTCACGCTGCTCGACAGCTACGCCGAGCAGTTCCTCGAGCAGGGCCGCATGCGCATGCTGGCGCGCTGGTTCTCGGCCATCCCTGAACATCAGCTGCGCGAACATCCGTTCCTGCAGCTCATCGCGCTGTGGGCCACCTGCTTCACGCACGGCCCGTGGGACGCCATGCGGCTGCTCGAGCAGTCGGGCTGCCTCGACAGCCCCATCCCCGAAGTGCGCGCCAACGCCCACACGCTCATTCCGCTGCTGCTGGCCATGGAAGACCAGCACGACGCCGCCTACGAGGCCGGCCGCGAGAGCCTCGCGCGCCTGCCCACCGGCCTGGCCTTTGCCGAGGGCGTGCTGCTCAACGCCATGGCCCACATCCTCGCGGTGCGTGGCGACCAGCGCGAGGCACAGCGCCTGCTCGAAGCCGCGCGGCGCGAGCAGGGCAACAGCACCTTCAACCGCATGTACACCGAGTCGCTGGCGGGCCTGTTCGACCTCACCGAAGGCCGGCTGCGCCAGGCCACCGCGCGGCTGCGCATGGCGGTCGATTCCACGCATGCCGTGTCGTACAACCACAGCCACGGCAACGCCTGGGCCGGCGTGCTGTATGCGGGCGCCGTGTACGAGACCAACCAGCTGGTGCAGGCCGAGCACCTGCTGAACGTGTACCTGCCGCTGGCGCGCGACGTGGGCCTGCCCGACCACATGATCCTGAGCCACGTCATGCGCTCGCGCATCGCCTTCCACGCGGGCGACATCGACGCCGCGTTCCAGGCCCTGACCGAACTCGAATACCTCGGCCACCACCGCCAGCTGCCGCGCGTGGTCGCGGGCGCCAAGCTGGAGCGCGCCCACATGCTGCTGTTGCAGGGCAACGGCCCCGCCTCGCGCGACGAGCTGCAGCGCGCCGACGACCCCGAGCTGTGGGAACGCGAGCGCCGCCAGCGCCTGCCCGCGCACGACCTCGACTACCTCGCGCTCGCGCGGGCGCGCTGGGACATCGCCTTCGGCGACGCGCGCGCGGCCCTCACCGTGCTCGACGCCGAACTGCACGCGGCCGTGGCCGCCAACCGCAACCGCCGCGCGCTCAAGCTGCGCGTGCTGCGTGCGCTGGCGCTGCAGCGCGCGGGCGACCTCGCCACCGCCATCGAAGAAATCGGCGCCGTGCTGCAGGCCGCGAGCCAGGAAGGCTTCGTGCGGCTGATCCTCGACGAAGGCCCGGCCGTGGGCACGCTGGTGCACCGCTATGCCGCCGCCATGCAGCAAGAAGCGGGTGCCGTGGCGCCCGTGCTGCGCAGCGACCCGATCCTGGCCGACTACCTGCAGCGGCTGCTGCAGGTGCTGGGCCCGCCGCCCTCGCCGATCGACGCCGAGGCGCCCTCGGGCGACGCCACCAAGGAGCCGCTCACGCGCAAGGAGATCCGCGTGCTGCAGCTCCTGGCCGAGGGCTACTCGAACAACGCCATGGGCGAGAAGCTGTTCGTGTCGGAGAGCACGGTGCGCACGCACCTGCGCAACATCCACATGAAGCTGGGCGCGAAGCGGCGCACGGAGGCGGTGGCGATTGCGCGCAAGCTGGGCGTGATCCGCTGACTAGGCCGCCAGCCGCTGCCGCTTGTCCTGCGCATCGCGCCCCGCGATGTGCTCGCGCGCGCGTTTCCAGTCTTCGTCCTGCCACTGCGACATGCGCGAGAAATTCCCGCCCGTGGCCTGGAACTGCGCGCCGTCGATGGCGATGGTCTGGCCGTTGACGTACTCCGAGCCCGGGCCCAGCAGGTAGGCCGCGAGGTTGGCCAGCTCGGGCATGCGGCCGTTGCGCTCCATCGGGTTGCGCTCGGCCTTGTGCTCGCCGCCACCGGGGTTCAGCCGCGCGCTCATGCCCTCGGTGGGGAACAGGCCCGGCGCGATGGCGTTGAAGCGGATGCCGCGCCCCGCCCACTCGACCGCGAGCGACTGCGTCATGGCATGCAGCCCGGCCTTCGACATGGCCGAGGGCACGGTGAAGGGCGAGCCGTTCCACACCCAGGTGGTGAGGATCGACAGCACCGACGCGGCCTTGCCTTCGGCCAGCCAGCGCTTGCCGCATTCGAGCGTCATGCAGAAGCTGCCGCGAAAGACGATGCTCGATATGGAGTCGAAGGCGCGCGGCGACAGGTCTTCGGTGCGGCTCACGAAGTTGCCCGCGGCGTTGTTGACCAGGCCGTCGAGCGCGCCGCCGTCGGCCCAGATTTCATCGAGCATCTCGGTGATCTGCGTGTCATGGCGAATGTCGCAGGTCTTGGGCGTCACGCGCCCGCCGTGCAGGTGCATCAGCTCGGCGGCGGTTTCTTCGAGCACGGGCGCGCGGCGCCCGCAGATGTAGACGTGGGCGCCCAGCAGCAGCAGCGCCTCGCTCATCACGCGGCCCAGGCCGCTGCCGCCGCCGGTCACGAGGTAGCGGCGGCCGGCCAGCAGGCCGGGCTTGAACATCAGGTCGTCGAGGGTCATGGAAATCCTTGTGTGCGGTCCGTTGAAGTTCGGGAATGAAGCTCAGCGCCCCGTGTAGACGGGCGCGCGCTTCTCGAGGAAGGCGGTCATGCCTTCGCGGAAATCGCGGGTCTGGGTGCACAGCACCTGGTTGCGGTCTTCCATGGCAATCACCGCTTCCATGCTGCCGGCGTCCACGGCGATGCCCAGCGCCTCCTTGGTCAGGCGCAGCGCCACGGGCGTCGCGTTGAGCATGTCGTCGGCCAGCGCCTGCGCCTCGGCCTGCAGCGCGGGCAGCGCATCGACGCGGCTCACGAGGCCCAGCGCGTACGCGCGCTGGGCGTCCATGAAGCGGCCGGTGAGCATGTACTCGGCCGCGACCGAGCTGCCGACCATGCGCGGCAGGAAGTAGCTCACGCCCACGTCGCAGGCCGACAGGCCGATGCGGATGAAGGCGGCGTTCATGCGCGCGTCGGGCGTGGCCAGGCGCACGTCGGAGGCCAGCGCGAGCGCAAAGCCGCCGCCGCTGGCCGCGCCCTGCACCACGCTGACGATGGGCTGCGGGCAGCGGCGCATGGCGAGCATGATGTCGCGGATGCCCTTCTGCTGTTCGAGCATGTCGGCCACGCCGAGGTCTTCGCCGCCCACCTGCTCCTTCAGGTCGAGCCCGGCGCAGAAGGCGCGGCCCGCGCCCTGCAGCACGACCACGCGCTCGGGGCTGCGTGCGTTCAGGCCCTCGAAATACTCGCGCAGCGCGCGCACCAGCACCGGGTCGAGCGCGTTGAGGCGCTCGGGTCGGTTCAGCGTGAGCCAGGCGACCTCGCCGCGCCGCTCGACCTGCAGCACCTCATTCATGGTTGTCACAGCGCGCGCGAGATCACTTCTTTCATGATCTCGTTGGTGCCGCCGTAGATGCGCTGCACGCGCCCGTCGGCGTACATGCGCGCGACCATGTACTCGGTCATGAAGCCGTAACCGCCAAAGAGCTGCAGGCATTCGTCGACCACGCGGCCCTGCGTCTCGGAGGCCCAGAGCTTGGCCATGGAGGCGGTGGCGGTGTCGAGCTTGCCGGCCACGAGGTCTTCCACGCAGCGGTCGATGAAGGCGCGGCCGACCTTGATCTGCGTGGCGATCTCGGCCAGCTTGAACTTGGTGTTCTGGAACTCGGCGATCGGCTTGCCGAAGGCCTTGCGGTCGCGCACGTAGTCGAGCGTGGCCTGGTAGGCGCCTTCCATGGTGGCCAGCGCGTTCACGCCGATGATGGTGCGCTCGTACGGCAGGTCACTCATGAGCTGGAAGAAGCCCTGCCCTTCCTGGCCGCCGAGCAGCGCGTCGGCCGGCACGTGCACGTCGTCGAAGAACAGCTCGGAGGTGTCCTGCGCCTTCATGCCGATCTTGTCGAGCACGCGACCCACGCGGTAGCCCTCGCAGCCCTCGGTCTCGACGATGAGGATCGAGGTGCCCTTGGCGCCCTGCGTCGGGTCGGTCTTGGCCACGACCAGCACCACGCCCGCGAGAAAACCGTTGGTGATGAAGGTCTTGGAGCCGCGGATGCGGTAGCTGCCGTCGGGCTGCTTCTCGGCGCGCGTGCGCACGCCCTGCAGGTCGGAGCCGGCGCCGGGCTCGGTCATGGCGATGGCGCCGACCAGCTCGCCGCGCGCCATGCGCGGCAGGTAGCGTTGCTTCTGTTCCTCGGTGCCGTGGTTCAGGAAGTAGTGCGCCACGATGGTGTGCACCGAGCTGGCCATGCCGCTGAGTGCGCGGCGCGCCTTCTCCTCGTAGAACACGGCCTCGTGGCGGAAGTCGCCGCCCGCGCCGCCGTAGGCCTCGGGAATGTCGGAGCACAGCAGGCCGAGCGCGCCGGCCTTGCGCCACACCTCGTGGCCGACGTGGCCGCGCTTGCGCGCCTCTTCGTCGTGCGGCACGACTTCGGTCTCGACGAAACGCACGACGTTGTCGCGGTACAGCTCCAGTTCTTCGTCGCTCCACGAGCGGCGGAAATCGATGGGCATGGGGGTGTCCTTCAGTGTCTTGGAATGAGGGGAATGGGTTCAGCCGACGCGGCGTTCCTTGCCGGCCCAGAAGGGTTCTCGCAGCTGGAACTTCTGCAGCTTGCCGGCGGCCGAGAGCGGCAGCGCATCGCGGAACTCCACGCTGCGCGGGCACTTGTAGTTGGCGATCTGGTCGCGGCAATGCGTGATGACGTCGTCGGCCGTGAGCGGCATGCCTTCGCGCAGCACGATCACGGCATGCACGCGCTCGCCCCACTTGTCGTCGGGCACGCCGATGACGGCGGACATCAGCACCTGCGGCATCTGGGCGATGGCGTTCTCGACCTCGGCCGAGTACACGTTCTCGCCGCCGCTCACGATCATGTCCTTCATGCGGTCGACCACGAACAGCAGGCCGTGTTCGTCCATGTAGCCACCGTCGCCGGTGTGCATCCAGCCGCCGCGCAGCGCCGCCTCGGTCTCGGCGGGCTTGTTCCAGTAGCCCTTCATGACCATCGGGCCGCGCGCGACGATCTCGCCGACCTGACCGGGGGGCAACTCGTTGTCCTCGCCGTCGACGATGCGGATCTCGGCCACGGGCACCGGCGTGCCGGCCGCGCGCAGCAGGCGGTTGCGGTCCGGGCCGGGCAGGTGGAAGTGCGGCATCAGCACGGCCACGGTGGGCGACAGCTCGGTCATGCCGTAGGCCTGCGAGAAGCTCGTGGCCGGCAGCGCGGCCATGGCCTGTTCGAGTAGCGCCACGTCGATGGGCGCGGCGCCGTACAGCAGCATCTGCAGGCTCGACAGGTCGAACTCGGCAAAGCGCGGGTGCTCGATCACGCGCTTGATCATGGTGGGCACCAGGAACATCTCGGTGGCGCGCGCGGCCTGGATGGCCTGCAGGATCGCCACCTCGTCGAACATCGGCACCACGTGCTGCGGCACCAGCCGCAGGATGCTCTGCAGCGACAGCCCGCAGCCGGCCACGTGGAACATGGGCACGGCGATGACCACGGCGGCGTTGCGCGTCTCGCGCGGCACCGCGGCCACCGAGCTCAGCGCGTTGATGTAGAGACTGCCGTGCGTGAGCATCACGCCCTTGGGCCGGCCGGTGGTGCCACCGGTGTACATGATGGCGGCCAGCTCGTCGGCGCTGTGCGGCGCGTCCTCGATGGGCTGCGCGTCGGCCAGCAGCGCCTCGTAGCCGACCATGCCCTCGGGCACGGGGCCGTCGCCGCAGTACACCACGGTGCGCAGCGAGGTCGAGAGCTTGCGCAGCTCGCCGGCCATGGGCGCGAACAGGTCGTCGACCAGCAGGATGCGCGTGTCGCAGTCGTCCAGCGAGTAGGCGACCTCCTTCGGGTTCCAGCGGATGTTCACCGGGTTGATGACGCCGCCGCCCCACCAGGTGCCGAAGAAGAACTCGACGAAGCGGTGCGAGTTCAGGCTCATCATGCCGACGCGGTCGCCGCGCGCCATGCCGAGCTGCTGCAGCACGGCGCCCAGGCGCGCCACGCGGTCGGTGAGGGTCGCGAAGTCCAGGCGGTGGTTGCCGCAGACCACGGCGGTCTCGCGGGCCTTCTCGCGGCGGCCCTTGTGCAGGGGCTGGGTGAGGAACATGGTGTCGTCTCCTTGGTGGTTTTCTTCGTCAGGCAACCCGGCGTGCGTGGCCGGCCCAGTGCGGCTCGCGCAGGCGGTACTTCATGACCTTGCCGGCGCCCGAAATCGGCAGCGCGTCGACGAACGCGACGCTGCGCGGGCACTTGTAGCCCGCGATCAAATCGCGGCAGTGGGCGATGAGCGCCTCGGCATCGGCATCGGCATCGCTGCCGGGCTTGCGCACCACCACCGCATGCACGGCCTCGCCCCAGCGCTCGTCGGGCACGCCGATGACGGCGGCGGCGGCCACGGCGGGGTGGCGCGCGAGCGCGCCCTCGACCTCGGCGCAGTAGATGTTCTCGCCGCCGCTCACGATCATGTCCTTGTAGCGGTCGACGATGAAGACGAAGCCGTCGTCGTCCATGCGGGCAGCGTCGCCGGTGTGCATCCAGCCATCGCGCAATGCGGCCGCGGTTTGTTCGGGCAGGTTCCAGTAGCCCTGCATCACGCACGGGCTGCGCACCGTGAGTTCGCCCACGGTGCCGCGCGGCACCTCGCGGCCGTCGCTGTCGCACACGCGCAAGTCGATGCCCGAGAGCGCCTGCCCGGCCGAGGCCAGCTTGCCGAGCTTGCGGCCTTCGGGCGAGTGGTAGTGGCGCGTGAGGTAGCTCACGCCGGCCGACAGCTCGGTCATGCCGTAGCCCTGCGCGAACTCGGCCTGCGGAAAGGTCGCGAAGGCGCGCTCCAGCAGCGCCTCGGTGATCGGCGAGGCGCCGTAGCCGACGAAGCGCACGCTCGACAGGTCGGCCTGCGCGGTGCGCGGGTCGTCCACCAGCATCTGCAGCATGGCGGGCACGGCCATGAGGTTGGTGGCGCGGTCGCGCTCGATGGCGGCGAGCATGCCGTCCACCGAGAAGCCCGGCAGGATGATCTGCGCGCAGCCCATGAGCACGCCGCGCAGCAAAAACGACAGCCCCGCCAGGTGAAAGAGCGGCGCCACCTGCAACAGCCGCGCGCTGTCGTCGAAGAAGGCGCCGAGCATCGACACCTGCGCGTTGATCACCAGCGCCGCGTGACTGAGCATCACGCCCTTGGGCCGGCCGGTGGTGCCGCCGGTGTAGAACACGCCGGCCAGGTCGTCGCCGCCGCGCAGCGCGTCGGGCACGGGCTCGCTCTCGCGGACCAGCGCTTCGTATTCCGTCATGCCCGTGGGTGCCTGGCGCTCGCCCATGTAGACCCAGGTGGTGACGGCGCGCGCGGCGGCGCGCAGCGCGTCCGCCGTCGCCAGGAACTGGTCGTCCACGAACAGGATGTGCGTCGCGCAGTCGTCGAGGGAGTGCGCCATCTCGGCCACGCTCCAGCGCGTGTTGACCGGGTTGACCACGCCGCCGGCCCACCACACGGCCAGGTAGTACTCCAGCGTGCGATCGGCGTTGAGCGCGAGCACGCCCACGCGGTCGCCGGGCTGCACGCCCAGGCGGCGCAGCCCGCCCGCCAGGCGCGCGACGCGCTCGCCGAGCTCGCCGTACGTGCGCGTGCGGCCCTGGAACACGGTGGCGACGGCGCGCGGGCTGCACTGCATGGCGCGGTGCAGGGCCTGCGTGAGGTACAGCGGCGGTGGCGTGGTGGGCATGGACAAGGCTCCTGTCGGTGCGGCGCGGAAATGCCATGCATGCGCGAGCGCGCATGCCCGGGAAACGAGGACGTCAGCGTGCTTCGGCCACGGGCGCAGCCGCGCCCCAGCGCTTCAGCAGCGCCGGCCCGTCGTCGGGCGACACGGCCGGCGGCACGACCGGCGCGGTGCGGCTGAAGCGCGGCGCGGGCGCGGGCTGCACCACGCCGCCCACGGTGGCGAAGGTGCCGCGCGCCACGTTGTGCGGATGCTGCGGGGCTTCGTCCCAGTCGAGCACGGGGGCGAAGCAGGCGTCGCTGCCTTCGAGCAGCACGCACCACTCGTCGCGCGTGCGGGTGCGGAACACGTCGGCCAGGCGCAGCTTGAGCAGCGGCCAGCGGTCGGCGTCCATCTGGGCGTCGAAGGCGGGGTCGTCGACCAGGCCGCAGCGCTCGCGCAGCAGCGCGTAGAACTGCGGCTCGATGGAACCGATGGCCACGTACTTGCCGTCGGCGCAGGCGTAGGTGTCGTAGAAGTGGGCGCCGCCGTCGAGCAGGTTCTCGCCGCGCTGGTTGCTCCACTGGCCGGCCGACTTGAAGCCGTACATCATGGCCGACAGCAGGGCGGCGCCGTCGGTCATGGCGGCGTCGACCACCTGGCCCTGGCCCGAGGCCTTGACCTCGTGCAGCGCGGCCAAGAGGCCGAAGGCCAGCAGCATGGCGCCGCCGCCGAAGTCGCCCACGTAGTTCAGCGGCGGCACGGGCGCCTCGCCCGAACGGCCGATGGCGTGCAGCGCGCCGCTGATGGCGATGTAGTTGATGTCGTGGCCGGCCGCGTGCGCCAGCGGGCCGTGCTGGCCCCAGCCGGTCATGCGGCCGTAGACCAGGCGCGGGTTGCGCGCGAGGCATTCGGCCGGGCCCAGGCCCAGGCGTTCCATCACTCCGGGGCGGAAGCCCTCGATGAGGATGTCGGCGCGCGCGATGGCATCGAGCACCGGCGCGGCGGCGTCGGGGGCGCGCAGGTCGACCTCCCAGGTGCTGCGCCCGCGCGCCAGGATGTCGTGGGGGTCGCGCCGCGTGCCGGGGCGCGCGATGCGCAGCACCTCCGCGCCCATGTCGGCGAACAGCATCGCGCAAAAGGGGCCGGGGCCGATGCCGGCCATCTCGACGACCCGAAGTCCTTTCAGGGGTCCTGCCATGTGTGTCTCCTCTGGCGCGCACCCGGCGGCCTGTTGTGTGAAGGCATCTTGGCGCGCGGGCGCCGGCGTCGCATCGTCGGAAGCGACGAAAGCGCGGAAAGACGTTTCAGCGCCCCGTGAAGACGGGCGCGCGCTTGGCCGCGAAGGCGGCGGCGGCCTCGCGGAAATCCTCGGTTTTCAGCGCCAGCACCTGGGCGCGGTTCTCCACCTCGAGTGCGGCGTCGAGGCTCGGTGCTTCGAGGTTGGCCCACATGAGCTGCTTGGTGTGGCGCGTGGCGTAGGGGCTGTTGCGCAGCACGTCGGCGGCCAGGGCGAGCGCGCGCGGCAGCAGGGCCTCGTCGTCCACCAGCGCGGCGACCAGGCCGATGCGCTCGGCTTCCTCGGCCGGCACGGGGCGGCCCGTGAGCATGAGCTCGAAGGCGCGCGATGCGCCCACCAGCCGCGGCAGGTGATAGCTGATGCCGCACTCGCCGGCCGTGAGGCCGATGCGCACCGCGCCCACGTGGAACGAGGCCGAGCGCGCGGCCACGCGGATGTCGGCGCCCAGCGTGAGCGCAAAGCCCGCGCCCACGGCCACGCCGTTGACGGCGGCGATCACCACCTTGTCGAGCGCGCGCAGCCGCCGCACCATGCCGGCGAACAGCTCCTGCCCCACCATCAGGTCGGCCACCGAGGGCTCGCCGTCGAGCGGCTGGTCGTCGCGGCGCGTGAGCGGCGTCGTGAGGTCCCAGCCGGCGCAGAAGCCGCGCCCGGCGCCGGTGAGCACCAGCACGCGCACGTTGTCGTCCTGCGCCAATGCATCGAGCGTGGCGCACAGGCGCCGCACGGTGGGCTGGCTCAGCGCGTTGAGGCGCGCCGGGCGGTTCAGCGTGAGCAGCGCAATGCCCGCGCGGCTGCGGTCGATGAGGATGTCGTCGTCTGCTTTGCTGTCGGGCATGGCGGTCTCTTTCTTGTTCAGCGGCCACTCCAGCGCGGCGCGCGCTTTTCGATGAAGGCGCGCGGACCTTCCTTGAAGTCTTCGCTCGCGGCCACGCGTTCGAAGGCGTCGCGCGTGAGGGCGCGCAGCGCGGCCTCGTCGAGTCCGCTGTTCGCCTCGCGCGCCACGCGCAGGCTCTGGCGCACCGCCACCGGGCCGTTGCGCGCGATCTCGGCGGCCAGCGCCAGCGCGGCTTCGCGCAGCCCCTCGACGTCATCCACGAGGCGGTTGACCAGGCCGAAGCCGTGCGCGCGCTCGGCATCGAGCTGGCCGGCCGTGAGGATCAGCTCGAGCGCGATGTTCGGCGGAATGGCGCGCGGCAGCCGGTACAGCCCGCCCGCCGCGGCGATCAGCCCGCGCAGCACCTCGGGCAGGCCGAAGGCGGCCTGCCGCACGGCCACGACGAGGTCGCAGGCCAGCACGAGCTCGGTGCCGCCGGCCAGCGCCTTGCCGTTGACGGCGGCGATCCACGGCTTGCTGCGCTCGCGGTACACGAAGCCCGCGAAGCCGCCGCGCTCGGTGCGCAGCGCGCTGCCGCGGCCGGCCGACACTTCTTTCAAATCGGCGCCCGCGCAGAAGGCCTCGCGGCCGGCGCCGGTGAGCACCACGGCGCGGATGTCGTCGTCGGCCTCGGTGGCATCGACGGCAGCTTCGAGGCCCGTCGCCACGTCGCCGTTGACGGCGTTGCGCGCCTCGGGGCGGTCGATGGTGACGAGGGCGACGTGGCCCGGCAGGCGCTCGACGGTGACCGCGCTCATGACACGCTCCAGTTCAAAAGATCGTCCGCACCGGCCGTCACCGTGCCGACGCACCCGACGGGGCTGCGGTCCAGGTCGGTCAGCACCTTCAGCGAAGCCGTGTCGGTGGCCTCGACGCGCGCCATGAGCCGTTCGCCGGCCGGCGTGCGCGCGATCACGATGCCCTGCGAGGGCTGGCCGTCGCGGCCGTAGACCACGGTGAAGGTCTCCAGCGTGGCGGCGCCCGCGTACTGCAGCACCAGCGGCGGCACCGGCCCGCGCCGCGCATCGGCGGCGGCCTGCACGTCGTAGTCGGGCTTCGGAAGCCCTTGCGGCGGCGGGCTGGAGCCCAGCACCAGCGCATGGTGCTTGGTGACGTACTCGCCCTGCCCGTAGAGCAGCGCGGCCTTGCCCTTCGGCGCGGCGCGCAGCGCGCGCACCAGGCCGGCGGCGGCGTGCGTCATGTAGTCGTTGAGCGGCGCGCCGAAGAAGCTCAGGCCGCCGGTGGAGGTCATGCGCGCCTCGGGTGCGAGGCCCAGCGTGCGGCGCGCCATCTTGGGCACGATGGGGAAGCAGCTGTACAGCTCCAGCATCTCGAAGGCCGAGGCGTCGCCGCCGACCTGCGCGAGCACGGTTTCCATCACCAGGTCCTGCGCGTGCGAGCGGTGGTACTGGTCGCGCTGCAGGTAGTCGCGCGGCTCGCGTGCGGCGGCGCCCTCCCACACGTAGACCCAGCGGTCTTCGGGAATGCCGAGTGCGCGCGCATGGCCCACGCTGGTGAGCAGCACGGCCGCGCCCATGTTGACCAGCGGGTTGGCCACCATGTGCTTGGTGTAGGGCCAGGCGATGAGGCGGTTGGCCGCGTCGACGCGCGCGATGTCCTCGGGCGTGAAGGGCTTGCGCAGCCAGGCGTAGGGGTTGGCGGCGGCCACCTCGGAGTAGCGCGCCCACAGGCGCGACGACTCGTCCTGCGCCTGGCGCGGCGTCTGACCCCAGTGGGCGAGCGCGGCGTTCTCGTAGAACGGGTAGATGGTGGTCGGCATGGCCGCACCGAGCTTGATCGCCACGGGGTGGCAGATGTCGGTGCCGCGCACCAGCTTCACGCTGTCGTCGCGCGGGGTCCAGGCCAGCGGGATGCCGAGCTTGGCGGCAGCATCGACCGTGTAGCGCGCCTCGGCGCCGGTGATGGCCGCCACCTGGCTCTCGCCGCGCGCGATGCGCAGCGCGGCTTCGTGGATGTAGCGCACCGGCGCTTCGCCCCCGGTGACGCCGTAGACGCTGCGCGCCGGGCTGCAGCCCAGCCGCGCGTTGAGCAGCGCGGGCGCGTCGGTGTAGGGCCACGAGTACTCGCAGACGACGTCGAGCGAGTCGAGGCCGGCCAGCAGCGCGGCGGCGCCGCTGTCCTGTGCGGCGGCGCGCATGGCGCGCGCCATCAGCTCGATGGGTTCGAGGCCTTCGGCGGCCTCCTTGGTGCGGTGCGTGATCTCGCCGACGCCGACGATGACCGGCGTGCGGTCGTCCAGTGCTGTCATGGGGTTAGTGCTGTGAGAGGGGTTGTTGTTGCTGCAGCTGCGCCACGCGGCGCAGGTGCCACGCGGGCGGGCCGAACTGGCCTTCGATGAGGGTGGCGCGGCGCACGTAATGGCCGACGGCGAGTTCCTCGGTCATGCCCATGCCGCCGTGCAGCTGCACCGCGCCCTGCCCCACGGCGCGGCAGGCCTTGGCGACCGCGACCTTGGCGGACGACACGGCGCGTGCGCGCGAGGCCGCATCGGCGCCCGTGGCCAGTGCCTCGCCCACGCTGGCGGTGAGTGCGTCGGCCTGTTCGAGCGCCATGTGCATGTCGGCGAGCCGGTGCTGCAGCACCTGGAAGCTGGAGATCGGCACGCCGAACTGCTTGCGCTGGCGCACGTAGTCGAGCGTGTCGCGCATCAGCCGGCGCAGGATGCCGATGGACTCGGCGCAGACCGCGAGCGTGGCTTCGTCGAGCGCCTGCTCGATCTGCGGCAGCGCACCGCCTTCGGTGCCGAGCAGCGCGTCGGCATTCAGGCGCACGGCCTCGAAGGCGATGTCGGCCGCACGGCCGCCGTCGCGTGTTCGGTAGGCGCGCAGCTGCACGCCGGGCGTGTCCTTGGGCACGACCAGCAACGACAGGCCCTTGTCGCTGCGCGCCGTGACGATGACATGGCTGGCCCATGGCGCGGCCTGCACCACGGCCTTGCGGCCGTCGAGCCGCAGCCGGCCGTCGGCCTCGCGCACGAGCTTCGTGCGCACGTCGTCGCGCGCATGGCGGCTGTGCGGCTCGTCGTGTGCGAAGGCCAGCACGGCCTGCCCGGCGACGACGCGGGCGAGCAGCGCATCGGCCTGCGCGCCCGGGTGGCGCTGCAGCAGGCCGGCGCCGATCACCAGCGTGGACAAGTAAGGCTCGGCCGCGAGCGCGCCGCCCAGCGTGGGCAGCAGCGCGAGGTGCGCGGCCAGGCCGAGGCCCAGCCCGCCCTGCGCTTCGGGCAGGGCCGCGCCCAGCAGGCCGAGGTCACTTGCCAGGCCTTGCCAGAACGGCGGCGGTGCGTTGTCGGCGGCGGCCAGCGCATGAAGTCGCTGCTCGAAGCCGTGCTGGTCGTCAAGGTAGCGCGCGAGGCTGTCGCGCAGCATCGCGAGGGTGTCGTCTTGGTCGGTGAGGGTGGTCATGGCAAGCGGGCCTCAGCGTGATTGCAGGAGCTGCGCCGCGATGATGTTGCGCTGCACTTCGTTGGAGCCGGCGTAGATCGACGCGGCGCGGTCGTTCAGGTAGGCCGACATCGAGAACACCGCCTCCTCGGGCACTGCCAGCGCGCCCTGCAGGCTGTCGTCCAACGGCAGGTCGGCCGCTGCATAGTGGGCCGCGATTTCCACGCCGAGTTCGGTCAGGCGCTGGCGCAGTTCGGAGCCCATCACCTTGCCCATCGAGGGCCGGATGCCGTGCGGCTCGCCGCGCGCCTGAGCGCGCAGCGACTGCAGCTCGGTGGCCTCGACCGCATCGATGGCGCAGTCCATCTCGGCCAGGCGCAGCGCCATCTCGCGCGCCTCGTCGGCGGCGGTGTCGCCCGCGGCGGCGAAGGCACTGTCTGCGGCGGCGCGCAGCCGGCGCAGGCGCGCGCGCAGCATCGGCGCCCAGGCCCCGCCGCGCTCGTGCTGCAGCAGGTACTTGGCCACCGTCCAGCCCTGGTTCTCCTCGCCGATGAGGCCGCTGGCGGGCACACGCACGTCGTCGAAGAACACCTGGTTGAGCTCGTGGTCGCCCGAGATGCTGATGATCGGGCGGATCGTCAGGCCGGCCTGGGGGATGTCGAAGCACAGGAAGCTGATGCCCTGCTGCGCCTTGCCGCCCGAGGCCGTGCGCACGAGGCAGAACATGCGGTTGGCGTACTGCGCGTGGGTGGTCCAGATCTTGGTGCCGTTGATGACGTAGTCGTCGCCGTCACGCACCGCCTTGCACTGCAGCGAGGCCAGGTCGGAGCCCGACTGCGGCTCGGAGTAGCCCTGGCACCAGTAGTCTTCGCCCGAGCGGATGCCGGGCAGCCAGGCCTGCTTCTGCGCCTCGGTGCCGAAGGCGATGATCACCGGCGCGACCATGCTGGGCCCCATGGGCGCGCGCGGCGGCGCGTCGGCCGCGGCCAGCTCGCTGGCGAAGAGGTAGTGCTGCATCGGCGTCCAGCCGGTGCCGCCGTGTTCCACCGGCCAGTGCGGCACGCTCCAGCCGCGCTGGGCCAGCACGCGGTGCCAGCGGTTGCCGTCGGCGTAGTCGGTGAAGATGCCGGAGCAGCGACGCCCCGCGGCGCGCAGCTCAGGCGTCAGCTCGCGCGCGAGAAAGTCGCGAACCTCGTCGCGAAACGCGGTCTCCGCCGCGCTGAGGGTCCAGGCCATGGTGTTGTCTCACAGGGTTCACACCCGGCAAGTGTGCGGCGCGCGCGCCGGCGCGGCATCGTCGGATCGGACGAACGTGGGCGCCCCACCGCGGCGGTGAGCGCTTTTTTCTTCAGTTCTTCGATCAAGGCCCGCGCGGGGCCGGACGTTCAGGCCGCGACCGCTTCGCGCGCCGGCACCGCTTGCGTCCCGACGGGCATGTGCTGCGCCCAGTCGATGATCTCGAGCGTGCCGTCGGCATGCTCGGCCAGCGCCGTGAGGCTTTCCACCCAGTCGCCGTCGTTGCAGTACAGGATGCCGTCGATGTCGCGCATCTCGGCGTGGTGGATGTGGCCGCACACCACGCCCTGCGCGCCGCGGTTGCGGGCCTCGCGGGCCACGGCGTTCTCGAAGTCGCCCACGTAGCTCACGGCGCGCTTGACCTTGCCCTTGAGGTACTTCGAGAGCGACCAGTACGGCAGCCCCATGCGCGCGCGCAGCGAGTTGAGGTGGCGGTTGAGCTTGAGCGTGAACTCGTAGAGCGAGTCGCCCACGTAGGCGAGCCACTTGGCGCACTGGATCACGCCGTCGAACAAATCGCCGTGGATGATCCACAGCTTGCGGCCGTCGGCGGTCTCGTGGATCCATTCGTCGGCCACGTCGATGCCGCCGAAGTTGTGGTTGAGGTACTTGCGGGCGAACTCGTCGTGGTTGCCCGGAATGAAGATCACGCGCGTGCCCTTGCGCGCCTTGCGCAGCAGCTTCTGGATCACGTCGTTGTGCGCCTGCGGCCAGTACCAGTGGCGCTTGAGCTGCCAGCCGTCGATGATGTCGCCGACCAGGAACAGGGTCTCGCACTCGGTGTGCTTGAGGAAGTCGAGCAGCGCCCGGGCCTGGCAGCCGGGCGTGCCCAGGTGCAGGTCGGAGATCCAGAGGGTGCGATAGCGCAGCGCCGGACGCGCCGCATCGTCGTCCTCCGGCTCGGGAGGCTGGATCGCGGTGTCGCGCCAGGCGCGAAGGAAGGCGTCGTCGCGTTGCATGGTCCGGCAGGTTCGCAGCCGCGCGTGACCGCACGATGGCGACTCCGTGACATCCCGGTGACGCGTGGCACCAGGGCAACGCCACAATCGGACGATGCGCTCTGGCCAGATCATCGTTCTCGTGTCCCCCGTGTTCTTTTTGCTGGTCGCGATCGAGTTCGCGGTCGGCCGCGCGCGCGCCCGGCGCGGCACCGGGCAGGACACCTACCGCCTGGCCGACGCCGTGAACAGCATCGGGCTGGGCATGCTGAGCCAGATCAGCGCGGTGCTCACGGGGCTCTTGCGCGTCGGCATCTACACCGCCGTGTATTCGGCGGTGGCGCTCTTTCCGCAAGAGGCGGCGCGCGAGTTCTGGACCACCTGGTACGGCTGGCTGCTGGCGCTGGTGTTCTACGACTTCTGCTACTACTGGCTGCACCGCATGGGCCACGAGTCGGCCGTGCTGTGGGCCGCGCACGTGGTGCACCACCAGAGCCAGCACTACAACCTGTCGACCGCGCTGCGCCAGACCTCCAGCGGCGCGCTGCTGGGCTGGGTCTTCTACCTGCCGATGGCCGTGGCCGGCGTGCCGCCCCTGGTGTTCGTCGTGGTGGCGCTCATCGACCTGCTCTACCAGTTCTGGGTCCACACCGAACAGGTCGGCAAGCTCGGCTGGTTCGACCGCTGGTTCTGCTCGCCCTCGAACCACCGCGTGCACCACGCGGTGAACGACCGCTACCTCGACCGCAACTACGGCGGCGTGCTGATCGTGTGGGACCGCCTCTTCGGCACCTTCCGCGAGGAGGACGAGCGCTGCGTGTACGGCACGCGCGGCGAGCTGAAAAGCTGGGACCCGCTGTGGGCCAACGCCGAGGTCTACTGGGCGCTCGCGAAGGATTCATGGCATGCACGCCGCTGGTCCGACAAGCTGCGCGTGTGGTTCAAGCCGCCCGGCTGGCGCCCGGCCGACGTGGCGGCGCGCTACCCCAAGCCTGCTTTCGACATCGCGAAGGTCACGCGCTACGAGCCCGTGGTGAGCCGCGGCGTGCAATGGTTCGCGGGCCTGCAGTTCCTCGCGCTGCTGGCCGGCGTGACGGTGTTCCTCTGGTACTCCGACGCGGTGCCGCTGCCGCAGGCCGCCGTCTGGCTGGCCGCGCTGACGGCCGGGCTGTGGGCCGTGGGCGCGGTGCTGCAGGGCCGGCTCTCGGTCACCGAGGTGCTGCTGGTCGAGGCCGCCGCGCTGGCCACGGCGAGCGCGGCCTTGGGCATCGGCTGGCTGCACTTCCTCTTCAAGCCATTGGCGCTGGCCATCGCCATCGCCTTCGCGGCCCGCCGCGCGCAACGCCAGCCCGGCGGCCTCACGCGCTTCGATGTGCTGCTGTTGACTGGCCTGGTCTTCTCGCTCGCGGGCGACGTGCTGCTGATGGGGCCGGCCAACTTCTTCGTGCCCGGGCTCGTGTGCTTCCTGCTCGCGCACCTGGCGTACATCGCGCTGTTCCGCATCGGCGTCGGGCTGTTCCCGCGCCCGCGCGCGCTGGCAGCCACCGTGCTGATCGGCGCGGGCATGTACGCCTTCCTGTGGCAGGGCGGCCTGCCGGTGGCGCTGCGCATCCCGGTCGGCTTCTACGTGGTGGTGATCGCCTGCATGGCGGCGCAGGCCATCGGGCGTGCGGCGGTGCTGCGTTCAAGCGACCCGACCGCGCTGTGGGTGGCGGTGGGCGCCTGCTTCTTCATGCTGAGCGACGCGCTGCTGGCGATCAACCGGTTCGTGTCGCCGCTGCCGCTGGCGTCGCTGTGGGTGCTGTCTACCTATTACGTGGCGCAGATGTTGATCGTGCGGCATGCGAAATCTCCTCGAAATGGTTAGATTTCGCTCGCCCTATCAGAAGCGACCATCTGTTGCATTGCGGCGCAAGGGAAGCCGATGTGCGTTTTTTCCGGCGTTCGGATCGCAGTCCAGAATCGACTCCACGGCGGCGACTGGCCCCGTCGTCGAGGTCTCGCGCAAGTCGAGTGGCCGCTCGAGCTGACGCTTGCGGCAAGCGTCCTCAGCCTCTTTCTCTCGGAGCCGCTTTTCCACCAGTTCCGCCACTTTTTCGTGGTCGATATCGACGACCCAGCGACCTTCCTTCGTGCGACGCCAGCTGGCAAAGGTGTTGAACCACGGCGTCCAGGCATCGTTGAGGGGAGATGCATCGTCGTAGAGCAGTGGATCCAACTTGGTGAACGGCATCGTTTCACCGTCTTTGTCGACGACGGTGAGAGCGCCTTTTTTCTCCCCTGATGAGAACAGATAGGAGAACCAAGCTGCCGTGCTGTTGTCAGGCGACACCGAAACGATTTCGTCCAGATCGAAATCCACCCCGGGAATCGATTGAAGCGGCAGCAACTGAATCTGGAGCGAGCGCTCGTCGAGAATTCGTCCGGTGTATTGCGGCGCTCTTCCATTCGTCAGCTCGTGCGTTCTGGCGTCGTGAACAAACCAACGGCCCGCATCGAGTCGGGTGGTGGCAATTCCGTTGGCGATCCATGCGTTCGGTATCGCCCTTGCCGTGGTCGGAAGCGGAGTGACCGCGACCGAACCATCCGGTGCTTCCTTGAGGAAATAGAAATTGGAAACACTGCTCACAAGCCATGTTGGATGGGGGCCCGCCAAACGTGCTTCGATCGCGATGAACCGACCTGTCTCATCAGGCGCCTTCACCTCCTTCGGGAAAAGGCGGCCATGGCGGACGATGAGGTACGAGGGATCAGCCGGACGCAAGTAACCCGTGAAATCCACGTACTGGAACTGGAAATTGCCGATGCGCTCTTCGGGCGAATCCTTGCGGACGCTGCAGCCCGAAAGGCTGAAAAGAAACATGGCGCCGAGAACGATGCAGGTGCTGTTTCGTGACTTGAGCGCTTTGCCGATGCCTGTCCTGGCGCAAGAAGCATCAAGGAAGCTCATGCAGCTCTGCCGATTTGCGTTCGCTCACGGCAAACGGGTCCACGTGAATTTCTGAAGCAGGCCGGAGCCATCGTTCTCATGGATAGACAGGTTGCGACTGCGACCGCAGAACTCTTCCTCTACTCAGCGCAGCGCTGGATCTCCACCGTCGAGTGCCGGATCTCCTCGTGCATCGAGAAGCACGCCCGCACCTGGTCGGCCGTGAGCGTGGCCGAATGCGTCACCACCGTGAGCGCGCAGGCGTACGCATCGCGGCCGACGCGCCAGACGTGCAGGTCGGCCACGCGGGTTTCGGAATCGGCCAGCATCGTCTCGACGCCTTCGCGGATTTCGGCGGTGACGGGGTGGTCCATCTCGCGGTCGAGCAGGACCTTGCCGGTTTCCTTCAGCAGGCCCTTGGCCCAGACGGCGACGAGCACGGCGCCGACGATGCCCATGGCCGGGTCGAGCCAGGACCAGCCGTAGAACCAGCCGCCCAGCAACGCCGCGATGGCGAGCACCGAGGTGGCGGCGTCGGCCACCACGTGCAGGTAGGCGGAGCGCAGGTTGAGGTCGTGGCCGTGTGCATGGTCATGGCCGTGTGCATGGTCATGACCGTGGTCGTGCCCATGGTGATCGTGCGAATGCCCCAAGAGCCGCGCGCAGACCAGGTTCACCACCAGGCCCAGCACCGCGATCGAGATGGCCTCGGGGTAGTGGATGGCCACGGGCGACCACAGCCGCTCCAGCGAACCCACCACCATGAGCGCGGCCACGCCGAGCAGCAGCAGCGCGCTCGCGAAGCCGCCGAGCACTTCGATCTTCCAGGTGCCGAAGGCAAAGCGCGGGTCGCGGGCGTAGCGCCGCGCGGCGGCGTAGGCGAAGGCGCTCAGGCCGATGGCCAGCGCGTGCGAGCTCATGTGCCAGCCGTCGGCCAGGAGCGCCATGGAGTTGAACCACCAGCCGGCGCCGATCTCGACCACCATCATGGCGGCGGTGATCCACATCACGAGGCGGGTGCTGCGTTCGGCGGCGGCGTTGCCGGCGCCGAAATGGTGGTCGTGCTGCCAGGCGCTCAGGTCGTGGGTGTGCATGGTCTTCTCTTCAGGCTCCGAACAGGTCCGGGCCGTCGGCGCGGCCCGAGGGCGGCACCACCCCCAGGTGGCGGTAGGCCGCGAGCGTGGCGATGCGCCCGCGCGGCGTGCGTTGCAGGTAGCCCTGCTGGATGAGGTAGGGCTCGATCACGTCCTCGATGGTGTCGCGCTCCTCGCCGATGCTGGCGGCCACGTTGTCCAGGCCGACCGGACCGCCGTCGAAGCGGTGGATGACGGCCTCGAGCAGCTTGCGGTCCATGAGGTCGAAGCCCTGCGGGTCGACGTCGAGCATGGCCAGCGCCTTGTGCGCGATGTCTTCGGTGATGCGGCCGTTGCCCTTGACCTCGGCGTAGTCGCGCACGCGGCGCAGCAGGCGGTTGGCGATGCGGGGCGTGCCGCGCGAACGGCGCGCGATCTCGAAGCCGCCTGCGGCGTCGGTCTCGACCTTGAGCAGGCCCGCGCTGCGGCGCACGATGAGCGCCAGTTCTTCGGGCGTGTAGAACTCCAGCCGCGCCACGATGCCGAAGCGGTCGCGCAGCGGGTTGGTCAGCATGCCGGCGCGGGTGGTGGCGCCCACCAGCGTGAAGGGCTGCAGGTCGAGCTTGATGCTGCGCGCCGCGGGGCCCTCGCCGATCATGATGTCGATCTGGTAGTCCTCCAGCGCGGGGTACAGGATTTCTTCGACGACCGGGCTCAGGCGGTGGATCTCGTCGATGAAGAGCACGTCGTTGGGCTCGAGGTTGGTCAAGAGCGCCGCCAGGTCCTTGGGCTTTTCGAGCACGGGGCCCGAGGTCTGGCGCAGGTTGACGCCCAGCTCGGCCGCGATGATGTGCGACAGCGTGGTCTTGCCCAGGCCCGGCGGGCCGAACAGCAGCACGTGGTCGAGCGCCTCTTTGCGCTTGCGCGCGGCGCCGATGAAGATCTCGAGCTGCTCGCGCACCTTGGCCTGGCCGACGTACTCGTCGAGCAGCTTGGGCCGCAGGGCCCGCTCGATCGCCTCCTCGTTGGGCGAGGCGGGGGCGGCGGACACCACGCGTTGCGGGGCGGGGGCGAAATCGTCGGTCTGGATGGTCATTGGGGGTGGGTCTTCGGGGGCAAGTTTAGTCCCGGCGCTGCGCCGGGCCGCCCCCAGCGAGCGAGCGCCCCCTCGGGGGGCCGCGAGAGCGCGAAGTGCCGAGCGTGGGGGCCATTTTTCACACTGGCAGAATGCCTGCAGAACATAACAAGAGAGGGAAGTCAGAACGTGTCCATCTACGAACTGAAACCGCGTTTCCAGGCCTTGCTGCGACCGCTCGTGGTCCGGCTGCATGCGATGGGCGTGACGGCCAACCAGGTGACGCTGGCGGCCTGCGCGGTGTCGGTCGGGCTCGGGCTCTGGCTGTTCTTCGCTGCGCCCTCGCTGGCGGCCTTCGGCCTGATCCCCGCCTGGATGTTCCTGCGCATGGCCTTCAACGCCATCGACGGCATGCTGGCGCGCGAGCACCACCAGCAAAGCCGGCTGGGCGCCTTCCTCAACGAACTCACCGACGTGGTCTCCGACGCCGCGCTCTACCTGCCCTTCGCGCTGGTGGCGCCGTTCGCGCCGTTCTGGGTCGGCACGGTCATCGTGCTGGCCGGGCTGAGCGAATTCGCCGGCGCGCTGGGCCCGACGGTGGGCGCCTCGCGCCGCTACGACGGGCCGATGGGCAAGAGCGACCGGGCCTTCGTGTTCGGCGCGCTCGGGTTGTATGTCGCCCTCGGCGGGCCGCTGCCGGGCTGGACCGCCCTCCTGATGCCATTGCTGGCCGCGCTGGTGGCCTGGACGGTCGTCAACCGCATCCGCCGCGCCCTGGCCGAGGCTGAAGCGCCCGCCGCCTGAAACACCCCCATACAAATAAGTAAAGAAGACCCTTCTTCATGACCCTTTCCACACCCCGCGTCGCCGCCGAGCACCACTTCCGCACGCACGACGGCGAATCGCTGTTCTACCGCCACTGGCCGGCCACGGGCGCCGTGCGGCGCGGTGCCGTGCTGCTGTTCCATCGCGGCCACGAGCACGGCGCGCGCATGGCGCACCTGGTGGACGAGCTGGACCTGCCCGACTTCGACTTCTTCGCCTGGGACGCGCGCGGCCACGGCCTCTCGCCGGGCCAGCGCGGCTACAGCCCCAGCTTCGGCACCTCGGTGCGCGACGTGCAGACCTTCGTGCAGCACATCGCCGCCGCCCACGGCGTGCCCGAGCACGACATCCACGTGGTGGCGCAGAGCGTGGGCGCGGTGCTGATCGCCACCTGGGCGCACGACTACGCCCCCAAGGTGCGCGGCCTCACGCTGGCCTCGCCGGCCTTCAAGGTCAAGCTCTACGTGCCGTTCGCGCGGCCGGGGCTGGCGCTCATGCACAAGCTGCGCGGGCTGTTCTTCGTGAACAGCTACGTGAAGCCGAAGTTCCTCACGCACGACCCCGCGCGCATCGAGAGCTACAAGAACGACCCGCTGATCTCGCGACCGATCGCCGTCAACATCCTGCTGGGCCTGTACGAGGCGGCCGACCGCGTGGTGGCCGACGCCAACGCGATCACGCTGCCGGTGCAGCTGCTCATCTCGGGCGCCGACTGGGTGGTGCACCACAAGCCGCAGCACCAGTTCTTCGATCGGCTGGGCAGCGCCGTGAAGACGAAGACGGTGCTGCCGGGCTTCTTCCACGACACGCTGGGCGAGAAAGACCGGGCGCCCGCGGTGGCGTCGATCCGCGAATTCATCCTGCAGCGCTTCGACGAGCCGGCCGTGCCGGTCGACCTGCGCGAGGCGCACCTGCGCGGCAACACCGCCGACGAATCGCGCGCGCTCGCCGAACCGCTCTCGCCGCTGTCGCCGCGCGGCGCCTACTGGGCGGTCACGCGCGGCGGGCTGCGCGTGGGCGGCACGCTGTCCAGCGGCATCGCGCTGGGCCACGCCACGGGCTTCGACTCGGGCAGCACGCTCGACTACGTCTACCGCAACCAGCCGCAGGGCAAGGGCGCGCTGGGCCGCTCGGTCGACCGCACCTACCTGGACTCCATCGGCTGGCGCGGCATCCGCCAGCGCAAGATCCACGTGGAAGAGCTGCTGCGCATCGCGATGGAGCGGCTGGTCGAGATGCACCGCGAAGTGCGCCTCATGGACATCGCGGCCGGCCACGGCCGCTACGTGCTCGACGCGGTGCTGGCCAGCCCGGTGAAGGCCAGCTCGATCCTGCTGCGCGACTACAGCGACATCAACGTGCGCGACGGCACGGCCCTCATTGCCGAGAAGGGCCTGGAAGACGTCGCCCAGTTCGTGCAGGCCGACGCCTTCGACCGCATCAGCCTCGCGAGCGTGACGCCGCGGCCCACGCTGGCCGTGGTGTCGGGCCTGTACGAGCTGTTCCCCGACAACGAGATGGTGCGCCGCTCGCTGGCGGGCGTGGGCGACGCGGTGGAAGACCGGGGCTACCTGGTCTACACCGGCCAGCCCTGGCACCCGCAGCTCGAAATGATCGCCCGCGCGCTCACCAGCCACCGCCAGGGCGAAGCCTGGGTGATGCGCCGGCGCACGCAGGCCGAGATGGACCAGCTGGTCGAGGAGGCGGGCTTCCGCAAGATCGACCAGCGGGTGGACGAGTGGGGCATCTTCACGGTGTCGCTGGCGGTGCGCGTCGCGCAATGACCGCCCGGCGCGCGCCCCGGCCGTGGAAACGCGCCGCCGCGTGGCTGGTGTTTCTGGGGCCGCTGTTCTACGCGACCTACGGCTTCGCCAACTGGTGGGCCACCACGCGCGCCAGCGTGCCCTCGATGGCCTTCGACTGGGAGCGGCAGGTGCCCTTCTGGGCCTGGACGATCTTTCCGTACTGGACCATCAACGTCTTCTACGCGCTGTCGCTGTTCCTGGCGCGCGACCGCCACACGCTCGACCGGCATGCGCTGCGGCTGGTGAGCGCCACGCTCATCGCCTGCACCTGCTTCATCCTCTGGCCGCTGCACTTCAGCTTCGGCCAGCCGCCGGTGGAAGGCGCCCCGGCCTTCCTGTTCAACGCGCTGCGCGGCTTCGACCAGCCCTACAACCAGGCGCCCTCGCTGCACATCGCGCTGGCCGTGATCCTGTGGGACTGGTACCGGCGCTTCATCCGGCCGCTGTGGGCGCGGCTCGTGCTGCATGTGTGGGCCTTCGCGATCTGCGCCTCGGTGCTCACGACCTGGCAGCACCACTTCATCGACATCCCGACCGGCGCGCTGCTGGGCATCTTCTGCGTCTGGCTGTGGCCGATGGCGCGCCGGGTGTCGATGCTGCGCGCCTGGCGCCTGGCGCGCGATCCGCAGCGGCTGAAGCTCGCGGGCTTCTATACCGTGGGCGCGGCGCTGTGCCTGTTCGCGGCGCTGGCGACCGGCGGCGTGGCGCTGTGGCTGGCCTGGCCGGCGGCGGCGCTCGCGCTGGTGGCGCTCAACTACCTCGGCTTCGGCGCGCGCGGCTTCCAGATGGACGGCAACGGCCGCATGGGCTGGGCGGCGCGCTGGCTGTTCGCGCCCTACCGCCTGGCCGCGGCCCTCAATGCGTGGCTCTGGACGCGCAAGCTGCCGGCCTCGGTCGAGGTGGTGCCCGGCCTGCGCCTGGGCCGGCGCCCCACGCAGGCCGAATGGCTCGCCGCCGGCCAGCCCCGGCTCGTGAGCCTGTGCGCCGAGCTGCAACTGCCGGCCGGCGTGCCGCCCGCCCGTGCGCGCTGCGTGCCGCTGCTCGACCTCGTGGTGCCGCCGCCCGTGCGCCTGCGCCGCGCCGCGGCCGTCATCGAAGGCCAGCGCCGCGCGGCGGCGGCCGACGGCTCGGCCGTGTGGGTCTGCTGCGCGCTGGGCTTCTCGCGCAGCGCCGCCGCCGTGATCGCCTGGCTGGGCCGCGACCAGGGCCTAGCGCAGGCCGAAGACGCCGTGCGCCGCGCCCGCCCGCAGATCGTGCTGCACGCCGCCTGGCGTGCCGCGCTCGAACCCCTTGGAACACCTTCGCGCCATGACTGACAACGAACGCGCCACCTGCACCACCCTGGCTGGCCTGCTGCGCGCGGCGGCCGTGCTCGCCTTCCTGGGCCTCGCGCTCACCTGCATCTCTGCGCTGGTGCTGGCGCTCACGCTGCGCGGGCTCTCGAACACCGCCATCCTGGCCTTTGCCGCGGTGATGGTGCTGGGCGTGCTCGAACGCTACTTCGCCTTCCGGCTGCGGCTGGACCAGGCGCTGTTCGAAGGCCTGGCCAACGGCCAGATCGCTTCGCTGGGCGCGATGGACAACGCCCTGTCGGTGCTCGGGCTGCGCGACCCGCCGCCGCAGCCCAACGCCCGCGCGCTCGCCGACCGCGTGCAGGGAACCCGCCAACTGATGCAGCGCCACGCCATCGTGATCGCCTGCCAGAACGCGCTCTTCCTGCTCGCCCTCATGACACAGGAACTCGCTTGAACAACGACAACGGCAACAACAAGAACGACAGCAGCAGCAGCGACGACAGCGCTCGCCCCGGCGCCATCGTGCGCCGCGGGCTCGCGGTGGTGGCGGGCCAGCTCATCATCGGCGCGGCCGGCCTTTTGACCGGCGTGCGCGCCATCTGGGCGGGCACCACCCCCAAGGCCGAGCAGACGCTGTACTTCGCCAACCACACGAGCCATGGCGACTTCGTGCTGCTGTGGGCCACGCTGCCCTCCGACCTGCGCGCGCTCACGCGGCCCGTGGCGGGCCAGGACTACTGGGAGGCCTCGAAGCTGCGCAACTTCATCGGCAAGGACGTGTTCAATGCGCTCATGATCCGCCGCGACGGCTCGGGCCAGGGCGGCAACCCGGTCGACCAGATGAAGGAGGCGCTGGAAGGCGGCGACTCGCTCATCATGTTCCCCGAGGGCACGCGCAACACGGGCGACGACATCCTGCTGCCGCTGAAAAGCGGCCTCTTCCACCTGGCGCGCGCCTGCCCCACCGTGCGGCTGGTGCCGGTGTGGATCGAGAACCTCAAGCGCGTGCTGCCCAAGGGCACGCTGGTGCCGATCCCGCTGGCCTGCACGGTGCGCTTCGGCGCGCCGATCCAGCTCGAGGAAGGCGAAGACAAGGTCGCCTTCCTTGCCCGCGCACGCACGGCCATGCTCGACCTGCGCCCGGAGTACGACCGCATCGAACCCAACGGAGGGACCGCCTCGTGATCGAAATGTCCCCCTTCGCCTGGACCACCTTCAAGCTCTTCGGCGGCGTCTTCGGCGTGCTCGTGCTGGCCTCGGCCATCGGCGCGCTGCTCAAGTGGCGCGTGGCGCACGGCCAGCCGCACTCGGTGATCGACAACCTCAACTCGCGCGTCAACGCATGGTGGGTGATGGTGGCGGTGATCGGCCTGGCCTTCGCCTTCGGCAAGGGCGGCGTGATCGTGCTGTTCTACCTGATCTCGTTCTATGCGCTGCGCGAGTTCATCAGCCTGGCCTACACGCGGCGCGGCGATCACGGCGCCATTGCGCTGGCCTTCTTCGCGGCGCTGCCGGGCCAGTACTTCCTGATCTGGATCGACTGGTACGGGCTGTATTCGATCTACATCCCGGTCTACGCCTTCCTGCTGCTGCCCATCCTGGCGGCCGTGGGCGGCGACACGCAGCGCTTCCTGGAGCGCACCTCGAAGATCCAGTGGGGCCTGATGGTGTGCGTGTTCTGCATCAGCCACGTGCCGGCGCTGCTCACGCTGCAGATTCCGGGCTTCGAGGGCCGCAACCTGCTGCTGATCGCCTTCCTGGTCATCGTGGTGCAGGGCAGCGACGTGCTGCAGTACGTGTGGGGCAAGCTCTTCGGCCAACGCAAGGTCGCGCCCGAACTCTCGCCGTCGAAGACCTGGGAAGGCCTGATCGGCGGCGTGGCCAGCGCCACCGCCATGGGCGCGGCGCTGTACTGGGCCACGCCCTTCAACCCGTGGCAGGCAGCGCTCATGGCCTTCATGATCTGCCTCCTGGGCTTCTTCGGCGGGCTGGTGATGTCGGCCATCAAGCGCGACCGCGGCGTGAAGGACTGGGGCTCCATGATCGAAGGCCACGGCGGCATGCTCGACCGGCTCGACTCGGTGATCTTCGCGGCGCCGATCTACTTCCACGCATTGCGCTATTGGTGGGTGCCATGAGCCCGGCGGCGAAGAAGACCGCGGCCAAGGTGGACCGCATCGTCGACGACACGCCGCTCGAATGCGCCGACGCCGCCGCGCTGCTGCGTTGGTACAAGAAACACCATGCGAGCCACGCCGGCGTCTGGCTGCGCATCGCGAAGAAGGCCAGCGGCATCGCCTCCGTCGACCACCCCGAGGCGCTGGAGATCGCGCTGTGCTTCGGCTGGATCGACGGCCAGCGCAAGAGCCAGGACGCGCAGTTTTTCCTGCAGCGCTTCACGCCGCGCACCGCGCGCAGCATCTGGTCGAAGATCAACCGCGACAAGGCCCTGAAGCTCATCGACGAGGGCCGCATGCAGCCCGGTGGCCTGGCCGAGGTGGAGCGTGCCCGCGCCGACGGCCGCTGGGAGGCGGCCTACGACGCCCCGAGCGTGGCCACCGTGCCGCCCGACCTGCAGGCCGCGCTCGACGCCAACCGCAAGGCCAAGGCCTTCTTCGCCACGCTCGATGCACGCAACCGCTTCGCCGTGCTGTTCCGCACGCAGGGCGCGAAGAAGCCCGAGACGCGCGCCCGGCGCATCGCACAGTTCGTCGAGATGCTCGCCAAGGGCGAGAAGATCCACCCCTGAGCTTTCGCCTTGCGGTGCACGCCGCTCACTGCGGCCCGGTGCCCGTCGCGATGACCGCGAGCTGGTCAGGGTCCACGATGCGGATGCGTTTGTAGCTCATGTCGATCACGCCTTCCGCGACCAGCCGCCCCAGCTCCTTGTTGATGGTCTGGCGCGACAGCCCCAGCATCGCCGCCAGGTCGTTCTGCGACAGCCGCACCGGCAGGCTCGCGGCCGCCTCCACCTGCATGCCGTAGAAGTGGATCACGCTCATCAGCGTGGCGGCCACGCGCCCGCGCACCGAGTTCAGCATCTGGTTCTGCAGCAGCACCACGCTGAGCCGCTGGCGCTTCAGGCCCAGCCGGGCTACGCCGCGCCACAGCGCGGGCTCGGCGTCGAGCACCGCGATCACGGCGTCGCTGGGCAGGTGGACGATCACCGAGTCTTCGTGCGCGTGGTAGTCGTAGGGCAGCGGCACGTCCTCGAGCAGGCGCACCAGCGGCGCCACCTGGCCGGGCCCGAGCAGCGCGTTGACGTACTTGCGCCCCTGCGGGCTCATGCTGCTGATCTCCAGGCAGCCTGACACCACCGCCAGCAGCTCGCGCTTGTGGCGGTCGCGCGCCAGCACCTGCGTGCGGCGGCGGTAGCGCACCAGCCGCGCCGACTTCATGAGCTCGGCGCGGCGCGCGTCGGGCCATTGGGAAAACAGCTCGTTCCAGCGCAGCGCGCGGTCGAGCAGCTCGGCGCTGTCTTCGGCGTCGGGAGGGGGGGTTGCAGGTGGTCGGGTCAGCGGGTTCTCCCTGCCCTGGTGTTCACGAATCTGTCAAAGCGTTGACAGATTCGGGGGCCCTTCATTTCTATCGTAAGCCCCGGACATCGACAAGCACACAGGCGGCACCGCCCTGCACCCGCAGGCGACCGGCCACACCGGAGACAACCCAAATGAAGAAGACAGCCACCGCGGCCCTCGCGCTCGCGGCCTGCGCCCTTGCGTCCGCGCAAAGCACCGTGAGCGTCTACGGCACGCTCGACCTGTACGTGGCGCATGCCAGGTCGGGCCCTGCCTCCTCCACGCGGCTGGAGGACGGCGGCCAGACCGCCTCGCGCATCGGCTTTCGCGGCACCGAGGACCTGGGCGGTGGCCTGGGCGCGCACTTCACGCTGGAGAGCGGCTTTGCGCCCGACACCGGCAACGGCACGCTGCCCGGCCCCGCGATGTCGTTCAGCCGGCAATCCTTCGTCGGATTCTCGGCGCCGTGGGGGCAGATCGACGCGGGCCGCATGTACACGCCGATGTTCTACGCGCTGTTCAAGGCCGACCCCTACGGCCTGAACTCGGTGTTCTCGCCCATCAACCTGGTCGCCGCCACCGACGCGCAACCGGGCCTCACGCCCTTCGCGGCCCGCGCCAGCAACATGGTGCGCTACCGCACGCCGGCCAGCATGGAGTTCTTCGCCGACCTGGCCTACGCGCCGGGCGAATCGAGCGCGCCGAGCCACCAGAGCGGCAACGTCTACGGCGGCAACATCGGCTGGGCGCGCAAGCCCTACTACATCGCCTACGCCTTCCAGCGCGCGCGCTCGGGCTCGGCGGCGGCGCCCGTGGCCTCGCCCGCCACCACGACCTACCAGGCACTGACCGGCTCCTACGAGCTGCCCTCGATCGGCCTGCAGCTGTACGCCAGCTACGTGCGCAACGCCTCGAGCCTGCCCCATGTGCCGACCGCGAAGCTCGTGAACCTGGGCGCCACCTACAACGTGACGCCGGCCTCGAACCTGATCTTCGGCGCCACCCAGCGCAAGGTGGCCGAGAGCGAACGCTCGCAACTGGCCTGGACGCTGGGCTACGACCACTACCTCAGCAAGCGCACCGTGGTCTACGCGCGCTGGCTGCGCCTGCTGAACCGGCACGGCGCCTCGGCCTCGCTCGGGACCATCGCCGTCACGCCGAACAGCGGCAACGACGTGCGCGTGCTCGCCACCGGCATCCGCCACAACTTCTGACTTCCGACACCTCCGCCATGCCCATGGACTTTTTCTCTTCGCAAGCCGAATCCCTCTCGGCGCTGTTCGCACCGCGCGCCATCGCGGTGGTCGGCGCCTCGTCCAACGCGCAGAAGATCGGCGGCATTCCCGTCGACTACCAGCGCCGCTTCGGCTTCGAGGGCGCGCTGTACCCGGTCAACCCGAACGCCGACCGCATCCAGGACCTCCCCGCCTACCCCAGCCTGCGCGCCATCGGCCAGCCGGTGGACCTGGCCATCCTCGCGGTGCCGTCGGCGCTGGTCGACGGTGCGCTCGACGACGCCATCGCGGCGGGCGTGAAGGGCGTGGTGCTGTTCTCCTCGGGCTTCGCCGAAGTGGGCGCCGAGGGCGCGGCGGCGCAGGCGCGGCTGGGCGACAAGGCGCGTGCCGCGGGCGTGCGGCTGGTCGGCCCCAACTGCCTGGGCTTCATGAACATCGCGCGCCACGTGTACGCCACCTTCTCGCCGGCGCCCGGCGTGGGTCGCGTGATGCCGGGGCGCATCGGGCTGGTGAGCCAGTCGGGCGCGTTCGGCGCCTATGCCTACGCGATGGCGCGGGCGCGCGGCGTCGGCCTGTCGCTGTGGGCCACCACCGGCAACGAGGCTGACGTGCAGGTCGCCGACTGCCTGGCCTGGCTCGCGCAGGACCCCGACACCGACGTGATCATGGCCTACATGGAAGGCTGCCGCGACGGCCCCCGCCTGCGCGCCGCGCTGGCCCTGGCGCAGGCCAACGGCAAGCCGGTGGTGATGGTCAAGGTCGGGCGCACCGCGCTGGGCGCCGAGGCCGCGGCCTCGCACACCGCCGCGCTGGCGGGCGACGACGCGGTGTACGACGCCGTGTTCCGCCAGTACGGCGTGCTGCGCGCGCGCAACCTCACGGAGTTCTTCGACCTGGCCCACAGCGCGGCCGTGGCGGGCCGCCCGCGCGACCGCTCGATCGGCCTGTTCACGCTCTCGGGCGGCGTCGGCGCGCTGATGGCCGACGAGGCCTCGGCCCAGGGCCTGGACGCCCGGCCGCTGAGCGAGGCGGCGCAGGACACGCTGCGCCGCTGGGTGCCCTTCGCGGCGCCGCGCAACCCGGTCGACATCACGGGGCAGGTCACCAACGACATGACGCTGATCGATCGCACGGCGCGCGTGATGCTGGACGACCAGGGCTTCGCCTCGTGGATGGGCTTCCTGGCCGCCGCGGGCGCGTCGGACGCGTTCTGGCCGGTGCTGCGCTCGCTCGTGGCGTCGCTGCGCGAGGCGTATCCCGACACGCTGCTGGCGGTGAGCACGCTGCTGACGCCGGAGCGCCGCGCCGAACTCGAGGCCATGCGCTGCCTGGTGTTCGCCGACCCCTCGGACGGCATCCGCACGATCGCCGCGCTGGCGGGGCTGAAGCCTACGGCGGCAGCGGTTGCGGCGCCCGTTTCGACCCAGGCGCCGTTGACGCTCGCGCCCGGCACGATGTCCGAGCCCGATGCGCTCGCGCTGCTCGCCGACGCCGGCGTGCCCGTGGTCGCGCACCGCGTGGTGCGCAGCGCCGACGAAGCGGCGGCCGCCGCCGAGGCGCTCGGCGAGGCGGTGGTGGTGAAGATCGTCAGCGCCGACATCCCGCACAAATCGGACGTCGGTGGCGTGGCGCTCGGGCTGCGCGGCGCGGCGCAGGCGCGCGCGGCCTTCGAGCGCACGCGCGACCTCGCGCGCACCGCACGGCCCGAGGCGCGGCTCGACGGCGCGCTGGTGGCGCGCATGCTGACCGGCGGCGTCGAGTGCATCGCGGGCGTGCACCGCGACCCGGTGTTCGGGCCGGTGCTGATGTTCGGCCTGGGCGGCATCCACGTCGAGACGCTGCGCGACGTGTCGCTGCGCGCATTGCCCATCACGCGCGACGACGCATTGGCCATGGTGCGCGAGCTGCGCGCCTTCGCGATCCTGAACGGCGCGCGCGGCCGGCCGCCGGTCGACCTCGATTCGATCGCCGACGCGCTGTGCGCGCTGGCCGACTTCGCGCAGCGCGCGGGCGACTCGCTCGACAGCGCCGAGATCAACCCGCTGATCGCGCGCCCGCAGGCCGAGGGCGGCTGCGTGGCGGTCGACGCGCTGGTCGTCGGCCGCGCACGCTGAAGAACGACAACAACCACCGGAGACATCGCATGACGACATCGAAGAACGGACTCGGGCGCGCACTCGGCGCGGGCGCGGCACTGGTGCTCGCGGCCGGCGCGGCGGCGGCCGCCACGGAGGCGCCCTTCCCCTCCAAGCCCGTGCGCATCATCGTGCAGTACCAGGCGGGCGGCTCGACCGACATCCTCGCGCGGCTCGTGGCCGAGGGGCTGTCCAAGCGGCTGGGCCAGCCGGTGGTGGTCGAGAACCGCAGCGGCGCGGGCGGCATCATCGGCACCGACTACGTCGCCAAGAGCCCGCCCGACGGCCACACACTGCTGCTCACGGTGCCGGGCCCCGTCACGGCGAACCTGGTGCTCTACAGCAAGCTGCCTTACGACCCGCGCACCGACCTGCGCATGGTGTCGGACATCGCCACCACGCGCACCGTGCTGGCGGTGCACCCGTCGGTGCCGGCGACCGACTTCAAGAGCCTGATCGCCGCCGCCAAGGCCGCGCCCGGCAAGTACTCGATGGGATCGTGGGGCCCGGGCACGCAGCCGCACCAGGTGCAGGTCTACATGGACAAGGCCTACGGCCTGCAGACGATGCACGTGCCCTACAAGGGCGAGAGCCCGATGGCGATCGACCTGATCGGCGGCGTGATCCAGATGACCGTGGGCTCGGTCACCACGCTGCAGCCGTACATCAAGGCCGGCAAGCTGCGCCCGCTGGCCGTGGCCGGCCCCCGGCGCGCCCGCGCGCTGCCCGACGTGCCCACCTTCGCCGAGCAGGGCTACGCCGACGAGGTCTACGCCATGACCGGCCCGACCTCGCTGATGGCGCCCGCGAAGACGCCCGATGCCGTCATCGAGCGCCTGGGCCGCGAGGTCAGCGCGGTGGTGCGCCAGCCCGAGGTGAGCCGGCGCATCGAGGAGCTCGGCGCCGAGCCCGTGGGCAACCTGCCGCCCGAGGCCGCCGCCGCCTACAAGGCCTTCCTGCCCGTGACGCTGAAGCTCACGCAGGCCACGGGCGTGAAGCTCGACTGAACCGCCTTCCCCCTCCCCTTTTCCGAACCCCGAGGTCCCTCCCATGAACGCTCCCGCTCCCGTGCCCGACATCGCCGCCGCCCGCAAGGCGCTCGCCCGCTCCATCGGCCTGGCCGCCTTCGTCTACGGCTATCCGCTCACCGAAACCTACCGCACCTGCGCCCTGCAGACCGCGCCGCGCGCCGAACGCCGCAGCGGTGCCTCGGCCGGCTCCGACGTGCGCGCGCCGCTGAACACGCTGCACCACGCGCCGCGCCCGTCCACCCACGAAGACCGCGACGTGGTCACGCCCGCCAACGACCTGCTCTACACCATGGCCTGGCTGCACCTGGCGCACGGGCCGATGCTGCTCACCGTGCCCGCGTCGGCGCGGCACCCGGGGCGCTACTTCGTGCTGCCGCTGTACGACGCCTACACCGAGAATTTCGAGAACCTGGGCCCGCGCAACTGCAACCCCGAGGGCGAGACCGTGGTGCTCGTGGGGCCCGGCGGCACGGTGCCGGAATCGCTCGCCGCCGCCCACCGCGTGGTGCGCTGCCCGACCGACCTGGTCTGGCTCATCGGCCGCATCTTGGTGGGTGATGAAAGCGACTGGCCGGCCGCGCGCGCGCTGCAGTCGGAGATCCAACTGAAGCCCGCACCCGGCACCGTGCTGCAGGGCCGCCCGGCCGCCATCGAACAGTGGACCGGCCCGCACGAGGACGCCATGGCCGCCGCCTTCGAGCACGGCGAGCCGGCCGCAGACGTGGCGCCGCGCTTCTTCACCAACGTGTGCCACGCGCTGGCCGAGGCGCCGGGCCGCGTGGAAGACCGCGGCCTCGTGGCGTGGTTCGGCCAGGGCGGGCTGCTGGCGAACGCCGCGTTCTCGTGGGACGCACTCGAAGCACCGCTGCGCGAAGGCCTGATCGAAGGCTTCGCCGAGGGCGTGCAGCTGGTCGGCGCGGTGGGCCGCAACCGCCGGCCCAAGCCCTGGTCGATGACGCCGGCCACCGGCCGCTACGGCAACGAGTTCCTCGGCCGCGCGCGCACCGCCTACCTGGGCCTGGGCGCGCTGGCCACCAGCGAGGCGGTGTACGCCGCCGCGCACCACGACGCCACGCAGGAACCGCTGGACGGCCAGCGCCGCTACACGATGCGCTTCGAGGCCGGCGACCTGCCGCCCGCGGACGCCTTCTGGTCGGTCACGCTGTACGACAGCGACCGTTTTCTCTACCCCAACGACATCCGCCGCCACGCCATCGGCGACCGCACGCCCGGGCTGAAGCGCAACGCCGACGGCAGCCTCGAACTGGTGGTGGGCCACGCGCGCCCCGCCGACGCCGCCAACTGGCTGCCCGCGCCGGCCGGGCGTTTCTACCTGATCCTGCGCATGTACTACCCGCGCGAGGGCGTGCAGAGCTGGCGCATCCCGGCGCTGCAGGCACAACAGGGCTGAGCACGATGCAGCCGCACACCGACGCCACCCTGCACGCCCTGGCCGAAGAGGCCGTGGTCTACGCCTACCCGCTGTACGAGATGTGCCGCATGCGCGCGGCCACCTCGCCGCAGCGCACCGACGCCGCCGGCGAGGCGCCCAAGCCGCTGCGCTGGTGCAACGTGTTCACGCACGCGCGCCAGCTGCTGGGCGCGGGCAAGAGCCGCGTCGTCACGCCGAACAACGACACGCTCTACACCAACGCCTGGCTCGATCTGGGCGAGGGCCCGCTCGTGATCGACGTGCCCGACACGGCCGGGCGCTACTACGTGCTGGGCCTGCTCGACTTCTTCACCAACCCCTTCGCCCACCTCGGGCAGCGCCTCACGGGCACGGCGGCGCGCGCCTTCGTGGTCACGCCGCCGGGATGGCGCGGCACGCTGCCCGCGGCCTTCGACGCGCCGGGCGCGCGCATCGAGGCGCCCACGCGCTGGCTGTGGATCATCGGCCGCCTGCTGGTCGACGGCCCGCAGGACGTGCCGGCCGTCAACGCCTTGCAAGACGGCTTTCTCGTGCGCACGCTGGCCGACTGGGAGGCCGGCCGCCGCTCGGCGCCGCGCGCCTTCGACCCAGCCTGCGATCCGAAGGCGCCGCTCACCGCTGAGCACTTCGCCGCGCAGGTGAACGCGGCGCTGCGCGACAACGCGCCGCCGGCTGGTGATGCGGCGCGGCTTGCGCGCTACGCGGCGCTGGGCATCGGGGCCGATGCAGGCCCACTCGACGACGGCCAGCGCGCCGCGCTGCAGGCTGCGCTCGACACCGTGCTGCCGCGGCTGCGCGAGGCGCAGTCGGGCCGCACCACGGCCTCGGGCTGGGTGCAGATGCCGCTCGTGGAAGGCTCCTTCGGCGACGACCACCTGGCGCGCGCGCTGATCGCGCTCAAGTACATCGGCATGCTCGAAAGCCGCGAGGCCACCTACCCGATGGCCTGGCACGACGCCGCAGGCGAGCCGCTCACCGGCCAGCGCCGCTACACGCTGCGCTTCGCGCCCGACGCGTTGCCGCCGGTCGACGCCTTCTGGTCGCTCACGATGTACGACACGCGCGACTACATGCTGGTGGACAACCCGATCGACCGCTACGCCATCGGCGACCGCACGCCGGGACTGCGGCGCGATGCGGACGGCGGGCTCACGCTGCACATCCAGCACGCGCGCCCCGACGGCGAGGCCGCATTCGCCAACTGGCTGCCGGCGCCCGAAGGCAGCTTCTACCTGTGCCTGCGCGCCTACGTGCCGCGCGCCGAACTGCTCGACGGCCGCTACCAGCTGCCGCCCCTCACCGTCACCAAGGATTCCGCATGAGCGCCACCGCTGAAAAACCCCAAGCCACAGAAGAAGAAAAGCCCTTCCTCATCGTCGGCACCGGCACCGAGACCGTCGCGCCGGGCCTGCACATCCTGCGCGGGCAGGGCCAATCGTTCGTGGCCGAGACCAACGTGGGCCTGGTCGTGATCGACGCCGGCCCGGGCGGCTCGGTGACGCAGGGCATGATCGACGCGCTGCGCCAGCTCAGCGACGCGCCGGTGCATGCGCTGTGCTTCAGCCACGGCCACATCGGCTACAACGCCGGCGTGCCGATGTGGCTGGCCCATGCCGCCGCGCGCGGCGATGCGCCGCCGCGCATCATTGCGCACCGCAACGTGCCGCGCCGCCTGGCGCGCTACCGCGAGACGCTGGCCCTGCAGCACCGCATGGCCGAGATCCAGTTCAACCGCCCCGCCGGCTTCTTCGACCACCGGCTGGTGACGCACCCGCCCACCGAGACCTTCGACGACGTGCTGCAGATCGGCAGCGGCGAGCGCCGCATCGAGCTGCGCTGGGCGCCCTCGGAAACCGACGACGCGATCGCGCTGTGGAGCCCGGCGCAGCGCGTGCTGTACGGCGGCGCGGCGCTGATCGACTCCATTCCCAACATCGGCACGCCCTTTCGCACCATGCGCGACACGGTGCGCTGGGCCGACACGCTGGAAGCGCTGGCGGCGTTGAAGCCGCGCAAGGCGGTGCGCGAATTCGGCGCCACGCTCGAGGGCGAAGACCAGGTGCAGCACGTGCTCGTGCACACGGCCCGCGCGCTGCGCTGGGTGCGCGCCGAGGTGGTGCGGCTCATGAACGAGGGGCTCAACGAGCGCGACATCCTGGCGCGCATCCGCTTTCCCGACGAACTCTTCGCGGTCGAGTGGATGAAGCCCACCTACGGCGACCCCGGCTACATCGTGCGCGACATCTACCGCTCGGAGAACGGCTGGTGGGACCGCAACCCGACCTCGCTGCATCCGGCCGCGCCCGAAGCCATCGGCCGCGCGGTGGCCGATGCCATCACCGACAAGCGCGGCGTGATCGACCAGGCACGTGCGCTGGCGGCGGCCAAGCAGTGGCAGCTCGCGCTGCACGTGATCGACCTGCTGGCCACCGCCGAGGGCGACGCGCTGGAGATCGCCGAGGCGCGCTCGCTCAAGGCCGAATGGCTGCGCGAGCGGGCACGCGAAGTGCCCAGTTACGTCTCGCGCAACCTGTATCGCGTGGGCGCGGACATGATCGAACAAGGCACGCAGGCGCGCTTCGGCATCCGCTGAAGCCTTTCCATCGGAGACACGGACCATGACAACGACAACACCATTCCGCTTCGGCCTGCGCATGCTGGCCGCCTGCTCCCTGGCCGCACTGGCAACGGCCAGCCACGCACAACAGACCGACAGCTACCCCGACAAGCCCGTGACGCTGGTCGTGCCCACCGCGGCGGCCGGCGGCACCGACACCATCGCGCGACTGATCGGCGACGGCCTCGGCAAGATCCTGAAGCAGCCCTTCGTGGTCGACAACCGCCCGGGCGCCAACGGCATCCTCGGCAGCGAGGTGGTGGCGCGTTCCACGCCCGACGGCTACCGGCTGCTGTTCACCTACGCCGCGACGATGGTGGTGAACCCCAGCCTCTACAAGAAGCTGCCCTACGACCCGTTGAAGGACTTCATGCCCATCGCCCAGGTCGGGCGCGGCGGCAACCTGCTGCTGGTGCGCAAGGACCTGCCGGTGAAGACCATCCAGGAGTTCGTCGCCTACGCCAAGGCGCGCCCCGACAAGCTCAGCTACTGCTCGTGGGGCAACGGCTCGGGCGGCCACCTGGCGATGGAAAGCCTCAAGAAGCAGGCCGGCCTCGTCATGACGCACGTGCCCTACAAGGGCAGCGGCCCCTGCGTGCAGGACCTCGTGGGCGGCCAGGTCGATGCGGCCTTCGCCGACATCTCCTCGACCGTGGAGATCGTGCGCGCCGGCCGCATCCGCGCGCTGGCCAACAGCGGCCCCTCGCGCATCCCGATGCTGCCCGACGTGCCCACCATGACCGAGAGCGGCTACCCCTTCACCACCTACGCCTGGTACGGCCTGCTGGCGCCGGCCAAGACGCCGCCCGCCGTCGTGAAGAAGCTCAACGAGGCCGTGAACCAGGTGCTGCGCGACCCCGCAGTGGTGCGCCGCATGTACGAGCTGAACTTCAACGACCTGCCGCAGAACACGCCCGAGCAGTTCACCGCCACCATCCGCAGCGACCTGCGCGACTGGGGCGCGCTGGTGAAGGACATCGGCCTGACGCTCGAATGAACGCCTGAGCGGCCCTGACCAAGGGTAAGCAACATGGTCGGCCGGCGGCGCTTCCCACACACTGCGCCGTGACAGGCACGGTTTCTGCTCATCGGTGGGGCGATGGCAACTGCGCCAGCGCGCACCATGACCGAGCTTCTTCATTTCAGCCGACAACTCACCGCCGAAGCCCAGGCGCAGGCCTCGGGCGTGGGCGCCTGGGACCAGCACTACGAGCAGCTGTCCAACGGCCGCTTCGAGGGGCTGGCCGAAGACCTGCACCTGGACTTCGTGCAGGTCTTCCACGAGCGCGCCAACCAGACCGTGCTGCAGCGCGGCCGGGGCCGCCCCGGCGCCATCGCCTTCGCGCTCACCGAGACGGCCGCCCCGGGCAGCTGGTACTGCGGCCACGACCTGGGCGGGCGCCAGCTCAGCGCGCTGCCGCCGCGGGGCGAGTTCGAGCTGCTGGCCGGCGCCGGCATGGACCTGATGGCCGTGTGCGTCGACACCGAACCGCTGGCGAAGCTGGCCACCACCCTGTTCGGCCCCGACTTCGAACTGCGCATGCCGGCGCCCGCGCCGGTGCAGCACCCCGGTTTCGACGAGACCGCCTTCACCCGCCTGCTGGGCGCCGCCCTGTCGCTGGCACGCGACAACCTCGCGCAGCTCGAACAGCCGGCCGCGCGCCACATGCTGTCGCTGTCGCTGGCCGACGCGGTGCTGCAGTGCATGGGCTCGAAGGCCTTCGAGGCCCGGCTGCCCGCCAGCACGGCGGCGCGCCGCCACATCGTGGCCAAGGCGCGCGAGTACATGCAGGCGCACGCCGACGAGCCCATCAGCGTGCCCGACCTGTGCGCGGCCACCGGCGTGTCGCGCCGCTCGCTGCAGTACGCCTTCGAGGACGTGCTGCACCTGAGCCCCGTCACCTACCTGCGCGTGATGCGCCTGAACCGCGTGCGCTGCGAGATGCAGGCCTGCCGCGGCGACACCATCGGCGACATCGCCGCGCGCTGGGGCTTCTGGCACCTGTCGCGCTTTGCCATCGACTACGCGCGCCTGTTCGGCGAGCTGCCGTCCGCCACGCGCGCGCGGTGGTTTGCCAAATCTTGATAACGCCCGCGCCGGCGGCGCTCTTACCTTCGCGGTTGTCCACCACAACACGCGAAGAAGGATGCAGCCATGCGCAGCAGCTACCACCGAACGCCCGGCCGCGGCGCCGCACGGCGTCTCCTGGGCACCGCCCTGGCCTCTGCCCTGGCGCTCGCCCTCGGCCCCCTGAGCACTGAGCCGGCGCTGGCCCACGGCGGCGCGGCCCACATGGTGCCGCTGAAGAAGACGGTGGAAGACTTCGGCGGCACGCTGCGCTGGGACAGCTTTGCCAACGTGTTCACCGTGGCGCGCAACGGCACGCTGGTGCGCCTGAAGCCCGGCTCGAAGACGGCGCTGGTCAACGGCCAGCCGATGCAGCTCGATGTGCCCGTGGTCATGCGCAAGGGCGCGGCCTACGTGCCGCACGATTTCGTGAACCAGGTGTTCCAGTCGAGCCTGGACAAGACCTTCGTGGTCGAGCGCGTGCCCAACCCGCTGAACCCGCTGACCGAGGCCGAGATCCAGGCCACGCTCGAGGTGCTGAAGGCCTCGGGGCGCCACAAGGCCGGCCTGCGCTTCACCGAGATCAGCGTGAAGCGCCCGCCCAAGGACGAGGTCTGGAACTTCGCGCTCACCGGCCAGCCCGTGCGCGCGCCGCGCCAGGCGGCCTTCGTGGCGCTGGACGGCAAGAAGGTCATCGAGGGCACGGTCGACCTCGCGGCGCGCACGCTCACCGCATGGAAGCCCATCGAGGGCGCGCACGGCATGGTGCTGCTGGACGACTTCGCCACCGTGCAGACCGCCATCGAGGCCAGCCCCGACTACGCCAAGGCGCTCGCCACGCGCGGCATCGCCGACGTGAAGAAGGTGGTGGCCACGCCGCTCACCGTGGGCTATTTCGACGGCAAGGATTCGCTGCGCCAGGAAGACCGCCTGCTGAAGGTGGTGAGCTACCTGGACGTGGGCGACGGCAACTACTGGGCGCACCCCATCGAGGGCCTGGTGGCGGTGGTCGACCTGGAGCAGAAGAAGGTCATCAAGATCGAGGACGGCGGCCTGGTGCCCGTGCCGCTCAAGCCCACGCCCTACGACGGGCGCGACCGCGCGGCCACGCCCGCGCCCAAGCCGCTGGAGATCACCGAGCCCGAAGGCAAGAACTACACGATCACCGGCCACACGATGCACTGGCGCAACTGGGACTTCCACATGCGGCTCGACTCGCGCGTGGGCCTGGTGCTCTCTACCGTCACGTACAACGACAAGGGCACGAAGCGCAAGGTGATGTACGAAGGCTCGCTGGGCGGCATGATCGTGCCCTACGGCGACCCCGACACCGGCTGGTACTTCAAGGCCTACCTCGACTCGGGCGAGTACGGCATGGGCACGCTCACCTCGCCCATCGAGCCCAACAAGGACGCGCCGCAGAACGCCGTGCTGCTGGACGCCACGCTGGCCGACTACACCGGCGCGCCCACCAAGGTGCCGCGCGCCATCGCGGTCTTCGAGCGCTATGCCGACCCCGAGTTCAAGCACCAGGAGATGGGCAAGCCCAACATCAGCACCGAGCGGCGCGAGCTGGTGGTGCGCTGGATCAGCACGGTGGGCAACTACGACTACCTGTTCGACTGGGTGTTCGCCGAGAACGGCACCATCGGCATCCACGCGGGCGCCACCGGCATCGAGGCCGTGAAGGGCGTGAAGTCGCGCACCATGCAGGACCCCACGGCCGCCGAGGACACGCGCTACGGCACGCTGCTGGACCACCACATCGTCGGCACCACGCACCAGCACATCTACAACTTCCGCCTCGACCTCGATGTGGACGGCGAGCAGAACACGCTCACCGAGGTCGACCCGGTGGTGCTGCCCAACACGCGCGGCGGCCCGCGCACCAGCACCATGCAGACGGTGCAGCGCACGGTGCGCACCGAGCAGCAGGCGGCGCAGAAGTTCGACCCCTCGACCATCCGCCTGCTGAGCAACCCGGCGAAGAACAACAAGGTCGGCAACCCGGTGTCGTACCAGCTCGTGCCGTACGCGGGCGGCACGCACCCCATCGCCAAGGGCGCCAACTTCGCGAAGGACGAGTGGATCAACCACCGCCTGAGCTTCATGGACCGCCAGCTCTGGGTGACGCGCTACGACCCCGAGGAGCTGTTCCCCGAAGGCAAGTACCCGAACCGCTCGAACAAGGACACGGGCCTGGGCCAGTTCACGGCCGACAACCAGGAGATCGTGAACACCGACAACGTGGTGTGGCTCACCACCGGCACCACGCACGTCGCGCGCGCCGAAGAGTGGCCGATCATGCCCACCGAGTGGGTGCATGCGCTGCTCAAGCCGTGGAACTTCTTCGACGAGACGCCGACGCTGGGGCTGAACCGGCCTGCCGCGAAATGACAGCGAACGACGAGGCCATCGGCCGCTACGAAGACCTGATGACGCTGGCGCCCGCGCTGCAGGCGCCGACCTACCGCCGGATGGACCGGCTCTACGCGACGCGCGCGATCCGGCGCGGCACGCACGTGCATCCGCTGCCCGAGGGAAGCCCCCTCGATGCGCAGCGCTTCGGCATCGACGGCTTCATGGCGCGCAACCACACGGCCGGCCTGCTGGTGATCAAGGACGGCCACGTCGTGCTCGAGCGCTACGCCATGGGCAACGACGCGGCGACGAAGTGGCTGTCGTTCTCGGTCGCGAAGTCGCTGACCTCCACGCTGGTCGGCGCGGCCGTGAAAGATGGCCACATCGCCAGCCTCGACGACCCGGTGGTGCGCTACTTGCCCGCGCTGCGCGGCTCGGCCTATGACGAGGTCTCGGTGAAGCAGGTGCTGCAGATGAGCTCGGGCGTGGCCTGGAACGAGGACTACCTCGACGCCGACTCCGACCGGCGCCAGCTGATGCGCGTGCAGCTCACGCGCGAGAAGGGCGCGGTGCTGAAGTTCATGGCGCAGCGCCCGCGCGTGGCGCCGGCGGGCACGCGCTTCAACTACAGCACCGGCGAGACCTGCCTGGTCGGCGAGATCCTGGCCAGCGCGATCCGCCGGCCGATCAGCGACTACCTCTCGGAAAAGATCTGGGCGCCCTTCGGCATGGAGGCCGACGCCTACTGGCAGCTCGATGCGGTCGATGGCCAGGAGTTCACCGGCAGCGGCGTGAACGCCACGCTGCGCGACTTCGGGCGCTTCGGCCTGTTCGTGCTCGGCGGCGGTGTGGCCGGCGGCCACAAGGTGCTGCCCGACGGCTGGGTGGCCGACGCCACGCGCGTCGATGCGGCCAGCCACCTCGCGCCCGGCACGCTCGCGGGCTTCGAACCGATGGGGTACGGCTACCAGTGGTGGACCTTCCCGACCGGCGAGAAGGCACTACCCGAACTCGACGGCGGCCTGTTCGCCGCGCTCGGCATCTTCGGCCAGCAGGTCTACATCCATCCGAAGGAACGGCTCGTGGTCGCGATCCACAGCACCTGGCCGGCGCCGATCCATCCGCCGAGCCTGGTCGAGACCGATGCGCTGCTCGGCGCACTGACCGCCGCGCTGCGCACCTGAACAGAGCGTGGCACACGCCACGCTCTGCAACGCGTCAGGAGAAGATCACCTGCGCGTCGGTGTACTCCTTCAGCCCTTCTTCCGCGAACTCCACGCCGAGCCCCGAGGCCTTCACGCCGCCGAAGGGCGCGTTGGGCTGGATGGCGCCGTGCTTGTTGATCCACACCGAGCCGCACTCCAGGCGTGAGGCGATGCGCTTGGCGTGTTCGATGTCCTTCGACCACACGGAACCGCCGAGGCCGTTCTCGCTGTCGTTGGCGGCGCGGATGGCGTCCTCGACGTCGGTGTAGCGGATGACGGGCAGCGCGGGCCCGAACTGTTCTTCGTCGACCAGTGCATCGCCGTTCTTCAGGCCCGCGACGATGGTCGCGGGGAAGAACAGGCCCTCGCCCGGTTCGCCGCCCGTGAGCACCTGGCCCTTCTTTTTCGCGTCGGCCACGAGCCGCGCGACCTTGTCGAACTGCATGCGGTTCTGCACCGGGCCGAGCACGTTCTTCTCGTCCATGCCGTCGCCCATCGGCACCTGCTTCGCGAAGGCCGCGAGGTGCTCGCACACCTCGTCGTGGATGCTGGCGTGCACGTACAGCCGCTTCATGGCCGCGCAGGTCTGGCCGTTGTTGAGGAACGCGCCCCAGAACAGGCCTTCGGCAATGGCCTTGGGGTCGGCGTCGGGCAGCACGATGCCGGCGTCGTTGCCGCCGAGCTCGAGCGTGAGCCGCTTCATGGTGCTGGCGGCCGACTGCATCACCTTCTTGCCGGTGGCGCAGGAGCCGGTGAACACGATCTTGCGGATGACGGGGTCGCTCGCCATGTCGGCACCGAGGTTGGAGGTGCGGTCGTCACAGCTCACGCTGTTGACCACGCCTTCGGGCAGCACTTCGTTGAGCAACTCCACGAAGCGCAGCGTGGCCAGCGGCGTGTACGGCGAGGGCTTGATGACGACCGTGTTGCCCGTGCGCAGCGCCGGCAGCACGTGCCACACGGCGATCAGCACGGGGAAGTTCCACGGCGTGATCGAGCCGACCACGCCCACGGGCTTGCGGAAGATCTCGACGTGGCCCTGCGCGTTGTCCTGCAGCACGCGCGGCGGCAGCGACAGCGCCGCGGTGGCGCCGGCCCAGGCGGCCGCGCCGCCCAGCTCCCAGCGCGAACCCAGGCCGTTGAGCGGCTTGCCCTGCTCCAGCGTGAGCAGGCGCGCCAGCTCTTCGGCGTGCGCGCCGATCTTCTCGGTGACGGCGCGGCAGGCGGCGGCCAGTTCGTCGTCGGACTTGCGCGACCAGCTCGTGAAGGCTTTCTGCGCGGCGGCCACGGCGGCGGCGAGGTCGTCGCGCGAACCGTTCGGCGCCGTGCCGATCACCTGGCCGTTGGCGGGGTTGCGCACTTCGAAGGAGGCCGTGCCTGGCACCGCGCGACCGCCGATCGTCATTCTTGTCTCTTGCATTGCTTTGTCCTTATGGGTTGACGCTGGAACGCGCCGCCGCAGGGCGGGCGCGCCGGGTCACTGTAGGAAAAGCAGGGGCCGGCGTCTTGGAGCCAGGCGTCAGCGAATGGACTCAGGCGTCAGTGCGTCAGGGGTCCAAGTGCCAGGCGCCCCGGCGGCACGCCGTAGCGCTTGCGGAACTCGCGGTAGAAGAACGACAGGTCGTTGAAGCCGCAGTCGTAGGCGACCACCGCGATGGCCGGCGCGGGGCCGCCCTGCCGGGCCGCCGCATCGAGCGCGGCGCGCGCCGCCGCCAGCCGGGTGTCGAGGATGTGGCGGCTCGGCGAAACGCCCAGCGCCTCGAAGGCCCGCTGCAGCAGCCGCGGCGACACGCCCAGGTGCCGCGCCAGTTCGCCCGCGTGGAAGGCCGGGTCGTGGAACTGCAGCGCCACGTGGTCCATCGCGCGGCGCAGCACGCCCTCGCCGGCGTTGCGCGACAGCAGCGCGGGCGCCTGCCGCGCGCGCTCGACCAGCACCGAGCCGAACACGCCGAGAAAGGCCTCGACCAGGTGCGCGTCGTCGGACTGCCCGCTGTCGAGCAGGCGCGCGAGGATGGCGCGCATCGCGAAGCCCAGCGCGTCGCCGCGCCGCACGCACACGCCGCCCTGCAGCGTGGGGCCGAAGCGTGCGAGCATGTCGGCGCGCGGCAGGTGCACCGACACCTGCTGCGAGCTGGCGCCGTCGTAGACGAACTCCGAAGGCCGCGCCGAATCGATCAGCACGATGTCGCCGGCCTGCACCGCGATCTGCTGCGCGCCCTGGCACATGAGCGCGCCACCGTGGTCCTGGAACACGAGGAAGAAATGTTCGCGGTCGTCGCGCCGGATGGCCTGCGCGTCGCGGTGCACGCGCTGCAGGTTCTGGCCGATGAGCGCCACGTCGACCCCGCCGGCACGCCGCACCTCGATGCCGCCCGAGACGGTCTGCTGGCGCGGCATGGGCACGGGGGTGAAGTTGCCGCACACGGCCTGCAGGCGCGGGCCGACGAGCTCGAACGGCATCTCGGCGCGCATCCGCGGCGTCAGCGGGCCGCCGCTCAGGTGCGCGGGCGAATCGAAGAAAGAAGCGCTCACAGAGGGTGTCTCCTTGCAGGGCGCCGGGCCAGCGCTCAGTCCTCGTCCATGACCCGCGAGCGGCCGAACCAGAAGCCGAGCACCAGGCCGACCGTGCCGGCACCGATGCCGCCCCACAGGCTCAGGAAAGTGTAGACGTTGTAGCGCCCCGGATGCTGCGCGAGCGCACTCGCCAGTGCGGGTTCGTTCAGGCCGCCGAGCCCGCGCGCGGCGGCGTAGTCGAAGCCGGCGGCGCCCAGGAAATGCGGTGCCACGAGGATCGGCAGCGCCGTGAAGAACGGAAACCACGCGCCGCGCATCCGGCGCCAGCGCATGAAGATCGCCGCGACGAGCAGCACCGCGCCGACCGCGACGGTGCCGAGCGCGAAGGGCTGGCGCGCGAGCGGCAGCAGCCAGGGCCAGATCCACGGCAGCGGGTACAGCGGCCACTCGGCGCGCGGCGCCAGCCCACCCGGTCGCGCGACGACCGACCAGCCCAGCGTGTCGAGGCCGCTGAACACCAGCGCCGACACGCAGGCCACGGCCGCGACGGTCAGGCACACGCTGCGAAACGGGGACGCGCTGCCCTGCAGGAAGCCGGGCGACGGCTCGGGCGGCAACGCCGGCGACCGGGGCCAGCCCGACTGCCAGTGCCGCACGACGATCGACGTCGGCACCGGCGGCGGTGCCAGGTCACCGCGCACCAGCCAGTCGATGAACAGGACGCCGACCGCGAAGGCCATGACCGCCGTGAGCCATGCACAGACGCCCGGCATGTCGACGAAGCCGGCCGGCGTCAGCATCGGCAGCTGGCCGTAGGCCACGCCCGCAAAGCCGTAGAGCCAGATGATCGGCACCGACAAGGCCATGGCCGTGTGCATCAGCACGGCGTCGGTTTCGGCCGACTCGTGGCGCAGCGCCTGCGCGCGCGACCACGCCTCGCGCCAACTCACTTCGCCAGGGCTTTCAGTGCCATCTTGATGCCGTCGCTCACGCTCGCGTCCTTCGGCAGCGCCTTCAGCGCGAGCGCGGCTTCCTTGTCGCTGTAGCCCAGCGCCACCAGCGCCTGCAGGATGTCGGCCTGCGCGTCGGACGCGGCATGCGCCGGCAGGCCGATGTCGGCGCCCAGCTTGCCCTTGAGCTCCAGCAGCAGCCGCTCGGCGGTCTTCTTGCCGATGCCCGGGATCTTCACGAGCCGGCCCAGCTCCTGCGTGGTGATGGCCTGCGCCAGTTCGCCCACGCTCATGCCCGAGAGCAGGCCCAGCGCGGTGCGCGGGCCCACGCCGGTGATCTTGATGAGCTGGCGGAAGGCCGCCCGCTCCTCGGCGGTGCCGAAGCCGTAGAGAATCTGCGCGTCCTCGCGTACGACGAAGTGCGTGAGCAGCGACACCTTCGCGCCGACGTTGGGCAGGTTGTAGAACGTGCTCATCGGCACGTCGACCTCGTAGCCGACGCCGTTGCAGTCCACCACCACCTGCGGGGGGTTGCGCTCTGCGAGCGTGCCGGTCAGTTTGCCTATCATTGGCTCCCCCCCGTTGCTTGCTCACTTCGTGTAGCCGCTTCCCCCCTCAAGGGGGCAACACCGGCGGCCCGGCAAAGCCGGTTCCGCGGTGTTACCCGCCTTGGATTGCGTTTTTTCGAGCGTGGCTGGTCTTGCATGGGCTGCCAATTAGATGGAAATGGATACCGCGTGATTCTGCGACACACCTTTACCCCCCTGAACAATTCGCGCCTCGGCCACCTGTGCGGCCCGCTGGATGCGCACCTGCGCCGCATCGAGGACGCCCTGGGCGTGAAGATCGCGCACCGCCACGAGCAGTTCAAGGTCGACGGCCCCAAGGCCCCGGCGCAGCGCGCCATGGAGGTGCTGCAGGCGCTGTACGAGATCGCCCAGCGCGCCATCGACCCGGCCGTGGTGCAGCTCACGCTGGCCGGCGACGGCTCGATGAGCGACGAGGACGCGGCCATGCTCGTCACGCGCCGCGCCGACCTGCGCGCGCGCACGCCCACGCAGGCGCTGTACCTGGACAACATCGCCAAGCACGACATCACCTTCGGCATCGGCCCGGCCGGCACCGGCAAGACCTACCTGGCGGTGGCCTGCGCGGTCGATGCGCTGGAACGCGCGGCGGTGCAGCGCATCGTGCTCACGCGCCCGGCCGTGGAAGCGGGCGAGCGCCTGGGCTTCCTGCCGGGCGACCTGACGCAGAAGGTCGACCCCTACCTGCGCCCGCTGTACGACGCGCTGTACGACCTCATGGGCTACGAGAAGGTGCAGAAGGCCTTCGAGCGCAACGTGCTCGAGATTGCGCCGCTGGCCTTCATGCGCGGACGCACGCTGAACAACGCCTTCGTGATCCTCGACGAGGCGCAGAACACCTCGGTGGAGCAGATGAAGATGTTCCTCACGCGCATCGGCTTCGGCGCCAAGGCGGTGGTGACGGGCGACGTGAGCCAGATCGACCTGCCCAAGCAGCAGCTCAGCGGCCTGATAGACGCCGAGCGCGTGCTCAAGCGCGTGGCCGGCATCGCGACCACGCACTTCACGAGCGCCGACGTGGTGCGCCACCCGCTGGTGGCGAAGATCGTCGATGCCTACGACGGGCAGCGCAAGCGCTCGGGAGGCCACTGACATGGCGGCCTCCTTGCTTCCGGCCCTGTCGCTGTCGCTGCAGTTCGGGCGCTTCAAGGGCGTGGAGCGCCACCGCGCCGCGCTGCCGCGCCACAGCGTGACCCGCTGGATTCGCCATGCGCTGGACATCGACGGCGAGATCACCGTGCGCATCGTCGATGCCGAGGAGGGCCAGCGCCTGAACCGCGAGTTCCGCGGCAAGGACTACGCCACCAACGTGCTCACCTTCGACTATGCACAAGGCCCGGTCGTGATGGCCGACCTGGTGCTGTGCGCGCCCGTGGTGGCACGCGAGGCCAAGGAAAACCGCAAGACCCTCGCCGCGCACTACGCGCACCTGCTGGTGCATGGCACGCTGCACGCGCAGGGCTGGGACCACGAGACCAGCGAAGCCGACGCGGACGAGATGGAAGCGTACGAAATCGAGATCCTCGCGGGCCTGGGCATCCGCAGCCCGTACGGGCGCTGAGCGGAGGTCGCGATGGCGTCGGGCACCGATCCCTGGCTGCCGCGCTGGCTGCCGCTGCTGCGCGCATGTGCCGGCGACGGGCCGGTGCTCGAACTGGGCTGTGCAGCCGGTCGCGACACCGCCACGCTGGTCGATGCCGGACTGCGGGTGGTGGCGGTCGAGCTGTCGTCCGACGCCCTGGCGCAGGCGCGGCAACGCGTGCCGGCAGGCGCCGAGTTCCACTGCGGCGATTTCCGCGACGCCTGGCCGCTGGCGGAGGGCGCCACGGTCGGCGCCGTGCTCGCCAGCCTGTCGCTGCACTACTTCGCGTGGGACGAGACGCTGGCGCTGGTGCGGCGCATCCACCGCGTGCTGCGGCCCGGTGGCGTGCTGCTGTGCCGCCTCAACTCGGTCAACGACCGGCACCACGGCGCGCGCGGCCCGTCGGCCAGCGGGCGGGACGAAGACTTTTTCTACACGGTGGACGGCGTCCCCAAGCGCTTCTTCGACCGCGCCGCGGTCGAGCGGCTGTTTGCCGACGGCTGGCAGCTGCAGCACCTCGAGGAGGTGCGCGTGCTGCGCTACGACGAACCGAAGGTGGCGTGGGAAGCGGTGATCCGCCCCGCGCCGTTCACGCCGTCATCTGCAGCGGGATCGTGACCGGCCCGTCGTTCAGCAGGTGCACCTGCATGTCGGCGCCGAATTCGCCCGTTGCCACCACCGGGTGCGCGCCGCGCGCCTGCGCCACGAAATACTCGTAGAGCCGGCGGCCCTCGTCGGGCGGCGCCGCGAGCGTGAAGCTGGGGCGGTTGCCGCCGCTCACGTCGGCGGCCAGCGTGAACTGGCTCACGACCAGCAGGCCGCCGCCGATGTCCTGCACGCTGCGGTTCATCTTGCCGGCCTCGTCCGAGAAGATGCGCAGCTTGAGGATCTTGGCGAGCAGGCGGTCGGCCACGCTGTCGGCGTCGCCGCGTTCGGCGCACAGCAGCACCAGCAGGCCGGCCTCGATGGCGCCGACGGTCTGGCCCGCGATGTCGACGCGGGCGTGGGCGACGCGCTGGAGCACGGCTTTCATGAATGGTGGTCCTCGAGTCGGGTGGCGCGCGCTTCCATGGTGAGCGGCAGCAGTTGGATGGTCACGCGCAGGCCGGGCACGGCGTCCATGAGCGCCTGCTCCAGTTCGTCGCGCAGGTTGGCGGCGCGCTGCAGGGTCCAGTCGCCGGGCACGTGCATGTGCAGGTCGGCAAAGCGGCGCTGGCCGGCACCGCGCGTCACCATGTCGTCGAAGCGCAGGCGGTCGCCCTCGGCATGGTTGGCGGCGAAGGCGTCGAGCGTGGCGCGCACGGTGGCGAGCGTCTCGGCATCGAGCGCCTCGTCCATCAGGCCCTGCGAGGAACGCCACACGAGCTTGAAGCCCTCGCGCACGATGTTGAGCGCCACGCCGATGGCGATCAGCGGGTCGAGCCAGAGCCAGCCGCTGAAATGCACGGCCACGATGCCGACCAGCACGCCGACCGAGGTCCACACGTCGGTCATCAGGTGGCGCCCGTCGGCCTCCAGCGCGATGGAGCGGTGCGCGCGCGCCGCCCGGAACAGCACGAATGCCAGGGCCGCGTTGAAGCCCGAGCTGATCACCGACAGCGCCAGGCCCCAGCCCAACTGCTCCAGCGGCTGCGGCGACAGCAGCCGCAGCACCGACACCCACAGGATGGCGACGGCGGCAGCCACGATCAGCAGGCCCTCGAAGCCGGACGAGAAGTACTCGGCCTTGTGGTGGCCGTAGGGATGGTCCTCGTCGGCCGGGCGCTCGGCGATGGTCACCATGGCCAGCGCGAACATCGCGCTGGCGAGGTTGACGCAGGACTCCATGGCGTCCGAAATCAGGCCCATCGAGTTCGTCAGGTAGCCGGCCCATCCCTTCAGGAGGATGGTGATCAGGGCCACCGCGACAGAGACGCGAAGCAGCGTTTTAGGGGTCAACGTCATGCAGAAAGAACAAGATCAGGTAAAAAGGGCCTGTGCAGGCGGGCATTACGTCGCAGGAATCGGCTGAATTATCAGCCGCGTGACCATATGTAACGCCTTCGCCTTAATATTTGCGCTCATTGCGAAGCAATCAGTCACAGAGAGGCAAATGATGAAGAAATTTTTGACCGCCGCCCTCGGGCTCGCCATCGTCGGCGCAGCCACCCTGGCCCAGGCCCAGGCACCCGCTGCAGCGCCCGCAGCAGCAGCCGCGCCCCAGCAGGCCGGGTTCGTGAAGACGGTGCGCGGCAGCGTCCAGTTGCTCGACAGCGCCGGTGCCACCCGCAACGCCGCCCCCGGCGACGCGCTGGGCGCGGTCGATCGCATCGTGACCGGCCCGGACTCGTCGGCGGCGGTCGTGCTGCGCGACAACACCACGCTGATGGTCGGCCCGTCCTCGCGCATGGACCTGAAGGAATTCCACTTCGACGGCACCACCCGCGACGGCGGCATGCTCGTGTCGCTGCTGCGCGGCTCGATGCGCATGATCACCGGCCTCATCGGCAAGACCAACCCCGACGCCGTGCGCGTCGAAACCCAGACCGCCACCATCGGCATTCGGGGCACGGACTTCATCGTGCAGACCGACGGCCAACCCTGAAAAGATGCAGACACTGTTACGCCGCTCCTCCCTTCTTCTCGCGACCACGGTCGCCCTGTTCCTGGCCGCCTGCTCCTCGCCGGGCACGCGCGTGGTGCTGCTGCCCCAGGCCGACGGCACGCCCTCCGCCGTGGTGGTGCGCGCCAAGGACGGCGAAGAAGTGCTTTCCAAGCCCTACCAGCGCGCCACGGCCGCAGTAGGCGCGAGCGGTGCACCGGTGGTCGACCAGGCCGACGCGGCCAAGGTCCAGGCCGACAACAAGCCCCTGTTCGACATGCGCCCGCCGCTTCCGCAGCGCTACACGGTGTTCTTCGAAGTGGGCACCACCACGCTGACGGCGGCGTCGCAGCAGATCATGACCGAGGCGCTGGCCGCCGCGCTGGCCCGCAGCGGCGGCGACATCGTGGTGACCGGCCACACCGACACCAAGGGCGCTGGCGAGCAGAACGACCAGCTGTCGCGCCGCCGCGCGCAGGAAGTGGTGCAGCTGTTCGTGGAGCGCCAGTTTCCGGCGAACCGCATCGAGGCCGTGGGCCGCGGCGAGCGCGACCTGGCCGTGCCGACCGCCGACGAGGTGGACGAGCCCCGCAACCGGCGCGTGACCATCGAGGTCCGCTGAGCCCGCCGCGCTGCCCCCATTGAAAAAGGCCCCGAGCAGTCTGTGTAAATAGTCAGCGCTGAGTCCGCGAGAAGTGCCCACCAGGCGTTGTCTGGAGGGCATTTTTCATTGGAGGCTGACCAATGGGACATCGATACGGACAGGCACGGGGACAGGCAACGTTGTTCCCACTGATGCTCGATGAGCTGGTGGGCCAGGACGCACTGGTTCGGGTGGTGGACGCCTGGGTGCAGGCGCTGGATCTGAAGGCGCTGGGCTTTGCCAAGGCGCAGGCGCAGCGACTGGGAACACCGCCCTACGACCCGGGCGATCTGCTGGGGCTGTACATCTGGGGCTACCTGAGCGCGATCCGTTCCTCGCGGGCCCTGGAGCGCGAGTGCCACCGCAACGTGGAGTGCATGTGGCTGCTGGGGCGCCTAGTGTGCTGTCCCGCTTTGATCTAGCATAAATATTGCATGTCCTGCGGTATCTTTCCAAGAGGAGATATCGCGATGGCAAGAGGAAGACCGAAGGCGGCATTGGTGCTCAGCGAAGATGAG